>Ga0247730_1000185_pt1 | contig 60993 bp, 91 predicted proteins | sample UWRJL073202C2_FD_180959 | JGI IMG/M metagenome (GOLD analysis project Ga0247730, IMG submission 180959) | Plant litter microbial communities from Arlington Agricultural Research Station in Wisconsin, United States - UWRJ-L073-202C-2 | ecosystem: Environmental > Terrestrial > Plant litter >... | reverse complement strand
GAGCTGTTCAGCCTTAGATTTTGACCCGTTGTAGGCCTTTCTGGCAACCCCTTCGCATTTTATTTCTACAATGCACGGACACATCTCAGTATATGCCAGAAATTCAGGCGGCACAGTAAATAAGCTAGACTAGGCATCTGTGAAGTTTGATAGGCATTTACCCCAGAGGGAGAGGCACACCGAACTGACCAAGCTAGAATGGCCCACTAAGGGCCTATGCACAGTAGTCGTCGTAGGTTGTTGTGGCCACTGTAGCGACATAATTATTCAGTACACCAAGGGGCCCGGGGCGGCTACAACACGGTCACGTTACTTAGAATCCCAACGCGTCCCAAGGGAAAACTGGTAGAAATATAGTTGGTACAGAGCGATGAGAAAAACAAGTCAGAGATAATATGTACAACAAAGCGTGAAAATAAATGGATGGACAGCAACAGCAATGAGAAAAGCCAGGGAGAAAAAGATGATCCGGAAGCGAATGATATAGGAAGTACAGATGGCTAGCGATGTTACACAGAGAATGGGTTCAGCGAGTGGAAAAAAATAGGGATAAAGAAAAAATGTGAGATTCGTCATCTAATGTCTGCCAGCCACAATGCGGCGAGGGCGTGCGGATGCTCGTAATTTGTTAGCTGGTGTCTTTGGTTTTCTGGTGCTAGCGCGTACAGTGCGAGCCATCTTGGCGGGGGGCTCTCCCTCTGAAGGATATGCAGAGTCCTGTTCGTTTTCAGGCTCCGGCACAGGGCTGTTGGACATCCTGAAAAGCTTCTGTTCCTTCGAGGGTGGCGAGGCTACCAGAGTCTCCACAGACGAACAGTCGCTCTCTGCCTGAGGAGATGCACTCATGCTACAGCGTATCTTCGGAGGAGGCGCAATGGAGAGATCGGTAAGAGGACTGTCTTCTCGCACAAGAGGAGTCTTGCGCTTGGGGAGTCTGGCGACGCGTCTGGACGGATGGATAGTTTTGGATGACTCCCATCTACTGGTTTCTTCGTCATTGTCATCCGACACAGGTGTAAGAGCCCTCTTTGGACTAGGCGCGCGTTGATGAGCAAGCCTGCCGCCGCGTTTCACGAGGCTGTCCTTGGCCTTCGCCCGCTCGATCTCCGTTTGACGTTGCCTCTCAACGCCACCTCTCGTGGTGCGTCTGGCCTCTATCTCTGGTTGGGGAACAAGAATGGTGTACCAGGGCTTGGATTTGAGACTGGCCTCGTCGTAGAACTTCGGGGTCTGATAAAGGTTCTTGATTCTGCGTTGCTTCTCAAGAGTCCACTGGTCGCTTGAGAAGAAGAGGTTATTGCTTGCTCCTGTCATCTCGTAGATTAGTTATATTTTTAACAGAGCAGAATGGTCAAACACACTGGAAACGGATTGCACGATCTCTATCGTCTTCGTGTATTGAGCCCCAGACCAGAAAAGCCAATGTGCGGGGTCGGTGGGTTTGTTGTGGACCTGAGCTGTTCAATTAGTCAGTGAGAAAGTGAACGAAACATCCACACGCACAGCTATCGCAGCCAAAGTGTAAACAAAGTGACAGTCGATAGGTGGCAGCTCGAGGGTATCTCGTGCTTCGTCCAAGAAAATCCGCACTTCAGGCGCGTCTGCGGTGTATTTCAGATGCCTTCCATCCGTATAGATACCTGCAGAGCAGTCGTGAGCTCTTTCTCTCTAATATGAAATCTCTAGTAGCACGCACCATGCCATTTCTCTTTAAACTTAGTCATTGAAGGTCGGGTGGCGCTGGGAGTGCTTCGAGTGCTGTCAACAGGTGCACTGATAGAAGGGATATAGTCTCGCAGAGTAGATGGGCCTGCCTCCTCTCTGGTCTCTGAAGTAGCGAACACAGTACGATGATTCCAGTTGTCCATGTAGAGGTCGCCTTCCTCGTCAAAGGAAGCCATGTTTGCGCGAAGATGTTGGCGTTGCAGAGCCATTCGTAGTGAGATAGACGTGAGATCTACCTAGATGTCCTCTCGGATGTGAATTGGAAAGGTCTGTGGCCAGAAGAGAGCAGGCGGGGCAGCGATGTGGACGGAACGCGAAGAGGGCTGAATGTAGCTTCGCCTCTTAAATAACCGGGGTCGTGCCGAGCTTCCGGCCTTGTGGCCGCTCAATGCCCTTAGCCTTGAGAGCCTTGTGCCATCGGCTGGGAAACAGCCCTTTGTTATTAGAAAAGAAAGCAGAGAAAAGATGGTAATCGATGCAAGCAAATGTAATGTTCTTGTATATCGTGAAATAATATTTGCTTCCGTGTGGTATCCACAACTGTCTGGATTAGGGTAATGAACTTCAACAACGCTCCAGCTCACGTTCTGTCGTGCAACAACCTGGCCAAAATTTATGGGATACCTCCCAGGAAAATCCGATGGCTTTCCATGAGAATCACAGCGTGCGGACTTGCATCCAGCGTGAGCGGGGGTCCATCAGCCTCATGTCCATCTATCGATCTCAGCATGGCCAATGTCGGCACGCGTGTTCTGTTGAAAGGCCCACTAATCTCCTTTCAACAGTCCCCATCTACACTTCCAATCGATTCCGCACTATCAGTATTGTTATTTCAAAGCTCTGATGCTTTCGTTCCAGAGTCGAAGGTCAAGGTCCGGCGAATCTGTGATGAGGATAATACGTATAACAACCCTGGTGTCCAGAAGTAAGCTCGAAACATGGGCTGGAAGTTCGGGAACAGGCAGGCTCTCCTGCAACTTGAGTCATTACACGCGTTTCTGGCGAGGTGGGGAGAGCCTACATACCTCTGTTACTTCTACGTCTCCTATCACCGTTACCACTGCGAGATATTCTCGAGCCCAGCGATTGGGGCGTGATGGCTTGATGCACAGAGACACGTCCAGTAACACGCCTTGTCCTGCATCCGTGAGAATAGCGAGGCCTGTGTCAGCGTCGTATGAGACAACGCTGTAGCAAGGCGACTCGTCTCGTCAATGATGCTTCCTAGCTAGCAGGCAACGACAAACATACCGGCCAGCAATGCGGACTTTGAAGCTGTCCTTCTCCCGGTCTATGCTTGAAAGTAAGGTTGGGCGAGCAGCTCCAGGTTGTGACATGCTCGATGAGATGCTCGAACCTTTGCCTGCAACTGTGACGACTGTGACCGGTCAACCAGGGTATCCATTCTCAATTTCAAGTGCCTTCGAATTCATGGAAATAAATTGTGAGGGTTCAGTTGACTGGACATGCATATATTTGCCACGAACCTAGCATAGTCGAAGCACAAAGTGTTCATCAACTTTCAATTTTCACTTGCAGAGTCAATTTAAGAATTTGGCTTATGTAAGCCGTTTCATTATGGGAAAAGATGTCCCCGCAGAGTTCCCGTCAGCTCTCTATCACCTCAAGCCCTCTTTTTCTATCTACCACCACCATCTGTGCATACACAGTACAAAGTTCAGTATCCACTGTGCTAGCCACATTTGGCTCGTTTGCGACGCGTTTGCTCGGACTGTTGCTTCTGATTGCCTCGCTGGCTCAGCTTCAAACTGCAAATGTAGGTCTTGTAATTACTTCTGGTCATATGCAGACTAGCGCCTGATGCTCAAGCTGTTTTCAGGAGTGACCAAAGCAGGGGACAGCCTCAGCTTAGTCTGAAGGAGCGTATCGCTGCCCTTCAGCAGCTGAATGGCAACGCGTCGACCCAGCGCACGCCTCCTACCACCAATCGAGTGCCCAGCGGGTCTAGTGCTGCTGTACAGAACCGCATCGCCACATTTGAGGAAAAGGGGACCACTACCCCTCCAGGAGTAGTTGCATCTCCAGGAATGTCGCGTTCACCAAGCTCACACTCCTCCAGTCACAATCGCCGGAGGTCGTTTTATGGAGGAGAGCAAGACGATGGGACCACTATATCTCCCCTCCTTCCATCTCATACAGGAGGCTCATTTATATCTCCAATGCATACCGGAGGCTCCTTCAAAGAACCTATAGTACGCAGTACAGACTTTCAGGCTGCTTTAGGTCGCGCACGCCGAGCAGAAAGACGATCCTCTGGAGCTTTTAGCAAGTCTGCGTCCGAGTCCACAGAAGCCATTTCAAGAGCCAGCAGCCCTCCCTCTTCATTCCCACTAGCTGACCCCATTGGTTTGGTGACTTCAGAGCCGGAAGCAATTGTAGCCACCGACATGGCTACCCCTCCCGTGTGTTATTTCAATTGCTCCCGTTATGCCTGCAAAGAAGCTCATGTATTCTCCAGTCCGTCAACATTGAATCGTTTTCAGCAGCACCAGAAAAACCGGAAATGGTGACGGAAAAAGGTGCGTCATTAATGAACGGCAATAAATTCCAAATTAATCGTGACGGACAAAGATACGATGGATGCACCGTCAGAGAGTGTTCCAGTACCTGAACCTGAACCTCAGCCAGTGAAGGATGCAGAACCGAATGGCAGAACGAGTGTTACAGTAGTATCGGCGACAGGAAGCCGCGTTCAATCTTTGGACACTGTCAGAGCGGAAAAGAGTCTTGATGTACCGCCTTTCCAGGAAACGCCTGAGGTATGTCTTAAATCTTCACGTCTTCGAAATGAGACTTGTCTAACAAAACCCAACAGCCCAAGCCTATTCCCACGACATTGCCATCATCTCCTCCACGCAAAGCTGCTTCAGTCAAACTTCCCAAATCCCGACCGAGCCAAAGTGCCAACACGGCGATTGCTAGCACTCCAAGCCAGCCGGAAATAATGGCTAGCCCACCTAAGCCGAAAGAGAGTGAGAATTCTATTGCAGACATGACCGAAAGCCTGTCGCGGATAGATGGGCTACCCAGTTTAGGATTCGATCTCGCTGACCTTCTGCAGAATGCTGCCATGCTGGAGGAGCATCTGATCGATGGAAAGTCTCCTGCAGAGCAGACAACGACTACGTCAACTCCATCCGTCCCCGCTCCCCAACCTCAGGTATCTCTACATCCACCCGCAGACGAGAGCAGCACGAAGAGCAGAGAACCTTCTGTTGAAAGGCGGGAAGCTAGACCAAGGCCGAAGTCAACCTTGATGAATACCTTTTCCCGCATTTCAAACAGAAGGTCTACTGCTTTGGAGACTAAAGAAGTTCCTGTCCCCACATTGGTTCAGCCTGACGAAGAACGTCCTACCAGAGCAGCCCCGAGTACTCCACCCCAATCCACAGCTCCCCTGCCCTCCGATAACTTGTCTCCTACAAAGTCACCAGGGAAATATTTCACTAGCCTGCGCCGGTTGACGAACGGCTCTCGTTCGGCTAGCTCAGCTAGTGGCTCGCGATATAGCTTGTCAGCTTCTTCAGAGATCTCATCTTCAGAGGACTCGCACCCTGTTTTGACTCCCTCTGAGGCGAGTGAATTTGGATCCAGAGACAACAAGTTCAATGGCTCGTCTATGTTATCACCAAAGAAAAGCTCTCATAGTCTTGGGAAGGCTGCGTCCTTTGCCGGGAAGATGTTCGGTAGATCGAGAACAAAGTCCAACAACAGTACAACGACGCCTAACGATTTCAGTGGTAAGCATGTGCAATCTGCTTGCGCTCGTCGTTATCCTGATCAGAGAAAATTAGAACGCACTTCGTTTATGTCTGTCGCGCCACCCCTTCCGCAAATACCTCAGGAGACATTTGACTTCAAGCTCAACGTCCCTGGCATCCCTTCCTCTCCTGTGGAAGAAACTTCTACTCAGACACAGAGCCCCCCAGCGATAACGCGTTCTGGCGCACCTAGGCTCGGTCCCATATCTATCCTTTCCACTACACCATCCAGCCCTGCTTCCTCGGCAGCATCACCACTTTTCGATTTCGATTCATTCCCTGCTCCTCCCACCCCGAATACCATTAGACAAGGCGTGAAATCGCGATCAGGAGAGACGATACCGGGAGCTCCCTCTTCGTCATAGATCGTGCATTCCAGAAGCCTTGCTGCAAGCCATCGTCGGATTCGGATATTTAATAACCATCTAATTTACGTTCATAGCAATGGGGGTGCTACCCCACATTTATTCGCTCCTTTTGGCCTCGGGAGAGCCAGATCACTCATTACCGGATTCCTATTTCCTTTTTCTCATCCTTACATTCCCACGGAGAGTTATGCGGCTGCGGACAAAACAGAACATACACATATGCTCGTAGTCGCGTGTTAGTCGTGTGTATATAATACAAAGCATAATTTAAGGCGAAGATATATTTGGGACACCAAGGACCTTAAGCTTTGAATTATGTTTGTTTGAACCACTAGCTTGACCATAACATTTGGCTCGTGGGCCTTATAATAACGTCCTACATGCTTACACTAATAAATAAAATAAATTGACTATGTCTACAAGGTAATAAGGCTTGCAATGAAGAAGTCCCAATGACCAACGCCCGGCTATGGTATTAGGAAGACATTGGTGATGTGTTGCATCGAAAGGGGCACCTTGACATCCATGTTAGAAATCGTACCTGGTGACGACTCAAATCCTGAAACTGACCGATATGCGATGATGAGCCACGCTTTGTTGCTGGCATACATTGGTCAGAAGATCGGCTGTGCGCGAGACATCTAGTCCGTGGCAGCGTAGGGCATCTAGGCGCTCCATGACCCAAGAGCGTTGGCTTGATTCTATTCAAGAAAGTTAAGTAGTGTAACAGAAAGAATGCAGTGAAAAGTATCTACTCTCTGTTTCGATAGCCGCGTAAAACAGCGGCCATATTGCTTGGAGCAAGTTTAACGAGCTGGATTTGTGATTTGAGGACAATAGCGATATGATTTCGTCGGCACGCGAGGAGACATCGCTTCCTGGGTAGAAATCAGAACCTAACGTTCCTTCTGGCAAAGCAATACGGTTCCAGAATATCCATGTAGCGTGGAATTGTGCAATGGTGAGAGCAGCTAGGTTGTGAACGCGTCGACGCTGGTGGGACGATAGGGATTGGCTGGCTCGGGCCAATCTGAATAGATTTTCGTTTTCTTGTTCCAAAGTCGCAAGCCGGTTCGCTATCATCCCGAGAGTTTCATCCCATTCTGTTATGAAGGAGCCCTCAAGGAGGACGCCGAGTTCGGAAATGTTGTGCAAAGTAAGAAGTGTCTTGTGTCGCAGCTGCAATAGTGCTTGAGATTCAGCGTCATCTATCATCTAAAACGCCTGTTTAGCCGAACCCATCTGAGCTGGTCATGTTACGCACTTCATCCACAGGATACGATGCTCCGTAAGTACCTCCCAATGCGCCCAAGCTTTTGTCAAACAGGCCATCCAAGATGTTGAGATCATCAAGAAGATATGTGGTCAGCTGTCCACACTTCAAACCACAGCTAAGGGCTCGTATGTCAATGTAAGCTAGGCGTGCTGAGAAAAACGGAATCAGTCAAGTGATTGTCAGAGGCCGTTGCTAAAGCTAAAGACGCACTCAATGTCTGAAATATAAGCCGGCTGGACTCGAGATTCCAAATCCCCTTCGAAAGACGAAAGTCTAGAGAATGCTTCCTGTCCAGCTCAAATAAAGGGTGTAGTACCAGGTCCATCGCCAGGGAAAGACTTGCCACCAGCCTGTCTCCGTCCGCTTGCTTGATATGATACTGAAATAGAAAAACTGTTTATTAACACGACGGTTTCGGAATGCAGTAGATTTAAATACCATGCAAAAGAAAAATACCGCGAGTAGCATCACCTCCTTCCATGCCACGATGTCTAGGCCAGAGCTTTGAGGATCACAAAGCATAACATGATACAGGTCGTATGCTATCTGATATTGTTGGGAAGGCTCGGTGCTGCAAGTTCCTTGAAGAGAGGACATGTGGCTTCCCGCAAGAGCTAAAGGAGCCCATGCAAGTCCTGGAGCTTCACTTGCTAGCATGAACAGCATCATATACATGGAGGACCATTGAGGTGTTTTCAGGGTGTGACTTTGAGGGTTCAACGGGTTAATATCACGGGTAGGAACTAGTCAAAGTAGTCGGTACGTACGTGCCAATGGATGCAAGGTAGAATTTGGCGTGTTTGTGTGACATGATTGCTTCGAGATCCGTAGACGATGCAGCTACGTTTGGATGCTGAAAGAAAGTGGTGTCGAGGAATTCAAGTTTGAAAGGACTCGCTGATAGACTGACGCATAGGCGTCAGTCGTGGCTAGAAAAAGGACGGCGGATGCACTCACGGGGATTCAGGTGAAGAGCAACACGCGTCGAGGGTATCGGCATCACTGTTGTCGGAGTCCTCAAGTAGTCGAGAGGCCAAGCTGGCAAGGGCAGTCTCTGCGGCTTCGCTGAAGGTCGCATTCGGCAAGGGCTTTTCGTCGCTCCATATACAATCGCGATGACCTTTGGTACATCTCGAACAATGAGGTCTACAAAAGGTGTCGTTGTGAGCTTGAACTGCGCCTTCCTGGGACCACCTTACCTAGTCTCATCGCAGCGGACCTTCCAGGCACATGGTATTAGTGGCGTGTGGGGAAGACTGTAAGCTAGATCTTACATGTCTCGCTCTGCAAGTTCTGCAGCCATTCTTGGATCTCGTGGTACTCCTACGAATCCGCCCACTTTTCGCCTGCTTAGTGTCCATGACCATGATGATGATGGGGTGACTGAAAGAAGAGCATTCGGCACCATGTTAGATGCAGCGGTGCCCCAACGGAGTACCCTGCGCATGCATGTGTGCAGATACCTTTCAAGTCACGATAACTAGTTGCCGCTTGGGCTGTGGCCAACAATGCGGCAAGTCCGCGCGGTCCTTTTCCGGACAATTTCCTCCTCAAAGTTATAGTTCCAAGAACTGCATAGAATTGAAAGCTATAGGCCAAGGCAAAGCAGCAGAGAAGGCTAAAGATGTCGCCATGTAGCAAGGTTCACTGAGCTGGTCGACGCAGCTTGACATGTCGAACGTTGAGTTTGAATTTCCAACCAGGGCACTAATGCTAGCACAGCCACCCATGTAGTTCCTGTCACACCCGCGGTCACAAAATCAACTATGCCCGCTCATGTTGCAGGATGTGCCCGACAGCTGCACGTCGAATTAGCTGGGCATAAAGGACCAGTGAACGTAGCAAGGTATTCGAAAGGCACAGCAAAATACGTCCTCACAGGGGGACAAGACCATACCGTACGCTTGTGGAATTCATCTACTGGCGCTGAAATCAAATCGTTCAACGCACACGGCTACGAAGTCTTATCTATCTCGGTGTAAGGCTTCCGATAGACCCGAAGAGCTGTTGTTGCTTACAGACCATCCAGGTCCCACGATAATGCAAAATTTGCCTCCTCAGGAGGAGACCGTGCGGTATTTCTCTGGGACGTTGCTACCGGAGTCACTATACGGCGTTTGTCTGGGCATCTAGGCAAGATTCATGCTGTGGAGTTCAATGACAATGCATCTGTCCTTGCCAGTGGTATGTATGTCTGCCGTGGTTTAATCACACTGATGCTGACCTCGAAATGTAGGATCTTATGACACCACTGTTCGCCTGTGGGACCTTCGGTTAGTATCCGATTGTTTCCCTATTCGTGGGCCGCTGTTGTTGATCCTTGCAGAGCACAATCCAATCAGCCTATACAGATTCTCAAAGAGGCGCGTGATGCTGTACAGGCTCTCCATGTCGATTCTGCGACGATCACCACAGGCTCAATAGATGGATATGTGCGGACGTATGATTTGAGGAAGGGCGAATTGCGCTCAGATTTCATTGGACGTAGGTCTATCTTGCAGCTATCACTGTTTTGTCAATCTCAAGCACTACAGAGCCTGTGACCGCCGTTGTGCCAACCCAAGACACACAGACAGTATTGGTCACTACGTTAGACTCTCATTTGCGGCTGATGGACATGTCGTCTGGGAAGCTCTTGAATGACTTTACTGGGCACATGAACACGTCATATCGTTGTCGTGGATGCTTTGGTCACGGAGAAGCAACAGTTATTCTTGGGGACGAGGATGGGAAAGTCTGGGAGTGGGACTTGGTCGAGGTAGTGTTTGAATTGTTTGAATTGTGATTTGGACTCATTGAGTTTCTGTAGGCTAAAATTATGCAGCCTAATCCGCCACCGACAGTGCACAAAAAGGTCATTACTTGGACAGAGCACCATCCAACTGATGCTGACGAGATGTTGACTGCGAGTGCCGATGGGACATGCAAAATATGGAGGAAGCCAAGTTCGTGATGAGACGAAACGACCAGGTAAAGCATGTTATAGTACAACAGGGAGTGAAATATGAGATTACGGAGGTCTTTAATGCTTCTGGCTCTGTGCCTCTGTGAAGGCAATGTTAAAATGGAGTCTTAAGAGGAATGCGTAAAACGATCACCTCTGCGTGTCGCATCTTCAAGTAGTTGGGTATCAACATGTTCAGAGGGGATCTGAACGTAGCGCACGACTGAACCGCGAATAAAGCAGTTTTTAACGGCCATCTAGAACATGTCTGCTAAATCAAGATTCTCATGTTGCAATCTAACACCACGACGTACCATGTGTGGATGTCTTGCTTCATCGAGGACTTTGATATTGTCCAGGCGAATATTCAAGAACCTGGTATGATAGTCAGGTAGGGCTAGTACCGAGGTTGATTCGAGCACGCACTGGTCCACAGATTTGAGAACGCCAGTAACGGACAAATCGTTCTTGAGCTCTACGGTGACCTCTTGGTCCGTCAATGTCTTGAAAACTGAGAAAATAAGCTAAGCGTGTTAGCAAGGCAGGATCACCAGAAAGCTGCAGAACGCTCACCATCGTGAAAGCAAGAGCCAGAAATGATGGGGTCCGGCAAGCCACAAGTGGTCCTTTGCATTATTCATCCATCTTATGGCGAAGCGCCAACTATCTCCAGCGCCATTGCCTCCTTCTAAACGGCAGCACACACTCGAAGTCTCTTCCAGCTCCCATCTACAACCCCAATTAACATTCGAGACTGCCTTGTACGATGAACTCATCCTGAACATATTCTCTTATCTGGCCTTCAAGGACCTGGCATGCATCTCGTCCGTGTCGCGCAATTGGCATAGGCTCTCTGCAGATGAAGAGCTATGGCGAAAGCTGTTCTCCAATGTATATGGCCGACGTAGGCTTCAGGGGACTAGAGGATTTATAGGTAGAACAGACGGACGGGAGGTCAAAGCTTTACCTCGACGCTCGACTGCTCTGGAGCAGCCTGAAGTAGACTGGAAATGGATGTTTCGAATAAGCACGAACTTCAGAACGGGCATGTTATATTCACAAAATCTCACCTTGTTCGTGCTCAACATCCGCGCTATCCTTCAGGTCGATGCGCCGTAGAGCATCTCAGCAATGAAATTGCAGACGAAGTTGGGCAAGCCGCAGACACGTTAATCTTAGTCTCTGGCAACCTGACTGTCACGGCTTCCACCAATCCCTCCCCACTTCCATCCATCCAACTACATAACTCGACATCTGTGTTCCTAGCTCCCTGCAAGTCTAGTCATGCAGCGTCTTACAGCATCACAGCGTTAGCGTTGGACCAGTCACCACCTATCTCCGGACACCTGAATGTGGCAGCCTTCCTATCTACAGGAGAGTTTCTAGTTCTGTCAATTGATCATGCACATCCCTCTGCTACCACAAATAAACTCACTCACTTGCCCAGCCGCAGAGACGACAGGAGTCTAGTCACTCACGCGGCTTATCATCAGTCGCTGCTCGTCAGTCTCTCGGAGAACTTCACACTCTCAATATACGATTTGTCTAGTGGAAGCGTTCGGCATTCACAAACATTGTCCACATTCTCATCTTATACCCCGACCTCCATAGTGTTATCGTCCACAACCCGGGAGCTGTATAAGCTGGTACTGGCTTATTCAGTGCCAGTCTATCCGTCGCACTGGTCTGTAGGAGCTACTGAGCTGTTGATTGGAGCACCACATTCACCAGAAACTCTCTCTTCAAATACTTCCGCAAGGATTAATCCAAAGGCACCGGGTAGGGTGGTGTCAACTCGGACAGTAAGAGCATTTCAGGTGGCTGAAGGTTGGATAGATCAGGGCAAGCTCAGACTAATGAGAGAGCAATGGTCTCGAAGGGTTCTGAGAGTTGCTGACATACAGACAGACGGCCGTTATGTCGTATTGGCTTCCGGGGATTCTTCGCCTTTCACCACTGGAAGCTCCATACCATTTACCAATGCCCCATCATTGCACTCACCCACAAACATTCAGCTGTATCGACTCTCTCTGCCCATGGTATCTCCGTCTGTTGCAGCTCCCAGACCGAAATTGAACTTTGTTCGCAACCTAGAAGGTCAAAATGGGCCTGTTTCTTCGATTGCACTTGCCGATGGGAGATGTGTGAGCTATGGCGTCAATGGAAGCATATTTGTGTGGGACCTCGACCAAGGAACTGGGGCAGAAGTTGCTGCTCCTCGTTCACCTCCTACTCCGGAAAGTTACAGCACAGCAGTGTTTGACAGACGTTCTGTTACTTTTGACGAGAGAAGGATCATCACTGCATCTGGAACTGGGAGTGTTGTGGTACGAAGATTTGACATTTAACACATTTATTCGGGATTTCGACTTGTATTTTAAGATGTAGTTGTAAGACTATTTATTTTTGTCGTGGGGCCTCTGAGTTCTTGTGAAAGGAAGGCGAAGCCAGTTTCAAGTAGCACGCACGGAACGCAGTCCTTTTCGGAATGAAAAGCTACTATTTCGCTTTTGATTGTTCTAAACCTTACACACAACGAGATGTGCCATTCCAATGCCTTCAAAGATAGAGATAAGCGCACTATTCAATGGGATGTAAAGCAAAAAGAAAAGAAAAGAAGCTCACCATGCATATAAAGTCTTCGCCGTTCGGAATCATGAATGACAGATGTCATTAATGAAACGAAGTCGCCGTTATCTGTGAAGACCTATGAATTGAGTCTGATCAGTAACAGCTCAAAAATACTCTCAGTTGCGAGCTTGTGTACCTCTTCCACCTTGTATTTGTCGCCGTAGAAAGCCCCGGGCCCGGTGTTAATAGACAAGGCCAACGCCATTGATGGACAGCGTGTAGACAGAGTGGGATCGGCCAAACAACCGTTAAACTCCAACACCTTGGGAATCCCTATTTGACGTTGGTAATCCGTTGGAGGAATGAACGGCGGGGAACAGACTCACCAGCAGCCCAAATAACCCCATTGCGGTCGATGTTGATGTTGTCCATGGGAATATCTACACACACATCATGTCAGGTAATCACGCACAAGGGAGAGATATCGACGGACGCGTTTGAATGTGGTCCAACTGTGCTAAGGAGTGATCGTCCCGGCGCTCGAGAATACTGAGTCCGTCCCCGAGACAACTCGCAACATACACGGTTCCGTTCGGAGACATAGCAATGCCATTCGCGCCTTTTAGGCCATTGAATTTGAAAGCTATCTTGCAGCCCGTATCGGCGTGACAGTATCCGACTGTGCTTGCTGGCAAAAATAGATGCCTGAAATGTGCAACCTTCGGGTTTAAACGGTTCGTCAGCAGGTTTGGGAGGAACGGTCTGGCACATACCACAGAATCCCTAAGTAAATCATCGTCATTAGTGAAGTAAAAGCTGAGGCCATCGGATGAGCCTGGTTTGCAGTGAGCGGCTATCAACATCAACCCGGTTACGAGAAACTTAGGCTTACCGACGACATCGTTAGGGGATTGTATGACTTGAGGATCACTGACTGTTCGTAGGTGGTGCAGAGTTGTTCCCCCTACTGTGGTCCGGAAAATCTCAATTGTCGAATTGCTTGAAGGAGACTCCGGGGTTGCAGTCCGCAAATGGTTGACGATGTAGACGTAGAGCACATTGGGGTCAACATTTGACGGAACTACATCCATTCCATGAAGGGCCCATGACTGAGAGTTATCAAAGCCGCTAAATTCGAGTCGCGTCACATCCCCGGTTCTATCGTCATACGTGGCGACGTAATCATGGCCCACGGGGGCATGTTTGTCGTTGCCAGCTACCCATCGGCGTCGGTCCTCCATGGTACCACAGGTCAGGTAGAGCAAGCCGCTGTCGTGGAGATACATATCTGGGGTATATCCAGTTAGATATAACGAAAACATGTCGATTGAAAGCGAATCTGTGGCTCACCTTCGCATGCAGACAACTCGGGAACTGTGATACAGTGTCGAGTGCCAGTATTTGGTCCAATTTCACGAAATGCGCCCAAGTTCTGCAACACAGGCAACACGAGGAATTGGTAAATGCCTCCTAGGGCGGCCAGGAGCGCCACAAGGATAGTGAGAAAGATGGCCATGGAATCGTGTTGGCCGTCGTGGTTCAAGTTGAACTTCAACTCACAGCGTTGAAGGGCGACAGGGTCCAGTGAATCATTGCACGTGCCATGCAAGGACTGTCCTAATGGGGAACTGTGGATGATGATAAGATGTAGTTAATCATGCCGCCCGTCTATTATTTCGTGCAAGACGTGCTTACCGTCGAACCACCAGGATGGCAAAAGAGGACAACCTCGAAAGCGGTTGGATTCTGCCCAGGAATGGCAGCGAACGACAGCCAAAAGGTCGACCATTGCTCAAACGCATGACCGTTTTCGTGATTCTACCAGTCATTTGGTTCTACTTCGCACATAGTTTCGCAGACCCTGTGCCAACACACGCAGAGGACATACTGGCGAAATGCAAGTCTCTGAACAAACCAGCTGGTCCCCCACCAGACTTCTCTGAGCGTGGGCAGTCAGACCGCTTCGAACCTGGAACGAAGCCCACGTTAATCAAGAACGCGAAGGTGCGTAATGTGCAGCCTTTGAACGCCAGAACTCATGTACTGACGAGCGGCTCTTAGATTTGGACTGGCTCTGAGAATGGCACCGAAGTATTTGTCGGAGATATCTTGCTAGACCATGGCTTGATACGCGGGGTGGGACACTACGGAGATGCCCTCCTGGAAAGCTACGGAGCCCGACTCGACGTGATTGACGCGAAAGGTGCTTGGGTGACCCCTGGGATAGTTGATATCCATTCCCACCTTGGAGATAGTTCAAGCCCTGAGCTTCAGGGTGCTATTGATGACAACTCTAACAAAGGTGAGGTTTCAGTTGATACCCAAAGTGCTATTCATCCCTGATACATCGTAGGTACGGCCCAGCCTTGGTTGAGAAGTTTGGACGGCTTGAATACACATGATGATGCATATCCCTTGTCTATTGCTGGCGGTGTTACCACCTCATTGAGTGAGTCCATGTCTTTGCTGAAGTTAGTGCTTATACTCAAAATGTATCACAGTCCTTCCCGGCTCAGCGAACGGTACGTCTATGCTTTTCTATCGGCCTTGTTCAACTGCTCATAGTCCTTACATTCACAGCTATCGGTAAGACCACATCATAATGCGAAGGATTGTGGGCTTATGTTCGACCCAGGTGGCCAGGCCTTCCCTATCAAGTTGAGAAAGACCAGTGAAAGATCTCCCACCTCAATGTTATTGGAACCACCTTTTCAGCTCAACGGAACATCCACCAATTATGATGTTCCTCCCCGGTGGCGTCATATGAAGTAAGTTCTTCGTTGCACTTAATCAATTTCAGAGCCGCTCATGTCCTTCTGTCCGCAGACACGCTTGCGGTATGTTCTTTCATTTGTAACGTGAATGCTCGATTGACGGGCTCGAATTTCAGGCGAGAATCCCAGTGAGTGCTGGCCCATTTGCTTCGTGTGTCGGATTTATTTACCATGAATAAGGCGGAGTTTATGGTGATACCCGAATGGACACTTTATGGGCATTCCGAAATGCGTGCGTGCTCTCTACCAATGCGTCCCCATGTATTAATCCATTTATTCTCAGGTACAATACTGCATTCCAACTCAAGAAGAAACAGGACGAGTACTGTGAGAAGGCCGAAGCAGGACAGTGGATCGGCTTGGGTGACTTCCCTGAGTCCTTACAATGGGAGGCTCTCGTTGATGTAAGTGTCTTCGTAGTCGGCTGGCTTTGCTATGTACTGTATAGTTCTGACTTTGATGGGTCTTATTTAGGTGCTGCGTGGTCACGTCAAGGTGAGTTGTTGTTTTTAGTGCGATATTCCTTTGTTCCGACAGCGAGCATATCCAGGTTAACATACACTGCTACGAACCGGTGGATTTGGACGATTTAGTTCGGGTATGAAGCTCTAAGCTTAACTTGAAGCAGATTTAAGTGCTGACTCGTGAGTCTAGCTTACGAATGAGTTTCAATTCGAGATTGCAGCATTCCACCACGCCCACGAAGCATATCTCGTTCCAGATGTGCTCAAACGAGCATACGGTACGCGATTGCTGTACTTGTCATTCCTCTTCTTTATCTGACCAACTGCTAGGCAAGACACCTGGCGCTGCTATCTTTGCCACCAATGCCAGGTTAGTCCATCGCAGCTGTTACTATGAGCAAAGACTGAACTTGTCTAGATATAAGCGTGAAGCATACAGAGGATCCGAGTTCGCTAGCAGAATTTTGACTGAGGCTGGAATTACGGTTATGATGAAGGTAATCGATCTCCTTGCCTTAGACCATACAGTTCTAACGACTTGAACCTCGACAGAGCGATCATCCTGTTTTGAACTCTCGATACCTTCTCTATGAGGTATTTATCCCGCTCCCTTACAGTTACATGTTCTGACACAAATACAGGCTCAACAAGCTTACTACTTTGGTCTTCCTGAGAATGTTGCTCTGCGATCTGTGACATCAAACTCGGCCGAAATGTTAGGTATGGGTCACCGAATTGGATACATTAAAGAAGGTAGGCAGCCTTTTCTTTTCTTCAATCTTTCAGATTCGTTAATCCCTTTCGTAGGTTGGGATGCAGATCTTGTGAGGCATCTGAAGTATGCGAAACGACAAAGTTCTAACTATATCATAGGTTCTTTGGGACAGCCATCCTCTTGCCCTTGGAGCTACTCCCACACAGGTTTTCATTGACGGCATTGCACAGCTATCGTCCCCATATGTGGTCCACAAGGGCAAGCCCTTCCAGAAATTGCCCGCGGTACCCAACTTCGACAAAGAAGCACAAGCCGCCGTTGAATATGAAGGTCTTCCCCCTTTGAACCCGACCAAGGCTTCCTCCACCGTCATATTTTCCAATGTTACAAGCTTATACAGTGGAGCCGAAGGAACTATCCAGAATATTTTCACCACCGCAGACTCCGACATCCCAATGCATGTTCTGGTCCGAGACGGCAGAATTCTCTGTCATGGAATGATCGCCCAATGCCTAACAGATTTCTCTCTCACATCGGACGATGCGACTATGGTAGATCTCGCTGGAGGCTCCATCGTTCCAGGATTGATCTCCTTTGGAGCACCACTAGGATTGGATCACATTGACCAAGAGCCATCTACGGACGACGGAATCGTCTACGATCCATTTGGGGAGTCTGTTCCCAGCATACTTGGAGGAGACTCTGCTTTGCCACGTGCTGCAGATGGACTTCAATTCACTACTCGGGATGCCTTGTAAGTATCAGCTAACTCTCTCGAGGTCAAGATTAGTTTACATTGTGCACTTAGGCTTGCTTACCGCTCAGGTGTTACTCACGGTATTACAGCCCCTAAACATCATGGCTTCCTTTCCGGCTTGGGAGTTATGTTTTCTACAGGAGCGCAGCATAAGCTGGAGAAGAACGCTGTGCCGCAAGCGATCACTGCGATCCATGTTGCTGTACGCCCTCTCGGAGTGCCAAGTGTCAGCTCTCAGATTGCAACTCTGAGGAAGCTTCTGCTGAGACCTGGAGAGGGAGAAGCAGGAGAGTACTTCAAGAAAGCTGCCAATGTACGCACTTAACTTTCCCCGTCTAATCTCAAAGCGGTTGCTGACCTTCTTCTCAGGGAGAGATCACTCTGGTCGTAGAAGCACATTCTGCAGACATAATTGCAACGCTCGTTGTGCTGAAGAAGGAAGTGGAGGATAGTACTGGATACCCACTACGGTTAACAATAAGCGGAGCCGCTGAAGCTCATCTTCTCGCGAAGGAGCTTGGCGAAGCAAATGTGGGAGTTATTGTATCGCCACCCAGACCATTCCCTTACAAGTGGGAAGATCGACGGATGTGGGTGTATTCAAGAATACCATACTATGCCTTCGCAAGCTAACGTTTTCATAGCCTTCCCGGACCTCCCCTGACCGAGCACAGCGTCATTAGCAAGCTGGTAACGAACAATGTGACGGTCGGTATTGGCATTGAAGAGATTTGGAGTGCAAGGCACGCTCGGCTAGATCTGGCTTGGGTTAGATTCTTTCACAGACTATCTCGGTTCTAAGTGCTGACTTTTATTGGCATAGGCTACTCTGGAAGCCGATGGGAAGCTTTCTAGGGAACATGCACTGGCTTTAGGCTCTGTGAACCTGGAGAAACTGCTTGGGGTAAAACCTCGTGAGCATGACTTCGTTGCCACCAGCGGAGGTGATATACTCGACTTTGGGTCGAAGGTCGCGGCAGTTATCTCGCCTATTCGTGGATTTGTTGATCTTATGTAACTTTCGTATTCGGTTGCTGCCTTGTGCTGAGACTCGTCTCAATAATCAGAGTTTCTTCGTCGATTTATTGAAGTTAATACATGCCAGCACGAATTCCCTGGTGCCCCTGGACCCTTTGTTCCGCATTGTTGGTGAGTTTGAACTCGACTCGATCATACTCTAGGGAGTAATCGAGACTACTGTTTATCAATGAGGATTCGAGCCAAGTTAAAAACTGAGACAAAACAACGCAAGGAATTATTTCGCAGATTCTTGGGAGAGCGCTCGAGGTCAATTACTCTTGTGTTTGAAGTTGCAGGCATAATAATGTTCAGCTTTAGGAGTTTGCATTTCTGACAATAAGGTCAAGGAACCCAACTCAGGCTTCTCTATCAAACACCATATCCAACCTCAGATGGTAATGAAATTACAAAAATCATGTCAACTTATTCTATCCTCAGTCATCCATATTGTTGTGTTGACCCGAAGCATGTCGCGTGAAAAGGTATGGAATTCGGAGTGAGACTACAGTACATAATGCGCGATGTAATACCCGCTAGGGACCTAGTTGAAACAACACAACAGCTACTTGAGATAGATAGCATTCTCTATAAGCACCTCAGGACGCTTTGGGAGCACGAGATACTTGATACGAATGGTACCATTGTATGGATAGTGAATGCGAACGTGAGTCTCACTAGAAACTGTCAATACTCTGCACTCACTCCACGTCTTGTTGTAACCAAAGGCAGTGACAGTGATCCCCTGAGCTCTCCAATCAAAGCATTGATTGGCCCTGCCTATGTAGAAAATATAGCCCAACTTCTGGTTTGGAAAGGAAATCAGGGGATCGACATGGTAAAAGACTTTGATGTTGTCGAACTCGATAATAGAGCACTGAGCGCCCTCAAGAGGTGTGAATGCCTAGAGAGATGAACAGAGTCAGAAATAGTGAAAAACGTAAGCAAAGGCGATATACGTACGCCGATGGTAGGGTGCGGATTTCTCAGAACTGCCTCCTCGTTTTGCGGATTATGTCAAAGGCCTTTTGCTCCCCGCCGTAAGAGCGAATCATCGCTTGAGCAGTCACAGAGTTCTTCTCGTCCGTCATAGGCTGTTGCTCCATTGTCATCTCGATTTTCGTCCCTGTTCTGTGACAGGTCTGAACGTCTGCTGGATCGAGGGTGGAAACATGTCAAAAAATGCTATCTGGAGGGTATCAAGTACATTATTTCGTCGCGTATAGGTTGGAAGAGGCGGATTACCTTGCTCTGTTGGAGGGATTTCGACATGGTGAGAGTGGTTTACTGTAATGAGAACGCGTTCCAGGCAATTCTAAAACAGACGCGCCGTCACGCATTTCATCACGGCTGTGACCAGATCACATTCTCGCGTCAACCGTGTCGTTGTCCACCACAACCACCATGGCCAAATCCAGCACTCAGAAGGCCGGCCCTGCTGGTCGACCAATTACTGATTTCTTTTCACAGAAATCATCTAGGACTCCTTCGTCTCAGCCCACCTCATCTCCCATGTCATCAAATTCGTCAATGGTCTCGAGACAAATCGCGTCTGGCTCAACTTCAATAAAGGTGCGTCTCAGTCAACATCTGATATTCGCTCATAGACCGACACATTTTTGAAGGGAAGGGCATCCAAATTAGACAGCTCGTCGCTTCTGCCTCCAGCTCAGTCTACACGGTCAAAGTCGCGCTCTCAGACCCCTGAGCCCATTATACCTGCGATTCGAACCTCCTCGCGTACCAGGGATAACGGGACTCGTAAACCAACCATGGATCCCAACGTTGGATCTTCTACCTTGCTATCCCCAACCAAGGCTGCCACAAAGCGGAAGTCCAGAATGATGGAGGAGCAAGACGGAACTTCCAATGTGAGTTTAGAGAGCACTATCTACTCCTTAGTAATATGACCTGACTTGATTCAGGATGTGAATACCGCCCAAAGTCCACGGAAGCCTAATGCGGTGGCCAGGAAACGACTGAGGCTGACTCCTCCTGCATCCGAGGACGAGGTGTCTAAGTCTGAAGATTCTGACGTTATTCCTATGCAGATCGACAGCAGTGCGATCTCGTCTGCTATTCCAATCACACAAGAGGACATCTCCATGGACCTTGACCATGACGCCAGTGCTCCATTGTTCTCCTCGATACATGAGCCATTGACTCCGCCGTCTTCCACATCTGCGTCTTATTCCTCTCCATCTAATCCTGTGACGAGCGAAGACAGAACTGCCCAGCTTATTGCGGAAGCTAGAGCTAAAGCATTGGCTGCTGTCCAATCGAGTCCGGAATTGATGCCAGTTGACTTCAATGATACGTTAGAAGATAGCGACGATGAGGACTTACTGCCCATGTCACCCTTACCTGTTTTGAAGAACAAAGGGAAAGGGAAAGCCAAGAGCGACCTGTATGTTCTTTTCATGTATCCTGAACATAGACTTACATTCTATTAGTGGGACACTTTCAGTCATCGAGACTGAAGAACCCGTGCGAACTAGTCGCTACAATCTCCGAGAACCTTCGTCTTCGAAACGCCCTGAAACTCTTCAGGATTCTCATATAGGTGATAAATCAAAACCAAGGAAGAGCTCCGGTAACCCTCTTGACAAATTGCTAAAAGAGAAGACGAAAGCCGACAAAGCGGGACATGGCAGTGAGGCAATGCGCAAGGCCATGCTGGCCGTAGAAGGAAGAAACGCTCTTGCCGATGAGATGGACGATGAGGACGATGCTCGTCATGATATGAGGTCTTCTAGCCCTGATTTCGTTCCATTTGACGACGATGCAAAAAAGCTACTCGGCTCAGATCAAGGCGAAGCAGTGCAAAATATATTGACTCATGATCGCGACGAGCTGGACGAGCCAGTGGACGAGCTAGCCGGAGTGGTATTCTGGATGAGTGATGGTCAGGAAAATATGGACGTCGACGCTACATGGGCGCCCCTGACTTTAGATGTGGGACCAGCCGCTGTACCAAATGCACTCAAGAGTTGTATGCAACAGAAAGGTACTTTCCTTTCCATTCATGCATTCCGCCTAACTATACTCATTGAGAATGTAAAAGACTACGACTCAGCAATTTTACTCTTGAATTCAGGCGCGTTGTGCGGTTTGGATTCTAGACAAACCCTGAGCGTGCTTAAGCTTGTTCTCGACGCCGGTATGTGAACAGCTTTCAGCATTATTGCTTGTGCTCACGGGCAATATAGCACTGTTCAGCGATAATCCCTCGTTATCGACTGCAGCCTTTCGAAGTTGCGTCGCTCTGACGGGTGACTCATCCTTTCAATTACCTGTGTGGACCTCACAGTTCGTTTGGAGTATCGTAGAGAGACTCTCACCTAGGCCGGAGGTGGTTCAGAGTCTGGGGCACGCAGCTTTGACCCCTGGTCATAATGTCTCTGAAGCTATGCGGAACACTACAGTGTATCGCCTTGTACAACTTCTCAGATTGAACTTGAGGTATGTGGCTCCAAGTGGCAAACAAAACAACAGTCTAACATGTTGCTACCTTCAGTAGTATCCCATCGAACGACGTCAATGAGATAATGGTTCTGTTAATATTGATTGGCATGGACCACTCTACACCTGAGGACCTGCGCCAGCAGATTGTTGGGGTGATTGATGGACTGTGCTGCTCGATGGCCATCGGGAACGAGGTTGTGGCAAGCCTCGTACGTCTTTCCGCTATTCAAACAATATTTTCTTGTTTCTAATCAGCAGGTTAGGAAGTGCCACTTTGTAACACACTCTTGTCTCAGGCGGCGGAAATGACCCCGATCAACAAGCGCCTCATGCTCTCCATGTTTTCTGGAGGGTCTGTAAGAGGCGTCCGTGTGGCTCGTTGGCTTGCGAGATCTTTCATCCTCGGGATCACCGAGATTCCGCTTGTCAGTTTTCTTTTACTGGTATCGCCTGCTTGTTATTGATATGTTATCCCACAGTCGAAATATTCCGAGAGGCCTTCATTGGCCCCGTTGCTTGGGGAAGTCATGAACCTTCCAAGTACGAAGCGAAAGGCACAGAACCCAAGAGCATTTCTCCTTAATGACAACACCGACTATTTGCAAATGGGCCACTACACGGAACTACTTGCTGTGGCACTTACCGACATTGATGGCTACGTGAAAGACGACAAGGACATCATACCCGAGCATGGGTACAAGGACAAAGAAAAGGACCATAAGATGATGCTTCCCTTGCTTCACAAAGCTATCAACGATCTTCATGGCGGCATAAGTCAGTATCTTCCATTTTCTCAAGCTCTTTTGGGCCCCGTTTGCTCACATCCATTCAGACGATACGCGTGCTGCGCATCTCGACAGATCGCAAACGAAAGGATTATTGAAGTTGACTGCCCTGCGCATTGAATATCAGCGCAAGGTAGCGAAAGAGAAGATGAGCAATGGTCATAAACGGCCATTGACCGTAGATGGATATTTCCGCAAACCGAACTGAACTGATTAATTGTGTTTCCCTTTCTTGCTACGTACACTACTATAGTACCTTATTAGTTTTTATGTGTTATACTATTTCCATTGCTTTTAGTTCAAGTCCAATTCGATATCCCATTCTGGTGACTCTGCCCGAGAAGGAATGGTTTCCTTCTCCTGAGCATGCATATGCGATTGGTTTATCTCCTGAGCTGTGGGTGAGACGGCTAGGCCCATGTCTACACTAGTACTTGGCGGTGGCTGAGAGGCGAGAAATGCGAGTGAGCTGGTCGCATTATTTCGGAAAGGCTTGTCGAATGCATTCTTGATGTTCTTGACTTTGACCTGGCCAAAACCAGGCAGATTCTGCAGCTGTTCTGCAGTCGCTCGAGACATTCCTGCCATGTTCTGTTAGGCGTAAATGAGCACATATACATAGCGAAGAGACACCACGGACTCACGCCAAACGATGTCCGCAATGTCTCCACGTCAGTCTTGTTGACTTTGCTTATGCTGGTCAACGAAGATCGCAGAATGGAGAGATAATCTTTGTCTATGCGTTCTTTGATCATGTCTGGGGGTTTATGCTCGAATTGCTTGAACGTAGCGAGGTAGTGCCCTGCTTCCTCAGGTCTTCAATCCATGCATTCAGCTATGTCTAATGGAGGAAAAGGGAGAAAGGGACATACGAAAACGCCACAATAACCGTAATATTGTTGATGAGAGAAGTCTGGATGACCATTCAACTCGAAGACCTGTTTCCGAGATGCATATACGCACCTTCGTGAGCTCCCGAATGGGATCTCTGTGCTCAGACTGCGTAGAGTGAGCTTTTCAAGAGAAGGAATAATTAAAGAATAGCGGACGTACAACGTCAGATAGTATGAGCAGGATTCTGAGGTTGTATGAATGTCCCAACTTCTCGATCCGTGTATGAATATACTCTGGATGCAGACGATGGTATTTGAGACTGAGTTCAAGTAATGTCGAGCCTTGCCATTCCCATAATCAATAGCTATGTCCAAGTACCTCAGATATAGCACACCCGTTGTTCTCCCGACTTGATAATCTGCAACGATTTCACCGTATTCCTTGCCAACGTTCTTGACATGCTCTAGGATTGGATTACCACGCTATGACAGTGGATCCTTTCAGCAGATTTGGAGAGAATACGTGAGAAGAGAAAGACCTGAAGGGGGTTCAAGATTATGTTATTGCCGACAGGAACGACGACAGGAGGATTGGCCGGCCTGTCAGTGGTGGAGGTCATGGATCAAAAGTGCATCTTGAGCTTGGACCGCGATCAGCAACCTGGCATGACTGTATTTCCTCTGCCGACTTACCCTAATTCCAGAATTCGCTCTGGTCTATCTGCCGGTCAACTCATCACACTGCAGACGCAGATCATAGCAGGTCTGAATGCCACGGTTGCATTACCGCCATCGAAGAGGAACACAACTGGATCACACAGCTTCCTTGCAAGTTATGCAAAGGACGAAGCCCTTAACGTGCTTCAAGCGTTGATATGGCCCTCAGACCGCAAGGCTGTCAAAAATGAACATATCATTCGCTCACGCGTGTTGCAGCTTGCAGAAAAGCTTGCGCCTTCTGGAGACATCGCACTCGCGACTCTCGTTGATCTAGCAATCATTTACGCGGATACAAACTTGGGGAAAATCCGCTCCGTATTTAAAGCTGTCTTAGAAGCAGCTCCAGGTCTTCCTGAATCTGTAAACACAGAGTTAATCCCCGCATTCACAATGTTGGTTTCGCCCGAACATAGCTCTGGTTTATATGGGCTACGGAAGGCAGCACACTGCATCGTCTCCTTCCTCCGTGCAGCAGGTCCTCAGCTATCCTCGGGTTTTGCCAGAGACCAGAGCTTTTCCATAGCATTAGCCGCAGCATATGACCGAACATTGACTACTGTGGCTCAGTCCTATGGAGGATTGGCTGTTTTACAGCGTGCCGAAGGTCGTGAATTGGACGATTGGGAGAGAATCTGGATCCAGACCAAGGTCGCTATTCTGGATGCATTCCATCTACTTGTGGTCAAGCTTTTCAGCGACATAAGTTCTGCAGAAAACGATCGTGCATTGGTCATTGCGTCTGAACAAACTTTCGACCTTATATTCCCTTTACTGGAGCTGCCATCCGGGTCTTCTCTAGATTCCGAATTGGCACCAACACCTTTTCTGAACCGATCACTGCTTGAAGACTATCAACATGCACATGATTTCTTGAATGTCCTGGGAGCTGCATTGAAGCGGCAGCAGGAGAGAGACGCGAGATTGGATATTCTTGAGGCTACTCTTGGATCCTTTGACGATGCGCCATCCTCAGGACCCAAAGAGAAAAACCCTGGTGTTTTGAAATTCCTATTACTATCCTCGGGAGCAGCTCCTGGTATTAACAACCCTGGGAAACCGAGAGGTGCACCAGCCGCGACAAAGAACAAAGGGAAAGGGAAAGAAACAGCGTTCACATCTACAGCGGAGGATCCAGATATGGACGCGAAGGTGGCGCAAGTCCTGGATATCCTCCCAGACAATGAACCAGCCTACATTCGAGAGCTGCTTGGGCACCCCGACTTCCCATTTCGTGGGAATCCAGAGAAAGTTATTGAAGCATTGTTGGAAGGAACAGCACCAGCACCAGGCAGCTTGCATTCTATGGATGCCGCTACGTCGGCTCCTCAAGGGGTGGACGAATTTGAAAACTACGTCACCCAAAGGCGCAATGTTTTCGACGATAACATGGATTTGAGTCAAATACGCAAAGGAAAACAGTACGTCAGATAGAATTTACACCAGGCTTAACTGACTAGTTACGACTTTATCAGGGAAACAAGTGGAATTCTTCGTGATCGCACCTTTATTGAACAGATGAAGGCCGACATCCTGCGACGAGCGGAAGAGATGTCTGATGAGGAAGACGAAGAGGCCGAGGCCGAGGCTAAGGGAAAGCCTACAGAACTGCTTGATGAGGATGAAATCACAGAAAATGCTAGGGTCCGAGTGATAGGCGATGGCGAGGATAGCGGAGACGAAGACAACGTCGATGAGGACGGAGAAGCCAAGCCTACCGCCCTGGAGATTCAATCTCCAGAAACTACTCTGGAACTGGCTTACATTCGGGACCCGAAGCTGTTTGATCGCGACGCAAATACACGTCGAGGGAAAGCTCGTGCAGATCTGAAAGCTCAAACAGGTACAACTACTTTTTATCCCTCATGCAATTTTGTAGTTTTGACTAAAGAACATTCCAGGTTGGCAAGATGAGCAAATCGAGGGATGGAGAATCATGCTGGAACGCAATGTAAGTGCTTTGTGTCGTAAATTTCCCGGCTATAATCTGACAACTTTATTTATGAAGCCCCAAAAGGACAAAATTCTGGGGAAGCACGAATTTTCAGGTAACCAGAACCAATTACCTCCAGATCAAGGACCCCAGAGGGGAGGAAGCTCCAGGGGTCGCGGTACCAGAGGTGGTGGAGGTGGTAGAGGGGGCCGAGGCGGTCGAGGTGCAGGCGGAGGAGCAGGAAATTCTGCAAGAGAAAGAGCCAATAAGGATCGGAATAAAGCCAGCAAAGCAAATCATAACTGGAAAAGCGGGCACGATAAAAAGATGGCGAGGGCGGGGCCACCACCAATGTAATTGCTTATTTCTATCAATACCTATCCTAATAGATGGAGTACAATATTATGTTCCATGTAGTAGTAGTGTTACATATGATGAAGTCTATGGTGCATGCAAAAATATTATGGTGTGAATCCTATAAGTTCGTCAACTATCCATTTTACTGCCTCAACTGCCTCTGGCACCACCTTGTAACTGAACATTAAGGGGAAACAGTGCATCTGCCGTTCCCATACGAGCCAACGACCACGCACGCGATTCTCGGCTAGTTTGTCCACAAAGACCTCGGCCTCTGGACTCAGCACATCCATCTCGCCCAGGACTCCGGAGACAATGACGTTTCTCTCCCGCAAGACGCTCAGTTCGGCGAGGGTAGGTGACACTCTGGGATCCCCTCTTGACCACTCTCCGCACCAGCCTGTTGCAGTGACATTAATCCGATCTAGGGAAAGCAACGGATCCTTTTTACTAAGAGCCTCCAAGTCAGGATGTTCGTGTCTCAAATCCACAGAGGGAGAGATGGCTAGAATTCCGATCGGACATGGAGTTGCCAGGTTTGTGTGCAATACATGAAGAGGTAAAGCAAGAGCAATGTTTCCTCCTGATGAATCGCCCGCAAAAATAATGTCTTCGTTGGCATGTATGGAGAACACTTCATGGTACCATTTCTGTAACATCGGTAAAGCCACTGGGGCAGGGGTATTGGGTGCCAAAGGGTAAGAAACTAAAGACACAACTGCAACACCATGTTTTCGGTTGAGTTCCTGTACAAAATGTGCACACATTTTCCAATGGTCTGGAGTTGGTAGGCCTGACCACCCACCTCCGCAGAAGTAGAATATTCGCTTCTGCTTGACTTCAGCGGTGGAGGGATGGCGGGATGTGATGTCATAGACGTTAATGTCTGCGACCACACGATGCTCGACAATGCAGGAGCTGGATACACCAGAAGGCGGCGTGAGTTCAGGTGATCCTGCAGGTTGAACCTCGGAAGGTGTTACAAGCCGCTCAGCGAAAGGCTTCATGAAATTGTACGTGAGATAGGTGCGCCAATTGCGTGAAGTGCGCTTGTCAATTGCGGTAGTGCGGGGTGGGCTTTCGGGTTTAGATTCAGCATCTCCAGCAGGCGTACTGCCTGCTGAAATTGTTTGAGGTGCTGAGTCGGACATGGAGGTTGATGAGTGAGAGAACGCCACGATCGAATCGGAGATGGCGTCGTGGAGACTCACGTGACTATATGCACTAATAAAATCAATAAAATCCACTAATTTCGGATATTTCATAGTAACATTTCATTAGTATAATAGAGGGGGTCAGTTCCAGAGCCGTTTTAGCGACTGGTTTGAGGACCGTTAAAAGAGCTTCAAATCGCCTGGAAACGACGTTGCACTCTGACCGACCGCATTGTAAATTATGAAATAAAATCCCAAAAACAGTTCAAAACGGATCTCGAGCCGTTCCAGATCGTTTTGACCTTGAACAATGTTTTAATGGGACCTCTGGAACACCTCTGGAGCGGCCTCTGCCACCTGGAACGTCTCTGGAACGCTCACCCTGGCCATTCCCCCTATTATTTGCTTGGCTACCGTCTGCTCCCGTCAACGATGCCGATGAATGCCCTCAACAAAGTCGATGTGCGATGGCTCGCATCAGTGTCTGATGCAGAAACGCTGCCTATAGAATTTAACTCCTTTGGATTTCTCTTCAGTCTCGCCTCGCACTTGTGGTCGACGTTGTCCAGAATCCTCGACCTTGGGTGCGCGACGAGGTCTAAAAGTGGTGTATGTCGTCGAATGTCTGTACATCCCAGCTCATTCAGGACCTGACGCGCTCCCTTGGTGAGTGCTTTTTGTCAAAAAAGCTTGACGTGCAATCAATACTGATCTTTGCTTCCGTGTTGCTTCCCAGTCAGCGCGCTATGTGTATTGGTCTGGCAAGTGAAATCCAATAGCTGTCTGGCTTTACTTCATCTAATCTAACGCGTTGCAATCTCAGGGAAAACCTCATTACGCTGGACGACGAGGTTGAACACATCTGGAGGTTTGTTGCAACGTTTTTCTGTCGTTGTCAAGCGAAGAAAGCTGAACATCCCTACTTGCGTTCCTACAGAAAACCATCCTCCTCTTGGGTCAAATGGGTCTTCCTGTGCTCTCGTTACTTCTCTCTAGCCACCCAGTCGGTTGCCGTGATCCTTACCGCATATATTGTCGACGGATATCGTCCTGACTGGTTCACCATGAAGACTTGGTATCTATGTCAGGTTATTTTCCTCCATATCAACATGTCTTGCGCAGAGATTGTCCTTATGGCGAGAGGTGCGTTTCTCTTACACAACAGGGTATGAAATAGCGACTTAAATGTCAGCACCAGTCTACGCGCTTTACAACCGCCATGTCTATGTCTATTATGGCTTGGGATCGTTACTAGGCTTGCAGTCCGTGCTGGTGCTCATTAGCTTTGGGCTGTCATTCAACTCGCCTCACACGCCTTTGTTGTGCGACTTTATCACGCGCACTCCTCGATCCTTCATTGTTGTCGCGTACGTCTTCGAATGTGCTTCCTACCTCCTCTGCTGCTTACAACAAGTCAAGTGCATGCTCGTTAGCTATTCAAGCCACCATACTGGTTCTTACTTTGGTCCGATACTTTCGGGGGGAGTGGCGAACAGCTCCAATCGCGGCTCTGATGGTCAGAGACGGATGTATAGTGTTTGGTGTAATCTCTGGTATTTCTTTCTTTCGCATTTCTCCTCTTTCTTCCATTCTCGCAAGCCTGACAATGTTCACAGTATCATCGTTTCTTATCCTGCTTTATAACGTTATTGAATTGCAATATGCATTCTCCACTTGCATGTCAGCAATCTTGTCTCGTCAGCATATTATACTGAGGTCTAATCCAATTTCTTACAGTTGGCTCACAACATTTCTCTCCGTAACCGTACGCGTTAACATATTCGCATCCATGCCAAAATTGCTAATGGAATTGAACACAGACCTGTCGCATCATCATCAATCTTCAACGCCTGCCTCGAAACGACTCCTCATTTGATGCCTCGTCTGACGTGCAACTCACCACTCTCCTCACTAACCATAACCTGCGCACCCACGATTTTTTATAGCCCACGACGCCTTTTTTCACTTCCTGTTTCCGCTCTGCATTTGGATTTCACTCAGCCGCATTATTACGCTACCCAAAATGTTTTACTGTATTAATGATGTAGTAGTACCTATCTTCTACCCTCCTGGTCTAGAAATGCTGCCAAAAAGACACAGGTTTAGACGATAGCGACAGGCACTGTCCCCAACGATCCCAACACCGAGGGTTCCAACTTGAGCTTCTTCTCCTCATGCTCAAGAGGTGCTGCTTCCGTGTCTAAAGATCGCTTAGCAGGTACAGTTTTCTTGGCTTTGAGAAGAGATATAGTCAGTATGGCTCTTATGCTAAGGTTTGAATACATACAAGGCATGACAGGTGGCGGGGGCCGAACATAAGACTGAGCAAACCAATGCGGGATCGTTTTCAGGCCGGTAACCTCGTCAACACGAATGAGTTCATGCACAGGGGCATTGCCAGATTCCAATCTATCACGCTGTGAAATATCAATGTCTTTGTACGTCTTTCATCATAATAGAATTACTTACATCCATGCGTTCTTTGAATTCCAGACAAATATCAACATAAGGCTGCAGAGACCCCTGGCTAGCATCACCGTCTCGAGGCACTTTGACTTTGCCCAATTTATCTCTCAGATCTGTAGCTTTCGACAGGGCTGGCTTCAGGAGCTTGAACAAATGTCCCTTTACCGCGCTAACGGAGGTACGAGTTTTTAGTGACTTGACAATGTCCAAATACTCCAGTGCGAGATCTGCATGTGAGGGATGCTCTTGAGCAAGTCTAGCTTCCTCCGAATCTGACGATGCCGCTGAGGCAAAGATGGCAGCGTTGTAAAGCTGGCCTTCAGCGCTCATTACTCCATCAGCTCCAGTCTCTTGAAGACATCGTTCGATGTCGGAAGTGTACAGAATGTTTCCATTAGCGAAGACGGGAACTGAGACTGCCTCTTTTACAGCGCGAATTTTGGCCCAGTCTGCCAGACCCTATATTGTATTGCCAATATTATCAGAGTCCAGAATCCAATGGAACAGTCGTACAAGATACGCACTGAATTCTGCCCTCGTTGCTCTCGAAGACGGCCATGGCACGTAAGAAGCTGAGCTCCAGCGCTTTCTAGCATCTTAGCATATTCAACTGTCTTCTCAACAGTTGGGAATACGCGGAATTTCGCTGTGACTGGGATGGAAAGATTTTTGTGCAGAATATTGACTGTTTAGCAGGTCAACTCGCATATATCAGGTATAGTATGGCTCGAGCTTACTCAGTCTGTAAATGAGATCCCAGTCATCCATCAAGAAAGCTCCGTATTTCCCTTTCTTCGCAATATCTTGAGGACAACCGAGATTGATATCGACCGCGTCACAATGCCCTTCTAGTGCCTTCGCGGAAGCTAGGAGTTTATCTGGGTCATTCGCACAGAACTGTATAATGAGTGGCCGATCCAACGTTGGATCGCCTTCCTCCCCGCATGCTATATTGAAAGCCTGCGTTCGGTAGCTCTCGTGTTTTGGGTCCGCGTACATCTGCGAAAATTGTAAGATAGCTAAACCGGAGAAGTTTCAGGAGAAGCTCACTTTGGCGTTGATCATGGGTGTATATACCAGCTGGATGTAGATTATTGAGTGGGAATGTTGTCTGTCTCATGTATAGGTAGCTGGCTGACCTGTGCTCCGTATCGTCTTGACAGAATCCGCCATGGCTACATTGATTGTTAAATGTAAGTCCCTTTGGAAAGGAGAAGTATAGAGACACACCAGCTCACTCTGGTCAACCATTGGCGCAACGACGTGCTTCGGACTGCCCAGTACATCCCTATAAAAAGCATAGCCTTCAGGTTTACTAGGCTTGGAGGAGGTGCTTGGTTCAGCCATCGCTGTGCGCAGCCTACGGGCCAGACGCAAAAGGGAAAGTATCGTGATGGTGGTCAATCAGAGAGACTGCTGCAAAGCGCTGATTTAGCAGTGATCGCTCTCTGCTCTTGACCCCCATACATGTCATGCCCAGTCGCTGCTATGGACAACAGCAGCACGTATTGCAGTCCGTGAGTTTCTTTAGGCATCATATGAGGGTTGCTAGCTGACGGGCATCGCTGTTTTCAGCTCGACGTCCTCGTCCACTACTTGCTTGCCATCTCCTTCCTGTTGTCACCCGCGTTCCTTCCATATCTCACCCGACTTTTGTTCGAGTTTTCGGCGCCGAAGGTCTTGCGACCTGAGCCAGGATGGACAATGCCTTGGATACTCGGCAGTGTCGTCGTCGCCAATTCCTACAGCATTATCGTACATACATGGTATGGCGTTGTGCAAGGACCTGCTGTTATCCTGGACTTCATCGGAATGGGTGCGCACGAATACAGCACTCTTGTTTCGCCTCTTTACTGAAGCTCTGCGCGCAGATTACACGCCGTCACGGCTGCAAGTCCTCACTCTCGACTTTACCATCATGGCGATACAATTCTCGGTCAAGATCATTGCATACGAACTCGCGTTGGACATGTATACAGATAGTTCCAGCCAACTTATCTATCCTTCCACCTCCAGTCCATCACCAATACCGCCGTTTGCATCATCAAGCATAGACACAGAGACGGCCGACCTTTTCGTTGACGATCCGAAGAATGAAGGCCCCGACTACATTATTGACTTGCGACTGTCGACCATCATAGGACGCATTCGTCAGCCTCCTGTAGTGAGACCAGAACAAGGGCCTGGCCTCCCTACAACCGCTCCTGCAGTTGGGCCGCTGCCATGGGGCCTATCGACTGGCATGATGTCGGCCGTAAGATCAGCACGCATTCCGCCCCCGCCTCCACGAAGAGCTGCTACAACCCCAACCATTGCTACCAATACTTCCATTGCTCCTGGTACTACGCCACAAACATAATGTAAAATGACCGTTTATACTCTTGTCCATCACCAGCTCTTCTTCATCTGTAATTGGGACACAGTCTGAATTACAGAACATTTCAAGGCGTATGATAAACCTCTTACCGCTTCTCGCATGCATTTACCGAACTTGGCAAATTCGTCTTTGCAACTGTCTTTCTTGATGTCGATATAATTCCCCAAAATACATTTTCCGTAGGTAGTGGCTTGTGCAGAACATGTCGTAGTGGAATGCACAGCGAATTGGCGAATAGGCCGTACAGGCTTAGCAGCAGTTGCAGACATTTTCTTTTGTGGTGGGTGGTGGAAGGCCTGAGAAGAGACGGAATAGAACTGAGATTACCTCATCAACGCGAAACCCATCTATCCGCGACCACCACTATGAGCCGCGGACGCGTTTGAAACTTGAGTTCATGAGCTCAAGTCCACTGCCTTATTATCTCCAGCCTTATAGTTGGCATACAACATGGCCGTTAACCACTTGCTACTCGGCGCGTGCATCTGTATTGTAGTGGGAGCCATATTCCATTTCTTCTACCTGAACCGCTTTGTTGCGTGGCTCCTTGCACTTGCTATTCGTGTTCTTTACTGGAGACAAGGTCCATCTAGCATATGGATTGACATAGGTGCGTTTGGACTGTCAAATAGCACGCCCGGTTTTGTTTACTTCTGTCGCAGGTGCTATTCATTTCTCGATCCTCACTGGACGCATTCTGGTAAAGGATGTGCGATATCATTCCAGCAACCAAACTATCAAGATTGTGAAGGGGCAGATTCAATGGAAATACTGGCTTCGAAAGCCGCTTGGGGTGGATGAAATGAATGCTGCTCGAAAGACGGGAGGTGCGACATAAGCTCATCCCGTTGCTGTGTTTGCTAAATTGTGTCTGTTAGCACATTCCCCTTCCTCATGCCGAATACAAATCTCTTTTCACGGATTTGAATGGCTCATATATAACAGAACCGCGGCATACGACGCGATAGTTGAGCAACTCACTGCTCAGCAGACTTCGCGTGCTGAGGGCAAACGAGAACCACCTCAGAAAGCGCCAGGTAGGTTGTCTTTTGTCGCCGACATGTGGGTTTTCTTAGCAGAGCCTTCTTTAGTTGGCCATTCGGAGCCACTGTTCATGGAATCTGTCCGTCGACACACCCCCAAAGCAGTCTTGAACTCCATATCCTGGTTAAGGCGTCAACTCCCCAATTTGGATCCACTCGAACTCCTTCCGCTCGGCTTTGATGTGTTGAAGGGCGCTATAGTGATTGGCAATGCATCAACGCCGAATCTCCTTGTCAGCCAATTCCAGAAGGCTGAAGGTACTTATGGGATCACAGAGGTATGTTTCATTCCTAATGCTCAAAAACATGCTCACACAAGAAATTGCAGTCAATCTCGATACATGATCATTACAAAAGCACGCTCAATCTGACTTTTCAAGATGCACAGATCCACTTTGTTAGCAATGATAATTACTATGATACTTTGTCGACTATGGGCGAAGAGCTTAAAAGCCGATCGGACAAGTGAGCTATGAGCCATTGTATCATCTGCTTTCCCTCACTTACGATATGATTTCAGCGACGCCTACTTCCAGTCGCACTTGGATTTCACCTCGTTTGGGAAGATTTGGCGACAGCTTCGTCTATTCAAATATCTCCTTGCAATCACCCCGGCCAAATCCAGAAGATATGAACCAAAGATTTCTCGCAAGAGCAAGGAGGGAGACAACTTCAACGGCGATTTTTTGGCATGGGAATATGCCATCGAGCGCCAGATACTGGAAGCTCATGTTCTGGAGCTTTACTACTACGTGGATGTGCCTGGACTTGTTCCTCGGTCAGGAGATGAGACTCCAACGTCAAGCTTCTCTGTAGGGAACGGTGGCTCCTCCGACCCAGAATGGGGCGTTGATATCGTAATTCGGAGCGGTAAGTTGAAGTACGGTCCGTGGGCAGACAGACAACGGCGAGTCCCACTCGAATGAAACCTGTACTTCTTCTCATCTAAGTTTTCCCACGATTAGAGCCGAGCTTCAAAAGGTGTTTTTCCCGCCTATCTTCGCGGACACTTCGCAAACTGAGAGGCTTCAACCGGGAGACCAAAGACTTTGGACATCATTGAAGGTGTTTATTGAGCTGAGGGAAGTCACTTCTTTGACAGTGCCATTCAGGGAATCCTCTAAGGTTCGTAGTTGCGAAATAGTACGACGCTTCAATTGAATGATGCATTTCAACAGGACTGGCAATGGGATCGCCCCGCTGACGATCTTTTCGAACGCTCCAAAACACGAGATCCAGCATGGCTGTATATAACCTCTGGGGACAACTCTACAATCACCTACGTTCTTCCGTTCATTACTGGACCGGATGGTTATGATTCAAGGCTTGAAGTGCACTTGGACACGGTGGCAGTAACTTCGAGCTTGAACGATATCCACCTCTTGAATGCAGAGTCGTGCCGGGTAAGTATATAACCTTACGTTGCGTTTCAAGAGCATCACATATTCACAAGTACGCTCTCGTCATTCGCAGATATATGCAGGTATGCCAGCACCACTCAAGTGGAACGCTGAGCGCATCTGGACGATAGGTCTGAGCTTGCGCCAGAATTCTCTGTACCTCCTCCGCGACCACGTCAACATGATCACCGATCTGGGAAAGGATTGGACATCCGGCCCCCCCGCTGACTTCTTCCGCTTTGTGCCCGTTCTATACGACATCCAATACGATCTCACGCACTTTGCGCTTTCTTTATGTGCCAACGACCATAACATAATTGACAAACCTTTAGTAAAAGGAGAGAATGGTGAGCACGCCGCTTCCGATATCTGTGTTATTCACTGACTAGAAACTATAAGCAATGTTCCATGCTACCGGCGATCTGCTGTCCGGAACAGCGTCTATTCCGTCAAACATATTTCGGCCAAACTCGACGACGATCCCATTCGATATGTCAATAGAGCCTTTCGCTTTGTCTCTTGCGCTACCTAGGTGGAACACGAATGCTCTGCATATGCCTTCGGATGGCAACAGTATCGCACACGCTCGTGCCTTCGAGATTAAAGGATCATATTGCTACATGTCAGACGTTTGTCGTGAGAATGTCGAACAGCTTAAGCTAGAACTTACGGTCAGTCTCAAAAAGAGACCTCTTATCAGTAATCAATATTTAATTGTTCTTACAGTTTGACCATTTGGCCTACAAACTGCTGGGTTGGACGATCAGGCATTTTATGGCGCTTCGGAACAATTACCTTGGCTCTTTTACTCATTTCTCAACGCTGGGCGAATACTTGCATAAGCGCAAGAATGGTATCCCTCCTGGCGATCCTGTTGTCCAGAAGTATAGAGAAGGGACTGTAAGCACCTCTCTTCTAAAACTAATAAAAGACTCTGAAATCAGAGGTGCAGAGCAACATGATGGACGTAGATTTGTCGCTTTTGATCACCCATGGATCTGTAATCCTCCCTGCTGGTATTCCGGGCTACAGCTTTTCACCCCAGAGCGAGTCTGCGTCAGAAAGCTCGGTGGCTGGGGTTGGACCCTGTTTGTTACTTACACTCAACGAGTTGCAAGTGGCATTTCGCATGCATGACTTTTTCATGGGTCAGTCACTGCATCTGTAAAATTAGTATACGTCCAAACTCATCCATTATTTCATAGAACTCTCGCTGAATATTTCCCCCTTGTCTGGACGAATGTTAGACGATCATCCCGAGGAAGTTGTGCCAACAGGACATCGAAAACATATGCCCAGTCCTACTATTCTGGCTATAGATGGTATGCCCAAAATAGTTACTTTGATCGCACTGCTAACCACGGAATATAGGAGTCAATGTCACTGCACACAAGTTGTTTGGACCAAATCCCCAGACACTCACTTACGTTTGCGTATGGGAAGTGGACCTTGGGCAGGTGTCATCCTCTCTCACCGCTTCGGATGCTGTGGTGCTGAGCGCGTGCATCAAATCATTTCTTCATAATTTTACCGACGTCATCAATGCTCCTGCCTCTGAATACATGCCGCCGGATGATCCAGACGGTAAGTTAGCAATTACTCGAGGATGGCAACTGCATTCCTTACAAACGAGTTGTAGTGACTATTTTGAGAGTATCTATACAGTCAGGGCATATACTCTGGCGAGCTCGTAAAGCTGGGGCTTTACTAACGCTGAATTCCGGAGTACACATCAGCAGTAATGATTTCGGTGGTCAAAACTATCGGAAGGCCACCAGCATCGAGATTCCAGAAGTTTCTGTTCGCATACTATCCAAGGCGGACGCACGGAATGCCTGGGTAGGGGTAGCCGAACTTAATGGGGATGCATTCCTGGACATTTATGATATCCCAGTTCAATGGAAAGCAGATACTATCCGCCAGTCAGAGTTCGTAGCAGAGCAAGATCGTCCTACCGCAAGGGTGAAACAGTTCTTGGGTCACTTGAGAGGGGAGGGCATGGCTCGTCGTAGGTATTCCCGGGTCATTTTTTGTTCGTTTCTCATTCGTATTAATTCCAGCTTTGTTTCGCAACAACGTCTATCTCCCGGGGCTATATCTCTCTGATAAGCAAGCAGAAGCATTGCCCCTAAAGTCGAAGCCCCCATCTGTGATACACCGGGACCTGCAGTCTTCGGACTCAGATGGCGACCATGATCGCATTAGAGATGATTGGGCCTCACGAGTGCAGTAAGATGCAATCTCCTTTGATACAACTGCATATTAACCGATGAAAGCAGGAGTCGCGACAAGCCTAACACAAGTGAAGAAGACACTGATAGTGCGGAGGAGTCAGATAACGACGGGCTCACTGACGGTGATGGTTCTTTCGACGAACATCTAGAAGGTGAATACTTGATTTCGTGCATAAAGGATCTGTCCTGTTTACTATCTGAAAGCAACCAATGAAGACGATGGAAGCTTCCGAGATTATGTCCGTTTCATGAACTACTATCTCTGCGGGAATGCTCTGGACATCAGTACATGGAAAGGCTCTCCCTTAGCACTGCATCGAGTAAGTCCTTTGGTTGTTCAAGAGAATAAATATACTCTGAACGTACTACATATTCAGTCTGCACACTCCCTCTTTTCATCTGCGCAGCAAAGTGATTGTCACAGCGATATGCGCGAAGTCACAGCTGAACTACCTGACAAGGAAGATTGCACGATTGTTCGTGTAACTGCTTGTCAGCCCATTTCTCTGAGTATAACCCCACCAATTCTGCTAGCACTAGCTGAACTGGAAAGCGATGTAGTAAGAGTCGTACGTCCCTATGAAACAAGCCTACATCCTGCTCTAACAGCTTTCCCAGGCTCTCAGACCGCCCTTGCAGATTGACGCCCTCATGTTCTCGTTTTTGAAGCATCGCGAGGATACGGAAAAAGCTCCCTCGTCTGACATCTTTGAGATTTGCGTACCAATGGTGCAGGTGTCATACCTGCAACGGCCAGCATATCTTACACAGCCATCTAAAGCCGAGGTCTGCCTATTCCAGGCAGACTGTCACAGCCTTTGTCTCGTATTGGAAAGCCATGGTACGACATCATTCAGTATTGGACAAATGACAATCCAGCTCCTCGCCGCCCCTGGAATCCGTGATCCTCTCTTATCCTTTACTTTGCAGGGCATGTTTCTCAAGTTAGAGAAACGCTTACTAGACATGACCGTAAACATGATTGACGGCCGCGTTACTCACGATGCCCCGGCATCCGTAGCAGCTTTGCACAAGCCCTTGATGACCACAATGTCTGATGCCCAGGCCCTATACGAGCGCTGGCAAGCTCATACCCATGGGTCTCTTTCAGACATGATCTCGAAAGCTCTTGCAGTTTCTTCTGCAGACGATAACGTCGATCCTTTATCTGCTGTACAGCCGTCATACCTTGTACAAGGAGGAACACCATACCGACTACGCACTAGCCCCGTTTTCCGATTCCTGTATCACTTGCGGTATTTGCAAGTTGGGAAGTTCGCCAGTTCGGGGAACAAATTATTATCACTGGTGGAATCTCGGATGGCCTTGTTCGATGGCGGAGTCTCGGACATTGACGAGACCATGCGCCTCCTAGGAGAACCAGAAAGCCATGCATCCACAGAGCCTACTTCGTATGCCCCTCAACATGCTGTTATACATCTTGCTTCCGCTTCCGTTTCTATATTGGATCCTCTGGGAAAGGCCTTCAGTGGAATGACGACTTCAGCTCTCATCATCAACTTAAGATCGAGGCGCGCTGATCTTCTCACTGGACCTATGCATCGGGGGGAAACCCCAGTCTCTCCCTCGCAGGCATCTATTAGCCTATCAAAGACGCCTCCCGCAGTCAGGCTTGTTTCCCTTGCGGTATCGCTAGGAGACACGTTTGTAACAGTATATCCACATTTATTGGGTTTCGCCTACGAGGTGTTGCAAGTCCGCACAAGCTTTGCTCCTTCGAAAGGGGAGAAAACTATCAAATTTCCAAAACCCGCGGGACGCGGCGCCGATTTATCAGAGACCACACACATAGATGCCACGATATGTGTGCACTATTTCTGTGCCCGTGCCATGGCAGATAATCTCATGGTGGAGCTCGGAACATCTAGCTTCCTTCTATCTTCGTCTATATCAGCACATCCAAGTCAACGTGCAACCTTAGATATCTCTTCCAGTCATTCTCTATTGGCGCGAGAGTTTTTCTTGCGAGCTAGGTCGACTGACGAGCTTAAGAGAGAACGGCAACAGGACATTCTCGCCGGCTTTAGCATAACTAAGACGCGCATACATGTATCTTTCCGGCGCCAATCACCGTCACCGCCGCAGACTCGTGTCTCCGGTGGTTTGGAGAATATACACCTCCACGTCCCTCGGAGTGCCCTGCGTCTCTACAGGTTTATTGAGGGCTGGAGAGCGGACTTTCTTCCGGAAGTCGAAAGGATGGCTCAAGCTCTCTTGACGGAAATACAGAAAACACCCCCGCTTGCTCCAAAGCGAGCAGAACGACCTGTAGCCGCTCCATCTATCCAAATAGATATCATCATCGATTCCATGGGGGCCTTCTTGCAAGTAATGCGTGGCACATGGCTAACGGTTGAAGCCCGGAAGATATCAGCCTTTGCGACTTCGTCCAAGGCCATTGCATTTGGGGGTCTCAAAATTATGGCTCTTATATGCTCCATTTCGACGGGTTCGCATCCTTCCGCAGGAAGCTCAAAGACCCGATTAGCGCTCAAAATGCCTCCTATATCGCTTTACGGGAGGCGAAGCGGGTCACGCATCACAGTAGATGCTCTGGTGGAGTTCCTTCGTTTCAAGATCAAGCCGTCTCACTGGGATACGTTATTCGCCGTACAGCAAAAGTTTGGGCAAGATTTCAACGAGCTCCTTTCTGTGGTAGAGGAAACTCGAAAGAAGCGGCAAAAGCATGCTACGGAAGAGGTTTCCCGCAGCAAACCAACTCCAGATTCCGCGCAGTCCCTGAACGTTTTTATCCAGATGAAAGGACTTCGAATAGGCCTTGAGGGACTCTCGTCCACCGTCTACCTGGAATGCAAAGATATAGCAGGCCGTATGGACACAGCACCCAGGAACTCTTGGTCTATCGAACTCAAAGATTTATCCTTATCGCTTGCATCTGGTCTTAAATCTGACCCAGTCAAACGCTCAGGCGAAGCATCAAGCGAAAGTCACCGTGCTGCACTCGTGAATATTGATTTTGTCATGTCTGGAGGGGACTCGAAGCATCCCAGAGATATGGCTGCAACGTTGCTCAAAGTTGCCATTACGCGCATGCATGCTGTCATGCAGCCCAGTTCGATCGGAGAGCTTGTAGACCTCATTGATCATGTGAAAGTGAGTGACATAGTCATCATAGTGGCGAATGATTACTGAAAGAATTTACTAGGGAGAAACCCTTCTTCGAAAAGAGGAGCGTTCCGAGGAGATGGCAGCTTTCAAGCAAAGAACGCAGAGTTTGTTGAAGACATTTGAGGTTAAACCGAGTCCATCCGAAGCTGCAGATATCCCTCCTTGGCTCAGTAAGTCGATGATCGATATTTCTATCTGCAATGTTGGCTTCGCCTTTCCTCTTACAAATCAGTCGAACGAATTGGTTCTACCTCGCAAGGGAAGCAGCGATAGTGCTACAACGCGTGCCTTCCTGTTTTCTATACATTCTATCTCCTTCAACACCCAGAGAGGTGAGACTGGACAAGTCACTTTGACCAACCTATCGTTCCAGTTCGTACCAAGGTGCCAATATTTCTCACACTTTCTGGATACCTGTCTAATTGCGTGTTAACATCAGCTTCAACCAGAGCATTTCTAACCATTTCAATGGGGAAAATCACGAAACATGCAACCGGCTTCTGTATCCAGAAATGAAAGCCAAGCTACGAACTTCAGGTCATCTAGCTACGAGACGGATCCTCTTGAAGGCAGATGTCAGCGGATTTGTTCTAGACTTAGATCCGTCTATCTCAGACTATGCCTTTGCACTGAGTGCTGTTTATAGGCAGGGCAAAGAACGTGTTGCCCAGCTCTCTACCTCTATTCCTGGCTCATCTCCAGACATATCGTTCTCCCCAGGAGATGACGACTCACCCAGTGCATCTAACGCCTTGCCGACTTCTAACATTCTTGGATCGCTCACCTTTCGCAGCGGTAAAGTTCGCATGTTCAGCAAGGATAGAGTCCGACCACAGGTGCCAGCCTATAGCCCCTTCAGCGAGACAATGGACGATGATGGCGCAGAGATATTTAAACTTCCGGTGGTTTCCGTGTGGGCTGAATACCGTGGCACACCAACTGCGCGAAAGCCATCAGACAGCCAACCGTCAATTCTGATGTTCAAGTCGACTATCCATTCCAGCGAAAATAAACTGAAGCCTTCTTTACTTCCTTTCTTCTCCCAATTGCTTCGGAACATAGAGACGCATCTTCGCGATAGCCCCGCAGACACAAGTCCTTCTGCCTCGCTTAGTCCACTCTCTGAAGACGAACCTTCTGATACCGCAATGTCATACGTGCAGATCAGCTTCAGTCTGCGTATTGATCTTTCGACCCTTGTTCTTGCAGGAGATCCAGATAACCATGTTGACACAGCCCTTCAGTGGGAGAGCGGCGGTTTCATGATCAACGTATCTCCTGGGGCTCGGAATGTAACCTTTACTGGCAGCGTGGGAGGACTGCGATTGACTGTGAAGCATCGATATATGCCAGAACCGTGTGTGGAAGTGGACGCTCGCAATCTGACATTCTTGGTTGCATTCACCAAACTTCTTCAAGAGGACGGGAAGGCCACAAATACCTTGTCTGTTGCCTTAGACACAGAACTTTTGGGTGGCTTGCGCTTTGCGAGATTCCAGGATGTGTTATGCTTTAAAGCCCTTTGGCTTGACCAAATCCCTGTCTTCAACGCATCTAGACAGTCGCGAAACCCGAAGGCCTTGACACATCAGCGCTCGAACGATTCACTGCGCCAGAACGAAATAACCACCATCATAGTCCTGCAGGTTCGTCAAGTCAAACTAGAGGTGGATTTTGGGAAGTCAATCTCTACGGTCGTCCTTGATCTTCGTAAACTGTTGATGCGGTCGAAGCTCTCGGAGTCAATCAACGACGTCTCTGTCCTGATAGAGGCCGTTGATTTACAAGCGGAGGGAAACATCTCGGGATCTGCAAGCGTCCCAGATGTAATGTTCCATACTACCCGTATCCCAGAGACAGGTCATGTCGGAGACATAGGATCTAAACCCAGAATGTTGGAGATACAGATGACAAGTGGTACCCTTATTGCAACGGTCGAATCAGATTCTCAGAAGCTGGTTCATTACAGGTATGTTACTCAGTATTAAACTTGCATTCCAGTAGGTTCAAGCTCACGATGATACTTCTAAGAGCCGAACCGATTGGAATCAACATATATGACGACTGGTCTCAGGTGTCCAGCGACGAAAGCCAAAGACCTCTGCAACTTGCATTCGTGGTGAACAGCCCGGAGATCAACGCATTTGTTACTGTCAGTGCTATCCCTAAGGTCATGATGTACGGTGCCAAGTTTCAAGACAATCTTGACCAGCAAAGAGATGCTGCATCGCAGGAGTCTGCCACGTATCGCGCGACGTTGGTGCCGAGGTCGGAAACACTGTCCGCTGTGGCAGAGGCCATGATCCAGTCTGCGCGCACTCGCTTCCATGAAGCTGAATCGGGGTCCATCTTCGTCATCCGCCAGCACATGAGCCTTCGTCTTGATCTGCTTCGGCTCGTGGTGTTCGCTAGAAGCATGGCCGATAACGAACTCGCGCAATTCGTTGGTCGCAATGTAAGTGCGACGCTGGATCGCGTAGTAGGATCAGACAAGACGTCGGCAACCAAGGACATCCGTCTTTCTTTCACCTCCATGGTGATTTCGCGCTTTAGTCGGTCTGCACGCTTTTCGCGAATTCTGGAGACGGAAGATTGGCGTAGGTGGTTGCAGACACTGCTGCGGGATGCCTCGGAAGACACAATAGTGGGCCTACCATCCATGACCATGCATATGGATAGCGAGGAGTTTTTGGAGAACGGAAACACCATTGTGAAGTACATCTTCCACAGCAAGTTCAACCATTTGAGCCTAGATGATGCCGAAGATATTTTCATCACGCTCAATCTCAGCTTGTATCTGTGGTTAACCTCGCTGCGTAAATCCCTCACTCGGGAGCTCAACGATACTCGAGCACGAACCATGTCTGCTGCTCAAATCGTCAAAACCACATCGAACGCCCCTGTCATGGGCAAGAGGAAAAAACCGGACCAGTCGCTAAGCGTGGATGCTGTTGCACCATCCCCACCGCTTGGTGGGCCTCTGCTTGAGCCGTCTGGTTCAGGAAAGCTGGTGGAGGAACCACATGCCATATCGCCAACGCTTGGGCAAGGCGGACTACCTTCCAGTCGAAACATCATCTATCGACACACTGATCGAAAAATTGAGCGGTTAACGATGCGGCAACTGGGTGAGGCGACACCAGATGTTATGCACCCCTTCTTCATGAAGAAAGCGGGCTTCAGCTTGGAAGATTCGTTGCCTCAGTATGTCAACGAATACGCCACGACACCGTTGGAACAGATAATGGACTTCCTCTTGAACATCTACAGCAAGCAGCTACTCGCATCTAGATAGTATTACTGGACACACATTTGCATTTATTGTAGACCGCAATCATAATCATGACAAGTAAAATTAGTCGGATTCATTTGAAGACGCTCAATAGTGCAAAGCAGACATAAAGAAGGCCAACAGGATAAGCGACCAGCAGCCGCTGGTCCGACATTTGCAACACGGCAACGAATATGCCTGAAGCAGCATATGTCGACCATATGATGGAAAGAGAGGCGAGAAGATAACCGAAAATTCCACTGGGAAATATGGTCAGTATTATTGCTTTGACTGCATAGACTGGAGCTGGACTCACTCGAGCGTGACTGCAACGCCAATGACACCAACCCCAACCATAGGTATCAGGCAATAGCCTAGCACAGATGTGACTCTGTATGCGTCTATTCCCTTCTCTGACATGAGGTTGAGCAGTGTGTAGATTGAGATGGTGCCGAACAAGCCAACGCCGTAGATATAACCAAAGTTAGATCTACCAGCCTATTTGAAAGCTCAGTGGCAGCCACGCTGAGGCAAAGAGCTGATACTCACAAACAGAAGAGCCATGCCAAAGCAGAACAGGACAATAATGGGGCCAGCCAGATCTGCATCGTCCATAATACGCTCGTCGACGCGACTTATGGGATTTAGAACAGTCATGGATTTGGCCCGGATGTGAGAAAAGTTAATTCCTAGCTCTGCAGATATCAAGATGCCCATGTTCAGTATCACCGAGAAGCAACGAATAGGAAAATTAAGGTGGGTACCTTCCAGCAGAGGAGGCTCGCCTTCCATCCCTCCTGTCCCAAACGCTGTCCACCACGGTCCGTCTATTGTACCGCCAAGTCCATTTCCGGGGGCCATGTTCCCTTGCGGTGCTACGTTTCCATCGAGACTAGGTCGTGAGCCAGGATAGAAATTGGAGTCCAGCGCAGCAGATGGGGGTGAATAGAACTGGAGAGGAGTCCCTTGTGGCGGTTGTGCAGCGTAGTACGCATTTTGAGATGAAGAGGGATTATATGTGTTGGTATTTTCTTGCCACATAGGTGAATTCGTCAGTCTTTCTGGCTAATTCTCAGCGTCAAAGAGGGAAGGGAGGTAGGGGAACGGTGGTAAAGACGTGTTGGTCACGTGTGACTGTCCAGAAACGGAAGCTCCCATTGATTGGCCATCATTTTGCTCCTTTGATTTGGACGGCCATGGTAAGTCTTTACTTAGGGTATATACTATAGGTTTGATACTGACCTGCTATTTTATCTGTTTTAGCCTCAGGTAGCAAAATTTTGAATCAAGCGTTAGGATTTGAACTCATTTATGTTGTTCAGAATGAATATATCGAGGAGCACATTAAGCGACATGGAAGACGGCTAGATTACTTCGAGAAAAAGTGTGTCTGCCTGTGCATCTCGCTTTCGAGCATCTATTGAAATCTTCCTAGGCGCAAGAAAGAAGCTCGTCTTGCTCACAAGTCTTCTGCCGTAGCCCAGAAGGCGTTCGGTATCAAAGCCAAACTACTTCACGCCAAACGCCATGCCGAGAAGGTGCAGCTGAGGAAGACGTTGAAGGCCCACGATGAGCGCAATGTAAAGCAAGCCGACTCTTCGACTGTACCGGAAGGCGCACTTCCGACTTTCCTGCTTGATCGTGAGGGCCAGAAGGATGCAAAGGCTCTGTCCAGTGCCATCAAGCAAAAACGGAAAGACAAAGCTGCAAAATATGCAGTTCCCTTACCAAAAGTTCGAGGAATTGCAGAGGACGAGATGTTCAAGGTCATGAAGTCGGGCAAGAGCAAATCAAAATCATGGAAGCGGATGGTCACGAAAGCAACATTTGTTGGTGAAGGCTTCACCCGTAAGCCAGTCAAGATGGAACGCTTCATCCGGCCTATGGCATTGCGCTATAAGAAGGCCAACGTTACGCATCGTATGTGGTGCATCATTCTGCGTTTCTACAATTTGTATACTAACTATTTTGAAGCTGATCTCAAGGCTACATTCCAACTTCAGATCCTTGGAGTGAAGAAGAACCCACAGTCGCCCATGTACACTCAGCTTGGCGTAATGACTAAGGGAACGGTCATTGAAGTCAATGTTTCCGAGCTTGGGATGGTCACTGCAGGAGGAAAGGTTGTGTTTGGAAAATACGCTCAGATCACCAACAACCCAGAAAATGACGGATGCATCAACGCTGTCCTACGTACGTCCTGCGATACATTCCACCTATTCTTACTGACCAACTTGCCGCAACTCAGTTGTCTAATATGCATGGACCCCGTTTGCTTTCCCGTCCTGTTCCATTTGTATCCTTAGTTTCACGCTGTATGACAGTTTGCTTACATGAATTCATGCCTACTATGCGACAACAGATTGCAAGATATAAGAGCAACAAGGAGAGAGAAAACAGGCATAGTACAGTGTCCGTGCATATAAATATAACTATTAGCGTGGATGGTATTGTTGGTGATCAGAATAGTGAACAGGCGGAAGAATATGGTTTGGGTCTGGTACTGGGAACGATTGCCGAGCACGATTTGGGTAATCTGCCAAATGTCTTTGAACCATATCACTGTCAGTGTTGTTGGATATGCAGAGAAATCTCTGGCAAACGTACCGAGTATCGATTGGAGGAAGTTCTGTACGGGCGTTTGAGGTGCGATGCGGCACACCATAAGCGAGATTCCTTTCGTCCTCCCACGAATCATGGTCAGAATTCCCCTGGTATAAGGCAGAGGTGGAGGGCTCGGGTACATAATCATATTGTTGGGGCGCTCGCCATTCCTGAGGCTGACTTTGTTGTTCAGTGAACAGCAGAGTAGGAAGATGCCGCGTTGAGAACGAAGCTCGTCGTTCTGGCATTCTGGAGGACATCGCATTGTTATCGAGGTCATATGGGTACCTGGAGGTCCCTTCATAGACAGGGCGCATGTTAGGATGCCGAGGCTGCTGATGGTGGTATTCGACTTGTGTTGGCAGTAAGGTGGTTGTTGGCGCTCCTGACCAAGGATATGGATCAAACCTAGGATCGTTGCCGACAGGGTTTGCAGGGGGCATATGAGACTCTTGCCTCAGGACTTGAGAGGGCATCTGGAGAGTCTCGGAGGGTGGCAATAATTCAGTGAACAGGTCTCTAAAAGGCGCAGGGAATCAGCGAAAAACAGAAAAAATAGCAGCCGTTGAGAAATGCCTTACTTGACGTGTAGAGACAAACTCCAGCGTTCCCCTGCCCATTCAAGGGCGTCAAAGATGATGTTGATGAAAGGCATGAGCTCTTCCATGAGTTGCGTTGGTGGCTTGACATCCTCCACCCCTTGCGCCAGTAAAGTCTCGTACTCGTAATTCGCATGCCATAGGACGAGAAAGGAGATCCCTGCAGCCAACAGAGAAGCATGAACGACACTCTGACTGCTCCACACCCCTCTTTCCATTTGAAACTTTATGATGTCAATCGTCTGCTTCGAAGCGTCTGTCAAAATGGTCAGGGCTTGAGCCGTCAAAGCCGGGTGCTCCTCTTCTTGACTGTCGGAATGCAGGGCTGCAGTAGGGAGAAAAGGCCGGTATGTAAGAAACAGCACAAAGAAATACGTGAACTGGAGATTGCAAGCTAAGTGAGAGAAGACTTCGTCTGTGGAACTCCCCCACTGCACTGTGGATAGCAATTTCCTTAGATCTCCGTGGTCTGGAAGATTTGAAATCGACACATACAATATGACGGCAGCGTTTTCAGCCATTCTTCCAACAGCTGAGAATATGGTGACATTCAATCACAAGGGGGATACTTGTAAAAATAAAGCAGACCTTGTTCATCTCGGCAACGACTTCCATCTTGCTCTTCTTTTCCTTTCGCTTCAGAAAGGCGCTATTGGAAGGGCTCTCTGCGCTTGTATACTGCCGCGTGCTTAGGTTATCGTCCGGAAGTAAAGGATCAAGATGGGAGACTCACCAGAGATCTAAGCCCAATGCCCATTATCGGAGTGAGCTTCATGACGAGGACAAACGCAGTAATGCGGCACGGCACATCCGGCGGCTGGCAGAATGACTTTGACGAGTCTTCTTCATTTTCCCAATATTCATCGTCGACTTCCACAGGGTAATCAGCGTCGAAGCTGTTTGGCTGTCAGATACCTACCCCCAGAGTCGCCACCTGATCATGTACGTACCTTTCGTCTCCTAGAGCACAAGACCTACCCAGGCCATGGCTGAGAACTCGGTCGTTCCAAACGAGATTCCAGAAGGCTCGCTTCCATAATTCCTGCTCGACTGTCGGGGTACCCACGTACACAGACTTGAGATGGGCTCCAACGTCTTGAGCCTTTAGCAGACCGAAGCTGTTGAAAGTCCAAGCGGAAAGATACAGCAATGTTCCGCGTAAATACATGACCAGAAGCTGGAAAGAAATGCCGTAAGCAAATGACTTGGAAGGGGGCGATGGGGAAGGGAGAAAGAAGCGGTACCGAGTATGTTTGGACCTCGAATAGCGTCGCAGGGAACAGCAAACTTCGACAGTGGACATGGATATCTGCAAAAAAAAAACAAAAAACAAAGTGTTAATATGTGGGGGAATTCCGAAGACTATTTTTTAAGACGCACCCAGTAATGCTTTACAATAGTGAAAGCCCGATCTTCTCCAGTCCAAGTCTTTCCCCTGGAGCTTCTCTTCCCCAGAAGGGAGAACGCGCGGGTCATCGCTCCATTTACTAGCCAATGCAAATACACCAAGACATGTGCCAGCAAACCAGATGTCCCTCTCGTAGAACTTGTCATTCCACAGTCGCATGAATGTAGGCCGATGTAGCAAGGTATAGACCGTGTTGTGGCGAACAAAGTAGAGATCCAGCAGCGTCTGCTGAAGGTCTAATGGTGGAAACGTACTCAGCGTTTTCCTCAGCAATTCTGGCGAAATCTGGTTCTGCATTTCCCAGCGGGTTTCCCACTAGTGGAAAGCGGTCAGCAGCTAGCCTAGGTGTAGACATTATTATTACTTACTGGAGTGGGTCGCCAGAATTGACTTCGTCTCACTGGCCGTTTCATAGGCTGCTCTCCTTCGGGAACGCCGTGTCGAGCATGGGGGTTAAAGTGGCGCTGTAGCTTAAAGGCATCGCGTACGGATTCTATGCCTCCACTCACGCCATGGTATCGAAGGAGAATGTCACTCTCCTGGCGCTCAGCGACAGGACCCAGAACCGTGGGGCCATTGAGAGATAATTTCTTGAGCTTGAATTCGACATTCTCGATGGCCGGCAAGACGAGACCACGGCGGAAGGCGCTTGCTGACGTGGTGTCTTGGGGAGAATCTGTGGCATCCGAGTCATAAGAGAAGTCTGAGTCGTCGTCGTCGGTGAGAGGTGAAGGTAGCCGCCTGGCGTCCCGATACGGCGAGGGAGAAGACTTTCTCACGCTAGGCTCTGGATCGGTGGATTTGGAGGCTCTCTGCGAGGGCAGCGGTCTGGAGGAGCTAGGATCGGTATAGTCCAAAGGGTCTTTCCACGAGTCCCTAACAATAGGAGAGCCTAGTTCGTTAGTGAGGTCAAGATCAGGTCGCAGCTGTGAAAAGGGGAGAAGAAATTAGTGGCCAACAATAATTCAGGTGGCCGCAAAGATGGGGCCTACGTGTTTTAGAAATTCCTCTAAAAGTTCTACACGATCCTCAAGCCCTGTGATGTATCTGTGTGGGAAAGAGTGTGTGGATCAGCGCAAGTTGCCGAAGTGGATTGTGATAAAAACCACGTACGCCTTAGGCGGCCCCCGCGGTTTGGATGGCTGGCTATGTTGCGGCAACAAATGATCGCGGGCTCTCTTTAGCGTTCATATAACGTAGCAGAAATGGAACCAGACGAACACAAAAGTACAAGGTCGCTTGGCTTGCATGCAGTTGGTGCACACCGAGTTTGGTTTTTCAGCCGAATCACACCGCGTCTTGCGCCGTCTGCACCCGTCGCACGCCCTGCTACGTGACGGTTGGACTGGCGAGGACGCAGCAGACGTGTTGTGTATTGGAGTAGACGGCTCCTCCAATGCTATTTTCCGTTTCCCCAGCCGTACTGCCTCCCTGCTGGAGGTCTGCAACTGCCCCAGGCGTCTACTAGACTGTCTTGGTGGGGGCATGAGTGGCCCACAAAAAAAGTGAAAAGTCAGAGAACTAAGAAGGAAAACGAGCTACAGTCGGAGAACACAGAAAAGGGCAGCCTTAGGGGGGGCCACTACACCAGGGAGGAGAGTCAGGGATTGGTTGAATGCGCAAGGAAGCGTTTTGGGCTTGTGGTTAATCCATGGGCGATCGCGTTCAAAGCGTTATGTGTCCATGTTCAGATTTACTGATCCGTTATTCCACAAATGGGGAACATCACAGCGCCTTTTCTCTCCGGATATTAGTTTCAGGATGCTTTCCGAATTCCACAAGAACTATTCTTGAGAATATTCTGCCAGCCACTGTAATCCCTCGAAAATCCAGGCAGGAGGTTACCTCCGCAAGCGGACCAACTGGAACATTCCCCGCACGTGCCTGTTCCCCTGACTAGCATCGGCACGAGCCGCCGATTTCTCCTTCTAGCCACCACCATCTGAGTACCATTTAAAATCGCACAAAACTTCGCTTTTTCTTGCCTATCAACTCGGAACAAGTACTTACTCACTCATGAATACTCCTGCGTCAGTCGGAAGACTTCATCATCTTCTGCGTTCTTTCCAGAGAGGAAGATTCTCCTCCACTTACACCCGCCCTGGCCCTCCTCCGTTACCAAGACAGCAACAGCGGGAATTTGAAGAGCTTCAAAAGGCAGCTCAGACACCGCTAGCAGGATCCAGCTCGGTCAAAGCATCAGATGTCGTTGAAGCCGAGCTAGCGTTGCATCCCGACGCCCGGCGACCCTTACCACCTACGTTTGAAGGAGATGTAAACCCATACACTGGAGAAGAGGGTGGTCCAAAGCGCGAACCCGTGGGCAAATGGAGTAGCGACACAGACGGAGATTGGAGCTTCAAAGGAAGGGTGTCGGATTTCTGACGTTGAGGCATTTCACTACTCCGCAAAGAACACGCCCATGCGAGTATCAGCCGCTCGCTTCAATCGTGGGATTTATAGTCCCAACATATGGGCATGATGCAATTGATACAAGGGAGAGGCCAAGGGGCTGCGTGTACGTGTGAGAACGAATAATAGCAAGTCTTTCTGAGACCCTTCATTTGGAATGAGAACCCCCTCTGTGTGAATGGTTTTTCATCGACGGATACCCCTTCCTGCAGTCGGAGCCACACCACGACCGCGCCGCGCTGGAGAAGAAGGTAACCGTCAGCATGAACACAGCTACAAAGAAAACAGAAATGGGGTTGCTCACCATTAGCTGAATGTCGATAGATTATGATCGTCAGCGTTTTTCACAGCATATATTACGATAGAAAACGCACCTCGCATGATAGTAGCACGTCCACGCGCCGTACCAATACCACGACCTCTCATCGCATTCGGTCCCACTCGCTTAAACCTGTCAAAAACTATGAACATCGATCCTGAATCCCAGATGACTGGACGGCACGTACATTGGTGCATTTTGAAGCATGTCTGGAACGATGAAGAAGCGAACCATGCTACCGCGAATGTAGACCTGATCTAATTGAGAAACTCTGCCATCGCGTCCAGTCACTGTGATGTCTTTCAGCGAGATGTTCAGGTTGTCTTCAGCTATTGCACACGAGACATGAGATCGTGAGTACGCGCGATGTAAAACGAGAGCGCATAAAGCACACACCTTCTGCCAATTTTCCTCGATAAAGCTGTCCAGTCTTTAATTCGACCGTAATGATATGTCCGAGCGACTCGTGTAGCAATTTCACCGGTACACCAAGCCCTGAAGTAGTCATCGTGGAAGTAAGAGGCTTTTGTGAAGCGTGGGAATACTGATGCCCTAAACGTTCATCGAATGCCGCATTTGGAAGCCAAATAATTCACAAAGACGCGCGTTAGGATTAGAGTGCTACATCAGCTAGCGACACAAAACATGTATGAAATGTAGAAAAGTAAACAGTAAGTTGGTATATATGTACACGACCATGCAGTGATCCAGAATCTCAAGTCCGATGCGATGTTTGGACTACTTTTCGTCCAATCCGCTCAAAAAAGCAAGCCAGGTTTTCTTGTCAATGACTCCCTCATCTGGATTATATCAGAATAAATATGCTGATGGTGAAGAACAGAAACACGTACAAAGGCCTTCAGTATCCGTGATGACGATATAGCGCGCTCCCAACTTGGTGAAGAATTGATGCACCATCTCCAGCGGTGAATTGGACTGGATGGTCAGAGGGGCCTGGTCCATATAGATGCTGAAATCGTAGTGATCTTTGTCCTGCCCATCTAGTAACGAAGACACCGAAGATGCCATACTGAGATGCATGGATGCTGGACCGAAGGAGACTTGCTCTTCAGGGGTGTCAGCCACGATGCTGAGCGCATGCTCTAACTCATTAGCTCCAATATATCCAACCATCCTCAGACCATCCGAGTCGTTTTCGTCTGTCCTAAGGATAGGGAAGCCGACATCGTCATTCCCGCTTGCTAGTCCGTTCTGCAGCTGGTCTCTAAGCGATTCCACGGTATTTGAGCGGCCTAGTTGGATAGTCTCGACATCACGGTCGGTCTGTTCCATCATCAGCACGGGAACAATGGTATCGAAATTATGAACGTACCACATCTTCGATCTTCAAATGCCCCCAGACGTATTCTTCTTTGACATCAAGGTAAGGGAGCTGTGATAGCTCTATTACGAGATCATAGATCCCCTTGGGCTCTAATGCGTCAGCCACCGTTTTGGCAACTAGAACAGAGAGCATGACAGGGACAGCGTAAGTCAAGGTGTCCGTTAATTCAAACATAATGACCGCAAGGGACACGGTTGTCCTCTAAGAAAGCATACGTTAGAAGATGGAAGACCGAGTGGCATAACAGCACTAACCGTGACTCCGGAAAGTGTAGCGGCCGCGCCAACCATGGCATACAAGCCCGGTATAATACCTAAATAAGAATAGTCAGGAAGGGGTCACAGCATCGGTAATAGCTGTATTCTCATACAGTTCAGATCCCCGTTACACGATCGGAACAGCATGCTGTCTGGTTGACGGTGTTGAAGCCATTGCATGAGGAGTCCAAGGATTCGGCCTGCGCATGCACCCACGCCGAGGGATGGAATGAAGATGCCAGCGGGGAGCTTGATACCGAAAGTAATCACCGTCAGAGCTCCCTTGACTATCATCGCCACGCCAATCGCTTTAATGACTGGCCAAATACTACTGAAAGACCCTGGATCAACAACGCACAGACCGCTGCGATCACCAACCGATCCAGGATGGCATTCTTCAAAAAGCTTGTAGACTAGCTCGGTGCCCCCCATCTGGGTGAAATCGTTTAGGAAACACAGGCACGTTGTGATCAGGGTGACCTAGAACATATTAAGATACCCACTACAATCGTGTCCCTTTTGGATAAAGCTCACCAAGAAGACCTCTACGATTGGGTGACGTGCAAGCCAGGTTGCATTACGGACATGTCGACTCCAACGGTAGTTTAATTTCGAGAAATAGGCGCCGTATACACCGCCAAAAATGCCCAATATCAAGAAGGGCAGCAGTTCATATCCATGCCAATCCTATGGTGCAGTCGCGTCAGCCACGAAGATTGCCACGGCAAAGGATTTACAAGCCTTATCGTAAGTAACCTGAAATAATACTAATTTTCCAGTGCCGAAAGGATCCAAGACCTTGAGCGTGATGGCTGCTATCATCGCACAAAAGAAACTAAAGCAGATTTAATGCGATTTCGGCGGCGAATACATTCTATGACGGACCTTCTCCACATAACCTATTGCTAACGTCAATACTAAGGTAACCAATAATTGGGCGGTACGTGCCTTAGGAGGAAAATAAAACGAAACTTCTTCCAGACTGAACAGAGTACCCCCAATGGGAGCTCCGAAAGCAACGGCAACACCTGCTGCACAAGCAGCACTCAGAATTTCACGGCGCTTTGCTATAGGGACGCGTTGTCAGTCAGGAGCTTGGTAATGGTACTGAGATGAAGCGCACCCTCGTTATTCTCGTACTTGCTTGCAATCCTGCTGACAATATTTCCGATGCAACTGGCGATATGGACGAAGGGGCCCTCCTTTCCTAAAGATAGCCCAGAAGCAACCGACATAGCCAGGCCAACTGACTTGGTGAACAGCACCCTTCCTCCTAGATAGCCATGTATCACGAAACCTAGAAGGCCTTCAGCGGTTCTCCCTTGACAGGCCAAATGCTGCAGGCTCACCAGATAGAATTGTCTTGATTTCAGGAATCCCGCTGCCTGCCGCCTGATCGATGTTAATATGATTTCAAAGCAAACGGAGAGCAAGGCGCACATAGTACATAGTTTTCCGCTTCGGTTCCACTTTCATAGGTCGGTCAGGCGAAGAAAAGTGGGGAGCCAGCACGCCAGACTCCTTGCGTGTCAGAAACGTGGTAGAGTTAGTGAGGTAAATTGTCAGGATGGATGACACGCATGCTAAGATGAGCTGCAGCAGCAAGTGAGTTCCCAATCAGATAACGAAAGCTCAGCTCAGCTCACAGCAATAATAATGTAAGACGCGAACTCGATTGTTAGGGAACTGCTGGCTTCCGGTGCAGAATGAAAGACCTCAGGCCAAGACCTCCAAGCAGGACAACTTGTATCTGACGGTGGCCTCGATGTGAAAATGGCATCGTCACTCGAAGGACAGCAGAACCGTTGTGCGAGTAACCAGTTGTCACCGCAGTAACCCTCCTTGAGATCGAAAAGCACTTGCTCTGTGCGAATAATGAGAAAGGCAGCAAGGGCAGTAAGGAAGCCAACAATTGTCACAATGATCCAGCCTAGACTCTTGTCGAAGGCCAGGCGGATACGAGCTCGAACGCTTTTGCGTCTTCGTAGTCTCGAGAAGCGTGCTGCGTCTTTGATGGCATCGTGCAGCCAGTCAATGGACGAGAACGACGAGTACCAGACGCGAACACCGTTTATCTTCGCGTCGACGTCACCATTAGCCTCAGTCTCAGGCTCGTAGGGCTTGTCGTAAGCAGAGATAGGCCTCTCAGATCCCATTCTGGAGCGAAGGATGGAGTGCCCAACTGTAGGGGTAGCGGGGGTGGACACACTGAAGATCCTACTGGCCTCCACTGAGCCCTTCGGAAGTTCTGGAGAATGCCTGCGACTGCCAAAAGAAAAATTCAATGAGCCTCGACGCCTGGGAACGTTGCCCGTTGTCCCGTAGACCTTCGTCTGGGAGTATGTTGGTCTCAAGGATGTCGATTCGGTGGATGCATTCAGCGACTCATCCGCTTGAACATCCCTTTCCTCGTCAAGGTTGGCACTAGATGTATGATTACTTCCTAGTCGCATCTATGCGTACATCAGCAATCTAACAGGTGTGGCATAGCACAACGCACGCACCAAACGCTCTCGACGCCAGTCCGTTGAGTACGGTGCCCCATCAGGAAACGACGCTTTGTTTCGCGCCTGCTCAGCATTGGACATGGTGGCCCTTAGCAAAGACGATGCTACGTGGCGTGTTCTGGAGCTGGAAAGTGGAAGCAAAGCACTGTGGGTCTCTGACAGAGATGACGGTCAGTGGTCACGGTCGGACGGCAGCCGAGGTGAGCATCCCCCTTTAGACATATATAGACATTTGACAGATTCTCACTAGTGCTGCGTGCATAGAATAAGATTCAGACTAGTAATACTTCTAGCGAAACCAAAGCGATCCAAATAATTGATGATAAGATACAGGCTTTCTAAGTAATTCATGCTGCTTGTGCTTTATTTGCTGGAGAATGTACCAGAGAGTTCAACAACACCGCCAGTCCACTCAACTGTTGCGGTGTAAGCAATGATACCGTGATTTCCAAATTTACCATCATCCCATTATTAGAAAGGCCACGAAGGGCTACAGCAGGTGGTGGGCGACCTTCGATGACTGGGGAAGGGATCATTGAAAGAGCTTGCAACGCAGGCAACGAGGCGATAGGAAGCTGGACAGGTATTGGAACTGCTGTCGCAGTCGAGGTGGTGCTCGTGGCAGGAGATGGTTGTGGTCCTGGAGTAGCGGTAGGGGCGGGGCTTGCTGTGCCCGATGATCCAGATGTAGTGGAGGTCATTGGGACGGCCGAGTGTGGCTGCGTCTGGGAGGCTGACATCGTAGTAGAAATTGGTGTGGGAGAGCTGACCGAAAAAGTGGTCATAGAGCTCGCAGGAACCCCGTTTGCAGCATAAGGCTGAGGCCATGAATAAGGAAATCCTCGGTAGTATGAGGCTTGGTTGGGGTTAGTCATTGGAACGGCTGCGACTTGGGGAACATATGCCATGCGCGCTGCTTGAGCTGCAGCCCGCTTTTCGCGTTCTAACCGGTCAAGTTCTTGTTTCGCTGCTCTATGTTCCGCTTGAAGTTGCTGCTGGTCATTCCGATCGGACTCAACGAGCAGCTGGTTGAGTGCAATAGTCATTCCGATGGGTGCCTCCCTCTGCGACTCTGTCTGAGCGGTGGAAGAAAAGGGATAAAAGTAATCCACATACCCTGCCCTCTCGAAGGCGGACCTTCATGAACCTTTTCTCGAGAGCATGGCGACGCTTGTGGAGTTCAAGAGCAAGCTTAGTTTCTGAAAACGTAGGTTAGCTCTATAAGATCGTACGAAATATGTTACAACCCACCAGCGATCTCAGTCTCCAATTCTGTTGCTTTACGCTTTCCCTTCCATTTCCCTATCATTTGGTCGAGATCCTCTTGGGGCTGCTGAAGAATATGGTAGGGGAGCAAGCGTGAGATAACATCTTCCATGTTCTCGAAAGGCGTGTCGACATCCGGCTTCAAGACAGCAGCTCTGTCAGCGGCAAGCTTTTCGTTCACCCTGTGTAAGCAAACGCTCTCAGTCTCCTGTAATGTGTGAGAAGGGCGAGATCGCGCACTTAGCAGCAATCCGAGCTTGTGTCTCATTCTCTTCCTTTGTCCTATCCTTGAATTTCACTGGGCGTTTCCTACCGATAGGAGAAGAAGCAGTGATATTCCAGTGGGATGGTGGGGTCCACGCTGCAGAGACTTGTGAAGGTGCTACGTGTGTAGCTGGTACGCTGGTGGACGCAACAGGAGTTTGGTAGCCATTATTCCACGCATTCGCGTCAGCAGTGGACGTGGATTGAGTTGAAAGAGGGATTGAGAACTGCGTCGCCATGTTTTTGTGCTTGCTGTGATTCGACGGGTGCAAGTCACGCGGTGATTAATGGCAGAGATGATCTTAGGGTTAGGATTTATTATCCGTCTATCCAGATTCCACTACAACTTTACAGACAGGCTAGCTATCAACTTTTCCAAATCCTTCAGCATATCAGCAGCCTTCATGACATCCTCTGCATTGCTTTTGGCTACAAGCGTGATATACGACCTCGCAAGACCCAGATCCCCAGCTTCCCTAAGCTTCATATGATACTCGGCGACTTCCAGACATGATTTGGCGTATTCTGGTACCATCCTCTCTACGTGTTTGTTAGCTAGTCTGTGAGACGAAGGAAAAAGTTGTACTCACTGTCTGCACGGCAATAATCAATCACCTTCTGATGATATCCAATTGCCTGTTCTTCCTCGCCTAGATTCCGATGAATGGTGGCCAGACTCAAGCAAATGATGCTCTGTGCATGATCCGCAGAAATCAGCGCTCGTTTGAGACAGTTTATTGCTTGTCGATGCCTAAGAATCCTTTGTTTAGCCATTTATTCAGCATATACCTTCATGATATCACACGTACATGCCCACTTCTTCGAAACATTTGGCTTGTGCTTGCCACAACCGCATGTCATAGGGCCTATTCTCTCATTCAGTAAAACTTCTCGGGATAGTCTGTCCGCCCCACTTACTGTAATGCAGTGGCATGTTGATAGTACAGCAATGCCAGATTGACCATGTTCAGAATCTCGTACGTCTGACCTAAACCGTGCCACGCTCTGTAATCCTTTCGGTTGATATCTACATATTTCAAAAGATCAACACTGACTTGGGCTTTCAATAAGTAATCCTCACCTATGGCACGCCTATATGCAGCAATAGCAGCATGCGAATCTTTCTGTTCAATTAGCTCATGCCCCATGAGCACCCATGAAGTAGCGTCGTTCCCATCCAGCTGCGTTGCTCTTGTGAAATATTCTATCGCTTTCGCATGCTCTCCCCTTGAGCCATAATGATTCGCTATAAGAATGTTAACTGGATTCACAGTATAATGTAGATTGGCGTACCTAGAATACCACAAATTTCGGGACGATCTTTGTCGAGTTCCAAGAACGTCCTTGCTAGCTTAGTCAAAGCAACCTTATTCCCCGTCACGTAGTAGATGTTGGATAGTATATTTGCGCCTCCAAGGCGATGGGGGTCAATGGCGAGTATCGCCTCAAACTGTCCCCTGGCTGCAGAAAAGTCATGCGCGTTATAGAACACATGGGCTCGAAGACTCATGATCCACAAACTATTAGGGAAGAACGATTGTGCCAACAATCTGTTGCAGAATGCTAGCTCCTGGTCTCCGGGACAATGCAAATTATTCATTGTATGCACTTGGAATAGTTGGCGAGCAGGATGACTAGGAGCTAGGGGGAGAAGATGGCAGATAGACGATAGCTGATATGGGAATGAGTAATTTCACAGAGGATTCAAGGGCGGTATATACCTCCATTCCATCCGTGATGCACTCTCCTAAGACTTCCCAAGCAGACCAATTCCACGGGGTCGTTGCGAGCGATAATAGGATGCTTTCAATGGCCTGTTCCCGTTTGCCCAGTTTGGACTGAATGAGACCCTTCCTGCTAGATTTCAGTCGGCTTTTGGGGAGAAATACGAGGACTCTCACAGAAATAGAATCCAAGGATCCGTTTCGTTTATCGTATGAAGGAGGATCTTTCGCAGAGCCTCTTCAGATTCCTGTGAAAGCCGCTGCCAACCTGTGACTCGGTATAACTGCTTCTTCATGTCTGTCTCTGCTTTCAAATATTTGCTGTAGAGCCAGATGAACCGGCCCTTTGCACTTCTCGCTCTCTCCAGTAAGGGCACTATAGGATCATAGTCCCTCGTTTCTAAATAGATTCGAGCTGAAACTAGCACATCTGCTTCTGCATTCTCAAACTCTCTCTCTTGTAAGATAACATGATTTGGTATGGACGAAGGCATGGGGGCTTTGGGATGGCGCACTTTGGCACCTAGCAAAGGAGATTCTGGAGGGGTGGTTGCATGACTGCGATCTGGATCCACGAGAAACGACGGCGGTGATCGCGCGTTTGCTGGAGTGGAAGTGAAGAGAGCCTCCTCCCTCAAGGCACTTTTGGGTTTGCGCTTGCGCACTGGGACAGACATCAATAGTTCTGCAGACCTATCCAATTACAGAGGCGAAACAACGATGGAGACGTGCATTCTCACCATGTTGACGCGGAGAAGAGACCCCTGCTAGCGCTTTCTCGCACTGATTTACGGATGTCTTTAACCATGTCCTCGGTAAGGGAGGTTATCACGTCCATTGTTGTTAAAGTATGGTGGCCGTCGAGATCAAGAAAGACGTGCCCACGTGATAGGTGCAACTTGCCGACGCGTCTAAACTCGGCGCGCCTACACAGAAGGCATATAATTTGCTCAGATTACAGTCAGTGGCTAAAATCTACAGATTCTCAACTATCTCAACAAGCACATTTTCTGATTCTACACTCTATCCTTCTCTTCACAACTTGTCCCAGTCTGGCATTCCCATGTGGCGACCTTTCGGAGGAGGTTCATCCACCTGCATCATGATTAAGAAGTCATGCACTAGGTCAGCAGCAGCAATTCCTGTAATATCTGCGCTATCATATGCTGGCGCTACCTCAACTAGATCTGCGCCACTGTGGGTTGTGCCATCGTTAATCCAGAAAAGACATCTGATGAGCGAAAGGTGCCTACACGAAATTCAGCCCAGCCAAGCCTTTTAAGATTCGCTTCATTTCTCTAGTTGTCCAACCCCCTGCTTCAGGTGTACCGGCTGCGTTTATAACCATAAGAATGGGGGGCCCAAAAATCTGCACGAAGCCACGTACTTGCTGGAGCCATTGAAGGGTCTATAACATCTATGTCCAAGCTAGTAGGTTCCATATAAGAATACACCCTACATGGGAAAACACAGAAAGTCACCTCAAGTAAACTGGCCTAGTTCCGACCCTTTTTCTGATAGCTTTCACGATCCCCTCCACACCGTAGTCGTCTATATCTTCTGCGCTTATGAGCTGGAACCCGACGGTAGAGTCATGATCATAGGTAGCCGTCTATGCGAACAATGTAAGGGTTTGCTATACTTCGCACATGTACAAGACTCACAGTGCTCTTCTGTCTGATTCCGCCGTGAATGCTGTTATTCGTCATCAAACCTTCTTCGTAGGCAATGGTGAAGTACGATCCATGAGTGAGCCTGTCTCTTCCGGTATGGCCTTCGACAGCATTGGTGTCTGTGTGCGAATCAAAGTGGATAACCGAGATGGGACCATAGACTTTGTGTAGAGCTCGAAGGATAGGAAGCACCTAGGTCAAGTAGGTTAGCACTCCATACATCATTTCAAATGCACTATAGGCATAGCTCACGATAGTGTGGTCTCCTCCTAACGAAACAACTCTCGGATGTTCATTCCCATCCAAAGCCAGCTTGCTCGTTCTGTTCTTGAAAGAGTCGTTGACACCCCCGGAAATAGGTCGCTGAATCAAAGTCGTATACGCGGCTTCCATTTGGTCTAAAGCTTTGGTATTGTCGAATGGGGTGATAGGAATCTAGTAGCAGAAGGTGAATATCTCTGGATAGCAAAGTGTGTAGTAGCATTCACGTCTCCACAGTCTACAATGTTCGCGCCTAGCTCTCTTGGACCTCCTAATCCACTCCAATTCAGGGTATAACCATTGGCAGTCTGTCGTCTGCTTCCACTGCGAATCGCAAACGGTCCGAACCTGGCACCTGGCCGATAGGTCGTTGTAGTGTCGAATGGGAAACCAAGAATCGCGATATCAAACAGCTTGGAGTGCGTAACATCTGACAAGCAGAGATGATAGGGCAGATGGGAGAAAGCTAAAGGGCCCGTGAATTGCAGATCGTCCTGTGCACCGTACTTGACATTCCAAGGCTCGTTATCCCCAATATTTCCAGTAAAGATCGTCTGCTCGTCGGCGACATCATGGTAGGAGTGTGCGACTGCGACTGCTAAGAGCACCGAAGTAACCAGCACGCGCTGCAGAATCATGAAGGGGATGAAGGAGAAAGCTACACATGCTCAGAAGTCGTTTTATAATCGTCGTATCAGTGATAACGCAGTAGACGAGATAAGCGTTGAATAACGCGTGATAAACTGTTAGCGGAAATAGACTGGGCTTCCACCATA
>Ga0247730_1000184_pt1 | contig 61020 bp, 53 predicted proteins | sample UWRJL073202C2_FD_180959 | JGI IMG/M metagenome (GOLD analysis project Ga0247730, IMG submission 180959) | Plant litter microbial communities from Arlington Agricultural Research Station in Wisconsin, United States - UWRJ-L073-202C-2 | ecosystem: Environmental > Terrestrial > Plant litter >... | reverse complement strand
TGCAGGACGAGTACTCGCTGCTCGCCCGCACCCCCGAGGGCGAGCAGTTCGGCGTCGCCCGCGAGTTCGGCCTCGGGATCACGCCGTGGAGCCCCCTGGCCAGCGGCGCGCTGTCGGGCAAGTACACGCGTGCCAACCAGCAGCCCGAGGGCTCCGGCCGTTCCGGCTACGTCGCCGGTCAGCTCGGTGACGACCTGTACGGCCTGATCGACGTCCTCGAGCGCATCGCCGGCGAGGTCGGCGGCACCGTCGCCTCGGTCTCGCTCGCCTGGGTCCGCCAGCAGGATCTCGTGACGTCGACCCTCATCGGTGCCCGCACCCTGGCTCAGCTCGACCAGAACCTCGCGTCGATCGACATCGAGCTGGACGACAAGCACCTGCGCGAGCTCGACGAGCTGACCGCACCGAGCCTGGACTACCCGGCCACGGTCGTGGACACCATCAGCACGCCGTTCCAGTACGGCGCCACGACGATCAACGGCATGACGTCGACGGCGTTCCAGCGCTGATCGACACGGCCTGCTGGTTATTCAGTAGGCAGGTGTATACAGTGGGATACGAAGCTCCTCGCGTCGAGGGAACCAGGAACCTTCGACGTGGGGAGCTTCGTCATCATCGGCCGCGCCACCAGGAGCTCACCATGACCACCAGATCGACCCGGGCCTCCTCGTGACGCTGCCCGCGATCCTCGCCGAGGGGCTGCGACTGCCCGTCGTGGCAGCGCCCCTGTTCATCTGCTCGGGACCCGAGCTCGTCATCGCGCAGTCGAAGGCCGGCATCCTCGGCTCCTTCCCGGCGCTCAATGCCCGGCCCGAGACGCTGCTGGACGACTGGCTCGCCCAGATCCAGGAGACCCTCGCGGCCCACTCGGCCGCGCATCCGGACGCCCCCGCGGCGCCGTTCGCGGTCAACCAGATCGTGCACCGATCCAACGCCCGGCTCGATCGCGACGTCCAGGCGTGCGTGGACCACCGCGTGCCCGTCGTCATCACGTCGCTCGGCGCCCAGCCCGACGTCTACGACGCGATCCACTCCTACGGCGGCATCGTCCTGCACGACGTGATCAGCGACCGATTCGCGCACAAGGCCATCGACAAGGGCGCCGACGGCGTGATCGCGGTGGCGGCGGGGGCCGGCGGGCATGCCGGCACGACGTCCCCGTTCGCGCTGGTCCAGGAGATCAGGGCCTGGTTCGACGGTCCACTCCTGATGTCGGGCGCGATCGCGACGGGCCGCTCGATCCTCGCCGCACAAGCCATGGGGGCGGACCTGGCCTACGTCGGCTCGGCGTTCCTGGCGACCGAGGAGGCCAACAACGCCGTGGCGTACAAGCAGATGATCGTCGACAGCTCGGCCGCCGACATCGTCTACAGCGATCGCTTCACCGGCGTGCACGGCAACTACCTGCGCGGCAGCATCGAGGCCTCGGGGCTCGACCCGGACACGCTCGGCGCCGGCGATCCGACCGCGATGGACTGGGGTGCCGACGTGGCACCCGAGGCCAAGCCGTGGAAGGACATCTGGGGATCCGGCCAGGGCATCGGTCCGATCGACGCGATCCTTCCGGTCGCCGACCTGGTGGACCGGTGGGTCACCGAGTACCAGGTCGCCAAGAGGGCGCTCGGCGCTCTCTGACCACGCGCGCGTGGCGACGCCGCAGAACGTCAGCGGCACCCCCTAGGCCTGGTCTGTATACCGATGTATGCTGATTCGGTCCGGTGTGTGCCGGGCGTCACGTCGGACACCGCACAGGAGTGACCATGCCCCTGCCTCACGGCATCACCGATCGGCTGCGACTGCCTCTCATCGCTGCGCCGATGCTGAGGATCTCCGGCCCCGACCTCGTCATCGCCGCATCCAACGCCGGCGTCATCGGCTCGTTCCCGACCGCCAATGCGCGCGGCGGGCCGCAGGAGCTCGACGACTGGATGACGCAGATGCGTGAGCAGACCTCCGCGACATCGGCGCCGGTCGCGCCCAACCTGATCATCGCCCAGACCCGGCGCGACGAGCACATGGAGCTGCTGGTGCGCCACCGCTTCGAGCTCGTGATCACGAGCGTCGGCTCGCCCGCACCGGTCGTCGACGACCTCCACGCGGTCGGCACCCTGGTGCTCGCCGACGTCGCGACCCTCAAGCACGCCCGCAAGGCGGTCGACGCCGGCGCGGACGGCCTGGTGCTGCTGACGGCCGGCTCCGGCGGGCAGACGGGGTGGATGAACCCCTTCGCCTTCGTCTCGGCGGTCCGTTCGTTCTTCGACGGACCCATCGTGCTGGCCGGTGGCATCAGCGACGGCCGGTCCCTGCTGGCGGCGCAAGCCCTCGGCTGCGACCTGGCCTACATGGGCACCAAGTTCATCGCGACGAGCGAGAGCATGGCCTCGCAGGCCTACCGCGACATGCTGGTCGGCTCGTCGCTCGACGACATCCTGCTGACCAACGCGTTCACGGGCCTGCCGACCAACATGCTGCTGCCGGCGATCCTCGAGGCGGGCCTGGACCCGCAGCTGCTGGACGAGCAGGTGACCCCGCCCGAGGCGGCAGTCATGTACGGCGGCAACAGCGAGACGAGCGGTCCCAAACGATGGCAGCACATCTTCAGCGCCGGCCACTCGGTCTCGGGCGTCACGAACGTGTCGTCGGCCGCCGAGCTGGTGGAGGCGACGCTGCGCGAGTACCGAGCCGCGCAGCGACAGACAGTCGAGCAGTGGGAAGAAAGGCAGAACGCATGAGCCAGTCACGAGGAGCACTGCCCACCATCGGTTCGCTGGCCCTCCGGGCCTTGCGCACGGACTCCGGCCGGCTGGCACTGACCGGTGAGGGTGGTGACCTGACGGGTGCGCAGGCGATCGACCTGATCGGTCGGTACCAGGCCGTGCTGGCCGGACTCGGCCTGCGGCGGGGGAGCCGGGTCGGCGTGTTGAGCGCCAACCGCACCGACGCGTGGTGCGCCGGTATCGCGGTGATGGCCAGTGGGATGGCCGTGTCGTGGCTCAACTCGCTCAACTCGGCAGCCGACCAGCTGTACCAGCTGCAGAACGTCGAGGTCGACGCGGTCATCGTCGACGTCGAGCACTTCGCGGAGCGAGGTGCCGAGCTCGCCACCTCCCTGGACGGGGTGGAGGTGCTGACGCTCGGCGGCTCGCCCTACGGGCACGACCTGTCTCGGGCCGCCGACCAGGCGGGCGTGTCCAGGGCTCGCGACCTCGCGTCGATCGACGACGTCGCCTGGATCCCGTTCACCGGTGGCACCACCGGTCATCCCAAGGGCGTCCTGCGTCGTCAGCAGGCGGCATCGGCCATGCTGGCGAGCTCGACGCTGGCCGCATTCGAGTTCCCTTCGAAGCCGCGATACCTCGCCGTCGCGCCGATCAGCCACGTCGGCGCCACCAAGCTGCTGCCCTCGCTGCTGCTGGGCGGCTCGATCCACATGCAGAACGGCTTCGATCCTGGCCACGTGCTTCGCACGATCGAGCGCGAGCGCATCAGCACGACGCTGATGGTGCCGACGATGATCTACGACATCCTCGACTCGCCCGAGCTCGATCACACCGACCTCGGCAGCCTGGAGCTCCTTCTCTACGGCGCTGCGCCGATGTCGGCCTCCCGACTGATGGAGGGCCTGGAGCGCATCGGCCCGGTCTTCTCCCAGCTGTACGGCCAGACCGAGTGCTACCCCGTCACGGCTCTGCCCAAGGCGGCCCACCGGGCAGATGCTCCCGAGCTGGTCGGCTCGTGCGGCCTGCCGGTGGCGACGTCGGACGTCCGGATCCTCGACGTCGAGGGGCAGGTCGTGGAGGACGGTGAGATCGGCGAGATCTGCGTCCGCAGCACCGCGATGATGGACGAGTACCTCAAGCTCCCCGATCTGACCGCCGAGACCTTCGTCGACGGGTGGCTGCGCACGGGTGACCTCGGTCGGTTCGACGAGCAGGGGTACCTGTTCCTCGCCGAGCGCAAGAAGGACCTGGTCATCACCGGCGGGTTCAACGTGTACCCGCGCGAGGTCGAGGACGCCCTCTACTCGCACCCCGACGTGCTCGAGGCGTCCGTCTTCGGCGTCCCGGACGAGCGCTGGGGCGAGGCGGTGACGGCGGCGGTGATCCTGCGACCCGGCTCGGACCTGACCACGGCCGACCTGCTCCAGCACGTCAAGTCGATCAAGGGTCCCATCCAGACCCCCAAGGCGCTGCACCTCGTCGACGCCATCCCGCGGACGTCGATCGGCAAGATCGACAAGAAGGTCCTGCGCGCCACGTACACCCGGGACCTGCAGGTCTAGGCCTCTGCGACGACGACCCGCCAGCCCTGACGAGGTCGTCGTCGCACCGGCCGCCGGACACCCGAACGGCCCTTCTCGGGCTTCGCCAAGCCCGCATGTCGTTCTTGTAGACGGCTGCATACAGTTGCGTTACTGTGCATGCAGTAGGTAATCTGCGTCACACTCCACCGCTCGTGCCTGCCGAGCTCGACATCGAACGGACAACCCCCATGACCCATGTAGGACGCCGGTTCCGGCGACAGGCCCTCATCGCATCCGCCGTGGCGCTCGGGCTCGCCCTGACTGCTTGCGGCTCCAGCGGAGGCGACACCGACGGCCCCGCCGCCGGCAAGGACGCGAAGCCCGCCGCCGAGCTGGCCGCCGACGCCAAGACCAAGGTCGCCGCCTACGCCGAGCAGGCGCCGGACGATGCGTGGGCCATGCCGACCGAGTCGGTCACGCCGGGCGCCAAGCGCGTCGCCTACCTCAGCTGCGGCGAGCAGGGGCGCGAGTGCCACAACGTCGGCACCTACGTCGGAGAGGCCGCCACGGCTGCCGGATGGACCATGACGCCGATCCTCGACGGCAAGTTCACCCCGTCGGTCCAGGCCTCGATGCTCCAGAAGGCCGTCCAGCAGAAGGTCGACGCGATCGTCATCGGCTTCGTCGACCTCAACTCGATCAAGTCCGCCGTCGACGAGGCGCTCGCCGCCGACATCCCGATCACCTGTGTCCTGTGCAGCGTCGGCCAGTACGAGGGCAAGGTCCAGAACGGCTTCGCCGATCTCAAGGAGATGGGCCGCCGCGTGGCCTGGTCGATGCTGGCCCGCGCCGAGGGGCCCGTCAAGGTCATCGCCTTCAACGACAAGGCGTTCCCGCAGGTCACCGACAAGCTCGAGGGCATCCAGGAGGTCCTGAAGGAGAACTGCTCGGACTGCACGTACAAGGAGGTCCCCATCTCGACCTCCGACCTGGCCAAGCCCGGACCGCCGACGTTCACCTCGACGATGTCGGCCAACCCGGTCGGCGCCGTGACGGACGTCGTCGCGCCCTTCGACACCTTCGGCGCCCCCATGGCCAAGACGCTGCTGCAGCTCAACCGCAGCGACGTCACGATGTCGGGCTTCGAGGTCAACGAGGAGACCGCCCGCGGCATCGAGACCGGCAGCCTCCCGTACAGCGCCAGCACCGGCGGACCGTACGAGTTCTGGGCCTGGTCCGCGGTCGACAACGCGATCCGCGCGACGCAGGACCTGCCCCTGGTCGACGCTTCCGACACGCCGGAGATCCTCGTCACCAAGGACAACGCCGCGGGCCTCGACGACACGTACTACGCCCCGCAGTTCGACTACAAGGCGAAGTTCACGGCCGTGTGGGGAACGAATTGATCGCCGAAGAGGGAGGTGCCGCGACGCTCGACAGCTCGTCGCGGCACCTCGCCGGGGCTCCGAGCCTTCGTGTGTCGTCGCTGCGCAAGTCCTTCGGCAGCAACGAGGTGCTGGGAGGCATCGACCTGCTGATCGAGCCGGGCGAGTTCGTGGGGCTGATGGGTGCCAACGGAGCGGGCAAGTCGACGCTCATCAAGATTCTCGCGGGCCTGTACACCCGCTCGTCGGGCGACATCCAGGTCGGCGGCAGGAGCGTCTCGTCGCTCGCCGAGTCCTCCGAGGTCGCCTTCATCCACCAGGACCTGGGGCTGGTCGACGACATGACGATCCTCGAGAACCTGATGCTCGGTCGCAAGGTCGGGCGCGGGGGTGTGCTGATGGATCGGGGCGCCGAACGGGCCGAGGCCGAGCGGGCGCTGTCGTTCGTCAAGCTCGACCACTCGGCGAGCACCCTGGTGCGCGAGCTGTCCCCGGGCGAGAAGGCACTCGTCGCGATCGCCCGCTCGATGGGCGAGGGCGCGAGCCTGCTCTTCGTCGACGAGGCCACCTCGACCCTGCCGCCTGCCGAGGCGTCGCAGGTCCTGGAGGCACTCGCCGACGTCGTGAAGCGCGGCGGCACCGTCGTGATGGTGACCCACAAGCTGTCGGAGATCCTGGACTCGACCGGTCGCATCGTGATGCTGATCGACGGCCAGGTCGCTGCCGACCGCTCCACCACCAACCTCGATCGTGCAGCACTCGTCGAGCTGCTGGCCTCGCACGACCAGGCGGGCTCCGCAGCCTCGGAGCGTGGACGTCCGCACCCCGTCGGTGACCAGGCGATCGTGACCGCCACCGGCGTCTCGGGCGGCAAGCTCAGCGGGATGTCGTTGGGCCTGCGCAGGGGAGAGGTGCTCGGGGTGACAGGCGTCCCCGGATCCGGCCTCTACGACCTCGCCTTCTTGATGCACGGCCTGCAGAGACCCAGCCGCGGCACCGTCAGCGCCGATCCGGGCATCAAGAGGGCCCTCGTTCCCCCGCACCGCGAGACGCAGGGCGGCTTCAACAACCTGCACGTCAAGGACAACATCGGCATCAGCGCGCTGCACCGGTGGCGTCGACGTGACCGTCTGATCGACGCAGGCCGTGAGAAGCGCGAGAGCCTCAAGCTCATCCAGGACCTCGACGTCAGGCCGCTGTCACTTGCTGCGAGCTTCGGGACCCTGTCGGGTGGCAACAAGCAGAAGGTCGTGTTCGGTCGCGTCCTGGCCGACGATCCCGACGTCCTGGTCCTGTGCGAGCCGACCCGTGGCGTCGACGTCCAGACCCGGGCGGCGTTGTACGAGCTGATCCTCGATCTGCGTGACGCCGGCAAGGCCGTCCTCATCGTGACGTCCGACGCCGAGGACCTGTTCGCGGTGTGCGACCAGGTGAGCGTCGTCGCGGACGGCGAGCTCGGGTCGTTCAAGCCTGTCAACACCCTCACTACGGAAGACATGGAGGCGCTGCTGTGAGCGCAACGGAAACGCACGTCGAACGGCCCACCGCGCCGGCTCCCGGCGGCGGTGGTGACAAGAAGAAGCAGCCCTCGGGCCTCATGACGCTGCTGACCTCGAACGCGGCGCGCAGCTCGCTGACGCCGCTCGTCTTCCTGGCGGTCTTCACGTACTACGGCATCTGGTTGGGCGGGACGTTCCTCAACGTCGACGCCCGCATGCTCGACGTGCACCAGAACGTCCCGGTCATCCTGGTCGGCCTGGCCGTCATGGTCAGCCTCCTGGGCGGCCACTTCGACCTCTCGGCCGCCGCCACGACCTCGTTGACGACGTTCCTCGCGATCGGCCTGAGCACCAAGAACGGGATGCCATTCATCCTGTCGCTCGTCGTGTGCGTCGTGGCGGGCATCATCGTCGGCCTCGTCAACGGCATCCTCGTCGTCCGGTTCCGCATGAACTCCTTCATCGCGACGCTCGGAACCAGCGGCGCGGTCCTCGGCGTGTCCAACGTGTACAGCGGCGGCACCCAGCTCGTCCCCGACCCGGCCGGTCCGCAGCTGCCCGGCTGGTTCGTCGGGGCCGGGTCGATGGGCTCCTTCCAGGAGAAGGTGCCCTTGGCCGTCACGGTCGTCGCGGCGGTGGTGCTCGCGGTGCTCGTCCTGCGTGGACTCGTCAACCGTCGCCCCGAGCGCTTCACGGCTCAGGCGTGGTACGGGGTGCTCGGTGCGCTGGTCGTCGTCGTGGCGCTCGTGTACGTCGCGCTCGACGGCACGACGCTGCTGCGGTCGTTCTCGTGGACGATCGCCGTGATGGTCGTCGTGGCGATCCTGCTGCGCGTCGCGCTGCGCTCCACAGTGTTCGGCCGCAACCTGCAGGCCACCGGGTCGAACTCCGAGGCGGCACGGCTCGCGGGCGTCAAGACCGACCGCACGACGGTCGCATCGTTCGTGATCGGCGGGGCGATCGCCGCCGTCGCCGGCGTCATCCTGGCCGCTGGTCAGGGTGCCGCATCGCCCGACGGTGCCGCGACCTTCGCACTGCCGGCCTTCGGTGCGGCCTTCTTGTCGACGGTGATCTTCTCCAACGGCCGCTACACCGTGCCGGGCTCGATCGCCGGAGGCATCTTCGTGGTCTGGGTCAGCCAGGGCCTCATCGTCGGTGGCGTTCCGTTCACGTGGAGCAGCATCGTCAACGGCCTCGTCCTGGTCGCTGCCGTCGCGATCTCCACGGCGTCCACGCGATCTCGCTGAGCCGCACGTCCGCGTCCCCCATCCTTCCGTCAACCAGGGAGCATCCATGAGTTCTGCCATCGCTACCCCCGGCACGTCGACCACCGGCCTCCCCGTCCCGTTTCCGTCGACGGTCGCCGAGCACCAGCTGCTCATGAGCGGACTTCTGCGACACGGGCAACGAGTGTTCGGGCGCAGCGTCGTCCACACCAGCGTCGACGCGGACGTCCGGACGCGGGCGACGTTCGCCGAGGTCGCGACGCGGGCCGAGAAGCTGGCGTCGGTGCTCGACCTGCTCGGCGTCGCGATGGGCGAGCGGGTCGCGACGCTGATGTGGAACACGCAGCAGCACCTGGAGGCGTATCTCGGCATCCCGTCGTCGGGCCGGGTCCTGCACACGCTCAACGTGCGGCTGTCCGCGGAGCAGCTGGCCTACATCGTGGAGCACGCCGACGACCGCGTCGTCATGGTCGACCCCGATCTGGTGCCCCTGCTGCTGCAGGTGCTGGAGCTGTCGGACCACCACGTCGAGCGGGTCGTCTGCACCGACTCCTCCGAGGTCGTCCAGATGCCAGCCGGCATCGAGGTGTCATATCTCGAGGACCTGATGGCGCAGGTCGAGCCGATCGGCCAGTGGCCCGCGATCGACGAGCGGTCCGCCGCGATCATGTGCTACACCAGCGGCACGACGGGACACCCCAAGGGCGTGGTCTACAGCCATCGATCGACGTACCTGCACGCCATGAGCGTCGTCGCCGGCAACGTCACGGGCATGAGCACCTACGACACCGTGCTGCCCGCCGTGCCGATGTTCCACGCCAACGCGTGGGGCTACCCGTTCGCGGCCTGGCTCAGCGGGGCGGACCTGGCTCTGCCGGGCCGCTACCTGCAGGCCGACGTGCTGGTGCCGTTCCTCGAGCACGTCGGGGCGACGATCGGCGCCGCCGTGCCGACGATCTGGGCCGATGTCGAGAGCTACGCCCGCCGCAACGGCTCGGACCTGTCGACGCTGCGTCTTGCGGCCGCAGGAGGCACCCAGCTGACACCGGACCTCGTCGCCGCCTTCAAGGAGACCACGGGGTTGTACATCTCCCAGGCCTGGGGCATGACCGAGACCAATGCCCTGGGTGCCTTCGCATTGCCGCCCAAGGAGGAGGGGGAGCGTCAGAACCCGGACTGGACGCTGCGCACCGCTCGCGTGATCGCCGGCGTCGAGGCCCGCATCATCGCGGACGACGGCAGCGAGATCGCCTGGGACGGCCTGACCTCGGGCGAGCTGCAGGTGCGCGGCCCCTGGGTCACGGCGTCGTACTTCGGCGTCGACTCGCTGGCCGCGTTCGACGACGGATGGCTGCGCACCGGTGACGTCGCCCGCATCGACCCGTACGGCTACATCCAGATCACCGACCGGCTCAAGGACCTCATCAAGAGCGGCGGCGAGTGGATCTCGTCGGCCGAGCTGGAGAGCGCGATCTCGGGCCACAGGTCGGTCGAGGAGGTCAGCGTCGTCGGTCTGCCCGACGAGAAGTGGCAGGAGCGCCCCTTGGCGTGCGTCGTGCTGCGAGCCGGCGAGCCGGTCCCAGCAGTCGTCGATCTCCGCGAGGCGTTGCGTGGCCGCGTGCCCTCCTGGTGGACCCCCGAGAGCTGGGCCTTCGTCGAGTCCCTGCCCCGCACGACGGTCGGCAAGATCGACAAGGCCGCACTGAGGGCGCTGGTCGCCGCCGGTGGGGTCGACATCGAGCGTCCCTGAGCCCTCCCGTACCCCGCTCGCCCGCATCACCCGAAAGGCGCCTGCTCCTTGTCCTCCCCGATCTGGCCCGACCGTTCCCTCTTCGACGCGGAGCACCACGACTTCCGCCGCTCCGTCGCGGCCTACGTCGAGCGTCACGTGTCGCCGCACCTGCAGCGGTGGGACGAGGTCCGGATGGTCGACCGGACGGCGTGGGAGGCCGCCGGTGAGGCCGGCCTGCTGGGTCTCGGCCTGCCCGAGGACGTCGGCGGCGCCGGCACGACCGACTACCGGTTCCGGGCCGTCCTGATCGAGGAGCTGATGCGCGCCGGGGCCACCGCGGTGTGTGTCGGGTTCACGACCCACACCGACATCACCCTGCCGTACCTCGTCGACCTCGCGACCCCTGAGATCGCCGCCCGCTGGTTGCCGGACCTGGTCGACGGCAGACGCCTCGCCGCCATCGCGATGACCGAGCCGGGCACCGGCAGCGATCTGCGCGGCATCCGCACGACAGCTCGACGCGACGGTGCCGACTGGGTGCTCAACGGTTCCAAGACGTTCATCTCGAACGGCATCCAGGCCGACCTGGTCGTGGTCGTCGCCCGGACCGGGGGCGAGAAGGATCCCGGCGGAGGACTGAGCCTGTTCGTCGTCGAGCGAGGCGCTCCGGGCTTCACACGTGGCCGACAGCTCAAGAAGGTCGGCCTGCACGCCCAGGACACCGCTGAGCTCCAGTTCGACGACGTCCGCCTCGATGCCGCCCACCTGCTCGGTGAGGAGGGGCGGGCGATGACCTACCTCAAGGATCACCTCGCCTTCGAGCGGCTCGGCACCGCAGTCACGTCGTGCGCGGGTGCCCGGGCGGCCATCGCCTGGACCGTCGACTACGTCACCCAGCGCAAGGCCTTCGGCCAGGCCGTCGCGGACTTCCAGAACACCCGCTTCGTCCTGGCCGACCTCATCACGTCGGTCGACGTGGTGCAGGCGTTCGTCGACTCCTGCGTCCTCCTGCAGAACGACGGGAGACTGGACGGCGTCCGGGCGGCCAAGGCCAAGCTCGCCGCGACCGAGATGCACAAGCGCGTCGTCGACAGCTGCCTGCAGCTGCACGGCGGCTACGGCTACATGGAGGAGTACCCCATCGCGCGGGCGTTCCTCGACACCCGCGTGGCCACGATCTACGGCGGGACCAGCGAGATCATGAAGGTCATCATCGGCGCTGACCTCCTCGCGACCAGATAACCGCGGCTGCTCGCTCGAGCCCGCAGACCAAGGAGAGACATGGACATCAAGGACTCATCGGCCATCGTCACCGGCGCCGCCTCGGGCATCGGTGCCGCGGTGGCCCGGCAGCTCGCCGCCCGCGGAGCGCACGTCGTCGTGGCGGACATCCAGGACGACGCCGGACGGGCGCTCGCCACCGAGATCGGCGGCACGTTCGTGCACGTCGACGTCACCAGCACGTCCGACATCACGTCGGCGGTCTCCGTCGCCGCCGAGATCGCCCCGCTGCGCTCACTGGTCAACTCCGCCGGCATGGGCATCGCGAAGCGGACGATCGGTCGCGACGGCGAGCTGGGGTCGGCGCACGACCTCGATGCCTTCGTCCGCGTCGTCACGATCAACCTGGTCGGCACGTTCGACATGGTCCGGCAGGCCGCCACCGCGATGAGCCGCAACGAGACCGATGTCGACGGTGGGCGCGGTGCGATCGTGAACCTGGCGAGCGTCGCCGCGTTCGACGGCCAGATCGGCCAGGCCGCCTATGCCGCGTCCAAGGGCGGCATCGTGGGGATGACCCTGCCGGTGGCTCGTGACCTGGCAGCGGCCGGCATCCGGCTCAACACCGTCGCGCCTGGCTTGATCGACACCCCGATCTACGGCCACGGGGAGGAGGCCGAGACGTTCAAGTCCAAGCTGGGCCAGAGCGTCCTGTTCCCGAACCGGCTCGGCGTCGCCGACGAGCTCGCCTCGATGGTGGTGGAGTGCCTGACCAACTCCTACATGAACGGCGAGACGATCCGTGTCGACGGAGGCATCAGGATGCCCCCGAAGTGATCCCCGCCCCGACCGCTGACGCGTGGGTTGCGCCCCGCTGACGCGTGGGTTGCGTCCCGCTGACGCGTGGGTTGCGTGCTGTCGCGACACCGCGTGGGTGAACGCAACCCGCGCTTGGGCAGGGCGCAACCCGCGCGTCAGCGTTGGGGGGTCAGTCGAGCTCTTCGGAGGCGTACATGCGCAGCCGGATGTCTCGCGCTGACTTGAAGTGCTGGGACGCGACCTGGGCGGCGGCGTCGGCGTCGGAGGCCGTGACGGCTTCGAGGATCAGTGCGTGCTCGCGGACGGCCTCGTCCCAGCGACCCTCGCTGTTGAGCGTCGTGGACGAGTAGCGCGACACATGATCGGTGAGGCGCTGGAGCTGGTCGGTCAGCGTCGCGTTGTGCGCCGCGCGCCACAGCGTCTGGTGGAACATGCGGTTGGTGTCGATCTGCTCGGTGGCGGTCTCGGGACGGCCTGCCGCCATCTGCTCGTGCGCCGCCTGCAGCCGCGCGAGGTCGAACGGGGTGCGGCGGTGCGCCGCGAGCCGAGCGGCGAACTCCTCGAGCACGATGCGGACCTCGTAGATCTCGAGGATCTCCTCGGCGCTGCGCATCCGGACGCGCAGCCCGCGGTCGTGTCGCTCGATGAGCCCGTCCTGCTCCAGCTTCTTGAGCGCCTCGCGCACCGGAGTTCGGCTGACGCCCAGGCGCTTGGCCAGAGCGGTCTCGACGAGGGTCTCGCCCTGGTCCACCTGTCCCGCAATGATCTCGCGGCGCAGCACCTCGTACGGGCTGCGCGACTCGGCCGGACTGTCGGCCAGCTGCTCTGACATGGGGACCCCCTGGTATGTGGTCGAGTGCACGAGTATACCGCTCGCGGGTGCGGCGACACCGTCCTCGCACCCTGTCGGACGGTTGAGGGTTGACAGTCACGGGGGCAGTTCCTACAGTCTGCATACAGCGGTAGACAGTTGTCTACGACTTGAGTCTATGGTGAGGAACGTGACATGGCGGACAGGGACCCACACGAGTACGAAGGCAAGGTCGTGTTCGTGGCAGGCGGCTCCTCGGGACTCGGCCTGAGCATCGGTCAGGACTTCGCGGCCCGCGGTGCCAAGGTCGCCCTCATGAGCCGCAGCGAGGAGCGTGTGCAGGCGGCGGTCGCCACGATCGACACGACCGGCGAGCGGGCGATCGGCCTGGTCGCCGACGTCCGCGACTACGCAGCCGTCGAGGCTGCCATCGCCACCGCCGCCGAGACCTTCGGGCCCATCGACGTCGTCGTGTCGGGCGCCGCCGGCAACTTCCTGGCCCCTGCGCTCGGTATGTCTGCCAACGCCTTCAAGTCCGTCATCGACATCGACCTGCTCGGCACCTTCAACGTCCTGCGCGCCTCGTTCGCGCACCTCAACACCCCGGGCGCCTCGCTGATCGTCATCAGCTCACCGCAGGGCCAGCGGTCGGCCATGTTCCAGGCCCACGCCTGCGCCGCCAAGGCGGGCATCAACATGCTGGTCCAGTGCCTCGCCATGGAGTGGGGTCCGGCCGGCGTGCGGGTCAACGCGATCTCGCCCGGCCCCGTCGTCGGCACCGAGGGCATGGCCCGTCTCACTCCCACGCCCGAGGACGAGGACTTCTTCAAGAGCCGCCTGGCGCTGCGCGACTACTGCCAGCCGGAGGACGTCTCCGACGTCGCGGTGTTCCTGGCCGGCCCGCAGTCGCGCTACATCACCGGAACCATCGTCGACGTCGACGGCGGCGCGCGTCTGGGAGACTCCTCGGCCGATGCCGTGACGGTGACGTCGCGCGAGTCGGCCACGGCGTCCTTCAGGATCTAGCCGCCGGTGACGTCCACGGGACCGCTGGTGGGGGTGAGTGTCATCGAGATCGCCAGCATGGCCCCTGCCCCCTTCGGCTGCACGATGCTGGCCGACATGGGGGCTGAGGTCACGCTGGTCGACCGCCCCGGGCCCGTCCTGGTCGACCACACCGCCGATCCGTTGCGACGCGGTCGCCGGTCGGTCGTGCTCGACCTGAAGTCACCCCGCGGCGTCGAGCTGCTGCTCGAGCTCGTCGCCGGCGCGGACGTCCTCGTGGAGGGCTTCCGTCCCGGCGTGGCCGAGCGTCTCGGCTTCGGGCCGGAGACCGTGCAGGCCGTGAACCCGCGGCTCGTGTACGCCCGGATGACCGGTTGGGGCCAGACCGGTCCGTTGGCGCACACGGCCGGGCACGACATCAACTACATCGCCGCGTCCGGTGCCCTGTCGACGATGGGGCCGCCCGGCACCCCGCCGGTCCCTCCCACCAACGGCCTCGCCGACTTCGCCGGAGGCGGCATGGTGCTGGCGCTCGGCGTCGTCGCGGCGCTGCTCGAGCGCACGAGATCGGGGCTCGGACAGGTCGTGGACGTCTCGATGGTGGACGGCTCGGCGATGCTGACGGCGTACGTGCTGAGGGAGCGGTCCGCCGGTCGGTGGGACGCTCCGCGCGGGATGAACCTGATGGACGGCGGATCGCCGTTCTACCGCACGTACGAGACGTCCGACGGACGCTACGTCGCCGTCGGTGCCCTCGAGCCCGCGTTCTACGCCGAGCTGCTCGCCGGGCTCGGACTCGATCCGGCCGACGTCCCCGACCGGGACGACCGTGACGCGTGGCCTGCTCTGCAGGGGGTTCTGGCCCGGCGGTTCGTGACCCGCACCCAAGCCGCCTGGACCGCCGTGTTCGACGGCACCGACGCCTGCGTGACCCCCGTCGTGGACGCCGAGACGCTCGAGCAGTTCCCCCACAACGCAGATCGCGGGGTGTTCCGCCGCCGACGTGGGATGCTCGAGCCGAGTCCCGCGCCCCGGTTCTCGCGGACGCCGTCCGCCGCCGGGTCCTCGCCCGCTCCAGGCGCCGACAGCGGCGAGATCCTCGCCGTGCTCGGCATCACGGACGACGAGTACGCAGCACTGGTGGGTGCCGGCGTGGTCGGCGAGCTCCCCACCACCACCCCTGAGATGAGGACACATGACTGACGCCTACGTGTACGCCGCCGCGCGCACCCCCTTCGGCCGCTTCGGCGGCGCCCTGGCCGGGACGCGACCCGACGATCTCGCCGCGACCGCGCTCGGCGGCGTGCTCGGCAAGGTCGAGGGCCTGGACCCGGCGCTGGTCGACGACGTGGTCTGGGGGAACGCCAACGGTGCCGGCGAGGACAACCGCAACGTCGGCCGCATGGCGGTCCTGCTCGCCGGCCTGCCGACGTCGGTGCCCGCGACGACCGTCAACCGCCTGTGCGGCTCGAGCCTCGACGCCTGCATGATCGGCTCGCGCGCCGTCGAGACCGGTGACGCCGAGATCGTCGTCGCGGGGGGCGTCGAGTCGATGACCCGCGCCCCCTGGGTGCTGCCGAAGCCGTCGCGCGGCTTCCCGGCCGGCGACACGACCGCTGTGTCCACGACCTTGGGCTGGCGCCTGGTCAACCAGCGCATGCCAGCGGAGTGGACCATCTCGCTGGGGGAGTGCAACGAGCAGCTGGCGACTGAGTTCTCGATCTCGCGCGAGCGCCAGGACGCCTTCGCAGCCCGGTCGCACCTCAGGGCCGCGGCCGCCTGGGACGCCGGGTTCTACGACCAGCTCGTCGTACCCGTCGCGGGTGTCGACCTGGAGCGCGACGAGTCGATCCGGGCCGGCAGCTCCGCCGAGGGTCTCGCGAAGCTCAAGCCCGCGTTCCGACCGGACGGATCGATCACCGCCGGCAACGCCTCGCCGCTCAACGACGGCGCATCGGCCGTCCTGCTCGGGTCGGGCGAGGCGCGCGAGGCCATCGGCGTCGAGCCGCTGGCCCGCATCGCCGGCCGCGGCGTCTTCGCGCTCGACCCGCAACGGTTCGGCTTCGCCCCGGTCGAGGCGGCCGACCGGGCTCTGCGGCGGGCCGGCATCGACTGGTCGCAGGTCGACGCTGTCGAGCTCAACGAGGCCTTCGCGGTGCAGTCGCTGGCCTGCGTCGAGGCGTGGAAGATCGATCCTGAGATCGTCAACGCCCAAGGGGGTGCGATCGCGATCGGCCACCCGCTGGGTGCGTCCGGGGCCCGCCTCGTCGGCACTCTGGCCCACCGGTTGGTCGTCGAGGGCGGACGCTGGGGCGTCGCGGCGATCTGCATCGGCGTGGGTCAGGCCCTGGCCGTCGTGCTCGAGAACGTCAGCGGACCCACGACGACGCCGGCGAGCCGATGACGGACGACGCCTCGGTGGACGGCTGCCGGCTCGACCGTCTCGACGGCGGGGTCGTGGTCCTCACGATCCAGAACGCACGACGCCGCAACAGCCTCTCCGCGGCGGTCGAGGAACAGCTCCTCTCCCACCTGGAGGTCCTGACGACCGACCCGAGCTGCCGGGCGGTCGTCCTGACCGGCGCCGGCGGGTACTTCAGCGCCGGCGGGGACATCTCTCGCATGGGCGGCGCCACGACCGATGACGCCGTGGCGGCCGTCGAGCGGCTGCAGCGCATCGTGCTGCTGATCGACGAGCTGCCGGCGCCGGTCGTCGCCGCAGTCGAGGGCGGTGCAGCGGGGGGTGGCCTCGCGATCGCGACGGCGTGCGATCTCGTCGTGGCGGCGTCGGACGCACGTCTGGCGATGGCGTTCGACCGGATCGGTCTGGCCCCCGACCTGGGAGCGATGCACACGTTCGAGCGTCGCGTCGGACTGGCCGCGACCCGCCGACTGTCCTACCTGGGCGGAGTCCTGGACGCTGCCGAGGCTCACCGGCTCGGGCTCGTCGACCAGCTCAGCGAACCGGGCTCCGCGGTGGCCGACGCGACGACCCTGGCCACCGACGTCGCCTCCCGGTCAGCCACCGCCAACGCCGTCGTCAAGCGAACGCTCGCCGCCCCGGCGAGGACGCTGCGAGAGGCCCTCGCGCTGGAGCTCGAGGCTGCACCCGTGCTCTACACGTCACCGGAGTACCTGGCCTTCGTCAGCTCCTCGGGACGCTGACCGAGGGTGTCAGCCGGGCGGGAGCACGAGCCGGGTCTGACGGCACGACGCCACCAGACGACCGTCCTGGGACCACAGGTCGCTGGCGTCGACGCACCAGCCGTCGCCGGCCTGCTCCGTCGTCATGCGCACGAGGTGCCACTCGCCGAGCGGAGCGCTGAGATCGGCGAAGTGGACCGACATCTCGACGGTCGGCACCACCAGGGCGTCCGTCGTGGTCGCGTAGAGCGCCGGCGGACAGGCGTCGAGGCTCATGACGGCCGCGAGCAGAGGATCGGCGATCGGCTCGTTCCAGCGGATCCAGAGCGTGAAGGTGGGATCGTCGCCGGCCTGCGCGAGGGGCGATCGTCCGTCCGTCGTGCGGCGCTCGAGGTGCTGCGTGAACGGCACGAGATCGAGCTGTGGCGCGATGACCTCGCACGCCTCCGGCATGGGTACGTCCGGGGCGGGTCGGGATGGGACGACTGCGGACGACGGATCGCCGTCCGGCCCCGTGAACAGCTGGCAGGTGACGGCTGTGCGGCCGTCCTCGGCGACCGTCCCGTCGACGATGCTCACACGGCGGCCCGCCCGGACGACCTCACCCGCGGTCGTGAGCTCGCCCGCACCGACGGGGCGCAGCAGGTTGAAGCGTGCGGCGCGCGCGGTCCCCTCGGGTGCGGCGTCGCGGGCAGCGGCGACGGCCATCGCGGCGACATAGCCGCCGTAGGCGCTGGTCCACGTCCACCAGGTGGAGTCGATGTGCGCCGGGTTCCACCGGGTGTCGGTCACGAGGGTCTGTCCTTTCGATGATGAGCGGGGCGCGCTCATTCTGACACCGCGGGAGATGCACCCCCGCCCTTCCCAAAGCACTGTATACCGACGTATGGTGAGGCATACATATTTGAAGGAGTGATTCGGTGCCAGTCCTGACCGAGGACCAGGCGGCCTTTGCCGCCTCCGTCCGCGCATTCGCGAACGATCGGCTCGCCCAGGGCGCGCTCGAGCGCGCGCACGACCACGCCTACGCGTGGGACGTCGCCGAGCAGCTCGCCGCGCAGGGCCTGATCGGACTGACGGTGCCCGAGGCCGACGGGGGCCAGGGTGCCAGCCTCATGGAGGCGATGATCGCGATCCAGGAGCTCGCGCTGGTGTGCCCCAAGAGCGCCGACATCGTCCAGGCCGGCAACTTCGGCGCCATCCGGACGTTCGCCGAGTTCGCGACGGACGAGCAGAAGGCCCGTTACCTGCCGGGTCTGCTGGGCGGCCGCGAGCTGCTCGCACTCGGGATGAGCGAGCCCGAGGCCGGATCGGCCGTCACCGAGCTCAAGACCAGTGCTGTCGCCGACGGCGACGACTTCATCGTCAACGGCACCAAGATCTGGTCGACGCACAGCGCCGACGCGACGCTGTACCTCGTCTACGTGCGCTTCGGCCCGGGACTCGACGGCATCGGGTCGGTCCTGATCGACCGCGACACCCCGGGCTTCTCGCTCGGGGAGCCCAGCGAGTACATGAGCGGCGAGGTGTGGTCCCAGATGTACTTCGAGGACTGCCGCATCCCCAAGGAGAACGTGCTCCTGGGTCCCGGTGGCTTCAAGCGTCAGATGGGCGGCTTCAACGTCGAGCGCATCGGCAACGCGTCGCGCTCGATCGGCGTCGGCCGCCACGCCTTCAACATCGCTCGTGACCACGTGTCGGAGCGCCGCCAGTTCGGTCGCACGATCAACGAGTTCCAGGGCATCCAGTGGATGTTCGCCGAGGCCGCGGTGGCGCTCGACGGGGCCCAGCTGCTGCTGGAGCGAGCCGTCGTGAACGCCGGCGACGGACTGCCCTCCGCCTATGACACCGCCGTCGCCAAGTACGCCGCGAACCAGGCCGGCTTCCTCGCCGCCAACACCGCGATGCAGGCGATGGGTGCGATGGGCTACAGCACCGAGACGCTGGTCGAGTACTGCATGCGTCGCACGCGTGGCTGGATGATCGCGGGCGGCTCGACCGAGGTGCTGAAGAACAAGATCGCCGAGTCGGTCTTCGATCGCCGGTTCAGCCAGCGTGGCTGACGTCAAGGGCGCGGCCGCCGTGACACTGGCGACGGCCCTCTACGCCCCCCGCTCCATCGCGCTGATCGGCGCGTCGACCGATCCGATCAAGGCCTCGTCGCGTCCCCTCGGCTTCCTGCGCGCCAGCGGATACGCAGGGGACGTCTACCCCGTCAACCGACGTGGTGGGACGTTCGACGGCGAGCACGTCTACCAGTCGGTCACCGACCTGCCCCGGACGCCCGACCACGCCTTCATCATGACGCCCACGGCCGCCGTGCTGGACGCCGTGCGCGACTGCGCCGCGATGGGCGTCTCCGTCGCGACGGTCCTGGCCGGCGGGTTCGGCGAGATCGGTCCCGAGGGGCTCGCGATGCAAGAGGAGCTGCTCGAGGTCGCCAGCGCCAGTGGACTGCGCCTGCTCGGCCCCAACAGTCTCGGCCTGGTCAACAACAGCAACGGCCTGCGGCTGACCGCCAACGCGGCGTTCGCCGAGAACGACCTTCCACAGGGTGGCCTGTTCGTGGCCTCCCAGTCGGGCAGCATGATCGGTGCGCTGCTGTCGCGCGGCGCCGCTCGGGGGATCGGCTTCTCCAAGCTGGTCTCGGTGGGCGCCGAGATGGACCTGAGCATCGGCGAGCTGTGCGGTGCGACGCTCGACGATCCCGACGTCACGGGCTATCTGCTGTTCCTGGAGACGATTCGCCACGCCGCCGACCTGCGTGAGTTCGCAGCCGGCGCGGCGGAACGCGGCAAGCCCGTCCTGGCCTACAAGCTGGGCAAGTCCGAGATGGCCGCGCAGCTGGCCGCGTCGCACACCGGCGCACTCGCCGGCGAGGACGACGTCGCATCGGCCTTCCTGGCCGACACGGGCATCGTCCGGGTGCACACGCTCGAGGCGCTGCTCGAGGGCGCGCCGCTGGTGGCTCGCACGCCGACGCGCACGCCGGGTCGACGGCCCGCTGTCGGTGTCGTCACGACGACGGGTGGGGGTGCTGCGATGGTCGTCGACCAGCTCGGGACGCACGGCACCCGGGTCGTGCCCCCGAGCGACGAGACGCTGCGTCTCATGGCGGAGGCCGGCGCCGTCGTCGAGCCGGGCCTGATCACCGACCTGACCCTGGCCGGCACCCGTCCCGAGGTCATGCGGGCCGCGCTCGAGGTGCTGACGGTCGCTCCGGAGTTCGACCTGATCCTCGCGGTCGCCGGCTCGTCCGCACGCCATTCGCCGGGCCTGGTCGTCGAGCCCATCATCGACGTCGCCACTCGTCCCGGCACGCACCCGGTCGCCACGTTCCTGGTGCCCGACGCGCCGGAGGCGCTGGCGATGTTGTCGGCGGCCGGCGTGCCCAGCTTCCGCACGCCCGAGGCGTGCGCCGACGCGATCGCCGCGAGCCTCAACCGCGACGCTCCGCGCCGCCAGGCGTCGGCGGCCGCACCGCTGTCGGCCTCGGTCCTGATCGACGAGGCCGAGTCGTACGCGGTGCTGCAGAGCGCAGGCGTGCCCGTCGCCCCGTTCGCGGTCCTCGACGTGACCGACGAGCCACTGAGCCTGCCCGGCACCCTGGCCTATCCCGTCGCGGTCAAGGCGCTGTCCGACCAGCTCGCGCACAAGAGCGACGTGGGCGGGGTCCGGCTCAACATCGGCACGGACGCCGACCTGGACGCGGCAGCGAGGACGATTCGCACCGATGTCCTGGCAGGCGCCGGCACCGGCGTCGACCGGCTGCTGGTCCAGCAGATGAAGAGAGGGGTCGGGGAGGTCCTGCTGGGCTACCGGATCGATCCCGAGATGGGACCGCTCGTGCTGGTGGCAGCAGGGGGGACGCGGGCCGAGGTCTACGCCGACCGGAGCATCCGCATGGCGCCGGTGAACCACGACACAGCGCGCGACATGCTGGACGAGGTCGCCGCGATGGAGATCTTCCGCGGGTTCCGGGGGGCCGAGGTCGGCGACCTGGACGCCGTCGTCGAGGCTGTGGTCGGGCTGTCGCAGCTGTGCCATCGTCCCGACGTCGTCGAGGCCGAGATCAACCCGTTGATGGTGTTCGGCCAGGGGGCCGGCGTGGTCGCCGTCGACGCCGCAGTACGAGTCCGGTCGGTCGAGGTGGCCGGCGACTCAGTGACACGTGAGGAGAGCCAGATCCATGCCTGACCTGAACTTCCAGGAGTGGGCCGACACGGCCAATGCCGATGCCGGCCTCGTCCACCGAGGGCGCTATGTCAACGCCGTCGTGCTGCTCGACCTCGGCGACGAGCACCACCTCATCTCGATCCGCGACGGACGCATCGAGTCGATCGTCCCCAAGCCACGCGTCATGCCGCTGTGGACGTTCGCGATCCGAGCCCCCCGCGAGGAGTGGGGTGCCTTCTGGCAGGCCCGGCCCGTCCCCGGCTCGCACGACATCATGGCGCTCCTGCGCCGCCAGGTCATGGTCGTCGAGGGGGACCTGCATCCCCTCATGGCGAACCTGAGGTACTTCAAGGACGTGCTGGAGATCCCGCGAGGAAAGGCGAACGCCGCATGAGTGCGACCATCGAGGACATCACCGGACGCTACCTCCGGCTGACGCTGGACGGGACCGAGCACCGCATCTACTTCGAGGAGGCCGGCAGCGGCATCCCGTTGCTCTGCCTGCACACGGCCGGCGCCGACAACCGCCAGTACCGCCACCTGATGCAGGACCCGGCGGTCACCGAGCGGTTCCGCGTCATCGCCTTCGACATGCCGTGGCACGGCAAGTCATCGGCGCCCGAGGGGTGGCGCGACCGTCCCTACGAGCTGACCGCCGATGCGTACCGCGACCTGGTCGTCGGCTTCGCCGACGCGCTGGACCTCGTCGACCCCGTCGTGATGGGCTGCTCGATCGGCGGACGCATCGTGCTGAAGCTCGCCCTCGAGCGACCCGACCGCTTCCGGGCCCTGATCGGCCTGCAGTCGGGCCCGCACGTCGCCCCGTACTACGAGCGCGAGTACCTGCACCGTCCCGACGTGCACGCCGGCGACCTGATCCCGGCGCTGATGTCCGGGCTGATCGGCCCGGACGCGCCGACCGCCAACCGCGACGAGACGCTGTGGCACTACGCGCAAGGCGGTCCCGGCGTGTTCAAGGGCGATCTGCACTTCTACAAGGACGAGAGTCTCTCGGACGACGACCTGGCCGCGATCGACACCACCGCGTGCCCGCTGTACTTCCTCACCGGCGAGTACGACTACTCGTGCATGCCGGAGGACACGATCTACCTCGCGGCGCAGATCAAGGGCACCGAGGCGATCATCATGCGCGGGCTCGGGCACTTCCCGATGAGCGAGGACCACGAGCTGTTCATGTCGTACCTCGCGCCGGTGCTGGCCACGATCGAGGCGGAGGGTCTGTGACCGCGACCGTCACCGACCAGGCCGGGGTCGTCGGCTACGACGTCGTCGACGGCGTCGCTGTCCTGAGGATCGTCAACCCGCCGGTCAACTCCAGCACCGTCGCGGTCCGACAGGGCGTGACGGAGGGCATCCGTCGCGCATCGGCCGACGCGGCGGTCGTCGCGGTCGTCCTGATCGGCACCGATCGTGCGTTCGTGACGGGATCGGACCTGCGTGAGTTCGACGGACCGCTGCCCGATCCGCAGCTGCCGTCGGTCATCCGCGCCATCGAGCAGAGCCCCAAGACCGTCGTCGCGGCGCTCACCGGGCCCGTGCTGGGCGGCGGCCTGGAGCTCGCCCTCGGATGCGACGCCCGCGTGGCCCATCCGACGACCGTCGTGGGCCTGCCGGAGGTGAGCCTCGGCATGATTCCCGGTGCCGGAGGCACGCAGCGGCTCCCGCGTCTTGTCGGCGCGGCTCGCGCCATCCAGATCGTCTGCTCGGGCGCCCGGCTCGGCGCCGCGACGGCGCTCGAGGCCGGCATCGTCGACGTGGTCGCCGAGGGCGACCTGTTGGAGCAGGCGATCGCCCACGCCCGCTCGGCTTCCAAACGGCTGCTGATCGACCTCCCCGTCCCGGCCGAGTCTCCCGGCGCGGTCGAGGCCGCCGCCGCCGAGCAGCTGCGCAAGGGTCGCGGACGTCCACAGGTCGTCGCCGCGGTCGGCGCGATCCTCATGGCCGTCTCCGTCGCGGCCCCCGCGGCGCTGCGGCACGAGCGAGCCGAGTTCGACCGGCTGCGACTCGGCCGCGAGGCCCGCGCGCTGCGGCATCTGTTCTTCTCCGGACGTGCCACGGCGAGGGAGTACCGCAAGGACGCCGCCAAGGACGTCACGACGGTCGGCGTCATCGGGGCAGGCACGATGGGCTCGGGCATCGCCCGCTCGTTCGTCGACCACGGCTTCTCGGTCGTGCTGGTCGACACCGACGACGCGGCCACCTCGCGCGGTGTCGAGCGCCTGGTCAGCGGCTGGCAGCGTGCGGTGCGCTCAGGCGGCATGGACGACACAGAGCTGCAGCGCCGGCGCGACCGGGTCACGACCAGCACGTCGTTCGACGCCCTGGGCGGCTGCGACCTGGTGATCGAGGCGGTGTTCGAGGATGCCGCTGTCAAGAGCGACGTGCTGCGGCGCATCGAGGACGCTGTCGGACCCGATGCCGTCATCGCGACCAACACGTCATATCTCGACCTCGACGCGCTGGCCCAGCAGCTGCAGGCTCCGCACCGCCTCGTGGGGATGCACTTCTTCAGTCCCGCGCACGCGACCAAGGTGCTCGAGATCGTCAGGGGCGCCGAGAGCGGCTCCGCCGAGATCGCGACCGCGGTCTCGCTGGCCCGGGTGCTGGGCAAGACGCCCATCGTGTCGGGGGTCGGGTTCGGGTTCATCGGCAACCGGGTCTTCGCGGCCTACCGCCGTCAGTGCGAGCTCATGGTCCTCGAGGGCGCCCTGCCGCACCAGGTCGACGCGGCGCTGCAGGAGTTCGGCTTCGCGATGGGACCGTTCGCGGTCGCCGACATGTCGGGCCTCGACATCGCCTGGAACATGCGCAAGAGCCGACCCGGCACGGGAGACGCCGTGATCGCCGACCGCCTGTGCGAGGCCGGCCGGTTCGGCCAGAAGACCGGCGCGGGCTGGTACCGGTACCGGTCCGACTCGACCGAGCCGATCGTCGACCACGAGGTCGAGGCACTCGTCGAGCGGACCGCGCAGGACCTCGGGGTGACCCGACGACCCATCAGTGCCGGGGAGATCGTCCGTCGCGCGTTGCTCGCGATGGTCAACGAAGCCGCTCAGGCCGTCTCCGAGGGCGTCGCGTCCAGCGCATCGGACGTCGACGTCATGCTGACGCTTGGTTACGGCTTCCCGAAGCACGAGGGGGGCCCGGTGTTCTGGTACCGCCAGGAGGATCCCGTCGTCGTCGACGAGGAGCTGCGCCAGCTCGGTGACCGACTCGGCCGGGTCAGCGACGACGTGTCGGTGCTGGCGGACAGGACGACGGCATGACCCTCCCGCGGCCCACCTACCCCGTCCTGGAGCTGCTGATCGACGGCACGTGGACCCGCGGGTCCGGCGCCGAGAGCATCCCCGTGCTCGACCCGTCCACGGCCACCGAGCTCGGCGAGGTGCCGCTGGGTGTCGAGAGGGACTTCTCGGCGGCGCTCGACGCGGCCGACCGCGCGGCGTCAGCGTGGCGTCGTACCTCGCCGGTCCGGCGCTCGGACATCCTGCGCGGCGCGGCAGCCATCGTCCGCGAGCGCGTCGACGAGCTCGCCGGCCTCATCACGCTCGAGCTCGGCAAGCCCGTCGCCGAGGCGCGTGCCGAGGCGACCGTCGCGGCCGAGCACCTCGAGTGGGCCGCCGAGGAGGGTCGCCGTGCGTACGGCCGGGTCATCCCCGGCCGCGACGGATCCAGCCTGCAGACCGCCCGTGTCGAGCCGCTCGGCGTCGTGGCTGGCTTCGCGCCCTGGAACGCCCCGGCCATCACGCCGGCCCGCAAGGTGGGCTACGTCCTGGCCGCCGGATGCACCATGGTCTTCAAGCCGTCCGAGGAGACACCGGCCAGCGCGCTGTTCATCGTCCGCGCCCTCGAGGAGGCCGGGCTGCCCGCCGGCGTGCTCAACGTCGTCTTCGGCGAGCCGGCGGCCATCAGCACGCTGTGGCTGGCCGACGCCCGGGTCAAGGCGGTCACGTTCACCGGCTCGACCGGTGTCGGGCGCACCTTGGCCTCGCTCGCGGCGCCGTCGATGAAGCGGCTGACGCTCGAGCTCGGCGGACACGCCCCCGTCGTGGTGACCGGTGACGTCGACGTCGTGTCCGTCGCCACGTCGGCCGTGCGGGCCGCGTTCCGCAACTCCGGTCAGATCTGCACCTCACCCACCCGCTTCTACGTCGACGCCAGCATCCACGAGGAGTTCGCCGACGCGTTCGCGTCGGCCGCAGCGGCGCTGGTCGTCGGCGATCCGTTCGACGAGCACACGCAGATGGGTCCTGTCGCCAACGAGTCGCGCATCCACGTCATGGACGACCTGACGAGCGAGGCGCGCTCGCACGGCGTCGACGTCCGCGCCGGTGGACAGCGAGTGGACCGGACCGGCAGCTTCTGGGCCCCCACGGTGCTGGTGGGCGTCGACGACGACCGGCGCATCGCCAACGTCGAGCCGTTCGGCCCCGTGGCGGCGCTGAGCCCGTTCCACGACCTCGACGAGGCCGTGGCCCGCGCGAACCGGCTGCCCTGGGCCCTGGCGTCCTACGTCTGGACCGAGAGCCTCTCGGTCGCGACCCGCCTGATGGACGAGATCGACGCCGGCTCGGTCGTGGTGAATCGCTGGCAGGCGTCCCTGCCCGAGACGCCGTTCGGCGGCTACGACGACAGCGGCATCGGCACCGAGGGCGGCACCGAGGCCCTCCGTGCCTTCCAGCGGATCAAGTACACGGCGCACGGCTGAGCCGTTCAGCAGGCGCACGCTGCCCCACGGCAGCCGATGAAAGGTGACGACATGACAGAAGTAGTGGTGGTCGAGGCGGTACGCACGGCATCGGGACGCGGTCGTCCTGGAGGCGCTCTCTCCGGCGTGCACCCCGTCGACCTGCTCGCGACGGTCCTGTCGGCGCTCGTCGACCGCACGGGCATCGACCCGGCGCTCGTCGACGACGTCATGGCCGGGTGCGTCAGCCAGTACCAGGAGCAGTCGATGAACATCGCCCGCAACGCGGTGCTCGCCGCAGGCTGGCCCGACGCCGTGCCCGGCACGACGATCGACCGGCAGTGCGGCTCGAGCCAGCAGGCGTTGACCTTCGCCGCCCAGTCGATCGCGGCCGGCATGAACGACATCGTCGTGGCCTGCGGCGTCGAGTCGATGAGCCGCGTCCCGATGGGATCGCCCATCGGTGGCGCCGATCCGTACGGCGAGAAGTTCGCCGCCCGCTATCCCGAGGGCCTCGTGGGCCAGGGGGTCGCCGCCGATCTCGTCGCCGAGCGGTTCGGCTTCGACCGTGCGGAGCTCGACGCGTACTCGGAGCGGTCGCACCGCCTCGCCAACGAGCACAGCAGTGCCGGCGCGTTCGACACCGAGATCGTCGCCGTCGACCACGTGGTCGACGGCGAGGTCGTCCCCTTCACGCGTGACGAGACGATCCGAGCAGGGACCACGGCCGAAGGCCTGGCCGGCCTGCGCCCTGTGTTCAAGAACGACGAGATGGTCGAGCGGTTCCCGGACCTCACGTGGAACATCACGGCCGGAAACTCCAGCCCCCTGACCGACGGCGCGTCGGGTGTCCTGCTGATGTCGGCGGAGACTGCTGAGCGACTGGGCCTCAAGCCGCGTGCCCGCATCGTCGCGTCCGCGGTGTGCGGCGACGACCCGACCATCATGCTGACGGCGCCCATCCCGGCGACGCACCTGGTGCTGAAGAAGGCCGGCCTGTCGTTGGAGGACATGGACGCCTACGAGGTCAACGAGGCCTTCGCCCCCGTGCCGCTGGCCTGGGCCAAGGCGCTCGATGCCGATCTCGACAAGCTCAACCCCCGCGGCGGCGCCATCGCTCTGGGCCACCCCATGGGTGCTTCCGGCACGCGCATCTTCACGACACTGCTGCACCACCTCGAGCAGACCGGTGGCCGCTACGGCCTGCAGACGATGTGCGAGGCCGGGGGCCTGGCGAACGCCACGATCATCGAGCGACTCTGACATGGGCGCACCCAACGTCGCGAAGGACGATCCGACGATCAGGCCGCCGTACCAGATGGCGGGCGTCCGGCTCCTGCTGACCGGGATCGTGTTCGAGGAGGGCAGCCTCGACGGACAGCTGCCTCCCGGTGTCGAGCCGGCCGAGGGGCTGACGGGTCACGTCGTCGCGTACACGTGCGACACGTCGTACCCGTTCGGCGCCTACACGGGGATGTACATCAGCGCCGACGTCGAGGGGTACGACGCGGCCGACGGCAGCAAGGCGCGGGTCATGCTCGCCACGGCCTACGGTCCAGATCCCGAGCCGGCGGACCTCATGGGCCGGTACGTCGGGTTCCCGACCAGTGTCGGGAGCGCGCGGGTCGAGCAGACGTCCCGTGGGATCCGGGCCACGGCGACCACGGCGGGGGAGGACTTCTTCGTGACGGAGCTCGCGATCAGTCCCACCAGGACCAACGCCGCCGGCATCCTTCGATGGGTCAGTGTCCACGACGCCACCGGCGAGGTCGTGGTCAGCGACGAGCCGTGGATCGGCGACTTCGCCGAGGGCACCTTGGTCGACGCGTCGTTCACGGCCCCGGCCGGGACCATCTTCGAGCCCTACCGCGTGGCGGACTTCCAGTGGGCCGCCGAGATCGGCAGCTCGGCGTTCGCGTTCATGGCCAAGCCGGGGCTCGCATGAGCAAGCCCGAGGTCGCCGCAGGGCAGGAACCTGCGGCGCTGTACGAGGTGCGGGGCGACGTCGCGATCATCACGCTCAACCGGCCGAAGGCCATGAACTCGGTCAACGCGGCGCTGTCGCTCGCGATCGGCGAGGGTCTCGAACGGGCCGATGCCGATCCGGACGTGCGGGTCATCGTCCTGACGGGCACCGGGCGGGCGTTCTGCGCCGGCATGGACCTCAAGGCGTACGCGGCCGGTGAGGACGTCGACGCACCGGGCCACGCCGACTGGGGCTGGGCGGGCATCGTCCGGCACCAGGTCGCCAAGCCGATCATCGCGGCGGTCAACGGCTTCGCGATGGGCGGCGGCGCGGAGATCGTCCTCGCTGCGGATCTCGTGGTCGCGGCGCGCTCCGCGGTGCTGGCCTTCCCGGAGGTCAAGCGGGGGCTCATCGCGGCGGGTGGCGGCGTGCTCCGGCTGCCGCGGCAGATCGCACCCAAGCTGGCCTTCGAGCTCATCGCGACGGGCGACTCGGTGACGGCCGAACGGGCGCTGACCCTCGGTCTGGTCAACCGCGTGGTCGACGACGAGTCGCTGATGGACGAGGCATTGGCCCTGGCCAACCGGATCGCCGAGAACGCACCGCTCGCGGTCCAGGCCAGCAAGCAGCTGATCCGTGACGGGCAGACGTTCGCGTCCGAGCACGACCCGGCCATGTGGGACCGCCAGGACGAGGTCACGACGTCGGTGTTCGCCTCGAACGACGCCCGCGAGGGTGCCGTCGCGTTCGCCGAGCGTCGACCGCCGCAGTGGTCGGGATCCTGACACCGCCGTGGGCGCGGTCGAGGCGGACGGCCGCCTCGCCGCGCCCACGCCGCACGGATTAGAGTCGGCCGGGGCCCACGGGGTGGACATCGGGGCCCGTAAGGGGACCCATGCGGGAGTCACTGCCGCTCACCTCCACCGAGGAGGAGGCCTACCGCCTGCTCGTCGGGCTGTCGCAGGCAACCGCGGTGCAGATGGCCGAGGTCTGTGACACCGGGGTCGATCGCATCGACGAGGTGCTGCGCTCGCTGCTGGCCAAGGGCCTGGTCGTCGCCCAGGAGCCCGGGCCCACGTTCCGCCCGCTGCCGCCCGACGTCGCCCTGTCGGCGACGCTGCTGCGCCGGCAGGAGTCGCTCGACGCGGCCCGCACGATGGTCGCGGCGCTCAGCGAGGAGTTCCGGGCCGGTGCCAGCCGGCACGATGCGCACCACGCCGTCGAGGTCGTCGTGGGGGCCGCCCCCCTGCGGGAGCGGCTGCGGACGCTGCAGAACTCCGCCAAGGAGGAGATCCTCTGGTTCTGCCGTGCCAACCCCCTCGCGATGCAGGGCTCGGACAACACCGAGGAGCTCGACGCCCTGCGCCGCGGGGTCCGGTACCGGGCGATCTACGAGCGGTCGCTGCTGGAGCAGCCGGGTGAGCTCGACAGCGTCGTCGAGGGCGTCGGCTGGGGCGAAGAGGCACGTGTCGCGCCGGTGCTGCCGGTGCGGCTGGCGATCGTCGACCGCCGCACCGCGATCTGCCCGCTGACGTACGACGAGGAGCGCCACCTCGGCGTGCCGACGGCCGCCGTCATCGGCAGCGGCCAGCTGCTCGACGCCCTCCTCGACCTGTTCGAGGGCCACTGGGAGCGGGCGACGCCGCTGACCGTCGGAGCGGACGACGCCGGCGTCGACGTCCTGGCCCGCACGGACGCGGCGCACCACATCGGACCGGCCGAGCGGCTGCTGCTCTCGATGCTGGTCGCCGGCGTCCCCGACAAGTCGATCGTGACCCAGCTGCGGATCAGCCGCCGCACCGTCCAGCGCCGGGTCGACCGGCTCATGGAGCTGGCCGGGGTCGACACCCGCGTCGCGCTCGCCTACCAGGCGGCGCGACGCGGGTGGTTGTGACCCGTCAGCGCCGGTCGTAGGCGCCGATCACCTCCTGCACGACCTGGTCGGTGCCCTGGGCGGCGGTGACGCGCAGCGACACCGGCTTCGTGCCGCCCGGGACGATCGCGATGAAGCTGCGTCCCGTCGGCAGCACCAGCAGACGGCTCCAGGTCCGGCCGCCGTCGGACGACGCCTCGGCGCTGAGCCTCGCACCACGCGTCACGGCTCCCGCCTGGTCGGTGACGTCCAGCTCCAGCGGGTGCGGCAGTCGCGTCGCGCGCCCGGCGTCGTCGGTCGACACGTGGTAGCCGACCTGCAGCAGCGACAGCGCCTGCGCCGCGTCGCCCGACGGCTTGGCCGACCGGAACGTCCAGCGGGTCGACGTCCGCGTGGCCCGCTGCCACTCGGGGTCGTCGCGGGCGACGTCGAGCTCGAGGCGGTACGTCGCCGCCTTCGTCGGGACGTCGACGAGCCGGCGGGCATCCGGCAGGTCCGTGAGCAGGGTGCCGTCGCGGTACAGCCGGGCGCTGGTGCTGGTCGCCCCGCCCACCGTGACGTGTCCGTCGGCGTCGACGAACTCCGGCACCTGCAGGTGCAGGACGTCGCCGGCGCGGGTCGACGGTGCGCCGGGGGCGGCCGCCGGACGGACCACGGGCCCGAACCACGACTCCCGCGACGTCCCCGACTTGTAGGTGCGCGCGGGCGTCGTCATCCCGCCGCTCATGACACCGGCCCACGAGTCGTAGGCGTGCGACACGTGGTGCTTCCAGACCGAGTCGCCGGCCGAGACCCACTCGACACGGCTGCTGGGCGTCGAGACCAGCCGGGTGCTGTCGTTCCACGCGTAGGTCATCCACGGCCGCCAGCCGAAGCGCTGCTCGTTGGCCCACGGGTCCGTGCCGCCGTTGTCGACGTACTGGGTCGTGATCCGCTGGCTGTTGCGCTCCGTCACGGTGTGCACGATCTGGGCGGGGACGGCGTCCTTCGACACCTGGATGACGTCGTACAGGTAGGGCGTCTCGCGGCTCGTCTCGACCGTGACGGTGCGGCTGCCGGCCCGCTGGGCGCGCGCCAGCAGCTGCGTGCCGGCCACCTCCGACGCCACGATGGCCGGGATGCGGGTCCGCTCACCCTCGGGCCGGAACACCGTGTAGATGCTGGTGCGGGCCGGACGGATCAGGATGACGGCCTTGGCGCCTGCCTCGGCCGCCGCGTCGATCAGGTCGTGCTCGAGCCCCAGGTCGTCGGAGCGGACCAGGGCGATCTTGCCGCGGACCCCCTCCATGGCCTGCTTCGGTGCCGCGAGCTCGAGCGTCCGAGGACCGTCCAGGAGTGCCGACTCGTGCAGCAGGTTGGTCCTCGGCCGGACGTCGGACCCGGGCACCGTGACGAGCGCCGACGGGCGCACGAGCTGCCAGCGTGACGAGAACTCGAACTCGCCGTCGTCGACCGGCTTGGTCGGCGTCACCCAGGGGGTGCTGACGGAGAACGCCATGATGCCGTGCTGGATGTCCCGGCCGGTGCCGAAGACGCGGTGGGTGTACCAGGACAGGACGGTCTGCTGCTCGGAGACCTGTGGGGTCCGGATCTCGACGGGCTTCGTCGTGCGGGCGTCGAGCAGCACGCTCCGGTCGGACGTCAGGTGCAGGTCCGGCATGATGATCGTGCCCATGCGCTCGTCCTGCGGGGTGCCCGTCGCGGTGATGAGGCCCTGCAGGACGTAGTCGCCCTCCTCCACCTCGATGTCGAGGACCTGGCCGGGTCCCATGAAGCCGAGGAAGTCCGCCCCGGGCTTGTCGCCGAAGAGCGTCAGCGTGCTGACGTAGGTGGGCTCGCCCTGGAAGCCGACGGCGCGCACCGACAGCGTGTGGACCGGTCCCTTCTGCTGGGCTCCCACCGCGGTCCGCGTGCCGATGCCGCCCGGGCCCGTCGCCAGGAGGGCGCCGCTCCAGCGTCCACGGTCGAGGCGGGTCCGGTCGAGCGCGATGGTGACCTCGGCGGTGCCGTGGGCGGGCACCGTGACCTGCTGCGGCACCGAGAACGCCGCGGCGTCGGCGTCGGCGTCGTCGAGGTCGGTCACGGCGAGGGTCAGGTCGAGGGTGACCGGCTGGTCGCCGTCGTTGCGGTAGGTCACGTCCCGGCGCGGCGAGACGTCGTCGCCGTCCTGCTGTCCGAAGTCGGCAGCGCCGGTCGCGGAGACCTTCTGGGCCGTCGCGCGGGTCAGGTCGACCCGTCCGGCGCCCTGCTCGTAGACCGTCAGCTCGGGGTTCGGCTGCGCGGTGCTCATCAGGGCGTCCTTGAGCTGCTGCCCGGTCCAGTCGGGGTGCTGCTGCGCCAGGAGAGCGGCGGCGCCGGCGACGTGCGGCGTGGCCATCGAGGTGCCCGACGCCGAGGTGTACAGCGCGTCGACGGGGGTGCCCATCGTGGTGCCGGCGGCGCGGGCCGCGACGATGTCGACGCCGGGGGCGCTGATCTCGGGCTTGAGGGCGCCGTCACCGGTGCGGGGTCCACGGCTCGAGAACGGGGCGAGGGACTCGTCGCGGTCGACGGCCGCGACCGACAGGGCCGTGCTGGCGGTGCTGGGGGTCGAGACCTCTGCGTCACCTCCGGAGTTGCCGGCCGCGACGACGAACAGCGCGCCGGACTCGGTGCTGATCTGGTCGAGTGCGAGGCTCAGGGGATCGGTGCCGTCGGTGGGGCCGCCGCCCAGGCTCATGTTGACGACCGACGCACCCTCGTCGGCGGCCCACTGCATGCCGGCGATGATCTGCGAGTCGTAGCCGAAGCCGTCGTCGCCGAGCACCTTGCCGACCAGCAGGTCGGTCTCGGGGGCGACACCGCGGTACGTGCCGCTGGCGCCGGCGCCGCTGCTGGCGATCGTCGCCGCGACGTGCGTGCCGTGGCCGAACCGGTCGGCGGTGCCGGACGGGCTGGCGGTGAAGTCCTTCGCCTCGGCGACCTGGCCGACCAGGTCGGGGTGCTGGGCGTCGACACCCGTGTCGAGCACCGCCACCTCGACGCCCTCGCCGAGGTATCCGGCGGCCCAGGCGTCCGGGGCGCCGATCTGTGCGACGCTGCGGTCGAGCGTGGCCTCGGCGCGCCCGTCGAGCCAGACGTGCTGGATGCCGCCGGCCAGGCGGGCGGCGCTCGTGCCGGGGGTGCGGGCCACGGCCGACGACCCGGGGGTCAGGGCCCGCCAGACCGTGCCGAGCGTGTCGATGTCGGCATCGAGAGCGGCGCCGTCGAGGCTCGGCAGCGTCCGGGTCAGCTCGGTGCCGGCGACGGTGCGCTCGGCGGTGCGGGTCGTCCCGTTCCAGGAGACGATCAGCGGCAGGCCATCGCGGTCGGCGTAGCCGTCGTCGAGCAGCGTCGTGACCTCGAAGAGCTCGCGGTCCACGACGCCCGTCGCCAGGTACGGGACCGCGTCGCTGGGGATGACCTGCAGCTCGCCGTCGACGTCCAGGGTCTGGAACGTGACGGTCTCGCGTCCCTTGGCGGGAGTGACGGTCGCGGCGCGACGGCCGTTCCCGGCGTCGGCCACCGTGACGACGTCACCCGTGAGGAGGGTGACGCTGCGGGGAGCCGCGGCCGCGACCTGGGGGGCGTCGTCCTCCGGCGGCGCACCGGCGGCACCCTCGGCGACCCCGCCGGTCTGGACGGTGAGTCCCAGGACCAGCGCGACCGTCGCGACGAGGGCGAGGACGGGACGTTCGAGGGCGTGACGGAACAGGTGCACGAGGTTCTCCTGGCTAGGACTGAGCAGAATGTCAGTCTGTCGCCCAGAACGCCTCCCGGACCGCCGCGGACGTGCCCGAAGTGCGCCATGACGCAACCGCGCCACCCCGCCGACCACCCAGGATGTGGGCACCTGACGGGCTCGAACCGCCGTTGCGGCCCGTCTTCTGCCCACATCCTCGGCCGGCGGGGTGCCCCCGGCTACCGTTTCAGTGACAGCGTCCCTCCTTCCGAACGGAACCTCCTCTTGCTGACCGCCCGCGCCCTCACCGCCACCTCAGCCTCCGGCCCGCTCACGCCGGGCACCGTCGAGCGACGCGACGTCGGCCCGCTCGACGTCCTGATCGAGATCGCCTTCGCCGGCATCTGCCACTCCGACATCCACACCGTGCGCGGCGACTGGGGCGACGTCCCGCTGCCGCTGACCGTCGGTCACGAGATCGTCGGCTTCGTCACCGAGGTCGGCAGCGACGTCACCCGGCACGCCGTCGGCGACCGCGTCGGCGTCGGCTGCCTGGTGAACTCCTGCCGCACCTGCACGAGCTGCCTCGCGGGTCAGGAGCAGTACTGCCTCAACGGCAACATCGGCACCTACGCGGCCGTCGACGTCGACGGCTCCGTGACGCAGGGCGGCTACGCGAGCCACGTCGTCGTCGACGAGCACTTCGTCCTGCAGGTCCCGGAGGCGCTCGACCTGGCCGCGACGGCACCGCTGCTGTGCGCCGGCATCACGACCTACTCGCCGCTGCGGCACTGGAACGCCGGCCCCGGCACGAAGGTCGCGATCGTCGGCATGGGCGGCCTGGGGCACATGGCCGTCAAGCTCGCCCATGCGATGGGTGCCGAGGTCACGGTGCTGTCGCAGACGTTGTCGAAGCAGGAGGACAGCAAGCGGCTCGGTGCCGACGCCTACTACGCGACGAGCGATCCGGCGACGTTCACGGACCTGCAGGAGCGCTTCGACCTGATCATCAACACCGTCTCGGCGCCGGTCGACCTCGACGGCTTCATGTCGCTGCTGGCCCTCGACGGCACGTTCGTCGCCCTGGGCGCTGCGACGCAGCCCATGCCGATCAGCCTGTTCCCCGTCATGGGCCGCCGGCGCTCGCTCAGCGGATCGGGCATCGGCGGCATCCGCGAGACCCAGGAGATGCTCGACTTCTGCGCCGAGCACGGCATCGCCAGCGACATCGAGCTGGTCGACGCAGCGCACGTCAACGAGGCCTGGGACCGCGTCCTGGCCTCCGACGTGCGGTACCGCTTCGTCATCGACATCGCGACGCTCCCCACCGCCTGACCCCCGGCCCCAGGATGTGGGCACATGACGGTCTAGTTCGCCGAATTCGCACCGTCACGTGCCCACATCTCGGGCGGCGGGTCAGTAGTAGGTCGGGGTGCGGGGGGTGTAGTGCTCCTCCAGCGCCGTGATCTCCTCGTCGGTCAGGTCGATGTCGAGCGATGCGACGGCGTCGGCCAGGTGGTGCTCCTTGGTCGCGCCGACGATCGGGGCGTCCACGACGGGGTGGTGGAGCACCCACGCCATCGCGACCTGTGCCATCGAGACGCCCCGCTCCTCGGCGATGCGCTGCACGGCGTCGACCGTCGCCCGGTCGGTGTCGAGGAACAGCGGGTTGCCGGCCGGGTCCTCCGTCGGGTTCGACGTGCCGCGCGTCGTGCTCGCATCACCCCACGGACGGGTCACGAGCCCCGCAGCCAGAGGGCTCCACGGGATGCTGCCCACGCCCTGGTCGGCGAGCAGCCCGAACATCTCCCGCTCCTCCTCGCGCATCACGAGGTTGTACTGGTCCTGCATCGAGACGAACGGGGTCCAGCCGTTCAGGTGCGCGGTGTACTGCATCTTCGAGAACTGCCACGCCCACATCGACGAGGCGCCGAGATAGCGGACCTTGCCGGCCTTGACGACGTCGTGGAGGGCCTCCATCGTCTCCTCGACCGGGGTCTCCGGGTCGAAGCGGTGGATCTGGTACAGGTCGATGTAGTCGGTGCCGAGGCGGGTCAACGAGGCGTCGACCTGCTCCATGACGGCGCGTCGCGACAGGCCGCTCTGGCCGGGCCCGTCGCCCATCGGGAGGAACAGCTTCGTGGCGAGGACGACCTGCTCGCGGCTCGTGTAGCGCTTGATGGCCTCGCCGGTGATCTCCTCGGACGTGCCGTCGGCGTAGATGTTGGCGGTGTCCCAGAAGGTGATGCCGAGCTCGACGGCCTGGCGGAACAGCGGCTCGGCGGCGTCGGCGTCGAGTGCCCACTCGCTGCCGGAGCCCGGCTTGCCGAAGCTCATGCAGCCGAGCGCGATGCGGCTGACCTGGAGGCCTGAGGTGCCCAGTCGGGTGTAGTCCATGGTGGTGCTCCTTGGTGAGGTGAGGGGGAGTGGTCGTGCGGACGTCAGCGGTCGATCATCTGCTGCATCGCGGCGTTGTAGCGGTCGCCCTGGACCTGGACGCTCGTCGAGGCGTGGTCGAGCTCGGCGAGGTCCTCGGGGCTGAGCTCGACGTCGACGGCGCCCAGGTTCTCCACGAGCCGGGAGGTGCGACGGGTCCCGGGGATGGGGACGATCCACGGCTGCTGCGCCAGCAGCCAGGCCAGGGCGATCTGTCCGACGGTGGCGCCCTTGCGGTCGGCGACATGGGTGATGAGCTCGACCAGCGCGAGATTGGCCTGGAGGGCGTCGGCCTCGAAGCGCGGCATCGTGGCGCGGATGTCGCCCTCGCCGAAGGTCTGGTCGGCCGTGACCTGGCCGGTCAGGAATCCGCGCCCCAGGGGGCTGAACGGGACGAAGCCGATGCCGAGCTCGTCCAGCAGCGGCAGGATCTCCTCCTCCGGCTCGCGCCAGAACAGCGAGTACTCGCTCTGCAGGGCCGTGACGGGCTGGACCGCGTGCGCGCGCCGGATCGTGTCGACGCCGGCCTCGGACAACCCGAAGTGGCGCACCTTGCCGGCCGCGACGAGCTCCTTGACGGTGCCGGCGACGTCCTCGATCGGGACGTCCGGGTCGACCCGGTGCTGGTACAGCAGGTCGATCGTGTCGGTCCGCAGACGGCGCAGGGATCCCTCGACGGCGGCGCGGATGTCGTCGGGACGGCTGCTGACCCCGGTCTGCCTGCCGTCCGCGTCGAACCGGAAGCCGAACTTGGTCGCGATGACGACGTCGTCGCGGACGGGTGCGAGGGCCTCGCCGACCAGCTCCTCGTTGTGGAACGGCCCGTAGACCTCGGCGGTGTCGAACAGCGTCACGCCGCGCTCCACGGCGTCACGGATGAACGGGATCATCTCCTCCCGCGGTGGGACGGGGCCGAAGCTCTGGCTCATGCCCATGCAGCCGAGGCCGAGCGAGGAGACCTCGAGGGCGTCCTGGCCGAGGGTGCGTGTCGTCATGCTGGTTCTCCTGGTGGTCGTGGTGAGAGGGAAGCGGTGGAGATTGCACCGCGCCCTGGGCCGCGGGCACCTGGCGCCGTCATGCCTTCGACGTTACGTCGGTGCTCCGCGGATCGGCAGGCGGCGCCGACCTCGAGGGACCGTGCGAGACTGCCACCACGGCCGCGACGTCGTCCCGAGCCGGCCGAGGACCCCCAGTGCGAGGACATCCGTGAGCGACGAGATCTTCTGGAACGACGCCGAGCGCCACCTCGTGCGGTACGGCGCGACCTTCACGCCGCGCGTCATCGAGCGTGCGGCCGGCTCGTACGTCTACGACGCGGCCGGGACACCGATCCTCGACTTCACGTCCGGGCAGATGAGCGCGATCCTGGGGCACTCGCACCCCGACGTCGTCGCGACCGTCACCGACTCGATCGGCTCGTTGGACCACCTGTTCAGCGGCATGCTGAGCCGCCCGGTCGTCGACCTGGCGAAGCGGCTGTCCGAGACGCTGCCCGCGTCGCTCAGCCGCGTGCTGCTGCTGACGACGGGCGCCGAGGCCAACGAGGCGGCGATCAAGATGGCGAAGCTGGCCACCGGCCGGTACGAGATCGTGTCCTTCGACCGATCGTGGCACGGCATGACGTCCGGCGCGGCGGCCGCGACGTTCTCGGCGGGTCGTCGCGGCTACGGCCCGCCGGTGCCCGGCAACCTGACGCTCCCGACCCCCAACGCCTACCGCTCGCCGTTCCGCCACCCGGACGGCTCCTACGACTGGGAGGCCGAGCTGCAGTACGGCTTCGACCTGGTCGATCAGCAGTCCTCGGGCAGCCTGGCGGCCTGCCTGGTCGAGCCGATCCTGTCGTCGGGCGGCATCATCGAGCCGCCGCCGGGCTACCTCGCCCGGCTGCAGCAGATGTGTGCCGAGCGCGGCATGCTCCTGATCGCCGACGAGGCGCAGACCGGCCTCGGGCGCACCGGCCTGATGTACGCGTTCGAGCGCGAGGGCGTCGTGCCCGACCTGCTGACGCTGTCGAAGACCCTCGGTGCCGGCCTGCCGGTCGCCGCGGTCGTCACGAGCACCGAGATCGAGCAGGTCTGCCACGACCGGGGCTTCCTGTTCTTCACGACCCACGTGTCGGACCCGCTCGCCGCCGCCGTCGCGCTGACCGTGCTGCGGGTCATCGAGCGCGACGGCCTCGTGCAGCGCGCCGAGCGGCTCGGCGAGCAGCTGCACGAGCGGCTGCTCGACCTGCAGGAGCACCACGGCGTCGTCGGCGACGTCCGAGGACGGGGCCTGCTGCGCGGCATCGAGCTGGTGACCGACCGCACGACGAAGGCTCCCGCCGACCGGCTGGGGCAGGCGGTCACGGCCGCCTGCCTGGAGCGCGGGCTGCACATGAACATCGTGCAGCTGCCAGGCATGGGGGGCATCTTCCGGATCGCTCCACCTCTGACGATCACCGAGGACGAGCTGCACGCCGGCCTGGACGTCCTCGACGCGTCGCTGCGCGCCGTGACCGCCGGCACCGCCTGACGTCAGTCGTCGGGCAGCGACGTCACGCGGACGCCCAGCGCGATGCCGTGCGCGATGCCGAGCGACACGAGCCGCTGCGCGAGCACCCCGGCGCCGAGCTGGTCGTCCAGGGCGATGGACAGCACGACGGTGGTGCCGTCGACGGCGACGTGGCGGCGCGGGAACGACACCCCGTCGAGCGCCAGGTCGACGACGTCCTCGATCGTCGTCGACGCATCGGCGGGCAGCCCGCGGACGGGTCCGTCCCCGATGATCGCCGCGATCGCCGCCTCACGGGCGCCGAGACCGAACAGGTCGCCGGCCTCGTCGCGGATCAGCGACCGCGCGCCGGGACCGTCGTCGTCGGTGAGCCAGGCCGGGTCGGCGCCCCGCACCACGACGACGGGACGCGCGCCGAACTTGCCCGATGCGAGCTCGGCGCCGGCGGCCAGCTGGTCGGCGACGGCCGGTGCGGTGACGGCGAGCGCATTGCCGTACGGATCCGTGCGGCCTGCGAACGAGTCGAGCGGCAGCAGCCCCGCGCACCCGATCGCGATGTCGGTCTGGCCGACCCGCCAGGCGCGTCCGGCGGTGTCGCTGACGACGACCGCGACGTGGACGCCCGTGAGCTCCAGCAGGCGGGCGCGGATGGCCGACGCCGAGGCGTCCGGGTCGGGGGGCAGCGGCACGAGCGTCCCGGGGGCGACGTTGCTGTTGTCGATGCCGGCGGCGGCCATCGTGAGCCCGTGGTGGGTGCGGACGATGCTGGTCGGACCCCGCCGGGCGACGACGCGATCGGTCTCGGCGGCCAGCAGCTCGTCCTTGGTGCGGGTCGTCGCAAGACCGGCGGCCTTGCTGACGATCTTGCTCGTCACGACGACGACGTCGCCCGCGCGGAGGGTCGTGCGCTCGGCGACGATGGCCGCCACGTCGTCCCCGGGGGCCACCTCGCCGATGCCGTCGACGGGCTCGAACGTCAGGGTCATCGGGCGTCCCGGAGGTCCAGAGCGAGGTCGACGGCCTCGCGGGCCAGCTGGTCGGTCGTGGCCTCGTCGCTCATCCACAGCGGCACCGCGCGCGCCGTCATGCCGAGCGCGTCGATGCCGGCGACCTGCTCGGCGTCCGTGGTGTCGACGAGCCAGCCGTCCAGCAGGCCCCCGGCCAACCGCGCGCCGTGGTGCGCCGCGACGCCGCTCGCGCTGATCTGGATGCCCAGGCCCGTCAGCAGCTGGTCGGCCATGCCTCGCACGGCGCCGCCGCCGATGATGGGCGAGACGCCGACGACCGGGGCCGTCGTGGCGGTGATCGCGGCGCGGATGCCCGGGACCGCCGCGATGGGGCCGATCGACACGATGGGGTTCGACGGCGGCAGGATGACGAGGTCGGCGTCCATGACGGCCTCGACGACGCCGGGCGCCGGGCGGGCGTCGTCGACACCCTGCACGACGACCTCCTCGACCGGCACCTGCGCGCGCAGCCGGATCCAGTACTCCTGGAAGTGGATCAGCTCGCGGCGCCCGCCACGGTCGATGCCGATGTGCGTCTCGACGGGGTCGTCGCTCATGGGCAGCAGACGGACGCCCGGTCGCCACCGCTCGCAGAGCTCGGCCGTGGCCTCGCTGAGCGTGCGGCCCTCCTGCAGCCGCATCGTCCGCACCAGGTGCGTCGCGATGTCGCGGTCGCCGAGCCCGAACCAGGCCTGCTCGACGCCGTACTCGGCCAGCTCGTCCTTGGCGTTCCAGGTCTCGTCGGTGCGGCCCCATCCGCGGTCGCGGTCGATCCCGTCGCCGAGCGTGTACATGACCGTGTCGAGGTCGGGGCTGATGTGCAGGCCGAACAGCGAGATGTCGTCGGCGGTGTTCGCGACGACCGTGACCTCGTCGTCGGCGGCCTTGACGCGCAGCAGTCCCTCGATGAACCGGGAGCCGCCGACTCCGCCTGACAGCACCGTGATCCGCACGGGCCCATTGTCGCCCACGCCGGGGCCGTCGAGCGGACGGGCACCCGGCCGACACGATCCCTGGAACCTGTCGGCCGGGCCCAGCGGGGGTTCGGCGCCGGCGCGGCTCTGGTTCGGTCCGACGTCGGCGGGGTAACGTGAACGCCGCCGGCCGCACACCGGCCGGCACCGACCGCCCCGCGCCTCCCTGGACGCGGGGCGTTCGCGTGTCGTCGGGGTGCTTGGCCCGATCGCGCGGTGATGACAGGCTGGGGCCGACCCCGTCCCCAGGAGGATCAGCTCGTGCGCACTCTCATCGTCACCTCGTTCGTGTCCCTCGACGGCGTCATGGAGGGTCCCGGCGGCGAGCCGGGCTACCGCAACTCCGGGTGGACGTTCAAGGACGTCGCCTTCGACCCGGCCGCGTACGAGATCAAGGGCCGCGAGCAGGAGGAGACCACGGCGCTGCTCCTGGGCCGGGTCTCGTACCAGGCGTTCGCACCGGTGTGGCCGACGATGGAGGACTTCGCCGGCTACAACGCGATGCCGCGGTACGTCGTCTCGACCACGCTGACCCAGGACGATCCTCGCTGGCCCGCCACGATCCTGCCGTCGATCGACGACGTCGCCGCGCTCAAGGAGACCGACGGCGGTCCGATCGCGGTCCACGGCAGCGCGACCCTCGCGCAGGGACTCGCCGACGCGGGTCTCGTCGACCGGTACCACCTGCTCGTGTTCCCGCTGCTGCTCGGCGCGGGCAGGCGGCTGTTCGGCACCTCCGACGTGGACGCCACCCGGCTGGAGCTCGTCGAGCACGACGTGTACTCCAACGGCATCCAGAAGAACGTCTTCGACGTCGTCCGCTAGCCGAGGACGGCGCTACGCCGGAGGCGGGACGCGCAGCACGATCGCGACGACGTCGTCGGACATGTCGCTGAAGCGGTCGGCGATCGCCGCGACGACCGCACCGGCGCCGCCCGCGTGGTGCCGGACGACCAGGTCGGTCAACGCCGCCACCTGCTCGTCCCGGTCCACCGACGAGTGGTCGGTGATGCCGTCGGTGTAGAGCACCACGGTGGTCCCCTGCCGCAGCTCCATCGTGTGGTCGGTCCGGGGCAGGGTGTTGAGCCCCACGTGGCCGAACAGCAGGTCGTGGTCGGTGAGCAGTCGCGGCGTGTCGTCCGGCTCGACCACGAGCGGCGGCGGATGACCGGCGTTGACCCAGGTCATCTGCCAGTCGGCGGACCCGGGCAGCCGGGTCAGCCGGGTCAGCACGGCCGTGCCGCTGGCGTCCACGCCGTAGGCGTCGCTGGCCCGCTCCAGCCCGGACAGGTGCTCCGACGGCGGGGCCGCCGGGTGGTCCCACGCGGTCTGCCGCAGCATCGCCCGCGCCTGGCCCATGATCGTCGCGGCGGCGATGTCGTGACCCGTGATGTCGCCGACGCTGACGTGCAGCGACGGCACCGGTCCGGGCAGGGCGAACGCGTCGTACCAGTCGCCGCCGACGCGCTCCTGCGCCATCGCCGGCAGGTAGCAGGCGGCGAGGTCGAGCCCCGTGTCGAGCGGCAGGTCGGCGAGCATCGCGTTCTGCAGCTCGTGGGCGACGTGGATGCGGTCCTCGATCAGCAGGGCGCGCTCGAGGGCCTGGGCGGTGTACGCCGCAAGCGCAGCGGTGGTCGCCCGCTCCTGCGGCTCCAGGTGCCGCGGCACGTGCCACAGCATCTCGATGCACCCGAGGCTCGCGGACGATCCGCGCAGCGGGAGGTAGGCGACCGCGCGGGCGCCACGCTCGGCCAGGGCGAGGCGCTCGGCCTCGTCGAGGCCCGAGCCGGGTGCGTGGATGTCCTCGACGACGACGAGCCCCGCCGGGTCGGCGAGGTCGGGCTCGTCACCGACGAGCATCACGCCGACGTCGACGAGGTCGTCGGCCAGGTCGACGAAGCCCGCCAGCGCCGCACGGACGTCGGCGACGGTCCCGCAGGTGTTGAGCGTCTCGGCGACGGACAGCAGCTGCTGCGACCGGTGGAGCGCCTGCTGCAGCTGGGCGTCGATCGCGTCACGTCGCTCGCGCTCCCGCTCGGCGTCGAGACGCGCGAGGCGCAGGCGCAGCTCGTTGGAGCAGTCCACCGCCGCATCGCGCAGCAGGACGAGCTCGTGCTCGGTCCAGGTCCGCCGCTCGGTGTCGATCGCGCAGAGCGAGCCGAGGACGTGGCCGTGGTCGTCGGTCAGCGGCATGCCCGCGTAGGCGACGACGCCCATCTCGACCGTCGCGAGGTTGTCGCGCACCAGCGGGGCCAGGCGCGCGTCCTCGACGACCAGCGGCTCGCCGGTCGCGACGACGTGCTGGCAGAACGAGTGGCTCAGCGGCGTCGCGCGACGGCTCGCCCACGGGTCCGGGAGGCCGCACATGCCCGGGAACACCTGCTGGTCGGCCTGCACCAGCGACACCAGCGAGACCGGCACCGCCAGCTGGTCGCGGACCCGCTCGGCGAAGCGCTCCATGCCGGGATCGGACCGCTCGGTCAGCCCCAGGTCGACGAGTGCGGAGAGGCGTCCGGTGTCGAACAGCGCCGAGCGCTCGGGGTGGCCGGAGGTGGTGCTGTCCATGACGGCTGCTGCCTGTTCGCTTCGATCCCCGATGCCTTCACCGGGACCGGCGGACGACGGACCCATCCTACGATCAGAGGGGGCCACCCACGCGATGTGATCCGGCGTACACGTTGAACGCCCCGCCGCGGCTGAAGCCCACCAGCGTCATGCCCGCCGATGCCGCGTGCTCGACCGCGAGCGAGGACGGTGCCGAGACGGCCGCGAGCACCGCGATGCCGGCCATGTGCGCCTTCTGCACCAGCTCGAACGAGGCGCGACCGGACACCTGGAGCGTCGTGCCGTGCAGGGGCAGCCGACCCTCGCGGAGGGCCCAGCCGACGACCTTGTCGACCGCGTTGTGCCGGCCGACGTCCTCGCGGAGGCACAGCAGCTCGCCGTCGGCGGAGAACAGCCCGGCCGCGTGCACGCCTCCCGTGCGGTCGAACACCTTCTGGTGGTCGCGCAGCCGGTCGGGCAGCGTGCCGATCAGCTCGGCGCTCCAGGTCGTGCCGTCCTCGAGCTGGCCGAAGTGGGTCGCCTTGTGGACCGCCTCGATCGAGGCGGTCCCGCAGATGCCGCACGAGCTCGACGTGTAGACGTGCCGCTCCAGGTTGGTGTCGGGCGGGGGAGTGCCGGGGCTGAGCTCGGCGTCGATGACGTTGAACGTCTGCAGCCCCTGCTCGTCAGTGCCGGCGCAGAACCGCATCGAGGCGAGCTGGTCGGCCGACCAGATGACCCCCTCGGACACCAGGAAGCCGGCGACCAGGTCGAAGTCGTCGCCGGGCGAGCGCATCGTGACCGAGAACGAGGTGCCCCCGATCCGGATCTCGAGCGGCTCCTCGACGGCCAGCGAGTCCTCGCGCTGGACCGGCGGCTCACCCGGGGCGAAGCGGGTCACGCGTGTGCGACGGACCAGACGTCCAGCCATGTCTCGTCACCTCCTCGGCTCCTGTCGATCGTCGCACGACGGGCGGCCGATCGCCTCAGGAGGCGGCCGGGTCCGCGCCGTGTCATCGTCGACGGATGGTCCCCGAACGACGTACGGCGCTGGTGACGGGCGCGACCGGCTACATCGGGGCACGCGTCGTGGAGCGTCTGCTCGGCGACGGCTGGCGGGTGCGGGTGCTGACCCGCGACACGACGGGTCTGCAGGCCGCGGGCTGGTCGGCGGACGTCGACGTCGTCGAGGGCGACGCCCAGGACGCCGACGTGCTCGCACGGGCCGTCGACGGAGTCGACGTCGCCTGGTTCCTCATCCACTCCATGACGGGGACGTTCGAGTACGCGACCCGCGACCGCACGATCGCGACCCGGTTCGGTCAGGCCTGCCGCGCCGCCGGCGTCGCCCGGATCGTGTACCTCGGCGGGCTCTACCCCGAGGGCGAGTCCCTGTCCCCGCACCTGGAGTCGCGCCGGGAGGTCGGCCACATCCTGCTCGAGTCGGGGGTCCCGACCGCGGTGCTGCAGGCCGGCATCGTCGTGGGCGCCGGATCGGTGTCGTACGAGCTGCTGCGGACCGCGACGGAGCGGCTCCCGGTCGTCGTCGGACCCGACTGGCTCGACCACCACGTGCAGCCCATCGGCATCCGGGACGCCCTGCACTACCTGGTCGCGGCGGCGGACCTGCCGTCCGACGTCAACCGTGCCTTCGACATCGGCGGGGCGGACGCGTTGCGGTACCGCGAGCTGATCGGCGTCTACGCGGACGTCGCGGGGCTGCGGCCGCGTCCGATCCTGACCCTCCCGGTGCTGCTGCCGCGGACGACCGCGCTGTGGGCCGGCATCCTGGCCCCCGTCCCGACCAGCCTGGCCAGCTCGCTGGTCGCCAGCCTCGTGCTCGACATGGTGTGCCGCGAGCACGATCTCGACGCCTACGTGGGCGCCCCGCCCGGAGGCCCGGCGACGTTCCGGGAGGCCGTCGTGGCGGCCCGGGACGCCGTCGCCGGCTAGCTCTTGGAGTCGTCGCCGTTGAGGATGTCCGCGGCGCGGGCGTCCTCCTTGGGGGCCAGCACCGACACCGAGTCGTCGATGCGCTCGTTGACGTAGCGCAGGATCTCCGCGACGCTCGCCGCGACCGGCACCGCGAGGAACGCGCCCGTGACGCCGAACAGCGATCCGCCGGCGGTGACGCTCATCAGCACGACCGCCGGGTGCAGGTTCATGTTCTTGCCCTGCAGCATCGGGGACAGGACGTTGCCCTCGAGCTGCTGCACCGCGATGACGATGATCAGGGCGATCAGCGCGTCCTTGTAGTCGTTGGTCACGAGGGTCACGAGGACCGCCAGGGCGCCGCTGACGAAGGCGCCGATGATCGGGATGTAGCCGCCGAAGAACGTGATGACCGCGAGCGGGACCGCCAGCGGCGAGCCGAGGATCGCCAGGCCGGTGCCGATGATCACGGCGTCGATCAGCGCGACGAGCGTCTGCGTGCGGATGAAGCCGCCGAGCGTGGCCCAGACCCGGCCGAGCACCTCGGTCAGGTGGTCACCGGCGCGCTGTCCACCGAGCGTGTTGAGCCACGGCAGGAACTTGTGGCCGTCCTTGACGAAGAAGAACGTCAGCATCAGGACCAGCACCAGGTTGACGATGATCGACGTCGCGGTGCTGATGGTCGAGAACACGCCGGAGCTGATGGCGCTGGCGCTGGACTGCAGCTTGTCCTGCATCGCCTCGATGGCGCGGGTGATCTGCCCCTCGGACAGGTTCAGCGGCTCCCCGGTGACCCAGTCGCGGACCTTCTGGAGGCCGCCGGACGCCTGCCCGGCGATCTCGCCCGCCTGGCCGGCGACCTGCGGGGTCAGGACCGCGATGACGCCCACGAGCGCCGCGATGAACGTGACGACGACGACGGCTGCGGCCAGCGCCGACGGCCAGCCCTTCGAGCGCAGCCACGCGGTCGGCGGACCGAGGACCGTCGCGACGATGAGGGCCATCGAGATCGGGAACAGCACCATCCAGACGTGGCCCACGCCCCAGCCGATGACGTAGGCGGCGGCGGCGATGACGACGATGCGCAGCCCCCATCGCTGGAGGCCGGCGAAGGCGTCGTCGATGACGACACCACGGTCCCTGATTCTCTTCTCGTCAGCCACCCGATCAGCCTAGTGGCCACCGCGGGGGCGGCACGTCCGAGGCGCGGCGCGACCCGCCCCGGGGCGGTGGATCCGCAACCTCACGGGGTCGACCTGGGAACGAGGCGGTGGATCCTCCACCTGATTCGGTCCGATGGGGTTGCGGATCCACCTCTCAGGTCCGATGGGGTTGCGGATCCACCGCCCAGGGCGGGCGGTGCCGCGGGAATCCTCAGCCGTCGAGGCGCCAGTCGACGGGGTCGGCTCCCTGCGCGGCCAGCAGCTCGTTGGCGCGGCTGAACGGCCGCGAGCCGAAGAAGCCGCGCGACGCCGACAGCGGGCTCGGGTGCACCGACTCGATCGCCGGCACGTCGCCGAGCATCGGCCGCAGGCTCTGGGCGTCGCGGCCCCACAGGATCGCGACCAGGGGACTTTCGCGCGCCACCAGGGCGCGGATGGCCTGCGCCGTGACGGCCTCCCAGCCCTTGCCGCGGTGGCTGGCCGATGCGCCCGGGGCCACCGTGAGCACCCGGTTGAGCAGCAGGACGCCCTGGCGCGACCACGGGGTCAGGTCGCCGGACGGCGCCGGCGCGATGTCCAGGTCGGACTGCAGCTCCGTGAAGATGTTGACCAGGCTGCGCGGCAGCGGCCGCACGTCGGGGGCGACCGAGAACGACAGGCCGACAGGATGCCCCGGCGTCGGATACGGATCCTGTCCGGTGATCAGCACCTTGACGTCGGCGAGGGGCTCGGCGAACGCCCGCAGGACCAGGTCGCCGACCGGCAGGTAGCCGCGACCTGCCGCGATCTCCGCCCGCAGGAACCGGCCCATCTCGGCGATCTCGTCGGCCACGGGCTCCAGCGCCTCGGCCCAGTCGGGGGCCACCAGCTCCGACAACGGTCTGGTCATGCCGTCTCCTTCTGCGGTGCCAGGGCGCGCGGCGCGAGCAGACCGGCGGCCAGGCAGCCGACGATCGGCACCGCGAAGGCCGTCGTCAGGGAGATCCAGTGCGTCAGGAGCCCGATGACCGACGGACCGGCGAGCAGCCCGAGGTATCCCATGCTGGTGACCCGCGCGAGGTACGTCCCGGACGCCGCCGGGTCGACGTTGCCCGCCGCGGAGAAGAACTGCGGGACGCAGCCCGCCAGGCCGATGCCGAACACGGCCCACGCCGCGATGGCGACGGCGGCGTTGGGCGCGAGCGCTGCACCGAGCAGGCCGAGCGCCCCGACCAGCGCGGCCCGGCTGACGTACATGGCCGGTCCCCAGGCGGCGACGACACGGTCGGCGAGCAGGCGCACGACCGTCATCGTGATCGAGAAGGCGCCGTACGCGAACGCCGCGACGGTCTCGCTGGACCCGAGCGAGTCGCGCAGGTGGATCGTGCTCCAGTCGTACGCGACGCCCTCGCCCAGCAGCAGGGCGAAGGCCAGCAGGCCGAGCAGCAGCACCCGGGACGTCCACGGCGCGCGACCCCGCGCCGGGGCGTCCTCCACGGGGGCGGGGGCGGCGATCAGCGAGGGTCGCAGGCCGAGCACCGCGACGACGCCTAGCACGGCCGCGACGCCGAGGGTCGCGCGGACGTCGACGTCGAGGGCGATCATCGCGCCTCCCAGCACCGACGCCGTGAGCCCGCCGAGGGAGAAGAAGGCGTGGAACGCCGACATGATCGGGCGTCGGTACTCGCGCTCGACGACGACGGCCTGGGCGTTCTGGGCGACGTCGATGATGCCGTTGAAGAAGCCGACGACGGCCAGCGCGAGGACGAGCTGGAGCCCGCTCGTCGCGAGGGCGGGACCCGGGATCGCCAGCGCGAGCGCGACGGTCGCGGCGGTCACGACCGGCCGGCTGCCCAGCCGGTCGACGGCCGGCCCGGCGAGCTGCATCCCGACCCATGCCATCGCGCCGAGCACCAGCAGGATCAGCCCCAGGTCGGCCTGGTCGACCCCCGTGCGGTCCTTGATCGTCGGGATGTTGACGATCCACATGCCGAGCAGGAACCCGTTGAGCCCGAAGACCCCCGACGTCGCGATCCGGGCTCTGGTGGGGGGCACCGCACGAGCGTATCCGCCGGTTCGGGAGTCGGCAGGATCGACGGTAGGCTGGGCCGGCTGTGTCAGCCATCGCCGCGTACCGCTCGCTCCTGCGGATCGTCGGGCCCGCCTACATCCTCGTAGCCTTCCTCGGGCGGATTCCCCTTGCCATGAGCCAGCTGGGCGTCCTGGTCCTGGTCAGCGACGCGACGGGACGCTACGGCGTCGGTGGCGCGGCGGCCGGCATCCTGGCGATCTCGAACGCGGCCGGATCGCCGCTGTTCGGCTCGTTGTCCGACCGCGTCGGCCAGCGGCCGGTCGTGCTGGTGCAGTCGCTCGCCGGCGCGGCGGGGCTGGCCGGCATCGTCGCCGTGACGGACCCCGGGGCGTCGCAGGGCCTGATCTTCGCGATGGCCGGCCTGACGGGGTTGATGCTGCCGCAGGTCGGTCCGCTGGCCCGGGTGCGCTGGCGTCCCATCACCCGCCAGGCGGACGACCAGCGCCGGCTCGTCGACGCCGCGTTCTCGTACGAGGGGGCGGCCGACGAGGCGTCGTTCGTGCTGGGACCCGCGACGATCGGCGTGCTCGCGATCGTCGCCGAGCCGGCGGGCGCGCTGCTGGCGGCGGCCGTGCTGCTCGCGGTGTTCGGCTCGTGGTTCGCGCTGCACCCGACGTCGCTGCTCGTCGCCCGGCGCACGGTGTCGCCGGGGGCCGGCAGCGAGCCGCTGTGGACGGGGGTGTTCGCGGTGCTGGTGCTCGCGCAGCTGTGCATCGGCATGATCTTCGGCAGCGTCCAGACCGGCACCACGGTGCTCGCGACCGCGGAGGGGCAGGCGGGGCTGGCCGGCATCATCCATGCGGTGCTCGGCGTCGGCAGCGTCATCGCCGGGCTCGCCGTCACGGCCCTGCCCGAGCGCGTCCTGTACGCGACCCGGATGGCGGTCGCGTCGATCGGGCTGCTGGTGCTGGCGTCGCCGCTGTTGCTGGTCGACTCGCTGCCGTCACTGGTCGGCGTCATCGCGCTGCTGGGCTTCGCCGTGGCGCCCTACATGATCAGCAACTTCGCGCTCGCCGGCATCCTCGTGCCGGTGCACAAGGTCAGCGCGGCGATGACGCTCCTGGCCGGCGCGACCGGCATCGGCTACGCCCTCGGAGCGGCGCTGGCCGGCCGGCTGGCCGACGTCAACGGGCACACCGCGGCGTTCGGCGTCACGATCGCCGCGGCGGGCCTCGCGGTCGTCATCGCCCTGGCGTCGAACCGGGCCCTGCGCGAGGCCGTGCCCGTCGACCAGGGCTACTGACCCGCCCCGGGGTCAGAGGGCGGCGAGCGGGGTGACGTCGAGCCCCAGCGCCTCGCCGACCGTGGCGTTGACGAGCTGTCCCTCGTGCGTGCTGAGGCCACCGGCCAGTGCGGCGTCGTCGGTGACCGCCTGGCGCCAGCCCTTGTTCGCCAGCGCGACGGCGTACGGCAGCGTGACGTTGGTCAGCGCGTACGTCGACGTGCGGGGGACGGCGCCGGGCATGTTCGCGACGCAGTAGAAGATCGAGTCGGCGACCGTGAACGTCGGCTCGGCGTGCGTCGTGGCGTGCGAGCTCTCGAAGCAGCCCCCCTGGTCGATCGCGATGTCGACCAGCACCGATCCCGGCCGCATCTGCGCGACCAGCTCGTCGCTGACCAGGGTCGGAGCCTTCGCACCGGGAACCAGCACCGCGCCGATCACGAGATCGGCCTCGCGGACGGCCTGCTCGATCGCGTACGCGTTGGAGGCGACGGTCGTGATGGCGCCGCCGAACTGCGCGTCGACCTGGCGGAGCCGCGCGACGTTGAGGTCGAGGATCTGGACCCGGGCGCCCATGCCGTGGGCCACCTGGGCGGCGTTGACGCCGGAGACGCCGGCGCCGATCACGACGACGTCGGCGGGGTGGACGCCGGGCACGCCGCCGGGCAGCACACCACGGCCGCCGCCGGAGCGCATCAGGTGGTAGAAGCCGACCTGCGGGGCCAGCTTGCCGGCGACCTCGGACATCGGCGCCAGCAGGGGCAGGGACCGGTCGGGCAGCTGGACGGTCTCGTACGCGATCGACGTCGTGCCCGCGGCCAGCAGCGCATCGGTGCACGGACGGCTCGCGGCCAGGTGCAGGTACGTGAACAGGGTCTGGCCGCGACGCATGCGGCCGTACTCCTCGGCGATGGGCTCCTTGACCTTCAGCACGAGCTCGGCGGCGTCCCAGACCTCGTCGGCGGTGTCGAGGATCTTGGCGCCGGCGGCGACGTACTCCGCGTCGGGGATCGACGAGCCGAGGCCGGCGTCCTTCTCGATCACGACGTCGTGACCGTGGCGGGTCAGCTCGTGCACGCCCGCCGGGGTGATGGCGACGCGGTACTCGTGGTTCTTGATCTCGCGGGGGACACCGACCAGCATGACTGCTCCTTCGACGGGGATGTGGGTCCATCCTGAAGGAAGTACGGATCGGGTGGCAACGCGACGAAGAAGATTCTGTAAACTCTGGCCAGTCGGTGCTATCCGCAGGATCGACGTTCCGAGGAGGCACTGTGGCGAAGGATGTTCGACCGCTCGACGACGTCGACGAACGCATCGTGACGGCGCTGCGCCGCGAGGGACGGCTGCCCAACAACGCGCTGGCCGCCGCGGTGGGCGTCGCGGCGTCGACGTGCCTGACGCGCACGCGCGCCCTCGTCGAGAGCGGCGTCATCAGCGGCTTCCACGCCGAGGTCGACCCGGCCTGGCTGGGGCGGCCCATCCAGGCCATGATCGCGGTGCGCCTGCGCAGCGACGCGCGCAACGCCATCACCGAGTTCTCCGACCGGCTGGCCGGCATGCCCGAGGTGCTGAACGTCTACTTCCTCGCCGGGGCCGACGACTTCCACGTGCACGTCGCGGCGCGCGACCCCGAGGACCTGCGGGCCTTCGTCGTCGACCACCTCAGCTCGGCGCCGGAGGTCGCGCTGACCGAGACCAACCTGATCTTCGAGCACAAGCGCGGCCGCCTCTCCGAGTGAGGCGACCTCAGTCGGTCAGCTCGAGGTCCTTGAACCAGGAGTCGGTCGCGTAGTCGGTCGTCCAGCCCAGCGCGAGGTACAGCTGATCGGCCTTGGTGGGCGAGTCGTCGTCGACCTCCAGGCCGACGCGATCGCGCCCGCGCCGGGCGGCGTCGGCGATGACCGTGCCGAGCAGCGACTTGGCGACCCCACGTCCACGGGCGACGCGGTTGACGCCGATGTACTCGACGTACGAGCCCTCGGTGCCGCCGTCGGGCGCGGACAGCACCGAGCAGACGACCGTGCCGGCGGCGACGGGCTCGCCACCCCCCTCGGGCTCGACGTACGCGAGCCACCAGTGGTCCCAGCTGTGGCCGGGCTCCTCGCGGAGACGCTGCACGAACTCCGGGAAGCTCTCGCGGTAGGAGTTGAAGTGGTCCTCGAACGACTCCTCGAGCATCTGGTGGACGATCTGCAGGTCGGCCGCGACCGGGAAGCCGTTCTCGTGCCGCTCGACCGGCCGGACCGTGACGCCGGCGCGCGGCTCCAGGGTCGCGTCGTCGGCCGTCACGGGGCGCTCCATGTGCAGCCAGGTGCGGCGCTTGGCGTAGCCCGCAGCGGCGAGCCAGCCGGCCTGACGGGTGTCGCCGGCGAATGGGCTCTCGTCGAGCCGGGTCGCGGTGACGCCGCGGACCCGGGCCATCGCGACGGCCTGCTCCTCGGCCCAGGCGTAGAACCCGGCCGCGATCGCGTCGACCTCGGCCACGTCGCGGTCGAAGTATCCCCAGACGAGCGCACGCCCCGCGGCCCGGTCGTGCACCGTGATCCACGCCCGCGGGACGTCGTCGGCACCGACCGCGACGAGCTGGCGGCGGGTCCACGAGGCCTGGCCGGCGACCTCGGACTCGATGCCGGCCGGGTCGACGTGGGCACCGCCGGTGCCCTGCAGCTCGTCGAGGCTGCGCAGGGCGACGAGGGCGTCGATGTCGGCGTACACCGGCACGCGGGCCCGCCACGGCTCCGGCAGGACGGGCAGGTCGCGGGCGGCGTCCGTCGTCGTCGCGGTCATCGGGCGAGCCTGCCTTCCAGGGCGTCGCGGGCCGCGGGCCAGTCGTCGTCGGTCATCGAGAAGGTCACGGTGTCGCGCCACGAGCCGTCCCGGCGGATGCGGTGCTTGCGCATGACGCCCTCGCGCTGGGCGCCGAGGCGGGCGATCGCGTCCTGCGACCGCTGGTTGCGGATGTCGGTGTGCCACACGACGCGGACGCAGCCGAGGTCGTCGAACGCCCGGCGCAGCAGCAGGAGCTTGGACTCGGTGTTGAGCCCCGATCGCCAGAACCGGGTGCCGATCCAGGTGTGACCGATCGCGAGGGTGCGGAGCGCAGGATCGATGTCGTAGAAGGTCGTGACGCCGGCCAGCTCGCCGGACGCGACGTCGACCTGCGCCCACATGACGAGCTCGGGGCGGGCCAGGTACTGGTCGACGAGGACCTGGGCCTCCTCCAGGGTCGTCGGACGGTCGACGGCCAGCCATCGGAACACCGCGTCGTCGTCGGCGGCAGCCAGGACGCCCGCGGCGTCGTCGGGGCGGATCGGCCGGAGCAGGACGTGGTCACCGACCAGCTCGGGAAGGTCGCGGTAGCTGCTCATGGCGTCCAACCTATCGAGCGTGCCGATCGTCCCGACGGGCGTCGCCTAGGATCACGGCGTGAGTGCCACCCTGGTCGCCAAGGCCCTGTCCGGGGGACATGCCCACCGGACCCTGTTCGACGGTCTCGACCTGACGGTCGCGCCAGGTGACGTCGTGGGCGTCGTGGGAGCGAACGGGGCCGGCAAGTCGACCCTGCTGCGGATCCTCGCCGGCCGGGACGCCCCGCTCGCCGGCACCGTGTCGACGGCGCCGTCGGACGCCTTCGTGGGCTGGCTCCCGCAGGAGCACGAGCGGGTCGCCGGCGAGAGCGTCGTCGCGTACCTCGCCCGGCGCACGGGAGCCACGGAGGCCACCGAGGCGATGGAGGCGACCGCCGCGGCGCTCGGATCGGGGGTCGCCGGGGCCGACGACGCCTATGCCGTCGCGCTCGACCACTGGCTGGCGTCGGGCGCCCCCGACCTGGACGACCGTGTCCCGGCGGTGCTGGGCGAGCTGCGGCTCGACGTGGGAACGGACGCGCTCATGACGTCGCTGTCGGGCGGACAGGCCGCACGCGTCGGGCTGGCGGCCCTGCTGCTGAGCCGGTTCGACGTCGTGCTGCTGGACGAGCCCACCAACGACCTCGATCTCGACGGGCTCGAGCGGCTCGAGCAGATGATCACGAGCATGCGGGCCGGCATCGTGCTGGTCTCGCACGACCGCGAGTTCCTGGCCCGGTGCGTCACGCGGGTCGTGGAGCTGGACCTCGCGCAGCAGCAGGTGCGCGTGCACGACGGCGGGTACGACTCGTTCCTGGCGGAACGCGCCGTGGCCCGGCGTCATGCCCGCGAGGCGTACGAGCAGTTCGCGGACACCAAGGCCGATCTCGTGTCACGGGCACGGACGCAGCGGGAGTGGAGCTCGCAGGGCGTCCGCAACGCCATGAAGAAGAGCCCTGACAACGACAAGATCCGGCGCCGCGCCCAGAGCGAGTCCTCGGAGAAGCAGGCCCAGAAGGTGCGCCAGATGGAGTCCCGCATCGCCCGGCTGGACGAGGTGGAGGAGCCGCGCAAGGAGTGGGAGCTGCGGTTCGAGATCGCCGCGGCACCGCGGTCCAGCAGCGTCGTGGCGACCCTCGACGAGGCGACCGTGCGGCGCGGCGACTTCGTGCTCGGACCCGTCTCGCTGCAGGTCGACGGTGGCGACCGCATCGGCATCACGGGGCCGAACGGTGCCGGCAAGACGACGCTGCTGCGGCTGCTGCTCGGCCACGAGGTGCCGGACGACGGGCGGGCGTCCCAGGGGGCGACGCTCGCGATCGGCGAGATCGACCAGGCGCGTGCCGTGCTGGCCGAGGACGCGACGCTGGCCGACGCGTTCGAGGCGGCGGTGCCCGACCGGTCACCGGCCGACGTCCGCACGCTGCTGGCCAAGTTCGGCCTGAAGGCCGACCAGGTCGGCAGCCTCGTCGGGCGGCTGTCACCGGGGGAGCGGACGCGGGCCGCGATGGCGCTGCTGCAGGCCCGGGCGGTCAACGTGCTGGTCCTGGACGAGCCCACCAACCACCTCGACCTGCCCGCCATCGAGCAGCTCGAGCAGGCCCTCGCGGCGTACGACGGCACCCTGCTGCTGGTGTCCCACGACCGGCGCCTGCTCGACACCGTGTCCCTGGACCGGCGCTGGCACGTCGAGAACGGCCACGTCACGACGGCCTGACGCCGAGCGAGGACGCTAGACCGGGCGCGGGTTCTTCTCGTGCAGCTCGCGGTCGGACGTGAGCTCCTCGAGGAAGTTCGACGCCCACAGCTCGATGTCGTTCTCCATGACCTGCTTCCGCATCGCCTTCATGCGACGACCGTTCTCCCGCGGGCTCGCGTTGATCGCGGCCAGCATCATGCTCTTCATGCCGTTGATGTCGTGCGGGTTGACCTGGTAGGCCGACTTCAGCTCGGACGCCGCACCGGCGAACTCGCTCAGCACCAGGGCGCCGCGGTCGTCGTAGCGGCACGCGACGTACTCCTTGGCGACCAGGTTCATGCCGTCGCGCAGCGGGGTGACGACCATGACGTCGGCGGCCCGGTACAGCGCCGCCATCTCGTTGCGGGGGTACGACGCGTGCAGGTAGGTGACGGGCTGCTGGCCGATGCGTCCGACGTCGCCGTTGATGCGCCCGACGAGCCGGTTGATGTCGTCGCGCAGCAGCTTGTACTGCTGGACGCGCTCGCGTGACGGCGTCGCGACCTGGACGAACACCGCGTCGTCGACGTGCAGGGAGCCGTCGGAGATCAGCTCGCCGAAGGCTCGCAGCCGCTGCCGCAGGCCCTTGGTGTAGTCGAGCCGGTCGATGCCGAGCAGGATCGTCTTGGGGCTGCCGAGGCTCTCGCGGATCTCGGCCGCGCGGGCGATGACCTCGGGCGTGCGGGCGAGCTCCTCGAAGCCCGCCGCGTCGATCGAGATGGGGTAGGCCTTCGCGAGCACCGTGCGACCGTCGGGCAGGTAGATCATGTCGCGGTGGGTCTTGTGGCCGACGCGCTGACGCACCAGGCGCACGAAGTTCTGGGCCGCGCCGGGCATCTGGAAGCCGACCAGGTCGGCGCCGAGCAGGCCCTCGAGGATCTCGCGGCGCCACGGCAGCTGCTGGAACAGCTCCGTCGGAGGGAACGGGATGTGCAGGAAGAAGCCGATCCGCAGATCGGGTCGCAGCTCGCGCAGCATCGTCGGGACGAGCTGCAGCTGGTAGTCCTGCACCCACACGACGGCGCCCTCGTTGGCGATCGTGGCGGCCTTCTCGGCGAAGCGGCGGTTGACCCGCACGTACGCGTCCCACCACTCGCGGTGGAACTCGGGGGGCGCCACGACGTCGTGGTACAGCGGCCACAGCGTGGCGTTGGAGAAGCCCTCGTAGTACTCCTCGACCTCGTCCTCGGACAGCGGCACGGGCACGAGGTGCATGCCGTTGTGGTCGAAGTCCTTGACCTTCTCGTCGGCGGCGCCGTGCCAGCCGATCCATGCACCACCGTTGCGGCGCATGACGGGCTCCAGGGCCGTGACGAGTCCGCCGGGGGAGGTGCGCCACAGCGTGTCGCCCTTCGGACCGGTGACCCGGTCGACGGGGAGACGGTTGGCGATGACCACGAAGTCTGCGGTGCCGATGGCCATGTCGCCACCCTATCGGTGAATCGTCGGCCCTACCGGGCAGCGACGCCGAGCTGGGACAGGATCTCGTCCATCTGGGCCTGGATCGCGACGGTCTCGTCGAGGGGGAGCAGGGGTGACTCGGTCAGCCCGGCCCGCAGGCAGGCCGCGACCTCCTCGATCTCGTGGGCGTACCCGATCCCGGTCAGGGGGAGCCGCGTGCTCTGGCGCTCGTCGCCCCGCACGACGTCGAAGCCGTCCGTCTGGTGGAAGCGGGCCGGCACCTCGATGCGGGCGTCGGGCCCGGCGACGACGGCGTCGTTGTTGCCCTGGGCCATCTGGGTCCAGGCGATGCTGGCGACGGCGCCGGAGGCGTACGTCAGGGTGGCCCCGCCGCTGAGGTCGATGCCCTGGTCGGACAGGATGCCGGCCGCCGCGATGGCGACGGGCTCGCCGAGCAGGAGATACGCGAACGTCAGGGGGTAGATGCCGACGTCCAGCAACGCGCTGGCGCCGAGCGTCGGATCCCACAGGCGGGCGTTCTGCGGCCGGGGGGCGAAGCCCAGCTCGGCGCGCACCTGCAGGACGTCGCCGAGGACGCCGCTGGAGGCGACGTCGCGCAGCGCGCGGACGTTGGGGTTGGTGCGGGTCCACATGGCCTCCGCGAAGAACACGCCGTGCTGGCGGGCCTCGGCGACGAGGGTCGCGGAGTCGGTGGCGTTCATCGTGAGGGCCTTCTCGCACAGGACGTTCTTGCCGGCGGCGAAGCACATCCGGACGTCCTCGAGGTGGCGGCTGTGCGGGGTCGCGACGTAGACGACGTCGACATCGGGATCGGCGACCAGCTCCTCGTAGGAGCCGTACGCGCGGGCGGCGCCGTGGCGGGCGGCGAACTCCTGCGCGGCCTCGGGCCGGCGGGAGCCGACCGCGGCGAGCTCGTTGTCGGGGACGAGGGCCAGGTCGTTCGCGAACGTGTCGGCGATCTTGCCGGTGGCCAGGATTCCCCATCGGATGGGTGCGGAGGTCGTCATGACACGTACTCTGCCACTCCCGGAAGGAATGACACCGGTGTGATTCATGGCCTATCATCGGGGACATGAGTGCCATGGAGAAGCCGAACGCCGAGGGGTCGGCCGTCGCCGAGTCCCTGTCGGAGCGCGACCGCGAGATCCTGGCGCTCGAGCGCCTGTGGTGGCAGTACGCAGGCGCCAAGGAGCAGGCGATCCGCGACAAGTTCGACATGTCGGCGACCCGCTACTACCAGGTCCTCAACGCGCTGATCGACCGTGAGGACGCTCTGGCGTTCGACCCCCTGCTGGTCAAGCGCCTGCGACGTCTCCGTGCGCAGCGCCAGCGCAGTCGCTCGGCCAGGCGCCTCGGCATCGACCTCTGACGGCGCGATGGTGGCGCACCGCAGGAACGTCCCTCCCCCCAAGGCGTACGTTCCGTCGAGCTGGTTCATCGTCCTGACGGCCATGGTCCTGGTGGGGGCTGCGGGATGGCTCGGCTGGCTGGTCCTGGACGACGACGCGGCCGACGACGCCGCGCTGCCGCCGAGTCCCTCCGTGACGGTCGCGCCGACGACGCCTGCCGAGGAGAGCCCGGAGCCCGAGCAGACGCCCGAGCCCACCGAGACCACGCCGACCGCTCCGGCGGCCGAGCGCACGGCGACGGTCTCGGTGCTCAACAACTCCGGCATCGTCGGCGCCGCCCGCACGTTCTCGGGCAAGGTGACAGGCGCCGGCTGGACGCTCGGGGGCATCGGCAACTGGACCGGATCGATCGGCGCGAACACCGTCTACTACCCGCCCGGCCTGCAGGACCAGGCGCAGCTGCTCGCCGCCGACGTCGACATCGAGCGCGTCCGCCCCAGCGTCGCGCCGATGCGGTCGGACCGGTTGACGATCATCTTGTCGGGTCCGCAATGATCGGGGCGTGAGCTCCTCGACCACCCGCGCTGCCGTCCTCGCCGATCCCTCCGGCACGCTGCTCGCCCTCGACTTCGACGGGACGCTCGCCCACATCGTCGACGACCCGACGCAGGCCTTCGCCCACCCGGCGTCGGTCGACGCGCTCGCCCGGCTGGGCACCATGCTCGGGCAGGTCGCGATCATCACGGGCCGCCCGGTCCGCCAGGCGCTGCAGCTGGGCGGGTTCGAGGGGCGTGCCGGCCTCGAGCGGCTCGTGATCTACGGGCAGTACGGCGCCGAGCGCTGGGACGCGCAGGACGGCGACACGACCGAGCCGGAGAGGCCGGCGGCGATCGCCGACCTCGCGGCCCTGCTGCCGGGCTGGCTCGCCGAGCGGGGCGCGCAGGACGCCCGCCTCGAGGACAAGGGACTGGCGATCGCGATCCACACGCGCGGCGTCGACCCGGGCGTGCTGAACGCGCTGGCCGTGCCGGTCGCCGAGCTGGCCGCGAGCCTCGGCCTGGCGGTCGAGCCGGGTCGCCAGGTCGTCGAGCTGCGTGGCGTCGGTCACGACAAGGGCGACTCGCTGCGCTCGCTGGCCGCCGCGGTCGGCGCGCGCCAGGTGATCTTCGGCGGCGACGACCTGGGCGACCTGCCCGCCTTCGACGCGGTCGAGGAGCTGCGGACGCAGGGCGTCGCCGGGATGCTGATCTGCTCGGCGTCGGAGGAGCAGGACGCGCTCGTGTCCCGCGCCGACCTCGTGCTGGACGGGCCCGACGCGGTGGCGGAGTGGCTGACGGACCTGGCCGATGAGCTCCGACCGGCCTGAGCTGCCGCACACCCCGTGGACCCGCCTGCGGGCGGGCCTCAACTGGCTCAACCTCAGCACGCCGCTCGGCCTGGTGCTGGCCCGTCTCGGCGGCGCGACGATCGTCCCGCGGGGGCGCGGCACCTACCTGGCGACGGGGTACCGGCTCGGGTTCCCCGTCGCGGGCGCGTTCACCGTCGGCAGCGTCATCACCACGTCGCACGACGCGGCATGGTGCGCGGAGCGTCCGGCGCTGCTGCGGCACGAGGACCGGCACTGCACGCAGTACGCGTTCGTCCTGGGCGTCACGATGCTGCCGGTCTACCTCGTGTGCGTCGCCGCGTCGTGGATCGTCGCGGGGGACCACGCGTCGTACAACCCGTTCGAGCGCCTGGCCGGTCTCGCCGACGGCGGGTACCCGCGCCCGGCGACCAGGCGCGCCCGTCGGCGGTCCTGACGGCCGACCGGGGTGGGTCCAGCATCCGGACCAAGTGGACACATCGTGAGACGCCCACGTACGCTGGGAGTACTCATCCAGAGGGGTACAGGGACACGGCCCGACGACACCCCAGCAACCAGTCGCAGCACGCGACCAGGTGCTCAATCCGTCCCGGACGACAGTCGATCCGGGAAAGATGACCAGGAGGATCGCGTGAGCATCACCGCAGAGACATCCACCGGAAGCACGCTCCGCGAGGGCGCCTTCGGGCACGCCACGGAGCTGGCCTGTCGCGAGTGCGGCTCGACCCAGGAGCTCGGCCCGTACTACGTGTGTCGCGAGTGCTTCGGACCGCTCGAGATCAGCTACGACTTCCCGGCGATCACGCGGGAGCAGATCGAGGCCGGCCCCAACAACATCTGGCGCTACAAGGCACTGCTGCCCGTCCCCGACGACATCGAGCAGAGCCCGAACCTGGAGCCGGGGTTCACCCGCCTGCTCCGCGCCGACAACCTGGCCCGTGAGCTCGGTCTCACCCGCCTGTGGGTCAAGGACGACAGCACCAACCCCACCAACTCCTTCAAGGACCGCGTCGTCGCGTGCGCCCTGAGCGCCGCCCGCGAGTTCGGCAGCAAGGTCTTCGCGTGCCCCTCGACCGGCAACCTCGCCAATGCCGTCGCCGCCGCCGGCGCCCGGGCCGGCATCAAGACCGTCGTGTTCATCCCCAGCAACCTCGAGACGCCCAAGCAGGTCAACTCCGCGATCTACACCGAGAACCTGGTCGCGGTCGACGGCAACTACGACGACGTCAACCGTCTCGCGGGCGAGATCGCGGGCGAGGAGGACGGCTGGGCGTTCGTCAACGTCAACGTCCGGCCGTTCTACGCCGAGGGCTCCAAGACGCTCGGGTACGAGATCGCCGAGCAGCTCGGCTGGCGCCTGCCCGACCAGGTCGTGATCCCCGTCGCGTCGGGATCGCAGCTGACCAAGGTCCACAAGGCCTTCCGAGAGCTCGTCACGCTGGGCCTCGTCGAGGACAAGCCGGTCAAGATCTTCGGTGCCCAGGCCACCGGCTGCTCGCCGGTCTCCGAGGCGTTCCGTGAGGGCTGGGACGTCATCCGTCCGGTCCGGCCCGACACGATCGCCAAGTCGCTCGCGATCGGCAACCCCGCCGACGGCGTGTACGTGCTCGACATCGTCCGCGAGACCGGCGGCGCGATCGCCGACATCTCCGACGACGAGGTGCGCGACGCCATCGTCCTGCTGGCCCGCACGGAGGGCATCTTCACCGAGACCGCCGGCGGCACGACGGTCGGCGTGCTCAAGAAGCTCATCGAGACCGGCCAGCTCGACACGTCGCTCGAGACCGTCGTCATCAACACCGGCCACGGGCTCAAGACGCTCGACGCCGTCACCGACCTGGTCGGTCCCGCCGCCACCATCGCGCCGACGTACGAGGCCTTCACGGCCGCCGGCATCGCCTGACTTCGACTCGTCTGACCAGATCTTCAAGGAGCACCATGAGCATCAACGTCCGCATCCCCACCATCCTGCGCACCTACACGCAGGAGCAGTCCCAGGTCAGCGCCGAGGGCGCGACCCTCACCGACGTCCTGGACTCCCTGGAGTCCAGCTTCCCCGGCATCAAGGCGCGTGTCGTCGACGACGAGGGCAAGCTGCGCCGGTTCGTCAACATCTACGTCGCCGAGGAGGACGTCCGCTTCTCGAAGGGGCTGGACACCCCGACGCCGGACGGTTCGCAGGTCTCGATCATCCCGGCCGTGGCCGGAGGGTGTTGAGCCGTATAGGCTCAGGCCATCGGACCCTCGGCAGGTGGGTCCGTTCGTGACAGGTGGGAGTGGCGGCATGGTGCAGGGCACCGTCAAGTGGTTCAACGCTGACAAGGGCTACGGGTTCATCGAGATCGAGGGCCAGGACGACGTCTTCGTCCACTGGTCCAAGATCGCGTCCGACGGCTACAAGACCCTCGAGGACGGCCAGAAGGTCGAGTTCGAGGTCGTCGACGG
>Ga0247730_1000183_pt1 | contig 61121 bp, 55 predicted proteins | sample UWRJL073202C2_FD_180959 | JGI IMG/M metagenome (GOLD analysis project Ga0247730, IMG submission 180959) | Plant litter microbial communities from Arlington Agricultural Research Station in Wisconsin, United States - UWRJ-L073-202C-2 | ecosystem: Environmental > Terrestrial > Plant litter >... | reverse complement strand
CCAAACCTATACTTACACTCCGTCAACGACAAGTGCTACTGTTAAATTTGCATTTTTAGCTACAGACGGTACAGTCGATGACACGCAGGATTATGATTTCTTTATTGATAATTTTAAAGTAGAAGCGGCTTTGAGTACTGGAGAATTTGACAGCAATGCTTTCACTTTTTATCCAAATCCGGTTAAAAATACTTTGAGTTTATCTTACAATCAAGATATTACTAGCGTTGCCGTTTTCAATCTATTAGGCCAGCAGGTATTGACACAGTCAGTTAATGCAAACCAGGCAAAAATAGATATGTCGACTCTAACTGCTGGAACTTATATTGTTAAAGTTGCTGCTGAAAGTCAAGTAAAAACTATCAAAGTTATTAAGCAATAAGAAAAATCTTTAGTCAAGATTATCTTTTAAAATTAAACCTGTTCATTAATTTGAGCAGGTTTTTTTATTGCATTTCACCTAAAAGAATTGTCCAGACTTCCTTTTTTTTATTTCCAAAGGATTTTTCTTCAGGATAAAAATAAATTTTTTGGTAAATCTTATGTTGCAGAATTTCTTTTTCGCTGATTATTTCTAACGTATAAAAATTTGTCCAGAAATTATTGGAAGTTGTTTTTTTTTGGATATTTCTTACTGTAAACTTTAATCCTTTTGCATTAATTTTTTCTAATAATTTTTCTAACGTAATTTTGCCGGAACTAAAAAAATCAATGATTTGTGAATTGGTTTTATATAATGAATAAATGTTTCCTTTTACTTGCTCTTTTAGTGCTTGTGAAGTAGTTACATCAGAATAAATTTGCAGAAATTGATAAAAGTCTTTTACTTTTGAAAATGAATTTTCTTCATAAGCTTCTAAAACTTTCATAGAAAAATTTGTTTTGATATTCATTCTGTTTACAGAATTATCTGAACTCTGCGCAAAAACACATTGACCGAAAAAAAATATTATAATTATAAAATATCTCATTATTGTTTGATTCTTATAAATTCAATTTTACCTTTTTCATCATTTTTTATTTCTAAAATCTGCATCTTTTTCACCGATTCTGTGGGAACAATTAGCTTTTGAGAAAACTCCTTCTTGTCGAAATATTCGGCACCAAGATTGTCTTTCAGCATCACGATTACTTCCAGATCTTCAGATAAAATCTTGTCTAATTGCATTTTTCTTGTTTCCCAATCTTTGATGTCTGATTTCATAAAAGCTTTCAGCATCATTGCAAAATCGTCTGGTTTCAATAAGATTTCAGATTTATCATAATTTTCATTGACTTTTATTTCTTGCTTTTTATAATATGGACTTTCAAATATAATTTTAGTATTTTCATCTTTCGCCTCTACTTCTACTTCCGCATTTTTTATTGGAATTTGAATTTTTTCGTTGTTTTCAATTTTATAAGCTTTCACATCTTTTGCTTGAATGGTTTCCTGCGTAAACTCATTTTTTAATTGAAATTTTTGAGTAGATTTTTTGTTAGAATAAATTAGAAATATGACAATCACCAAAGCAATTAAAATTCCAATTATTACAAAAATTGAGTTCTTTTTTTTCTTCGGAAAAACTAATTTTTCTTCACAAACCGCTTCCCTATTTTTAAACTGAAACTCATCCCAGCCTGAAAATCCAGTAAATTGGCTCAAAATAGCAAGCATATCCTTTCTTGGCAATTTTGAATTTGTTTCCGGTTTTAAATGAGTATAAATCCATTTTTCACTGACGTTCTGTTTTGTTTTTTCCTCAATTAAAACAATCAGATTCTGGATGTCTTGCGAACTGAAATTCTTCCAATTTCCTTGAAAATAAGGAAAATGCTCTTGGTATTTCAAAAGCACTTTTTGTTTTAATCGTTCGAAAATTTCCAGTTCAGTCATTTGGTTTTGTTGAAGCAAAAGTAGTTTGAAAGATATAAAAATCTACTGTAAAACCACTGTAAAACTTTGTAAAAACGTTACAGACAAAGGAAAGAGGTTTTACCACAGCAAATTTTCGGCTTTGCCTTAATCTTGCCAAACAAACTTTAAAATAGAACATTATGAAACTAAAAATTGCAATCGCCAGCTTACTTTTCTTCGGAACAATTTATGCACAACACGGCGCGAATCAAGTTTACCAAACTCAGAATTCAAATTATCAAGAGAATTCAAATTACAGAAATCAAAACAAAATTAATTTTGGGCCAGACGGAGCTAATTATAAAATCAATGTTTTGAATAATATCAAACCTGATTCTTATATAATTACTTTCGGCTTAAATCAGGAATCACTTTCGGTAAAAGAATGTAATTCTAAAATCAATAGTCGTTTGGAAGGTTTTAAAAATTCCTTGAAAAAACTCGGAATTAAAGAAGAGGAAATTTTTGTAGATTTTATTTCCCAAACAAAAATATACGATTATAAGTCGAGTTCTACCACAAATCAAGTCAATTTGACGCAAATAGACAAAGGTTTTGAAATCAAAAAGAATATTATCGTCAGGCTGAAAAACACAAAATTATACGACAAAATTATAGAGGAAGCTTCAGAATTTGAAATTCATAACATTGTAAAAGTCGATTATATCAAAGCAAATACAGAGAAAATTTATGAAGAAATGTTTGCCGAAGCCACTGTTATTTTGGAATCTAAAGTGAAATTGCATCAAAAATTCGGCAAGAAAGAATACGAAGAAGTTCCTCAAGTTGCAGTTAATTTTTACAGCATTCAACCTGGAAAGCAATATAAAAATTATACCGCTTTTGAATCTGCAAATATTGAATATGAATCTAATCAATACAGCGGAAGAAAACATTTGGTCAGACAAGAAGAGCGAAAAAATACAACTTATTATTATGATGGAATGGCTCCAGATTTTTTTGACAAAGTCCTAAATCCAGATAGTCCTGAAGTAAACATGCAATTTGTAATGGAACTTTCTGTTTCTTATAAAACCAAAATACCAAAAGAGACTCCGAAGAAAGAAGAAGATAAAATTTATAATTTCATTACACCAAACGGAGATTTGAGAGTTCTAAATTTGAAATAGATTATAAAAAAACAGCTTTGCCAATTAAGACAAAGCTATTTTTCTATTTATTAAAATTCAAAAACTATAATTTTCCTTCTTTAATTTCCTCAACAATTTCTGGATTCAAAAGCGTTGAAGTATCTCCGAAGTTAGAGAAATCTCCTTCGGCAATTTTTCTCAAAATTCTACGCATAATTTTTCCAGAACGTGTTTTTGGCAAACCAGAAACGAATTGGATTTTGTCCAACTTCGCAATTGGTCCGATGTGACTTGAAACGTGCTGGTTGATTTCATTCGCCAAATTTGCTCTGTCACGGCCTTCACCCGACTCTTTTAAGATAATAAATCCGTACAATGCATTTCCTTTAATATCGTGTGGAAAACCAACAATTGCAGATTCCGCAACCGCTGGATGTTCGTTGATTGCATCTTCAATCGGTGCTGTTCCCAAGTTGTGCCCCGAAACAATTACCACGTCATCAACACGGCCCGTGATTCTGTAATAACCCACTTCGTCTCGCAACGCGCCGTCTCCCGTGAAATATTTTCCAGGGAAAGCAGTGAAATACGTCTCTTTAAAGCGCTGATGGTCGCCCCAAATAGTTCTCGCCATTCCCGGCCAAGGAAATTTGATGCAAAGACTTCCAACTACTTGATTATCTTCAATTTCATTGCGTTTTTCATCCATCAAAACCGCTTGAACTCCTGGCAATGGAAAAGTCGCATAAGTTGGTTTTGTTGGCGTTACGAAAGGTAATGGAGAAATCATAATGCCGCCAGTTTCTGTCTGCCACCAAGTATCCACAACCGGACATCTTTTTTTGCCGACGTGATTGTTATACCAGTGCCAAGCTTCTTCGTTAATTGGTTCTCCAACTGAACCGATGACTTTTAAGGTAGATAAATCGTGTTTTTCAACCCATTCTGTATTTTCTTTTGCTAACGAACGGATGGCAGTTGGCGCTGTATAAAATTGAGTAACTTTATGTTTGTCAATTACTTCCCAAAAGCGTCCAAAATCTGGATAAGATGGAATTCCTTCGAAAATTACAGTTGTTGCTCCGTTCAATAATGGTCCGTATAAAATGTAAGAATGGCCAGTAATCCAGCCGATATCAGCAGTACACCAATACACATCATCTTCTTCGTAATTGAAAATATTCTTGAAAGTATAAGCAGCAAAAACCATATATCCAGCCGTCGTATGCAACATTCCTTTAGGCTTTCCTGTTGATCCTGAAGTATATAGAATAAACAAAGGATCTTCAGCATCCATAATTTCAGCCACGTTATTTGGAACAGCTTCATCTAAAAGTGGTTGCAACCAAATATCCCGACCTTCTTTCATTTTAATTGCAGCATTTGTTCTTTTTACGACCAAAACTTTTTCTACAGAAGGCGTTTTTTCTAAAGCTTCGTCAACAATTCCTTTCAAGTCGATTGATTTGCTTCCGCGGAAACCTCCGTCAGAAGTAATCACCATTTTACACTCAGAATCATTGATTCTCGCCGTAACTGCTGAAGCAGAAAAACCAGCAAAAACTACAGAATGTATCGCTCCAATTCTAGCGCAAGCCAAAACAGAAACCGCCAATTCTGGAATCATCGGAAGGTAAATACAAACTCGATCTCCTTTTTTTATGCCTTGATCACGAAGTACGTTTGCCATTTTTGCAACGCGGTCGTACAATTCATTATAGGTAATATGCTGTGCTTCTTCTTTTGGATCATTCGGTTCAAAAATGATTGCCGTTTTGTTACCTCTTTTTGCTAAGTGCCTGTCAATGCAGTTTTTAGTGATGTTTACTTTGGCATTTAAAAACCATTTTACATCGGCCTCCTGCATATCAAATTCCACAACTTTGTCCCATTTTTGGTACCACGTGAAATTTTCTTCTGCTATTTTGTCCCAGAATTTTCTAGGTTCTCTTATCGATTTATTGTAGTGTTTGAAGTATTGCTCCAGATTTTTGACTTGATAGTAGCTCATAATCTTTTAGTTTTTTGTTTTCCAAGGGAATTGTAAATATAAAGAAGTTTATTTTAGATTTAAATGTATTTATGCAAAATAAATATACATAAAATTATCGTATTCATTTTTAATCAGATAGCTTTCCCAATTTTTGATTTTTTGAAGTCATCTTTGATTTCTCCAATGATTGCTTCGTCATCAATTGTGGACGGAATTTGAAAGTTCTCGCCATCTGCAATACTTCGCAGTAATTTTCTAAGGATTTTTCCAGATCGCGTTTTCGGAAGCCTTTGAACCACAATCACATTCCGCAAGGAAGCCACCGCTCCTATTTTTTTCCTAATTAATTGTACGACTTCATATTCCAATTGGAAGTTTTCGATCGTTTCTCCAGCTTTAACAACAACCAAAGCCACCGGAATCTGTCCTTTCAAATCATCGCTGATTCCAATAACAGCGCATTCTGCAACCGAATCATGCGAAGCCACAACTTCTTCCATTTCAGCGGTTGACAAGCGATGACCGGCAACATTGATCAAATCATCGACTCTTCCTGTAATGAAAATATAACCGTCTTTGTCAATAAATCCTCCATCTCCGGAAAGATAATAGCCATCAAATTTACTGAAATAACTGTCTTTAAAACGTTTTTCATTTTCCCAAAGACCAAGCATATTTCCAGGTGGCAACGGCAATTTTATGACAACCAAACCTTCTTCATTTGTTCCTAATTCTTCTCCGTTTTCACCAAAAATTTTCAAATCATAACCGCAAACTGGTTTTGTAGCAGAGCCTAATTTCATTTCAAATTCTCCCAAACCTAATGAATTCGCCACCATCGGCCAACCAGATTCTGTCTGCCACCAATGATCGATTACTGAAATCGGGATGTGTTTTTGGTACCATTCAATCGTTGCCGCATCACAGCGTTCTCCGGCTACGAATTGATTTTTCAAATGTGATAAATCGTAATTTTTAATAAACAAACCTCCTGGATCTTCTTTTTTTATAGCTCGAATTGCTGTTGGAGCCGTAAACATCGTTCCAACTTTATGCTCTGAAATGACTCTCCAAAACGTACTAGAATCTGGAGTTTTAATCGGTTTTCCTTCAAAAATAACGGTCGTATTTCGGTTAATCATCGGTCCGTATAAAATATAACTGTGACCAACAGCCCAACCCATATCTGACGCCGCCCAAAACACTTCTTCCCGATTTACGTCGTAAATATATTTCATCGAAAATTTTAGCGCTGTCGCGTAACCGCCCGTGTCACGAACAATTCCTTTTGGTTTTCCCGTAGTTCCAGAAGTGTACAAAATATACAACGGATGATTGGATTCCAAAGTAACACAAGGCGTTTCTTCAGAGCCGTAAACTAACGCTTCATAATCAACATCATACTTTTTAAACGGGACTTTTGCACCTAATTTTCTGTTGAAAACGATGACTTTTTTAGGTTTGTGATTGGCTATTTCAATCGCTTCGTCAACCAAAGGTTTGTAAGCAATCAATCGATCAATTTCAATTCCGGAAGAAGCGGTTAGGATTCCTCTTGGATTGCAATCGTCAATTCTGATGGCTAATTCGTGCGGTGCAAAACCTCCGAAAACCACAGAATGAATCACGCCAATTCTAGCGCAAGCCAGCATTGCAAAAGCAGTTTGCGGAATCATTGGCATATAAATTATTGCCGTGTCGCCTTTTTTAAAACCCAAAGCGAGCAAACCGCCAGCCAATTTTGCGACTTCGGTTTTGACTTCGTTATAGGTGTATTTTTTGATGGTTTGCGTTACCGGAGAATCATAAATAAAGGCGATTTGATCTCCAAAACCGTCTTGAATATGCGTGTCTAAAGTCAGATAGCACATATTTATCTGTCCGTCTTCAAACCAAAGCGGATAACCATTTTTATCTTTTGAAAGAATTATGGAAGGTTTTACAAACCAATCGATTTCATTGGCTTGTTCTTGCCAAAATGCTTCGGGATGGTTTATGCTTTTTTCGTAGAATTCATTGTATTTGCTCATAAATTCAGTTTTTTACCGCAGATTACTTCGTCAGTTCATTCACTTGTTCCACTAATTTCTTGACAGAAAAAGGTTTTGTCATATACAAATCAGCGCCAAGAGAAAGCCCTTTTTCGATGTCTTTTTCTTTGTTTTTTGCCGATAAGAAAATAACTTTTGTGTCTTTTAATCGTTCGTCTTTTTTGATTTGTTCCAATGTATTGTAACCGTCAACATTTGGCATCATTACATCCAAAATTATAATGTTCGGAAGCGAATTCTTCAATATATCCAAAGCTTCCTGGCCGTCTCTGGCGATAAAAACTTCGAAGTTATTTTTCTTGAAAGTATATTCCAGCGACATTACAATATTGGGCTCGTCATCGACAATTAATATCTTTTTCATTTTTTATTTTTATTTTTTTGCCACAGATTTAAAGAATTAAAAGTGATTTTTCAAATGCTTAAATCCGTGAGAATCATTTTAAGCTGTGGCAAATTATTTGGCTTATGTTTTTTTTTTGAATTTATTGATAACACGAATTATAACGAGCCAATTTATGTGAATTTGTGAAATCTGTGTTTAAAACTCTCGATTGTATTTTGGAATTGTAAACGTAATTCTTCCCCCAGAATTTTTCGAATTTTCTGCCCAAATTTCCCCTCTGTGATGCTCAATTATTTTTTTACAAATAGCTAGTCCTAAACCACTTCCTACTGGTTTCTTAATGTTTTGGTTTGACGATTGATAAAATTTGTCAAAAATCGCTTCAAAGTCATTTTCATCAATCCCTTTCCCATTATCTTCCACAGCAACTTCAATTGTAGTGTCAGATTCTTCTATCGAAATTGTAATATTTCCATCTTGATTTGGACAAAATTTTATGGCATTTGAAAGCAGATTATTTAAGACTTGCGTAATTCTATCTTCGTCGTAATATGCTTTTACGATATTTTTTTCTGAAATCAAATCTACGTTGATATTCTTATTTTCGATCAACTGTTGTAATTGTTTTATGGTTTCAGAAATTGTGTGGTAAATATTATTTTTAGTGACGTAAATTTTCTGTTTTCCTGAATCAAATTTTTCCAAATCTAATATCTTCGTAATCAAACGGTTCAAACGGTCTGACTCCGAAATTATATTTGAAAGAAACTGCTTTTTCATTTCCTGCGGAATGTCATCGTCATCGTGAAGAATCTCTGTCGCCGCACGAATTGCCGTAATTGGTGTTCTTAATTCATGTGAAATTGTGTCTAAAAACTCATCTTTTTGTTTGTCTTTTGAAATTAAATCTTCGTTGGCTTTCTTTAATTGTGCTGTGATTGCTTTTAATTCCGTTGAAGTTTCGGTCAGTTTTTTATTGATAATTATATTTTCCTGAGATTCTTCCAAGATTTTTAAAACTTCTGGAAGCGTAATTTTTTCTTCCTTTACAACGCTGGAAATCAAAATTTTGGCAGAAGCTGTTCCGATGTGTCCAGTCAAAAGATTTTCTGCAAATTTTATCAAACGTGCATCAGCCAATTCCTGATTTTTATCTACGTTATATTTTAGGCTGAAAATATTCAACGCTCTTTTTGTCCGTTCTTCACCTAAAAAACGATTCAAAACTTTCTGGATATCGCTGGTGTAAGCTGTTCCTTTCCAGATAAATGCGTTTTCGTGCATCGTGATATATTTGTCGATGTCGATGAACATTTCGGCATAATTTCGTTCCCTATAATTTCCTTTGAAACTTACTGAAACCGCCATATAAGCGAATAAATTGAACAAAATACTCCAAAATAAAGCGTGAGGAACGGGATCTAAATAATTTAATCCGAATAATTGAAAAGGTTTTAAAAGGTCAATTCCGAATAATCCGTGGTTGATAAATGTCTTTTCCAGACTTGTAAATCCGATCGCATACGGAATTAATAAAGTGTAAGTACAAATTATAAATCCAACAATAATTCCACCAACGGCGCCATTTCTGGAAGCTCTTCTCCATAAAATTGCTCCGAAAAAAGAAGGCGCCAATTGTGCAATTATTACGAAGGAAACCATTCCGATTGAAAATAAATTGTATTCCAGAACGAAAACTCTGTAGATGAAATACGCCAAAATAATCAGCGAAAATATCCCAACTTTTCTGATGTTTACGATTTTCTTGTTGTTCGTTTCTTGTACTTCGCTTTGTAATCTTCCGAGGAAACCATACGGAATTAAAACATTGTTACTCAACATTGTAGATAATCCTATAGATGAAACTACGATCATTGAAATTGCTGCAGAAAATCCTCCAAGGAAAACCAAAACCGTCATTATTTTATTGTCAAAAAACTGCGGAATCAACAGCGAATACGTATCTGAATTTACGGCTTGACCATCAAAAAGAATATTGCCGCCCCAAGCCACCGGATATACAAAAATATTGAAAAGCAAAAGATACAAAGGAAAAAGCCAAACGGCGGTTTTTATATGGTTTTCACGATTGTTTTCCACAACTGACATTTGGAATTGTCTTGGAAGCAGAAATATGGCAAAAAGCGACAAAACACATAGAAAAAACCAATTGATTGCTTGCGGAATTCCTCCGATTGTATTCTTTTCCTTGAAGTTTTCAAGAACACTTGCTTTGGCATAAATATCGTCGAAACCATCGAAAACAAAAAAGGTTACATAAATTCCCAATAGTAAAAAGAAAAATAATTTTAAGATGGATTCCATTGCAACGGCGGTCACGATTCCTTTTCTTTTTTCGGAAGCATCAACGTATCGAGTTCCATAATAGGAAGCAAAAAGTGCCAATGCAATTGCCACATAAGTCGTTGTATCACTGAAAATATTTGAATCTCCAGTAGTTTGAGTTACCACGTGAAATGTTTCTGCGATCGCTTTTAATTGCAATGCGATATAAGGCAAAATTCCGAAAATGCAGATTAAGGAAACTAAAGCGCCGAGAAAACGGCTGTTTCCGTATCGAAGCGAGATGAAATCGGCGATGCTTGAAATCTTGTTGACTTTGGAAATTCTAATGATTTTACGCAGAATTATCATCCAAGCCGGAATAATTATGATTGGTCCGATGTAAATTGGAAGGTAATTCAAGCCTGAATTTGCGGCGACGCCAATGCTTCCATAATAAGTCCAAGCGCTGCAATAGACGGCTAGTGAAAGCGTATAAACATAAGGATTGTTTGTCCATTTTGAGTTACCGCGTTTTTCGGCCCAATGCGCGATTCCGAACAGCATTGCCAAATAAAATGACAGAATTAGTAATAAAACAACGCTACTCATAATACCTTTTGATAACCAACAGTGAAATTAAAATTGAAAACATCCAAAGCGAGAAAAAATAGACATAAATAATCGGGATTCCGGCAACTGATGAAGCACTGTCAAATAACAGCATCAGTGGCATATTAAATGCTAAAAGCAAGAATATGGAGACAATAATGAGTTTTTGTTCGTGTCGTTTTTTCATTATTAGGTTCAAGGTGTGGGGTAAATATTTTGAAAATTTCTCTAATTTCTAAAATCTGTGTTCAAAAAAAAATGCCATAAAGTTTTTAGAAAATAGCAACACAGATTTTTAAAATTCTTAAAATTAGAAAAATTGAAATGCTACTAAAAAAAGTCATAGCTCCTGAATAACAGGAGCTACAACTCAATCTAAAAACTATTATTTATTTTTTGCTGTCATCATATTCGCCGGTGAGGGCATAATATCCGAAAGTTCCTAATCCTAAAACAATTAGCGGTGTCAAGACAAAGAGGATGATGATTCCGAAAACCAAATCTTCTTGTTTGCCTGAAACGAACTTTGGATAGCCAAATTCAAAAATACAAAAATAAGCTGCTGCTGCTGCGAGAGCCAACCATATAATTCCGAGTATTCTTTTTATTGCGTTCATATTTTTATTTTTATTCGTTTTCAATATTATTTTTACGTTTCAAATACACCATTCCGATACAGAAACTGATTGCTGCGATCACAATCGGATACCATAATCCTTCGAGGTAAAATTCTGGATCGCCGCCTTCTTTTGCATTGGTTACAAAATACGTAGAAATTGCAGGAAGCAGTCCTCCGAAGATACCATTTCCGATGTGATAAGGCAAGGACATTGACGTATATCTGATTTTTACAGGAAACATTTCGACTAAAAATGCCGCAATCGGACCGTAAACCATAGTCACGAAAATTACTTGGATAAAAATCAAAAATATCAAACTCCAGCGATCGGCACTTGTGATTGTAACGGTGGTTTTTGTATCTGATTTTGCCACTCCTTTTTCATCTAAAACAGGTTTTCCATCTGCCAGGTGCAATGTTTTTACCTGTTGCCATTTAGTTCCGTCAGCGAATTCTTTTGTAGACGTATAAATGGAATCTAATTGTTGGTGACTATTTTCTTTGGTAATGGCAACCTTATTTGCTTTGTCTACAAGTTCTGTTTTTAAAGCGATATCTGTCGTTTGGTACATGGCTTTATAAATTGGCCTGTATAATAAAATTGCCAAAAGCATACCAGCCATCATGATCGCTTTTCTACCAATTTTATCACTCAGCCATCCAAAGAATAAGAAAAACGGAGTTCCGAATAATAAAGCCAAACCTAATAAACCATCCGCTTGCGAAGAATCAACAAACATTACGGTTTTCAAGAAACTCATTGCATAAAATTGTCCTGTGTACCAAACAACACCTTGTCCCATTGCGGCTCCAAATAAAGCCAATAAGACGAATTTTAAGTTGTATTTGTTTCCGAAACTTTCTTTTAACGGATTTGTACTTGTTTTTCCTTCAGCTTTAGCTTTGGCAAAAACTGGCGATTCGTCCATTTTTTTACGGATAATATAAGATACGAAAACCATTAAAATTGAAACCCAAAATGGTACTCTCCAGCCCCACTCGTCGAATTGTTCTGGAGTTAAAACGGCTCTTGTTGCCAAAATTACCATTAGTGAAATGAACAAACCGAATGTTGCCGTGGTTTGAATCCAAGATGTCCAATAACCGCGTTCTCCAAGTGGTGCATGTTCGGCTACATAAGTTGCCGCACCGCCATATTCTCCACCTAAAGCCAAACCTTGCAATAATCTCAAGATCAATACTAAAAGCGGTGCCATAAATCCGATGGTTTCATACGCAGGAACGCAACCGATCAAGAAAGTGGCTCCTCCCATAAGCAAAAGCGTAACCATAAATGTGTATTTTCTTCCAATCAAATCGCCTAATCTTCCGAAAAACAAAGCTCCAAACGGACGGACTACGAAACCTGCTGCAAAGGTGGCCAATGTTGATAAAAATGCCGCTGTCGGATTGTCTGAAGGAAAGAATTTGGTGGAAATCACCACTGCCAAACTTCCGAAAATGTAGAAATCATACCACTCGATTAATGTTCCGAGTGAGGAAGCCGTGATGACTTTCCAAATTCCCTTTGTACTTGTTGTACCTGCTGTTGTACTCATATGAATAGTTTTTAGATGTATTAATTTTATAAATAAATTTGCAATTGAACCGTAAATTCTCCTTTCAATGTATCGACTTCGCCAGGCGTTAAATAAACCGGTCTTGTAGAATATTGAGTGGTGATTTTAGCGTGATGCCCGTCTAAGAAAAAGTTTGCTCCAATATCAAATTGGCTGCTTGATTTGTCTAAAGCTTCGAAGTTTTTATAGGTATAAGCTCCATAAGGCTGAATTCTCACTTTAGGTTTTTCTTGAGCTGTAGGCAATAAAAATCCCGCTTGCGTGTACCAAATATTTCCGGTTCCCATCGTAGGTTGCATATTTCCGGGACCTGCCAAAGCGCGTTGTCCTGTAAAATCTTCTGCGGGAGCAGCAGTTCCTACATTCATAATTCCAAGATTTCTCAAATAATTCGGACCAAAATCATAGTTGTAAAAAACAGAATATGCTGTGATTGCCATCTTTTTTTCAGGTTTTCCGATCGGCATATCTACGAAAACGTCTGCTGAAAGCAATGTTATATCGTGTTTGTCAATATTTCCAGCTACTGAAGTTCTTGTAGCGTCTGGAGCATTGTAAAAACCTGCTCCGATATTGAAAACTTTTTTAGTTCCAAGATAAGAACCCACTTTATAAGGAAGTAAATTAGACTCAATATCTAAAAACTGGTATTCAAAATAACCTGCTTTTGACCATTTTGTATTCCCGCTATTGTCAACGGCAACGGCCAAATCTGAAGTCGGAACATCGATGGGAGCTAAATTTGTAGCAAAGGGTTTGTTGTAACTTACTCTATACTCGAATTTTCCATACTTACCTTTGGCAAACAAACCGCCTTGACGAGCAAATTGATCTGAATTTTCAATCAAAGGCCAGTTAAAAATCGGAGCGTCAATTGCCAAATAATTTAAAGTTGAGGACATTGTCATACGAGAAAGTCCCATGTAATAATGCAAACCGCCGCCAAGAGAAAGACTGAATTTTTTACCAGCTTCAGGCACTACGACTGCATATTCATTCCAAGCATCATGGAAAAAAAGTCCTGGTTTTTTGCCTTGTCCATAACCGCCAGTTCCTGTAGTTCCTGCAGCACCACCGTTTGTAAAAGTTTGGTTATTGATTCCAAAGTGAGTAACAATCATGTAACGAGGGGAAAGCTGCGCATGCAAAAGTATTCTGAGCCTTCTGTTACCGATATCAGTGCTGGAAGAAGCTTCCTCACCATTAATTACCGTTCCTGGATTCATGTCAGAAGAACGAAACCAGATTTGGTTCCAAGCCAAAACCCGGAGGTATTTTGAACCATCTTCTTTTAAGTTGAATTTCAAGCCGCTACCATAGTCTGGCGAACCTTGAGAATATCCCGAAAGGGAGGAAAACAAAACAGCTGCAATCAAAGAAATTCTTTTCATAATTTAGTTTGTTTATTCGGTTAGTACTTGTTATTTGCACTACCAAATTCAAAAAATCAAACGGTGAAAAAAATATTGATATATATTTTTGTAAAGTAGTATAGCTAATCTTTAAAACGTTCCCACTTTATAAGCATAAATTTATCGCCAAGCTCGGTAATAATCATTCCAGCACCTGATAATTGGTCTTTGTTTTTAAGGTATTCTATAAGCTCTAAATGATTGTAAATCTTGTAGGTTGGATGATAATCGGCATGGGAAGGCTTTTTAATTTTAAACTCCTTAATCCAATTGCTGACTGTGACGTGTGAAACCCCGATAATTCTTTCAATTTCACGAAAACTCAAGCCTTCTAAATAGAGTTGCAAAGCTTTGGTAACATAGTAATTATCAATCTTTTTTCCGATTTTATTTACTGTAAAATAATAATTGCATTTTTTGCACAAATACCTTTGTCTATCTTTGATTACACCGCTTTTTACGATTCCGTTTCCTTGGCATTTTGGGCAGGCTAAAATCTCCATATATATAAATTTTGCATAAATATACCAATTTAGCAATTATATAAAAATAAATAATATAAAAAAAAGTCATTATTTTTATTTACTCTATAATTTTATGGCAAATTTTATAAATAATATATGGTATTTTGACTGAATTTATATTTTTAAAATTTCATAAATATACTTTGGAGATTCCATGCAACCATTTTACTTTTGAAATCGTCTATACTATACAACCACAAATTACAAACAATGAAAAAAATTTTACTGCTAGCAATTATCGCAATTACATTGACAAGTTGCAGAGTTACTAAAACCTTTACCTTATTAAATGCAAAAGGAACTTCAAATAATACCGAAATGGAATTCTTGAAATATAAAGGTGAAAGAGTTGCTTTTTTAAATCTATCTGATGCTCAGAAACAAAAGGCCGTAGAAATCTGGCAAACCGAAAAGCGTGAATTAGGTGATGCCTATTCAAAAAAGAATAAAGAAATTGCACAAATAATTTATAAATCTGAAACAAGTCTAAGAAGTATTTTAACAGAAGAACAATTAACTGAATATCGAAAAAAATATAAAAGACTTCTTACGCCTGCAGGAATGAATGACAAGCAATTAGAAGAAATAAAACGTATTTACAAGCTATAAAAAAAGGCTGTTTTCAAAGTAGAAAACAGCCTTTTTTGATTTAACTTATTCTTATAATTTCACTTCGCCTTCAATCGAATCGTCATAAGTCTGCCCAATTGCGGCGCCAATCAATCTTTTTACGGTTGCGACTGCCATTCCGTGCTTTGTGTCCCAATAATAGCCCTCTGTCGGCGTTACTTTTAAAACTGTAATCCTTGGATCATCTTGACCTTCAGTAAACCAGGTTTTCATCGTGGGATCCCACAATTCTTTGATTTTTTCTTTATCTCTGGAAATCGTAGCCTTTCCATAAAGTGTCAAAAAATTACTATATGAAGAACCTTGAAAAAGTAATTGGACCGAAGAATCTTCTTCAATTTCTTTATTTTTATGACTGTCAGACGGACTCAAAAACCAAAGATTTCCGGCATCGTCAATTTTTTCTGGAGCCATCGGTCTTGTAGCAAAAGCTTCGCCTGAAACAATTTTTGTACAAAAAAAGCAACCTCCTGCTTTGTCTGCCAATTCTTTGATTTTTTCTAAAGCTTCCTTTCCTATTAAATTCTCAAAATTATCTTCTGGTTGATTTTTGTTGATACTGTCCATTTTTATTTTGTTTAAAGTTTTTATTAAAATTAGGAACAAAATAATTTGTCCTGTTATGCTTTTGCATGGTTTTGTTGCAGAATTTCTGAGACACTTTTTATGCTTTTCTTACCATTCTTGCACTATAAAATTGATTAATTTCAATAGAAAAAATAGTATGCCTGAAGGTCCGAGTATTGTCATTTTAAAAGAATTGGTCGCTCCTTTTAAAGGAAAGGAAATTATTGCATTAGAAAGTACCGCTAAAATTGACCAAGAAAGATTGGAAAATCAAGTTGTAAAATCATTTGAAAGTTGGGGAAAACATTTCTTAATTTCTTTGGAAGGTTTTACAATTCGTATTCACTTTTTGCTTTTTGGAAGTTATCTTATTAACGAACGAAAGGCTTCGAAACCTAAACTCAGTTTAATTTTTAAGGAAGGAGAAATCAATTTTTATGCCTGCGCAATTAAAGTTTTAGAAGGAGATATTAATTCGCATTATGATTGGAGCGATGATGTGATGAATGAAAATTGGGATGCAAAAAATGCTAAGAAAAAGCTGAAAGAGATTCCGAATAAAATGATTTGTGATGCACTTTTAGAACAAGAAATTTTTTCGGGAGTTGGAAATATTATCAAAAACGAAGTGCTTTACAGAGTTCGCATTCATCCAAAATCTTTGGTTGGAAAAATTCCTGCAAAAAAAATGAATGAAATTATTGAGGAAGCGCAAAAATATAGTTTTGATTTTTTGAATTGGAAGAAGAAAAATGAGTTGAAAAAACACTGGCTGGCACATACAAAAAAGACTTGCAAGCGCTGTGACCTTCCAATTTTAAAAGAATATACAGGAGTAAAAAAACGCAGGAGTTTTTATTGTGAAAATTGTCAAAAATTATATGAATGAATAATCCAAAAATATACATAGGCTGTTCTAGTTATTACAATTCAAATTGGAAACCTGAATTTTATCCAGAAAACTTGGCAAAAAACAGGTGGTTCGAATTTTATTGCGAGCATTTTCAGACTTATGAAATGAACGGAACTTTTTATAAAGCGCCAACTTTAAAAGTAATGCAAAATTGGTATCAAAAAAGTCCAGAAAACTTTATTTATTCTGTAAAAGCTCCAAAAACAATTACGCATTTAAAGAAATTTAAAGATTGTAAAGACGAAATAAATATGTTTTATACGGCCTGCAAAGATGGATTGAAGGAAAAATTAGGACCGTTGCTTTTTCAATTGCCACCAAGTTTTCATTATAGTTTAGAAAATTTGGAATTAATCTTAAAAAATCTAGACTCAGATTTCAAAAATACGGTTGAATTTCGCCATGAAAGTTGGTGGAATCAACAAGTCTTAGAAATTTTAGAAAAGCATAAAATTATTTTCTGCAATGTGAGCCATCCTACGCTACCCGATTCTATTTCTAAAACAAATAAGGCTGGATATTTTCGTTTTCACGGAAGCCCAAAAATGTTTTATTCGCAATACAATACTGAATATTTAAACGAAATAATTAGTAAAATAAAGAACAATTCCTTTGAAGAATTTTACATTTATTTCAATAATACGGCAAATATAGCTGGGATTTTAAATGCTTTGGAAGCAAAAAACTTAATTTAGATTTTCACTAAATCTTCGATCAGACGTTTTAAAATTGCTTTCATTTCAGATAATTCAGGAGGCTTTATTATGAAATCTGTTGTTCCTAAAGACCTGAAAGCTTGAATAACAACCTCACTTACACTATTAGAATAAATTACGCTTTTTATGATATCTAAATCTTTATTTTCACGCATTTCTTGTAATAATTCAAGACCATTTTTCTTTGGCATGTGCATGTCGATAAAAACAATATCAAGACTAATTTTCTTACCTTCTAAAAAAGTTAAAAACTCATCAGGACCTTTAAAATAAGAAAAAGAATAATTAATTTCTAGCTCATCTAAAGCGCTTTGAAATATAAACTTTTCATCATTGTCATCATCAACGAGAGCTATTTTAATCTGTGGGGAATTTTTCATATCTGGGGCTTGATAAGTAAATATAGCTTTTTTATAATACTATAAATGATAAACGATTGTTAAGATTATAATATTTTCACAAAATTGAGCCGTTAAATCACTTTATTTTATTGATAATCGGTGATTTATGTTATTTAAAAGTTGCTAATTAAATCGAATTAATTTTTGAAATAAGTTCAAAAATTTCTTCTTCTTCTAAAATATAATCGGGAGAAGTATTTAAAATTGCATTTTGAGGCATAAAAGACATTTTTGAAGTCTCGGGTTTTTGAACGATAATTTTGCCTCCTGCATTTTTAATTGCAATTAGTCCATCAGTTCCATCTGCATTTGCTCCAGACAATAAAATTCCAACTAATGACTCACCATAAACTTCTGCAGCCGATTCAAAAGAAACATCAATACTGGGACGGCTGTAATTTATTTTTTCAGAAATATCTAAAGAAAGTAAACCATTTTTCTCAAACAATAAATGATAATCTGAAGGCGCAATATAAATAAATCCTGGTTTTAGTGGCGTTTTATCTTCGACTTCCTTAACAGGAATTTCTGTTTTCAAGGCAAATAATTCTTCAAGCAATGTATCTTCAGAACTTTTTCTATGCAAAACAATTACGATGGCAAAAGATTTTATGGCTGATAGTCGCGGAAATACTTTCATTAGCACTTCCAAACTTCCAGCTGAACCACCAATAATAAGTACTTTGCAATTTATTATCACTTTATTTTTTTCCATATTTTTTCTTTTTCCACTTGCAGAAATCTACTTTTCAACTGTGAAAATTTAATCGTTTCTTTTGTTCCTAAAGCCAAATAACCCAATTTTGCTAAACTGTCATCAAAAAGATTTAAGGCTCTTTCTTGTAAATCTTTATCAAAATAAATCAATACGTTTCTGCATAAAATTAGGTCAAATTCATTGAAAGAAGTGTCAGAAATAAGATTATGTTGTGAAAAAACCATTTTTTCCAATAAATCCTCTTCAAATTTTGCGAGTCCGTAATTTGCCGTATAATAATGTGAAAAGTCTTTTTGTCCTCCAGAAGCCATGTAATTTTCTGAATATTGTTTCATCATTTGCAACGGAAAAATTCCCTTTTTTGCTACTTCCAAAACTAAACCATTAATATCTGTAGCATAAATCAAGGACTTGTGCAAAAGATTAGCTTCCTTTAATAAAATAGCCATCGAAAAAACTTCTTCACCTGTCGAACATCCTGCATGCCAAAATCTTATAAAAGGTTTGGTGCCTAATTGTGGTAAAATTTCTTCTCGCAATACTTTGTAAAATAATGGATCGCGAAACATTTCAGTAACATTTACTGTAATTTCTTCTACCATTCTCTTGAAATATTCTGGCTCAGATTTTACTCTATAGAGAAATTCCTGAAAGTTTTTGAACCCATCAAGTTGTATTAATCTGATTACTCTTCTTTTAAATGAAGCCTGTGAATAGCCACTGAAATCTAATCCATAATATTCAAATACATCGTTAATCAAAACTTCGATTTCACGGTCTTCTATCATAACGATTTATAAAATTTTGCTTAAAAGCAATAATAATTTATCTACGTCGACCGGTTTTGAAATATAACCGTCAGCACCTGCCATAAGACATTTTTCTTTGTCGCCTACCATAGCTTGTGCAGTTACAGAAATCACTGGCAACTCACTTCTATGGGAAATATTTTTAATCAACGGAATTGCTTCATAACCATCCATTTCTGGCATCATCATATCAATCAAAACGACATTTATTGGCTCATTTCCTTTTAAAATATCCAATGCTTCTTTTGCACTCATGCAGGACAAACATTCAAATGATTTGGCACGCAAAGTAGCCGAAAGCGCAAAAATATTTCTAGCATCGTCATCAATGATTAAAACTCTCTTTTTATCCATTTTGAGACTTTTTATTAGTTCTTATCATAAAGCCAAACACGCAACAATGACAGCAACTGATCAACATCAACAGGTTTTGTGATATAATCAGAAGCGCCTGCATTGATACATTTTTCACGGTCGCCAGTCATGGCTTTAGCGGTAACAGCAATCACTGGAAGATTCTTAAATTTATTGTCTTCCCTTATTCTTTTTGCTGTTTCATAACCATCCATGTTTGGCATCATCATATCAAGCAAAACTACGTCAGTGTCTGGATTGTCAGCCAAAACTTTTAATGCCTCTTTTCCATCAATAGCTGTTATTACATTCATTTTCAAAACTTCAAGCGCTTTGGTCAAAGAATAAATATTTCGAACATCGTCATCAACAACTAGAACGGTTTTGCCATTTAAAATGTTATTCAAAGAATGTAATTTTTTATAATTGTCTTTCTTTCCTTCAGGTGTTTTATTTTCTTCTACCAAATGCAAGAAAAGTGAAACTTCATCAAGCATTCTTTTATAAGAATGTGCAGTTTTGACTACGATGGAGTCGGCATATTTCTTAATTTTTAATTCTTCTTGCATTGACAAGCTTTTACCAGTAAAAACAATTACTGGAAGATTTTCCAATCCTGGATTTTTCTTAATTTCATCCAGAATTTCATACGCTTGCTTATCAGGAATTCCCATATCAAGAATTACGCAATCTACTTCTGCTTTTTGCAATGCGTTAACACCCTCTTCTATTTCACTCTTGATTTCAGAATTGATATTGTAAGTTTCCAAGAAAAATGCCAGCGCTTTTGCATGTTTTGGATTGTCTTCAATAATTAAAACTTTTTGGGATTCTTTATTAATTATTTTTTCAATCTTACTGAAAATATCAGGCATTTGTTCAAAAGCAACTGGCTTATCTAAAAAGTTTACAGCGCCTTTTAACAAACTTTCTTGTTTTAATTTATGCGAAGACATGATATGAACAGGAATGTGTTTTGTATGCAAATTATTTTTCAATTCCTCCATGACTTCCCAGCCACTTTTTATTGGCAATTGGATGTCAAGCAAAACACCTATCGGGTTGTATGTCAAGGCTAAAGGCAATGCTAAATCACCTCTGACAGAAACAACTCCTTTATAGCCACGTTTTCTAGTAAAATCTAAAAGAGATTTGGCAAAATTAGTATCGTCCTCTACAATTAAAATCACTTTATCATTTTCACCAATTGCGTCTCGGTCATCTGCAACTTCTTCCGGAATTGAAGTGCTTAAATATTGATCGTTTGGATTTGGTTTTTTCTCTAATTTTTCTGGTTCAACAAAAGAAATATTATTTTCAATGGATTGATTTACAGACGGACCAATTACAGGAATACAAAGTGTAAATTCGCTTCCTTCATTTATTTCACTTTTAAGCGTAATTTCTCCTTTCAATAATTTTGCCAATTCACGGCTGATTGAAAGTCCGAGACCAGTGCCGCCATATTTGCGCTTTGTAGAACCATCAGCCTGTTGGAAAGCTTCAAAAATAAGCGGCTGTTTCTCGCGCGGAATACCGATTCCTGTATCTTTTACAATAAAACAGATAATTTTTTCATCCGTTGGATGTTTCGCTATTTCAAGAGAAACCGTTCCTTTTGAAGTGAATTTTATAGCATTTGAAACAAGATTTTTTAATATTTGTTCCAAGCGCATCCTATCTGTTTTTATAGCCAGCGGTGCTTCTTTTGTGATGATTTTAAACTCAATATTTTTATCTTTTGCAACTTCGGTAAATAAGTCTTTTATGCTATCAGAAACATCACTTGTTGCAATATCGAGAAACTCAAGTTCCATCTTTCCTGCTTCGATTTTCGAAAGATCAAGAATTTCATCGATTAGGCCTAACAGTCCATTTCCAGAGCTTTGGATGACTTTTGCAAATTCAATTTGCTCGTCGTTCATGTTTCTGTCGTTATTTTCAGAAAGCAGTCGGCTTAAAAGCAGAATTGAATTTAAAGGCGTTCTCAATTCGTGTGACATATTTGCCAAAAACTCTGACTTATAACGAGTTGTTAATTCTAAATCTTCAGATTTCTTTTGAATTTCAGAATTTTTTTCCTCTAATAAAACACTTCTTTCTGCTAATTCTTCATTCGTTTGCTGCAATTCTTCCTGCTGCACTTTTAGCTCTTCTTCTGAAGCTTGCAATTTTTCAGTCTGCACTTCAAGCTCTGCATTCATGCTTTCCAATTCTGTATGCTGCATCCTCAATTCTTCAGATTGCGCTTCAGTTTCTTCTAGCAATTCTTGAACACGTTTTCTATTTTGTGCTGCCTTTATGGCGATTCCGATATTGTTTGCAACTGCTTCTAAAAACTCTATGTCACGCTTAGAAAAACGCTTAATTGTAGCCAATTCGACGACACCAGTAATTTTATCATCCATCAAGGGAACCGCGACAACATGCGACGGTTTGACTTCGCCAAGAGCATAAGAAATCTTAATATCTTCTTGATTTAAGGCTTCTAATTCTAATAATTTTCCAGAAGCGACAGCTTGTCCGGTTAAGCCTTCTCCTATTTTGAAACGATTTCTATTATTATCAGAAACATAACTATAGCCTGCTGTAGCAATTAATTCATCTCCTTCCAATAGATATAAAACTCCAGCATTGCTATGTGTATAATCAGCTAAATGTTCTACAATATCTTTTGTCAATTGTTCTAATCCCTTTTCGCCAATCATGACATTGTTCAGTTTTGCTATCCCAGCTTGAAGCCATTCATTATCTGAAAGCAATGTAAAAGAATTACCTAAAGAATCGGCCATATTATTAAGAGAATAAGCAATACTGCCTAAAGTATCACTTTCATTGTTTTCAATTCTAATGTCATAATTTCCATGTGAAATTTGAGTAGCAATGCCTTCAATAACCTTGATTCTTTCTGCAGTTTCAATATCTTTATTTTCTAATTCTTTTTGAAGTTTTAATCGTTCATTATAGTCTCTTAATATTCTGGCGAAAAAAACTAGGCTTATTAGCAGCGAAATAATTGCCGCAGTAATAATCAAAATTACACTGTAAGTGGCATAATTTTCAGAGGTAGAAGTTCTTTCTTTTAAAAGTTCCTGTTCCTGTCTTTCCATTCGCTTTAAAATCACGCGAATATTATCCATGAGTTTTTTCCCCATATCAAGATCATCGGCTAGCGTAAGTTTGCCATCTATCTTATCTTGAATCCTTTCGTCTAGATAATTAAAAAAAGCTGATTTCAAAGGCTTTAATTCTCGCATTGAGGCCTGTTGAGAAACATTATCAATTGTGAGCTTGTCAACTTTGTCAAAATAATCTGCTGCTAAATCATCTTTGCTGTCATATTCTTGCAAGAAATCTTTTCTTCCTGTAACTAGAAAACCGCGCATACTGGTTTGGGCATCAACCATTGTTGCACTTCCAGCATTTAAATTATAAATAACTTCTTGTGTGTGATTTACCCAGTTATTACTGTCCAAAAGACTTTTAATACTCAAATAAGAAGCAGTTGAACTTACAATGAGAATCAAAAGCGAGACTCCAGAACTGACTAATAAATTTCTTTTAAAATTTCCGTTCATGTATAATTATCTAATTTTGTGAAAGTGGCAATAATATTATGAAGCTAGAGCCAACGCCCACCTGGCTTTTTGCTGTGATTAATCCATCATGTTTTTCTATAATTTTTTTTGCAATGGCAAGACCAATTCCGGTTCCTTCATAGGCATTTCTATCGTTTAGGCTTTGAAAAATGATGAAAACTTTAGAGAGGTATTTTTCATCAAAACCAATCCCATTGTCCTTAACCGTAATTTTGCAATAATTTCCGGAAGAAGAAACTTTACTTTCAAAGTCTTTTTCTTCAACTAATTCAGCTGTAATATCTATTTCTGGTGCAATGCCTTCTTTTGAGAATTTAAGAGAATTTCCTATAAGATTTTGAAACAATTGACGCAATTGACTCGGAATACCTTTAATTCTAGGCATTGTTTCCAAATTAATAATCGCATTTTTTTCTTCGGTCAAGTGGTCAAAATCTAATAAAACCTCTTTTAGTATGAGATTTAGATCTGTACACTCCGGAACTACATTTGACGACAATCTAGAATACTCAAGCAAATCAGTAATTAATTTGTTCATCCTTTCAGAAGCGTTAACCGTTCGATTTATATAATCTATCGCCTTCGGATCATCTGTTAAATGATTGTCTTTGAGAAGTTTGATGAAAATTTCTATTTTTCTTAAAGGTTCTTTTAAGTCATGCGAAACTACCCAAGAAAATTGTTGCAATTCATGATTTCTTAATTCAAGTTCTTCGTTTTTTTGAAGCAATTCTCTAGTACGCTCCGCAACTTTAAGCTCAAGATTTTGTTGTGCGCCTTTTCTTATTTCAATTTCTTTGGATAAAAGGTCACGAATATTTTTTAATTCGTTTTGCTGCTCATATAATTTAAGGAAAGTTTTTACCTTCAGAATAAGCAAATCGGGATCAACAGGTTTTGTAATATAATCTACGCCACCAGTTTCATATCCTCTTGAAATATATTTTTTCTCTTTATTAATAGCCGATAAAAACAATACAGGAATATCTTTAGTTCTATTGCTTCCTGCGAGTGTTTCTGCAACTTCAAAGCCATCCATTCCAGGCATTTGAACATCCATTATGATCAAAGAATAATTGTTTTTTAGTATTTTCTTCAAAGCATCTTCACCAGAAGTTGCCGCGTCAGATGCCAGGCCATGTAATTCTAAAATTTTTTTTAAGGCCACAATATTCGCCTTTATATCGTCAACAATTAGTATCATTATAAAGGTGAATTTTGGGTTATAAGATTTAAATCAGTATTTAAAATATGCTTAAGTTTTCCGCAAAGTTGTCCATAATCATCCGGTTTTACGATATAGCTTAAGGCTCCGTTTTCAAAACATTCTTTTTTATATTCTGAGAAGGAAGAGGTAGAATACATCAGTACTGGAATTTTTTTAAGATTATCAGCTTTTTTTAGTTCTTTTAAACAATCAATCCCATTCATTTTTGGCATATTGACATCCAAAAATATCAAATCTGGGATTTTTATTTCACCTGAATTTAATTTTTCGAGTGCGTCAATGCCATTAAAAGCGGCGTGATAAACTATAGAATTATCGGCTTCAGAAAGAGCCTCTTTAAAAAGGAGCTGATCGTCATGATCATCATCAACCAAAAGTATTGTTTTTATTATGTGGGTCACATTTTAAAGTATTAATGAGAACTTTTAATTGGTCTGGAAGCTAAATACAATTTATTTCCATCCTAATTTTTGATACTCAGTGGTATAGATTTTACAGATAAATTATTTCTAAACTTCTGCCTTAACGAACAAATATATTAATAGGAAAAAAACTATTGTTATATAAAAAGGGCAAAATATTATATAATTACAATATTTTGCCCCTTTCAAACAGTATTTAAATATAACAATATTATTTTCCGAAACTATATCTCAATCCAAAATTGATGCCTATTCCCCCAACATTTACATATTGAGTTGGAATTTTTCTTGGTGCATTTGGATCGTCATTTTCAGTATAAGAATCTTCAAATTCAAATTTTTTCTCATTTACAGGCAAATCTGCCAATTGTTGTCCAGGGACAGGAAAAGAAACTCCGGTAGCGCCATTTACAGCAGTTGTTTCATATTTCTTTATTTCAGCTGATTTACTTTTAATACTTAAGTTTTTAAATTCAATTTCACCAAAAATGTGAAGCTTCTTTCCTATCGGATAAGTCACACCGAGCGCACCAGCAAACCCAACGCTAAACTTAGATTCCACTTCGGTTTCAGCTTCCACATGAACATCAGTACCCGGACCCGCTGCATTTGAGGCATTTGCAATAGTTTCTATATGCAATTTTCCTGCTGCAGGAATTAAAAGTCCTATTCTTGCATAAGGATTTAGTTTTGCAAAAGCTGGAGTCAAATAAAGGGCCGGCATGATATCTAATCCTCTTAAATAAGCAGTTTCTTGAGATTGCATTTGAGGGCTAGTTAATTTTCCAATAGTTCTTTTGTCGCCATCAAAATAATTGAACCCTACTTCAGCTCCTACATACGGATTAAACATATATCCAAGAGTTACATTTCCTTTAAAACCGCCACCGAGCGTACCCGAAAGCGACTTTACGCGAGCTGTTCCATCAGCACCCACAGTGATATCGGTGGATTGAGTAATTCCTGTCAATCCGTTTGGATCAGCATTATTAAATTCTGTTTTTCCTGATTCTGTCACCCATCCCATTCCACCACGAACATAAAATTCTTGCGCGTTGCTTTTTGTACTTGCAATCAAAATGATTAGCAATGTGCAACATAGAAGGCTTAATTTTTTCATAATTTACAATTTTGATTATTATTTTTAACAATACCTTAATTTTAAACGATGTAAGGTATATCTTAAAATTAAAGAAAATTATCGATATTGTTTTCAATGATAAGGAAACCTTAACAATTTTAAGAATCCTTTATAATTGGATATCTGTAAACAATTTAAAAAATGATGTAATACTAAATTTTTAAAAACAATGCAATTTTATAATCTGAAATTTTAACATAAAGATTATGAAAGCGGCAAAGATAAAACGAATTAAAATTCATAGCTATACTGATTATGCAATAGCACTTCTGTTAATTGCATCGCCTTGGATATTTAGCCTTAGAGCTAATGAAATGGAAAGTAAAATAATGGTTACTGTGGGACTTGGAACGTTGTTGACAAACCTCATTACAAATCATAAATTTGGCTTGGCTAAAATTTTTAAGATAAAAACGCATTACAAAATCGATATGTTTTTTGGGTGGTTTTTATTCGTATCGCCTTTCTTATATGGATTTTTTGGAGATGTTTTATTGCCTCATTTGCTATTCGGATCTTTAATTTTTGCAAATACATTTTTGATAAAAGTTCCAATAAAAATTATAAGCTCCAGAAAGCTTGCTTAAGATTAAAAAACAAAAAAGGCTCCGAAATTTCGGGGCCTTTTTGATTATTATTTCTTTAGCTAAGATCTTCAACTGGCGCTGTTATTCCGTCGCGCTTGACAGCATAAAGTCCGTCTTCTCTTGCTGAAGAGTCTACATAACCTTCGCTTTTACCTATAATTTCACCATTTCCAGCTTCTAATGTAAAAGAATAATTTGCCAAAATTCCCTTCCGCATAAAATTACTGTCAAAACGAGCATTTATCCGAACAGAAGAAATACTATCAAGACAAGCTTTTTTTGAAGAATAGGCTTCACTTTGCAAAACAATCTCACCATTGGCCGCTTTGAGACGATAATAAAATTGCCCATCGTCAATACTTCTAAAAACTTGGTATTTTGGATTGGTCATATTAGTAAGGAATTTGTTAAATTATTGTTTTAAAAAAGACATAGGAATTTTGATCAAAAAGGGATTTTCTTTTTTGAGTAATTTCAATGTTTCTTATTTGGGGAACATTCAAATTTAACAATTTGACAGATAAATAAAGCAGGTATAATTACCTGCTTTTGTTGTTTTTAGATTATTTTTTTTATTTACTTTCAAAGGAATAAATGTTTTGTAAAAAACAAAATATATACAAATACAATATTGAAAAAAAATATTAAATAAAAAAATCGCCTAAAAGATTTAGGCGATTTTAATATAATAGAGGTTTAAAAGAATTATTGTTTTACAACCTTTATTGTTTTTGTAATATTATTATCTGCAGTAATTTTTACAAGATAGTTACCATTTGAAAGCTGGCTCATGTCAATTTGACTTTGGTCTGCATTTAAGGCTTTTACCATTACTTGTTGTCCTAACAAATTAAAGACAGTAACATTTGTAATATTTCCTGCATAAGATAAATTCAATACATCTTTCACTGGATTTGGATAAGCTTTGAAATTTGAAAGAGTATTTTCGCCTACGCCTAAAACATCCGATGTAACTTCAATATCGGTAATTCCTTCGTCATTATTTGTAGTTCCACTATAATGTCCAAAATTGATATAATAAGTTGTTCCCACTACAGACTCTTCAATAACAATAACTTCAGGAGAACCTGAAACTTCGTCATCAATAATATCATAGCAAGTAAACGCGCCACAACTTCCTGTGAAAACAGCCAATTCACCATCCCAGTCTTGTGAAGTTGCAGAGACAGTAATATCAAATCCGTTACCTTCTACTGTATACCAAATACCGTCATTCATTCCTGAAGTACCGCAAAGAATAAATCCATCGTTATTTGTTGCGCCTGTAGCATCTAGGTTTTGAGTAAAAGGAAATGAAGTGATTGGAGTTGCAGTACTGCAAGCATCATTTGCTGGTGGTGCTGGCGCATCAACAGTAGTGAAAGTCCATTCTGTACAGCCAACTGCTTCACCTGCTAGATTTCTAGGTACAACTTTCCAATAAAATAAAGTGCTGTATCCTGTTAATGTGATATCTGCTTCTGTATCTTCAAAATTAGCAATAAAATCGTCCTCAGTCAGAGGTGTTGTTGTGCCTCCGTAAAAATCATACGAATCTACAGGACCGCCAGTTGTTGGAGCCGTCCATGTAAAAAGAATGTCTCCAACTGCAACGTCAACTGCAGCGTCGGCTGGAAAAACGTTTGTTGCACAGTCTGGAACTGCATCAGGAACATCTTCACAAGTCACTGACAAATCAAATGTTGCTCCTGGCTCACCGTTGATCCAGTTTCCAATGTGGATATAATAAGTATTTCCGGTAACTGCTACAAAAGAAACTATCGTTTCATCTTCGCCACTTCCTCCAGAAGCAAAGCAATCACCAAGGGTTACACCGTCACAAGTTCCGTCAGCACTTTCAAAAACTTCAATTTGCACTGGTTCATCTTGTGTAGTTGCAGTAAGTGTTATATTTTGACCATTTCCAGCGAAACTGTACCAAATATCATCTCCAATAGTTCCAATACAAGATGTAGATGTTCCTCCGGTCGCACCTAATGTTGTTTGATCTGTAAGATTAGCACCACATGTTAAAACCACAGCATTTTCACAAGTATCATTTGCAGGAGCTTGTACACTATTTATATCAATTGTAAAATTTCCTTCAGGCACATCATCATCATCGCTATAGCTAGCAATATTAATATAGTAAACAGTACCTACAACTGAATTTTGTATCGTATAAGACTCTGGTTCTCCTTCAAAAAAGCCATCATCAACTGTTCCTTCGCATACCAAAGCACCACATGTACCTGTAAAAACTCCTATTTGAGGATCAAAATCATCAGCAGGCGTAACATTTATGATAATGCTATTTCCATCTCCAACAAGACTATACCACACGCCATCATTCATGCTATCAGAACAAGTTGTTATAGAACCTGCATTATTTGTAGCTGCAACTGCATCTGTTGGACTATCTGTATATGGAAAAGCAGTCACCTCAATTGCATTTGCGCAATCATCATTTGCAGGTGCGTCTGGTGGGACTACACTATCAATTTCTATAGTAAAATTTCCCTCAGGGTTATCTGTACTAGAACTATAATCACCAATATTTATGTAGTATACAGTACCAACTTCTGAGTTTAGAATAGTATAGCTTTCCAATTCTCCTTCAAGAGCATCATCTATGGTTCCCACACAAACTAAAGCACCACAAGTTCCAGTAAAAACACCTAGTTGGTGATCAAAAGTATCATCAGAAACTACGTCTATAGTAATATTATTTCCATCACCAACAACGCTATACCACATACCGTCATTCATTCCATCACCAGTACAAGCCGTGATAAAACCGCCATTGTTTGTAGAAGTTGCTCCATCTGTTTGATTATTTGAATAAGGAAAAGAAGTAACTGCAATTGCAGTAGCACACTCGTCATTGGCAGGAACCAACAACGCTAAGGTCTTGCTTGCAATTTTTGATTCTTTAGAAGAATCTAAAAAATCAATTGAATTAGCAAATTTAGCTGACATCAGGATTGTACATCCCAAAAACAGCGATAAAAATGTAGTTTTTTTCATATAAAATAAATTGTTTTGTTAAGATAAAATTAAATATTAAAACATTGGACGACCTACAAAAAAAAGTTAAAAAAAATGTTAAAATTTTATTCCAATTAGCCATAAAACATTTATTTGAAACATTTACTTACTTTTTTATCCTTTTTTATTTGCTCCAAAATATAAAAAAACTGATTTTAGCTTGATAATATAAAGAATTAGATAAAATACCAAGAATTTTATTAAACTATCAATAATTTTATCTGCCTAAAATTACATTTCATTAAAAATAGTTCTAAAAATTTTCTTTAATTTGTACAAACACTAGCACAATGGAATTCAATCCTGACGAATTAGACCAAAAAGCCATCTATAAATTGCTCACGGGAGCTGTAATTCCGCGACCAATTGGCTGGATCTCCACCATAAGCAATGACGGAGTCCCAAATCTTGCTCCTTTTTCTTTTTTTAATGTTGTTGGCGACGATCCGCCACACATTATGTTTTCTACAGCACATTCCAACGAACACAAAAAGGATACGCTAAATAATGTGTTGCAAACAAAGCAATTTGTAGTCAATATGGTTACTGAAGAAATTGTCGAACAAATGAATATTACAGGCCAAAATGTGCCGCACGATGTCAATGAATTTGAACTGGCTGACCTCACCCCTATTGTTTCTTCAATAATAAAACCCCCAAGAGTTAAGGAAAGCCCAATTTCATTTGAATGTGAATTGGTACATCATTACACACTTGAAAATCACAAATATGGCGGTGCAACAATAGTCATTGGAAGAATAGTAATGTTTCATTTTGACGAATCTGTTTTATTACAAGATCACAAAATAAATTTGGAAACATATAAGCCGGTTTCACGTTTAGCGGGAGCTAATTATGCGAAATTGGGAGAATTGTTTGCTATTAAAAGAAATTAAAATACATTAAAATACATTAAAATACATTTTAAGAATATAAAAATAAATGAAAATAGCTGTAATTGGTGGCGGTCCTGGAGGTTTATACTTTTCAATTCTACTAAAAAAAGCAATTCCAAGTTGTCAGATAGACCTTTATGAACGCAATAAAGCGGATGATTCTTTTGGTTTTGGAGTTGTTTTTTCAGATGAAACTTTAAGTGAATTTTTGACAAGGGACCCAAAATCTTATGAATTGATCAGAAGCCGTTTTGCCTATTGGGATGATCTTGATGTTGCCAGAAATGGCGAAAAAATTCGCATCACAGGAAACGGATTTTGTGGCTGTTCCAGAAAAACACTTTTACAATTATTACAACAAAGATGTCGTGAAGAAGGCATTAACCTGCATTTTGAATTTAATGTTGATGACCTTTCTCAATTTAAAGATGCTGACGTAATTGTTGCTGGAGACGGCATAAACAGCGGTATCAGAGAACAATTTAAAGAAGATTTTGGTACCACAACTGTCTTACAGAAAAATAAATTTGTCTGGATGGGTTCCACAAAACCATTAGACGCTTTCACTTATTTTTTCAGGGAAACACCACACGGAACTTTTGTAGCGCATACCTACCAATACGAAGAAGGAATGAGCACCTGGATTTTTGAAACTACCGAAAAAACTTGGGAAAGATCCGGATTTGAAACTACAAACGAACAAGATACAATACAAAAATTATCAGAGATTTTCAAAGAAGAATTAGATGGCCACGGATTGATTTCAAACAAATCACATTGGCGTAATTTTCCTGTAATTACCAATAAAAACTGGCATAAAGACAATATTGTTTTATTAGGAGATGCAAAAGCCACTGCACATTATTCGATTGGTTCCGGTACAAAATTAGCCATGGAATGTGCAATTGCCTTAGCAGATTCTATCACCGAAAACCAAAATAATATTCAAAAAGCTTTTCAAGAATATGACAACAAACGCCGACAAAGAGTTGAAATGATTCAGCACGCTGCAAAGGTTTCTTTAGAGTGGTTTGAAGATATGGATCGGCATATACAGCACGACTTTTTGCCTTTCGCTTTTGGCGTAATGACACGTTCTAAAAAAGTGACTTTTGAAAATTTAGCCATAAGGGATTCGTCTTTTACAGATGCCGTTTTGGCTAATTTCAATAAATCTATCGGAAATGAAAACCTAAAAAATCCGCCTGCATTTTCTACTTACCTGTTAAGAAAAATGCATTTGCAAAACAGAATTGTAATGGCTCCGATGGAACAATATTCAGCTGAAAACGGATTGATTTCTGACTGGCATTTAGTTCATTACGGAAGTCGCGCAATTGGCGGTGTCGGATTGATTATTACAGAATCAGTTGCTGTTTCAGAAATTGGAAAAGTTACTTTAGGTTGCGCAATAATAAACACTAAAGAACAGATAGATAGCTGGAAAAAAATCACTGAATTTATTCATAAAAATAGCCAAACAAAAATAGCAATTCAATTAGGCCATTCAGGAAGACGTGGCGGGGTAAAATTGCCTTGGGAAGGTTATAATGTTCCGTTAGAAAACTCGTGGAATTTGCTTTCTGCTTCTGCAATTCCTTATAAAGATAAAATGCCTATTCCAAAAGAAATGGATGCGGAAGATATGAAAATGGTAATTTCAGAATTTATCAAAGCGACGAAAAATGCCGAAGAAGCTGGATTTGATATGATTGAAATTCAAGCCAATCACGGATTTTTACTGGCTTCCTTCCTATCGCCTTTGACAAATATAAGAACCGATGAATTTGGCGGAAGCATCCAAAACAGATTAAAATTTCCATTGGAAGTTTTTAAAGCAGTCAGAGAAAATTTCGATCTAAATAAGCCGATTTCAATCAGAATTTCTGCTTTTGACTGGGCCGAAAACGGAATTTCAGAAGAAGATGTTTTGGAAATCGCAAAAGCTTTTAAAGAAGCAGGTGTAGATATTATCAATGTTTCTACTGGTTACACAGTTGCCAAGCAAAAACCTGGCTACGGCAGAATGTATCAGACTCCTTTTTCTGATGCGATTAAAAACACAATTGAAATTCCTACGATTACAACAGGAACGATCCAAGATATCGACCAAATAAATACGATTATTTTAAACAAAAGAGCCGATCTGGTTGCGTTGGGAAGGCCATTATTGTTAGATCCGAATTTTGTCAGAAACGCTCAGGCTTACGAACAATTTGAAGCGAATGACATTCCGTGGCAATACGAAAGCGGGATTTCGCATTTATATCCTTATAAATTGAGCGAAAGAAAAGCCGTTGAAAATATGAAAAGAGAATTGAAACCAGAAAGCCATAAGAAAATTACGAATTGATAATTAAGAATTACGGTTTTGAACTCAAAAAAATATTAATAAAGAAGTGAATGACAATCTAGCCTAAACGTTTCGAACGTAATTCGTAATTAAAAAAAAGACAATCAATGTATAAAGATAATTTCGCACAAAAAAATCTTCCTTCACCAAAACACCAGCCTGATTATATTTATGATGGTGAGGAATTTCAATTGCCTGAAGATTTAAACTGCGTAGAAAAATTATTAGACAATCACATAAAAGAAGGACGCGGGCAAAATATTGCTATCAGAACTTTTGAAAAAAGCTGGACATTTCAAGATTTATATGAAAAGTCAAACCAAATTGCACACGTTTTAGTGGATGATTTGGATTTAGTTTCGGGCAATCGCGTTTTGATTCGTTCGGCTAATAATCCCATGTTTGTGGCTATTTGGTTTGCTATTTTAAAAGCTGGCGGAATCGTTGTTGCAACAATGCCTTTGCTCCGTGAAAAAGAATTAGAAGTAATGATTGACAGCGCTGAAATCTCGCACGCTTTCTGTGATTATCGTCTTGAAGAAGCGATGGCTTCTGTAAAATCTGACTTTTTGAAACAAGTAATTACGTTCGACGGAACAGAAACTTCGACTTCAAAATTAGAAGTTTTGATGCATAATAAACCTAAAGTATTTACTAATTTTCCAAGCAAAGCAAATGATATTTCGCTAATCGGATTTACTTCTGGAACTACAGGAAATCCAAAAATGACCTCACATTATCACAAAGATATTTTGCTGATTTGCGAAGCTTTTCCAAAATATGCTTTGCAACCAGAACCAGAAGATATTTTTACCGGAAGTCCGCCATTAGGCTTTACTTTTGGTCTCGGAGGCTTGGTTTTATTTCCTTTCTATTATGGAGCTTCTACTTTTCTGATTGAAAAACCTTCGCCAGAATTATTGTTGCAGGCGATTCAAGAGCACAAGGTTTCAATTGTATTTACTGCGCCGACTGCTTATCGAATTTTAACTACAAAAGTGGCTGATTTTGATATATCTTCCCTTAGAAAATGTATTTCTGCAGGAGAAACTTTACCGGAAAAAGTTTGGGAAGATTGGCATAAAGCGACTGGCTTGAAAATTATCGACGGAATTGGAGCAACAGAAATGCTTCATATTTTTATTTCTTCCAATGAAGAGAATATGAAAAAAGGTGCAACAGGTTTGCCAATCCACGGATACGAAGCTAAAATAGTAGACAAAAAAGGAAATGAATTAGGAATAAATGAACCCGGAAAATTGGCTGTCAGGGGAATCACAGGTTGCAAATATTTAAATCGAACAGATAAGCAAAAAGAATATGTTCAAAATGGCTGGAATCTGACCGGAGATATTTTTAAAAAAGATGAAGACGGTTATTATTGGTTCGTTGCTCGTGGCGATGATATGATTATTTCGTCAGGTTATAATATTGCCGCAATTGAAGTAGAAAGCGTTCTTTTAAAGCACGAAGATATTGCTGAATGCGCTGTTGTTGGGCTTCCAGATGAAAATCGTGGCATGTTGGTTTGCGCTTTTATCGTTTTGAATGACAAGTCAAAAGCTTGCGAAGAGTATGCCAAATCGCTTCAAAATTGGTTCAAGGAAAATGCGGCGCCTTATAAATATCCGAGGGAAATTCGTTTTTTAGAAACGCTTCCGAAGACAGAAACTGGTAAAATTCAGCGATTCAAATTGAAAACGATTTGTACCAAGAATTGATTAAAATTCACTAATATTAGCCTAAAAACAAAAAGCATGAGAAAAGTATTTGTAGTTTTCAGTATCACGTCGTTATCTATAATCGCGTTGTTGACTTACATCAATTGGAAGTCAATTTTCTTGTTATTGATATTCTTGCCCTTGATTATCATGGGATTTTATGACATGTTTCAATCAAAGAAAACGATACGAAGAAATTTTCCGCTTTTGGGACGGATGCGTTATTTATTAGAATCTATCGGGCCAGAAATCAGGCAATATTTCGTTGAAACTGATTTAGACGGAACACCTTTCAATCGTTTGGAAAGAAGTTTGGTGTATCAAAGAAGCAAAAAAGAAACTGATTCACACCCTTTCGGAACACAATTAGACGTTTATGATATTGGCTATCAATGGATAAATCATAGTATAAAAGCAATTCCTTTTGCTGATATTGATATGAATCCAAGAGTCAAAATAGGTTCTTCTCAGTGCGAGAAACCTTACTTCGCAAGTTTGTATAACATCAGTGCAATGAGTTATGGTTCGCTAAGTAAAAATGCGATTATGGCTTTAAATGCTGGCGCAAAACAAGGCGGTTTTTACCATAATACTGGTGAAGGCGGACTTTCTCCCTATCATCTTGAAGGCGGTGGCGACATCGTTTGGAATATCGGAACCGGTTATTTCAGCTGTCGCGATGAAGACGGAAATTTCTCCTACGACCATTTTGAAAAGAGAGCGCATTTTGAAAACGTAAAAATGATTGAAATCAAGTTTTCTCAAGGCGCAAAACCAGGTCACGGAGGAATTCTTCCGAAGGAAAAAGTGACTGATGAAATTGCGGCCATTCGTTTGGTCGGTAAAGGAAAAGATATTATTTCGCCTCCAACCCACTCCGCTTTCAAAACGCCTTTAGAATTAATGGATTTCATAAAATTACTGCGTAAGGGTTCTGGCGGAAAACCAATCGGAATGAAAATTTGTATCGGCAATAAATCGGAGTTTCTTTCAATCTGCAAAGCGATGGTGGAAACACAAACTTTCTTCGATTTCATTACCGTCGACGGTGGCGAAGGCGGTACTGGTGCTGCTCCTATCGAATATTCTGATCACGTCGGAATGCCATTGCGCGATGCCCTGGCTTTTGTATATGATTCCTTAAAAGGTTTCGGAATCAAGGAAGAGATAAAAATTATCTGTAGTGGTAAAATTATTTCAGGTTTTGATATCATAAAAACGCTTTCCACGGGAGCTGATTTGTGTAATTCTGCACGAGGAATGATGTTCGCTTTGGGTTGCATTCAAGCTTTGGAATGTCATGCAAACACGTGCCCGACTGGTGTTGCAACGCAAGATCCAAAATTGGTTAAAGGCTTGGTTCCAGAAGAAAAAAGTATTCGTGTGGCGCGATTCCAACATGAAACGGTCAAAAATGCAATGGATTTGATGGCTTCCGCCGGAATTTGTCATCCTGATCAGGTAGATCGAAGCGTTGTAAGCATGCGGGTAGACAGAACCAAAATCCAAACATTTGCAGAGACTTATCCTGAATTAGAAACTGGTTGTCTATTAGATGAAAATGCAATTCCAGAAACGTTTAAATATTATATGAAGAAAGCTAGCGTAGAGAGTTTTTAACTTGACCAACTAGCCAAAATAGTTTAAAAATATGAGCAATTATTTTATAAAAAAAGAAAAGATACGTTTCAAACACGTTGATTATGCTGGAATTGTTTTCTATCCAAGATTCTTGGAAATGTTAAATGATTTAGTCGAAGATTGGTTTGAAGAAGCTTTAAAACGACCATTTTCAACCATTCACGAAACAAACGGAATTCCAACAGTCGACCTAAAAGTACAGTTCAAAAAAGCGGCACGATTAGGTGAAATTTTGACTAAATCGCTTTGGGTTAAAAACCTCGGTGGCGCTTCGGTAAACTGTGGTTTCCGTTTTGCAGATGAAAATGATAAAACCTGTTTGGAGGGCGAAGTAACTTTAGTCAATGTAGCTTTTAACGAAGAAAGAAACGACATTAAAGCCGAACCATTTTCAGAAGAAATGAAAGAAAAAATTTCAAAATACTTATTTCAAGAATCGTAATTCGTAATCAAAATGGATTTTCCAAAATTTAAAGCTGCAGCAGTTCAAACATCACCCGTTTTTTTAAACGTTGACGCAACTGTCGATAAAGCTATTTCGTTCATCAAAGAAGCAACTCAAAATGGAGCAAGTCTTGTGGCTTTTCCAGAAGTTTTTATCGCTGGATATCCATATTGGAATTGGATTATGACACCAGTTCAAGGAAGCAAATGGTATGAAGTTTTATACAAATGCTCGGTTTTAGCGGATGGTCCAGAAATTCAGAAAATTTGTAATGCCGCAAAAGAATTTAACGCCCACATTGTTATCGGAATCAACGAGAGAGGAAAAAGCTACGGAGAAATTTACAATACAAATCTGATTATAAATAACGAAGGAAAAGTTATTGGAAAACACAGAAAATTAGTCCCGACTTGGGCTGAAAAACTGACCTGGACAAGCGGTGACGGTTCTTCGTTAAAAGTGTATGACACTGAAATTGGTCCAATTGGAACTTTGGCTTGTGGCGAAAACACAAACACTCTGGCACGATTTACATTGCTTTCTCAAGGAGAATTAATTCATATTGCCAATTATATTTCGCTTCCGGTTGCACCGCCTGATTATGATATGGCAGAAGCCATAAAAATCCGAGCGGCGGCGCATTCATTTGAAGGAAAATTATTTACGGTGGTTTCGTGTTCAACAATTTCTAAGGAAATTAGGGATGTTTTAAAAGGTGATGTTCCAAATGTAGAGGAATTATTAACTCGAAAAAATGCAGCTTTTTCAGGAATTATTGGTCCGAATGGAGCTGTTGTTGGCGAACCTTTAATTGATGACGAAGGGATTGTTTATGCCGAAATTGATTTAGCAAAATGCATTCAGCCAAAACAAATGCACGATATTTTAGGACATTATAATCGCTTTGATATTTTTGATTTGAGAGTAAATGTGGCTCCGACCAGGAAGATTACTTTTATTGATAATCACGAAGAGTTTAATAAAAGATAAAAACAATGGAAGGAAAATTCAACGACGACCAAATCGGCAGAGCGAGAGTTCAAACGACTCCAGAATTAGAAGCCTATTACAAAGAATTAGAAACATTGGGAGCAGGAGCTTTATGGACAGTTGCCAATGATATCGAACCTTGGGAACCGCGAACATCATCAGTCCCGATGCTTTGGAAATATGATGATTTGCGGGATTTGGTTTTGAAATCATCTGAATTAGTGACGCCCGAACAAGCGGGAAGACGCGTGGTTTATTTGGTCAATGACAACAGAAAAGAGGTCAGCGCGGCAGTTGGCTGGCTATACACCGGAATTCAAGTGACCCGACCTGGAGAAAGTACTTCAGCACACCGTCACAAGGCTTCGGCATTGCGATTTATTATGGAAGGCGAAGGCGGTTATACTGTGGTTGACGGACATAAAATTACCTTTGAAGTCAATGACTTTGTGATTACGCCAAACTCAACTTGGCACGAACACGGCGTAAATGCCGATGGAAAAACTTGTATTTGGCAAGACGGTTTGGATATACCTTTAATTAATGCTTTGGAAGCCAATGATTATGCTGTTTATGACGGAAAGCAAGACTTAAAGCATCCAGTTAATTTTTCACCTATAACTTACGGAAATTCAGGTCTTTTGCCAGCCGATGGAGTTTGGGAAAAGCCTTATTCTCCGTTGTTTAAATACTCTTGGAAAAATGTCTATCCAGCTTTGTTAGAAATGGCAAAAATAAACGAAGGTTCGCCTTACGACGGAATTCTGATGCACTATTCAAACCCAAAAACTGGCGGTCATGTAATGCAAACAATGGGCGCTTCGATGCAATTATTAAAGCCAGGATTACACACCAAAGCACACCAACACACAGGCTCTTTCATATATCAATGTGCCAAAGGAAAAGGGTATTCTGTCATCAACGGAAAACGTTTTGACTGGAAAGAAAGAGATATTTTTTGCATTCCGTCGTGGGCTGTTCACGAACACGTAAATCTTAGCGAAACTGAAAATGCTTGCTTGTTTTCTTTCAATGACTTGCCAGTGATCGAATCTTTAGGATTATATCAAGAGCGAGCTTACGAAGAAAATGGAGGCTTTCAGAAAGTTATTTAGATAACAGAGTTTAGATAGCAGATTTCAGACTTTAAAAACACAATCCACTTACACCTTAAACCCAAAACCTTACACCCAATAATGAAATTACTTACATACAAAACACAAGAATCAGAAGCAAGATTAGGATTTCTACACAATGAAAAAATTGTCGATATGGAAGATTTTGGAGAAATCGTAAATTTTCCGCTTCCGTCTACAATGCTTGAATTGATTGATATGGGAATTGAAGTCATTCCAGAAATAAATGATTTTTTAGCGGATTTAGATCAAGAATCACTTGAAGAAATTTCATATTCATTTGAAGAAGCCGTGATTTTAGCTCCGATTCCGAAACCTAGAAAGAATATAATCGGAATTGGTTTGAATTATACTGAACATGTTGCAGAAAGCGCACGAAACCTTGATACGACAGGAAAACTGCCACAAAAACCAATTATATTTTCGAAACCTCCAACAGCAGTCGTCGGTACGAATGAAAATATTTTGTTGAATAAAAAATTGACGCAGCAATTAGACTGGGAAGTTGAACTGGCAGTCATAATCGGCAAAAAAGGAAAATATGTTTCCAAAGAAAATGCAATGGATTATGTCTTTGGATATACAGTAATCAACGATATTTCTGCTCGTGATTGCCGTCGTGAAGGACAATGGATAGTTTCGAAAGGTCAAGATACATTTGCACCAATGGGACCTTATATCATAACAAAAGATGAAATCGAAAATCCGCATAATTTGAATTTGTCATTAAAATTAAATGGCGTAGAAAAACAGAATTCCAATACCAAATTTCTCCTTTTCAATATCAATGATCTGATTGAAGATTTAAGCACAGTTTTTACAATTGAGCCAGGAGATATTATTGCAACAGGTACTCCGGCCGGTGTTGGTGCAGGAAGAACTCCTCAAGAATGGATGTGGGATGGCGATATTGTCGAAGCAACCGTGGAAGGAATTGGAACTATTACGAATACAATTAAGGAAATATAATTAGAAACACTGATTTGATAAATTAGAATAATTCTAAAAATTTCTTTAATTTTTCTGATCTGTGTAAAAAACATAAAAATGAAAACATATAAAATTGGTCAAATCGTTCCTTCTTCAAATGTCACGATGGAAACTGAAATTCCCGCATTATTTCGTTCGCGTGAAACTATTTTTCCTGAAAGATTTACATTTCATTCCAGCAGGATGCGAATGAAAAAAGTAACCAAAGAAGAATTGGAAGCAATGGATGCGATGAGCTTGAAGTGCGCTCAAGAACTGTCTGACGCCAGAGTTGACGTGATGGGCTACGCCTGTCTTGTCGCTATTATGAGCATGGGTCGCGGATATCATTGCGTTTCTGAAACCAATCTTCATGAAGAAACAGTAAAAAATGACTTCCCCACTCCTATTGTGACGAGCGCTGGTGCTTTGATTAACGGATTGAAAGTTTTAGGTGCTAAAAAAGTAGCGGTTATCACGCCTTACATGAAACCTTTGACGCAATTGGTTGTTGATTATATTGAGCACCAAGGTTTCGAAGTCGTAGATTTTGTGGCGCTAGAAATTTCAGATAATTTAGAAGTTGCTGCTCAAAATCCTATGAATTTGTTGGAAATTTACAAGCGGTTGAATTTAAAAGATGTTGACGTTTTAGTAGCTTCCGCTTGTGTTCAGATGCCTTCTTTGGAAGCAGTCGATTTGATCGAAAAAGAAATCGGAATTCCAGTGACAACTGCAGCCATTTGTACGACTTATGAAATGATGAAAAAATTAGGATTAGAAACTAAAGTTCCGATCGGTGGCGCTTTGTTAAGCGGAAAATATTAAATCATGAAAAAATGCATCTTTTTACTTTTATTTATTTCAAGCACTCTTTTTGCACAAAGCATTACGCAGGAAGAGATTATTGGCAGCTGGAAAGCTATTGAAGCAGAAGGCTTGGATAAATTGCCTCCGAAACAAGCAAAAATGATGGAAAATATGTTTCTTGATGCTGCATTCAAATTCCAAGAAAATGGCCGTTTTGATATCGTTTTGAAAAACACAAAGGGTATTGCGCAGCAAGAATTCTTAAAAACGATAAAAAATAGCAGATGGATTTTCAATTCTGATAAGTCCACGATTTCTATTGGAAACAAAAGCAATAATTTTAAGATAATGGAAATCTATGTTGCTGAAAAAGAAACCCAAATTTATTTCTTATTAAAAGAATCTCCCCTTATTCTCAAAGTTGTAAAAGAAAGCTGGAATTAACAATTATAAAACTATCTTAAATTTACAAGACACTTATTTATAATTTGTTAACTTTAAGTAAACATTAAAAAAAATAACTATGAACGGATTCTTCAAAACTATTTTAGCCGGATGGGGAGCTAAAAAACTCGGCGGTGGCTGTATTGGAACAATTATCCTATTTATTATAATCTATTGGGCGCTAGGCCATTTTTAATAAATTTCACGTAAAGGGATTTGTAATATTTATAATAGTACAAATCCTTTTTTAATTTTCTTTTTTTAAGATGGCAAAAACTCATGAAGACGTAATAGCTGCGACTGAAGACTTGATGCTGAAAGCTTTAGCAAAAGCTGATCTTGTGACACTATCAAAAATGCTTCATCCTGATGTAATCTACACAAATGAAAATGGCGAAGTTTTTAAAGGATTAAAAAATCTTCAGATAAATGATGTCAATGTACTCTGTTTTGATGCAATTCATGTAGTCGAAAGAAGTATTTCAGTTTTTAATAATGTCGCTATTGTAAATAGCTTTGAAAAACGCACTGGCAGGTATCTTGGGCTCTACTTTAATTCAGAATACAGACTTACAAGAACCTGGAAATTTATAGGCAACAAATGGATGCTTATTGCCACAAGTGCTGTGGTATTTTAATCTAAATAAATTGTACGTTTGTATTCATAGTAATTAACCAAACCTAATTTCACAATGAAAATAAAACAACTCTTGATTTGCCTATTTTTCTTAGGGACTGTTCCAACTGTATGCGCGCAAGAAAAAGCTTCAGTAATACTTGAAAAAGCAATGGCGCAAGCCAAAAAAGAAAAGAAAAATGTTTTGGTAATGTATCATGCGTCTTGGTGCAGCTGGTGCAAAAAGATGGAGGCTAATATGCAAAATGAAGCTGTCAAGTCTTATTTTGCTAAAAATTATGTGACGACATTTTTAACCGTACAAGAAAAAAAGGAGAATAAAAACCTAGAAAACCCAGGAGCTGAAGATATTTTGAAAAAGTATAAAGCAGACAAAAGCGGTATTCCCTTTTGGCAGATTTATGATGCTGACGGAAATCTATTAGCCGACTCTTTTAATGCCAAAGGAGAAAATTTAGGCTGTCCGGCGACCAAAGAAGAAGTTGCCGAATTTACAGAAAAATTGAAAAAAACATCTTCCTTGACTGAAAAACAAAGAAAGAAAATCGAAGAAGTTTTCGTCTTGAAGAAAAAATAAAATTTAAAAAGCCCAAATGATTTATTTGGGCTTTTTTTTTATAATTTGTTTTTACAATCTTCACACAAAGAAAACGATTCGTCATCAATTGTGGCAATATTTTCAACAGCATCAGCCATAATGCAGCGTTTGTTTTTACAGTGAGGGAGCCCCAGATTGTGCCCTACTTCATGAATTGCCACTTTCCTTAATCTTTCCTTATAAAGCTTTTGGTTTTTGTGTTTTAGCCTAAAAGTCGAAACAACACAACTTTTTCCTGGGCAGAAACCCAGTCCCATAATTCCCCAATCTTTATACTTTGAAGCAGGCTCCAACATTTTACCATTAGCTTTCTTGGTTGTAGAAATATCCTTATCTGTCAGGCCGATTATATAATCTAGGCTGTCAGGCTCTTTTTTGAATGTGAATTATAGAATCAGCCCGATATCTTGGCGATTTTATAGTTACAAAAGCGGCCACATATAATTTCTTTTCAGGAAGCATGATCGTTTTAACGCCATAAAAACTGTCAATTGTTTTAGCAATAAACTCGGTTTTACTTTTTGGAAAACTGCCATATGGCTGAACGCCTATAACCGTTTTTTTGTCTATCCCATTTTGGCACGAAGCAAGCGTTGCCAAAACTAGCCACAGAATAAAATATTTCATTTACTGCTTCTCTTTCAGCATTAATTCCTTAATATATTTCACCGGAGCGCTTCCATAGCTCAAGAATTTTTCGTGAAATTGTTTTAAGTTAAAGCCTTTTCCTTGCTCTTTTTTTAATTGCTCTCTAAAATCATATATTTCAGAATAGCCTGTGAAATACGAACAAAGCTGCACTTGGGACAAAGTGGCACGTTTCCATTTTCCTGCGGCTTCTGCATCTTGCTGGAAAGCTTCTTTTGTAAGCAAATTGATGGCGTCTTCTTTAGTCATATTTCTGGTGTGCACGCTATTGTCTAAAATGGTATTGCAAACCGTTCTCAAATTCCATTTATAATACATCAGCCACATTTCATCTGAATTTTTATAACCGCTTTCCAGCATCATTCTTTCTGTATACACCGCCCAGCCTTCAATCATGGCGCCGTTTCCAAGAATTGCTTTGATGATGCTTGGCGATTGATTGCTGTAAACCAGCTGGGTATAATGCCCTGGGATAGCTTCGTGGATGTTCAAAATCTGTAAAATATAATCGTTATATTCTCTTAAATAACTTTCAGCATCTTCCTTTGACCAGCCCGACAAGCTTCCAACATTATAGTAAGTATTTGCATTTTTATCATAAGGTCCGGGCGCAGAAATAGAAGCGCCGGCAACACCAGCCATATAGTCTGGCTCTTTTCGAACGACAAGAGGTTTTGACGGGTCGATATACAGCAAATCTTTTTCTTTTACATAGGCAGTCAATTCTGGAATCTGTTTTTCAATTTCAGACTGAAATTTTTCCGGAGTCGTGTGCTGCAATGAAATTTTATTGATGACTTCTTTGATTAAAGCCAGTTTATCCGCTGGTTTTGGTGCATTTCCTAGATATTTTGTCCAAAGTTTATCGGCAAGCGTAAACATTTTTTCATGCAATTCTTTCTTCTGCGTAATTGCTTTTTGGTAAATCTCTTCAGCATTGTACCCTGATTGGATATCAAAATCAAACTTCTTGGCATACAATTTTTTTCCTAAGCGGAAAGAACGGGGCGTTTTGTTTTCTAGTTTTTGCAGCCAGGAAGCATAATCTTGAATAGCTTTTACTGAAACTGCTGCCTTTCCTAAAATTTCGTCTTTTTCAGTTTTTGACAACTTGCTTTTCTCTAAAGCAGTTTTCAAATCAGTTTCAAAGACAGAAATACCGCCTAAATTTTGGGCAATGGCCAATTCTGTATGTTCAACTGTTGGATTTTTTATATTCTTTTTGGCAGCTTCATAATACGCCGGAATATTCTTCATTTTTAAATTGAAATTGCGAAGCCTGTTTTCTAAAGAATCATAATTTCCATTTAAAATTTCTGCAAACGCGCCGCTTACGTTATAGCCTGACGGATCCCATTCAGAAGATTTCACTTCATTGATTGAAAAAGAATAACTTTCCAGAAGATTCTTCATCATGTGGTAATCCGTCTTGTTATTATCTGAAAGGCTTTCTAGTGTATAATTCTGGAGCGAATCTAAATGTGTCCTTGAGAAATCTAATTGACGTTTTTGATTGTTTGCATCAGGAATCACCAAGACGCTGTCATATTTGTGGAAGCCTTGCCCAGAAGCCCATTCCGGATTTGTTTTCCATAATTCATTAACAAAATATGCTTTATAATTGTCGAATTTTTTGTCTGTTTCCTTAGCTGCTGCTGTTTCTTTTTTATTACACGAGAAAAGCAGAATCGCAAAAGAAATGGAGAGAATCGTTTTTTTCATTTGTTGGGTTTTGATTGGTTAAAGATAGCAAAATCTTATAATCTCAATTCTAATAGTTTTTAATAATTGAGGTATTTATTTCTTGCAAAGAATCCAATCGTACAGCGTTAAATATAAAACCTACTTTCAATAATATCTTATTTTTGCCGTTAGAGAAAAACTACAAAACCACTTTAATGGATTACGATAAATTTATTTTCTGCCTCGAAGCCGTTCCAGATTTAGAAATAGACGTTGCTACCGAAACTGTAAAAAGCTTAGAAAAACTAGCCGTGCTGGGCATTGACAGCATTTATAAAACCTGCGATACAATTGAAGGGCTCGATGAAAGCTTGAATATCTTGCTTTATGAAGACCACAATTTCAAGAACTATGAAATCATCTATCTGGTGATGAAAGGCGAAGAAAATAACATCTGCCTGAACAACTACTATTATAGCCTGGAAGAAATTGCGGAACTGTTTGAAGGAAAAATGCGCGGCAAGATTATCCATTTTGCGAATTCAAAGCCTTTAGACCTGACAGATGAAGAGTCCCAGTATTTTTTAGATATTACCGGAGCGAGAGCCATTTCGGGTTACGGAAATTATAGTACCAAAGCCACGAGCGGCACTCTTGACCAGGTTTTCTTTAGCTTGTGCCAAGAGGAAGACGATGTTGTGGAAATTGTGGAAGAACTGCACCAAAAACAGTATGCGCTTTGCAAGCTTCTTGATTTTAGGCTTTATTATTAGTCTTAGGGTTGCAAAATTAAAATAGGTGCCCGTAGTACTAAATAAAAGAAGCCCCGCAATAGGGGCTTCTTTTATTCGGCATCAGGCCGTCGGTTTTCCATTTTTATCACTTTCACTAGCGACAGCGCGAACGCCCAAATTCTCCCGATGCGATTGAATCATCCAACAAGTGTTAAACCGCACTTCCTGGTGCGCTCGGCGCCGGACCTCCGTCCGGATCCACATCGCCCCAGTCTTGGCTTTCCTCTTCGTCTTCCTCCTCCTCCTCGCGATCCTCACGGTCGTCATCGCGGTCAGAGGCATCCATTTTGTAATGGTCGGCAAGATCTGTGTATTCGTTCACAGCTTCTTCGTTTTGGTACTTTTTCATAGCAGTTTTTTTTAGCTGGGAATGCTCCCTTGTTTTTTCTAAAATTACCACTGCAGTCCCAAAACCGCCTTATGCAATTTTGATAAAAAGCTGCAGAATTTGCAAGCCTTTTTCTCGATCCCCCATTACCAAATACTCCCTTCTCCATACTTCTTCATGCCAGCATTTCAAAATTCGAAATTCCCTGTTACACAAACAGCCTCTCTATTCCTAACCCGCCTAAAAATTACCTCATTTCGAATTATCCCATTTTCGAATTATCAAATTATCAAATCATCTAATTCCTGCTTCCCAAAAACAAAAAAACCTGGCACAAAGCCAGGTCTTTCCCATCATTTCCGTCCCCGGCTTCGATCGCGCCAGCCAGCCAAAGCTTTGAGCGCAAGCGTAACCAGCGTGCTCGAAACCGCTCCAACAGCTGCTAAAATTACCGTCCTGGCTATATCTTCAGAAAGCAAGTTGGGCAGTGCGCTGAGCACCGTACCCGAAATCATTCCAGTACGGAGTGAGATAGCGCTCTCCATATTTAAAGCCCGCTTACTTTCACCAGCGACAGCGCATTGAAGGCGCCATTTTTCAATGGATACATTTGCTGGTTGATCTGTTGGTAAAACTCGATGCCCAGCACCAAAAACAGAACCTTAGTGCTGTTGGGCGGTACCGTGTTTTCAAGTTCCAGCACGGCAGTCGGCGTGCTGTCCCAAGGCAGTATCGCCGTCTCAGAAGAGGTCGTTTCAAAAGTCTCTGCCTCAAAATCCACCGCACTCCCCGCCGCATGGATCTTAAAATGGGTCGTCCCGCCCGGCGCGCTGATCATGTTCGAAGCAATAAAAGAGTCGAAGCTGACTGTTGCCGTCCCCGCAGCACGGTCAAGCACTGCCGTGTAAGGTGCATAAAGCGTGGTACCCAGCGCTCCTCCGATATTAAACTCGAAGCCCGTCAGCATTTCGGCCTCCCCGTCAATCACGTTGCGCAGTCCCCTGTCGCTCACAAGATCGGCTTGAATCACTTTGACCATGGCCTTCGTCAGCCTGCTCACCATCCTGCTGTCAGAAGAATTGATAAGCAGTCCTCTGATTGCTGTGCGCAACACGCGCCCCGCTTTTCCAGCGCGGCCAAATTCAGCCCCGTTCTCTCGGGTGCGCTGAAAAGCAGGATCCGTGGCAATGCGCTTCGCATCCACGCCGCCCTTCTCTCTGGCGATATACCCGTCCTTCGTTTTGTAAAAAGTAATATCCCCGATAGTACCCTTTAATTTGATAATTCCTTTCTGTCTAGCCATGATTTCTAAATTTAAAAGATTGATAAATATAATTCCATCACTCCCCGTTGCAACTGTTTGTAGATGAGGGCGCAAATATGCAAAACCCGGAACCACAATTCCTAATCACTCGGTCGCAGACACCCAGTAACGACCGCTTATGTACCATAATGCACTACTGTTCGATAGATAGATTATTAGAAATTGGATTGTTCGATTACAGACTATTCGATTATTAGATTCCTATCGAAAAATCGAATAGTCCAAAAAATTCCTAGTTCAAATTTTCTAATTGGCTAATTTTCTAATCGGCTAATTACCAAATTCAGTATACAACTATTATCAAATTCTCCCTTCGCAAGAGAATCATCAAATGATCCTGTGCCTTCACCTTTTACCCTTCACCTTTCACCTTTCACCCAAATTAAAAACGCCCAACTTCGGTTCAGCTTCTGAAAAACCGAACTTCCCACCCCCCATCTTTGCCAAACGAACATTAAAAGAAACACCATGAAAGCAAATTACGACAGGGCCTGTATCTACCCAAAAGACATCCAAAATATCACCGGCAAATCCTATAAGCAGTCAAGGCTGCTGCTGCATAAAATCAAAATCCATTTCAGCAAGCGACCCGAACAGCTAGTCTCCCTCGAAGAATTCTGCGAATACACCGGCCTCCAGCCCGACCACGTCACCCGCTTCCTAAAATAATCCCATAAAAAAAGCTCCCACAAAAGGAGCCTTTTTTATGCCACGTCTCACCATCCCAAACCCAAAACCTTTTACCTTTCCCCATTGTCCCTCTTCGAACTATCCAACAATCCAATTATCCCATTACCTAATTACCAGCACCCTCCACCCAAACCCTCACCCATCCGCATCCTCCATCCTTCGCAACAGCCTTTCTTTCAGCGAATTCAAAAACTTGGTCCGCTCATTCTTGCGCAGCCGCATCTCGATATAGGCGCGGTGGTACTGCCCCAGTTCGACATCGAAGATTTTTTCAAAAAACTGGGCTACGTCTTTTAGAGCCGCCGTCCCTTGGTTGAAGGCGCCCTCACTGTGCAGCGCATAGATCAGTTCCACCAGCGAAACCTTTGAAGACGTCCATTGCAGCAGCTGTCGGTCAGCTTTCTCCTCTGGCATAGTCCGCCCGTCCAGTCGCTGCAGCTCCGTTTCCAGATACTCCTGCAGCCGGTCATTGGCCATAATTTTGGCAGTTTTATAGTCGTGGGGAGTGCTGAAACGTTGGTCGGCATGAAAGTAGGAACTGTCCAGCGTAAAACTGATATCGGGCTCGTTGCGCACAAAATAGATATAGTCAAGATAAGAGCTGCCCATCCTGTAATATTTGTAAAAGGATTGGTTTTCTGCATAAAACTGCTGCAGCTTGCCAAGTTCGTGATGCAGGAATTTGCGAATCGCTTTCTCGCCTCCTTGCGGTTTCCCCATTTCAATGTTATACACCTCGTTATAATAGATGAGCCTGTACACAAATTGGGGCTTGATATGCTTGAAGAAGGCAATCTCTTCATCCTGCGAGGCGAAATCGTGCGACAGAAAAAAGCATTTGAGCTGGTCTAGTGACGGAAGCAGTACTTTCAGTGCCTGTTCTGAATAGAGTATTGGGGTACTGGTTGCGGCATGGATGGCGTCAAGCTTGGCACCGACGGCCAGAAGCAGCTGTTCGGAATAGGTTTTCATGGCATTTCAAATTAAGCCCCGAGCCGTCTTGCGGCGGGCTCGGGGCTGGCTTATACAATTAAAATTTGTGTTTTCGCTAGTAATTTTCTTGAAACAGTACCGCTGCACAGGCCAATGCAGCAATGGCAGGCGGGCCTTCGCTTAATTCGATCGCAATGGCAATATGCCCAACAGAAATATCCCAGTCCCTGTCCCTTGGCTTGCGTTTTTTATGCGTCGAAGCAAACTTAAAGGCATGTTGCGAAAGAGAAGCGGTCGTCAGCAGCACCTTCAAGTCTTTGCTGTCAAAAGTAGAATCGGCTATCACTGATGCCTCAAAAGAGAGTATAAATTGGTCGATGCCCTCATAATCTGGCTGCTGGCCGCTATAATAAGCAAGACTGTTCGCAAAATTGGTCAGGCTAAGTTTTGCCCTCTCAGAAAGTGAAGCATGCGTTATAACGTCATCCAGCCGCCCTGAAACCCCGTCGGTGAGATACGCTAGCCTTGTTTCTGAAGGCATAGAAAAGCCCTCATCAGAAAGGGCCTTAAAAGCCGGAAGTCCAACAGCCAGCACCGCAGCTTCTTTTAGGGTAACAATAAGGGTACTCGCCGTATCACCGCGCGTGATCAAAGCATCTAGCAGTTCGTTTTGCACCGCACCGGCAGCAAAACCTTGTTGTGCATTGCCAAAAGCAGTATTGTTTTTTTGTAGCGGTGCGGTTCCAAAACCTGGCACATCGCTGGCAGGAAAGTTATCTTCCATGCTGCACGAGAATAAAATTGGGAATAGTAGCATCCATAAGTTCGAATTTTTCATGGTTTGTAATCTTTAAAAGTGAATGGCAGTTCATTTCTCCCGGGCGATCGAACTTTTCTGTTAGAGGCTGCGCTGGCCTTTTTCGTTTTGAATTCGAAACAAAACTAAAGGCCGATACAAGACCGCACAAGCGATGCTTTTTGCAATTCCTGAATTGCAGTGCAGTAATTCCCGAATTGCACAGTGCTTTTAAAAGACAGCCATGAAAGCAGACCTCCCAAAAGAAGGACGCTCCACAATTATTTTAGAGGAATATAGTCCTACAGTAAATACGCACAGATTAAATACTTTGCGGTAACAGCACCACCGCCTTGAATTTTCCTTACGAGCCCCTAATAAGTAGAATTGATGAGCAAAATCCTATCTCTATTACTCGCACTACTGATCTGCTACGCAGCACCTGCGCAGCAAAAAAAGACGCCTGACTCCCTTGCGCATAAGTCCTATGCCTATTTTATAGAAAAGCTCGAAGATGATGGCAGTCCTGCGGCGGCGGCCTATGGACAGGCCTACCTCAAGAAAGCAAAAACAGAAAATAATGATTTTGAAAAAACCGGAGCCTACAAGGCCCTGCTGCACCAGGCCGAGGGCAAAACTAAGATTGCCTATGCCGACAGCATGGTGTTTGCCGCTGCCAAAACAGCTGACAGCGAGTTCTTCGGCAGCGCGGTCCTGACAAGGGGAATCGTCTATTATGAACAAAAAAAATACCAGCAGGCGCTCGATGCTTATCTGCAGGCGGGAGAGCTTATTGAAAAAGGCCATGATGCCTACCTCAAGCAAAAACTCCGTTTCAACATGGCGCAGATCAAATACTACCTCGGGTTTTATGGTGAAGCCCAGCTGCTGTTTGCAGAATGCACCAGCTATTTCAAGGCTGAGGGTGGTACGCCCTACTTGAGTTCCCTGCACTCCCTTGGCCTGTGCTACTCCAGTTTAAAAAAATACGAGTTGGCATCGGCCACAAATGAACTCGGACTCAGGGAAGCCATACAGTCAGGAAACGAAAGCTTCGTGGCCTACTTCGTTCATTCCGAAGGCATAAATCAGCACTTCAAAAAAAACTACGGGCAGTCTTTGCAAAAGCTCAGCCAGGCGCTACCCGGCATCAAAAAAAACCGACACCGTGCCGCAGAAACGATGGCCTATTTTTACATGGCAAAATCCCATCTCGCAATGGGCAGCGACGCAAAAGCGCTCCCGCTGTTAGAAAAGGTCGACCAGGCTTTTTTTCAAGAAGAATACATCCGGCCCGATCTCCGTGAAGCTTATGAACTCCTCATCAGGCACCACCGCAAAAAAAAGGACATGCCAGCTGAACTCTACTATGTCAACAGGCTCCTGCATGCCGACAGCATCATCGACAAAAATTTCAGGTACCTATCCCGCAAGATGCACAAGCAGTTTGACAGCAGGCAGCTCCTAAATTCAAAAAAAGAACTCGAACGCCAGGTTCAAGAGCGGGAAATAGGCATCAGGGTATTGGTCCTGTTTGCCATCATAATGACAGCCACAATTTTGATGCTCGCGCTAAAAGATGCCAATAGGCGTAAAATCTATGATAGGATGATGGACGAAGACGTGGCATTGCCGGGCTTAAAGCACGAAAGAATAGCGCCAGAAGGAGAAATCGGCATCAGCAGTGAAGTGGTAGCCCAGCTGCTGATCCACCTCGAAAAATTTGAAAACGGTAAAAAATTCCTCGAAAAAGACCTCAGCATTACCCGCTTGGCGCAAAGCTTCAATTCAAATACAAAATATGTGGCAAGGGTTATTCTGCACTGCCGCGGCATGAAATACATCGACTATGTCAATAGCCTGAAGATCGGCTATATCCTGAAAATGCTGAAAGAAAACAGGCAGGCCAGAAATTTCACATTAAAGGCGCTGGCAGGCGAAGCGGGTTTCAATACGGCACAGCATTTTACAACGGCTTTTTTAAAGCACGTGGGCATTTCCGCAACTTATTTTATAGAAAAGCTGAAGGGCGGGAAGTAAGCTAACAATTCCAAAGTTCATAGTCTTAAACCAAATAGTAACGAATATAAATCTGGTGTATTCAAATATTTTCAGAAATGTTAATTTATCATATCCCCAAATAAAAAGTTTGCACTGATACCTACAAAATGATCCGAAGACGAAAACTTGTTTACTTCTTTCCATTGGATTTCAAAATTTACTTTAGGTTTCCCTTCCTTATCTTTCAAGCTGATAGGAATTCCCAATTTCCAATTAGTTTTGTTGTATTTTCCTTGATTAAACTCAACGGCTGGACTGAAACCTAAAGAATTATTCAGCGTAAAAAAAGATGGCTCAATTGTTATTAAAGTGGTAAGAAATTTATCATATTCTGTTTTATATCCATCATCAGATGAAATCACAACCGTAGTATTCCCGGCTCCAATCAAAGTTGTTTGAAATGGCGTAGTTTTTATTCCGTCGACTATGATATTGTTATTATTTTTTAAACCAAAGGCTAATTTTAAGAAAACTGATTCCCCTGAAGAGAATAATAGCATATTATTATATAAAAGGGATGCTGAGAAAGGATAAAAATTTCTTTTCTTTAGTGCATCGGTAATAATATCTCGAGTCGTTTTGTAATTATTGTCTCCCATTGGCAGATAGAGTTCTAGCGACAACCAGTGATTCCACAAAGATCTATACATTTTATTTTTTTCCAGAAATGCTATTTCTTCTTTTGCCATGGCAATATAAAACTCCTCACCTTTCTTTTTCAGAATTTCTTCAATTCCATCCGCTTCATTGTCATATCTTTTTAAAACTTCTGTTTCATACTGCAATTTGTCTAGCTCGCCTTCATTAAATTTTGCTACCTTTTCAATATACTTCCTTAAAAGAAATACCCTATTTTCTCGAACTGATTCTTCTCTATCTTTAATTATTCCGTTGCCACTAGAGGCCCGTTTATCTCCAAAACAAATAATCCCTCTGCCAATCAATGTCCCTTTTAGGGTCAAACCAATGTCATTTTCTTGGAAGTCTCCATTTTTATATACTGTAGCAAATTTATCCTTCGACTTGATCTTTACCCCTCCAGAAAACAGTACTTTTAATCGTTTTAATTCATCTCCTCTTCTTGAATCATAATTAACTCCAACAGATAATGAATTGTCATTAGCATCCAATGAGGCATAAAATTTTTGCAGGGACAAATCATTACTACCGCCAAATGCGGTACCGACTTTTTCTGCAAACAGAGTAGACAGCATCTTATCGTTAAATTCTCTTCTGTTTAAATCTGTTAAGTACGATGGGGTAAAATCAATAAGTTTTTTATTTTGCCCGCTCACCGCTAAGGTCAAGGCAAACAATATTATAGAAAGCTTGTTTTTCATCTTCATTAAATATTAGTGTTTGTTATAATAATAAAAGTTAGAAAATATTTAAAATAGAATTATCCTAAAGAATTATTACTTTTTTTTACTTACCTTTTTATCCTTTCATATTTTAATACACAGATTATTAAATATCATTGCACTTTTAGACACGTATATTTAGCATAATTTATTTTCCATTAATTAATCTTTATGTAATAATACACAGAAATGTTCTTAGGCCTTGTTTCTAAGCCACCTGACAAATTATCATCAGATGTTAATTCCGCTCCTTGAGGATTTGAATAGCCACCAACCGTAACTCCATCCTGTGCGCTTCCCCAAGCGAAAGGATGTCTGAAAACATTTAATGTGTGCTTATGTGATTTTAATTCGTCTTGCTGAAAGCTACCAACAGCTCTATCCTCAATATCCTTCTGATTATAAGAAACTGGCCCTACAGTTGATGGAGGATTTATGTCAAAAGTATTTAATCCTCGTAAAAAAGTTCCTCTTAAATCAGGTACAGTACTTGAACTTGAATATATAGAAAAGGCTGAGTTAAGAACTTCCCTGCCGTCGCATGGCGCCCACTTGCTGCTTGTTTTCCAAATAGTACTTTCACCTATTGCTTCCCTAAACCTATCGAATGATAAGTAGGAAGCAATTATGGTCCCAATTGGAGTTTCAAATCTTGAACTTTTTGTTGGTCCAGAATTATCGCTAACGTACCCCTTTTCTGTTTGCAAAGTAAATGTTATTTCATTTATTTGACTTCTTCGACATGTAACTTGCATTAAAAAAGAAGGCAATCTTTTACCAACTTTAATTCCGCCAGAATTTATCAAGGCACTTTGTGGCTCAATCATAAAAGATTTGACTCTGGGGCCTTTATCTTTTGGAGAAGATGGCCTATAATAAAACGTAAAAATTACAGTTTCTTCAGTCTCAATTTTTTTACCTTGAGAGAGACCTGTCCTAAACCTATCAGCTTCAATCTCTTTACATCTCACGTATGAGTCATATAAAGAACTATTAGGTAGCGATTTTGAAATATTCACAAAATCGTTTGTTGAAATATTCAAGTTGTTTGATCCTTCAACTTTTTTCTTAAATTCCGAAAATTTTTCATCATTTGAATTTACTCCAATTGAAAATGGCATACCGTCAATAGGAATAGAAATTACTGAACCCCAACTACCTTTTTTAATGTCCGATTTAAAATCTTCGGACTGAAAATAGATTTTCAAATCTTGGCTGAATGACTTTCTATTAATAATGTTTATTTTCTGATATAAACCTTCCTGCAATAGCTTTTCACAGGTCTCTTGAGCTGAAATTTGAAGTGATAGTAAAATAATAACTCCAAATAATATTTTTCCTTTTATCATAATTTTGGTTTTTATGGTTATATTCTATGAAATTTTTAAATTTTATCAAACACAATAAATAATATTAAAATAGAAAACTTTAGATATATTCTTATGCAATCAATATTTACTAATTCTTAATTTAATTTTTTTTTACCACCAACCCTCCAAAGCTATTTCAAAAAAAAATCTTAAAAAATAACCCAGAAAGGGTATTTTTACCTATCTGAAAATCAGACAATTTGCTTATTTTTGACGTAAACATACCCTTCAGCAATCTTTAAAACCGCCCCCAATGGAAACTATAAAATATGATGAAGTAAAAAATGCCTGGAAACAGATCGCCCGGAATAAAAAATCACCCGCCCGTTTTGATTTTGAAATCGACATCTATAAAAAGCTGCTCGGCTTTTTCCATCCCGGCCCTTGCTACTATTATATCATCAACATTGCCGACCAGCAGGCAGAATTTGTCAGCGAGTCCATAACGCAGGTAAGGGGAATTGCCCCGGAGGAGTTTTCGCTAGACCACGTAGTCGAAACGATACACCCCGAAGACGCGGCTTATTTTGTGGCCTTTGAAAAAGAAGTAGCCCGTTTTTTCAACCAGCTCTTGCCAGAACAGGTCCTCAAATACAAAGTCAGCTACGACTACCGCGTCAGGAGAAAAGACGGAACCTACATCAGGCTCCTCCAGCAGGTTACGACAATACAGACCGATGAGAGCGGCGCAGTCATTCGTGTGTTGGGGGTGCATACCGACATTACGCACCTGAAAAAAGAAAAAACGGCAACGCTCTCCTTTATTGGCCTGGAGGGCGAACCGTCTTATATCGACACCGCCTGTTCCACTATGCTGCAGTCCTCAGGCATGCCGCTTACCAAAAGAGAAAAAGAAATAGCGGGACTGCTGGCCGAAGGCAAAAATACCGGCGAAATTGCGCAGGCGCTCTTCATCAGCGCGCACACGGTTGCCAAGCACCGCAAGAACATGCTCCAAAAGACAGGCACGCATTCGGTACTGGATCTGGTTTTTAAAGCGAGGTGCCAGGGATGGCTATAAAGTTTAAGTTGAACATCTGCCCAAAACCTAAACTCCCTTAACCTATAACCTAACCTTAAAACTTTACCCTACCCATGTCACCCCGAGCGCAGTCGAGGGGCCACAATCGAACACAAGCTCCAATAAGAAAACAATAAAATATTTTTGCATAGATTTGCTGAACTACAACAGGCTGGCAATGCTGTTTATGGAAATCCTGCTCCATAGAGCACCTGCCTTCTAAGCAGGCGGTCGAAGGTTCGAATCCTGATGCGATTATTTTAGAAGGTCATTGTTCTGAATCCAGTCGAGGTCTGTGCACAGTCATTGCGAGGAACGAAGCACCCGAGCCTCCGAACTGAGCGTTAGCTAATCACACAATCCAAATCTAAAAAAGCCCTTCCAAAATCCTATACCCAATACCCTCATCCAAAACATCCGTACCTTCCTTAAATATAGAAATCCTCCCCACACCGCACTTATGCTGCAACCTGCTGTAAGGAACAGCATTATCTTCAGTAGAAGCCTGAAAAGCGACAGGCTCAAAGGCTTTAAAATTGACAATCGCATTGGTATTCGAAGGATACAGCAGCATCGCTTTGCCGGCATTCCAATAGTCATTATACACATACATTTGCCTCAGGTCATTGGTTGACGGGTTAGAGTTTCCATTCGTCGTCAATAGCAACCCGTCGCCCTTTTTTGAATCACAAGGTTCAAGCCTCATGGTCAACCCCTCCCCAAAACCTTAAGCCTTTTACCTACCCTCTATCAGCCAGTCAACCACCTCAACGCCGCCAAAAAAGTCCGTTTTGACTACTTTTCAGCCTTTTTGTATACATTTCATACTGCTGTATTTCAGAATTTTACCAAACAAAACAGTAAAATAATGAAACCCGTAAAGCAAAAAATCCTAAACGCAGTCGTAGCATTCACAACCTATTCCTACCTGATGCTTTTTACCTATGCCGCAGCAAGCAAGCTGCTCGATTATGAAACTTTCCTGGTACAGCTCGGCCAGTCGCCCATGCTCAGCGCCTTTGCAGCAGGACTGTCCTGGATAGTGCCCATTGCTGAATTGCTGATTGCGGGGCTCCTGTCCTTCCAAAAGACCAGGCGCGCCGGGTTGCTTGCTTCGCTGTTTCTGATGGCAATGTTTACCGCATACATCTACATCATGCTTCACTACGGTTCGTTTGTTCCCTGTTCCTGCGGGGGAATTCTCGAAGACATGAATTGGACAGAACATTTCTATTTCAATCTCCTGTTTGTAGCCATGGCTGTGGTGGCCATTTTCGCAGCTGCTGAAATAAGGCATCCCGCTGCAGGGAAAAAGAGCTGGATGCGCAAGAGCGGACGGATGCTCCTGCTGGTGTTTTCCGGAATAGCAGTAGTAGTTATTCTTTTCCTGCTTTCACAACAGGAGATGCACAGAAACAACGGCTTTGTCAGAAGCTACCCCCACCATCCCGTCACCCAGATCAAAGGCTACAGGCTTCCGTATAATTCTTACTACATTGCCGGATTCTCCAAGGGCAGGATACTGCTCGGAAACGATACGGCGCCGCTGCACCTGCTGGCAGTCGACTCGTTGCTGTCGTCAGAAGAAAAGATAAGGATCGCTATTTCCGACCGCCAGCATCCCTTCAGGTCGGTAAAAATCAAGGTACAGGAAAACACATTCTATCTGGCAGACGGCACTGTGCCTATTGTCTATAAGGGAGGCACCGACAGCTGGAAAGGCACCAGGCTTCAAGGCCCCGACCAGTTTTTCTCTGCCCTGCTCCCCATAGGACAAGACCGGTTTGCAATTCGAGGCAGGGACACCGCAACGGGCCAGCACCTCTTGGGCTTTGTGGACTACAGTGCCGGTAGTTACAAATATGCGCCGGCGCTGCTGGAGAAAAAAATCGACGGCATTTTTGATACCGACGGCATGCTGGCCTACAGCCCAGAACTAAAAAGACTGGTATACTCCTACTATTACAGAAATGAGTTTATCGTGTATGGACGCAACATCGAGCTGGACTATCGGGGAAAAGCGATAGATACCGTCGCGATGGCTGACTTGCAGCTCGCCAAAATTCAATCCAAGGGAGAAGTAAAGCTGGCAGCAAAGCCGCCCATGATCCAGAAATACGCGGCCCTTGCAGGGCATTTCCTGCTGCTCAAGTCAGACAGGCTCGGAAAATACGAATCGGAAGAAATAGCAAAAGACGCCTCCATCATCGATGTTTATGATATCCAAAAACAGACCTATGAATTCAGCTTCTACCTCTACCATTACAAAGGCGAAGAAATAAAAGAATTTAAGACGTATGGCAGCCTGCTCGTCGGCAGGACTGAAAATTACCTCGTCGCCTGCAGGCTGAAGCCGTCGCGCTTCGGCAGCCTGCACGCTGTCAAGGAATAAGGAATAGCTTGCAAGCCATCAGGGAAAGGCCGAAAACCTGCAAAAAGAGTAGGCCGCAATTTAATAGACATAAAAGTATGAAAACACGATTTTTAAAATTAGGAATGCCGTTGGCAGTGTTTGCTATTGCGATCGGCGGGGCTTTTGCCTCACAGGGAAGTACGGAAGGAAATTTGCTGCCTGAAACGGGGTGGGTCGATACGCCTTCGCCTTGCATGGTTCAGGTAGAATGCAGCGATATTGAAGCGGCGGTCTGTACGGGCTTTTACAATGGAGAACTGCGCCAGGCTTATGCAAAAGAACATCTTTCTGATGCAACCTGTGCCAAAATCACCTTCCAGAGACAGTAGCGCTCAGGAAAGCTGATTTGCATAAATTGAAAAGAAGGTGCCCCTGCGGGCACCTTTTATTTTGCAGGCTGTCCGGTCTCCAGCCAATGCGGCTTGGGGCCGCCCTTCAGGTAAAAATCAAGCCAGTCGAGAATTTTAAGCGACAGGTCACGCTGGTTTGCGGGACGCACCAGCACATGCTCTTCCCCCGGGTAGGCCAGCAGGCAGCTCTCTTTTTCCTGGCGCCACAGGGCCGCATGCATCATCAGGCTCTGCTGCCAGTACACCTGCTTGTCATGGGTGCCCGCCCATAGCAGGAGCGGCGTGGTAACAGCCTGCGCATGGGCAATTGCGCTGGATGCCACAAAACTGCTGCTGTAAAAAGGCTGCGGCATGCGGAGCTGGCTGTATTCATACCGCCACATGTTCGACTGCCCCTTGCCGTCCAGCGAAAGGTAGCCCGACAGGTGGTCTGACTTGCCTGCGCCAGCTATGGCAGTCTTAAAAAGCGAAGTCTGGCCTAGGATATACATCGTTTCTGCACCGCCAAAAGAATGTCCGGTCAGGGCAAGCTTCTCAATATCGGCAACGCCCAGCGCCACCGCCTGCCGCGTGGCGGCTTCCACGCAAAGCAGCGCCGACTGCCAGGGAGAGCCTATAGTGTAGGCAATATCGGGACACAGCACGGCATAGCCTGCAGCTGTGAGCACTGAGATAGTAGTCCCGTTGCCGGCATACAGCGAAGGGGCCGAGTAAGCATGCACTTCCTTAGCCTTTTTGTCATAGATGCTGACAACCATGGGATATTGGCGGCCTTTGACGTAGCCCGCCGGATAGAACAGTGCCGCCTGCTGTCTGGTGCCGTCGGGAAGCGCATAGGATATGATTTCTGAAACGCCCCATTGAAACTGGCGCTGCTGCGGGTTGCTCTGGAATACTTCTTCTTCCTGTCCTTCGAGGGAATGCCAAAAAAGGCGTGGCGGCTGGCTGAAACTGCTTTCGACGGCAAGCAGCCGCCCATCGGTTTTGGCCTGTCCCGCCAGGCGGATGTTGCCTTTTTTTTCAAAAAGCGGTATAGTGCTGCGGTCTTCAAATAAGGAAATTCCCTGATCCAGCGTGCCCGCATCGGTAGCAGCAAGCACCATATGGCCCAGATCATAAGAATCGGAAACAAAGCCGCCATAGGAGGCTCTCGGCAGCCAACGCCCGCTGTCGTTCCCGAGCCTGTAGATTTTTCCCGATTCCCTGCCCCGTGTCAGGCGCCGGCGCTGCTTGCCGTTGGGCGAAAGCAGCCAGATGTCATGCCGGTCATACACCAGCAGTTCCTTGTCGCCGGCCGTCCAGCCGGGACTGCCGTAAGGAGGCTTCGCACCCGGGTAGTCATAGGCCTCCTTTTCCAGCGGGGTGGAAAATCCTTCCGTAAGGCAGGCATGGGTCTTTTTTTCAAAATCATAGGCCCACCAGTTTCCGTTCTTAAAATAGCAGGCATAGCGCCCGCCGGGAGACAGCTGCACGATCCCGGACTGGATGGGCATCCTGGCAGCCAGCAGTTCCTTGGTTCCTGTAAGCAGGCTTTTCACAAAAATATCGCGGTATTCTCCCCCATGGCGAAATGTGGGCTGGTAGGCCTCATCCTCGCTGGCATACAGCAGCGCATGGCGGCCGGTACTCGACAGTACTGCATTCCCATGGCGCGCGTCTTCTAGTTCCATGAGGGTGCCGTCGCTGGGCCTCCAGGCCGCCCACCTTGCCTGCGGCCTCCCGAAACCGGGACGCAGTTCCTGCGGCGGCAGCGTTCGGGCGTCCGGGCGCCAGACCTGCACATTTGATGCCCCAGCAGAAGGCGGCGCTGCTGCCACTGGCCTGTCGGTCACGTCAAAAAGCACCAGGCCGTTTCCGGAAAGGTGCAGTCCCGCCCCCGTCAGCATGGCATTTTTAAAGAAGTCCGAATTCTCGGCATCCAATACTTTGGCCTCCAGCTTTCCATAAATGCCGCCGCACCACCAGAGGCTTGCGGTACTGTCTTTTTTAGCATGCCAAAAAGCAAGCGCGCTTCCTGCCTCATTCCATTGGAAGCCGCTGCACGGCACGGCAGCGCCGGGAATGTTTTTCAGCAGTATCGTTTTTCCAAAATAGGCAATTCCTGCACTTTCGTTTCCGTCCTTCCCAAAGGCAACAGCCATGCTTTTTCCGTCCGGGTTGGCCTTGCACAAAGTGGCTCCGTGTATGGATTCTACGGCGCCGCTGGCAAGATTCACAAAAGACAGCGTGCCCTGGGATCCTGATGGGAAAGTCCCCGCAAGCCAGCCACCGTTGCCGGCAAAAATGGCCGAAGCAAAACCCGCAAAGCGTTTGAGCGCGGCATCGGGCAGCCTGGCCAGCGTCAAGGTATCGTTCCTCACGCAGGCAAACCACCTGCCGTCCTGTGAAAAAAGGGCCTTTGAATGGCCGGGAAAGGCGAGCCGTTTTTTCGTTTCCCTTTCCTGCAGGTAGAGCGTATCCGCGCTTTTGTGGCGCACGGTATAGGCCGCCCATTTTCCGTCGGCGGACGGCGGATGCGCAATGAGTTCGCTCCAAAGCCCGTGGTCATCATGGGTAAGCGCCTTTAATTCCTGCGCGGCGGCAGCGAATGAAAATAGAAGCCCTGCCACTGCTGGCAGGGCGCTTCTAAAAGGGTTAATTTTATGCATGTTTCTATATTTTAATGCTTAATAGCCCGCATTTTGCGGAAGCAGATTAGGGTTTTTCAGCAGTTCCGCATGCGGCAGCGGCAGCAGCGAATCGGTACTCTCCCACCCCGGCTTCAGTCCCGACAGCGCCGCATCCAGCTGGCCCCTGCGCTTCAGGTCAAACCAGCGGTGCCCGTGCTCCGTGAAAAATTCCCAGCGCCTTTCGGCAAGTACGGCATCGGCAAGGGCAGGTGCCGTAGCGGCCGGCGTGTCGCCGAGTCCCGCCCTGTTCCTGATGAGGTTGAGGTCTTCCCGGGCGCCTTCCGTGTTCCCAAGCATTGCCCTGGCTTCAGCGCGGATCAGGTACTGCTCTTCAATGCGCAGCTGTATCGAATATTCTGCAGACGTGCCCGTATTGGCGTTTCGCCTGTACTTGAAGGCATGGTGCCAGGACTGTGTTCCCGAAGTTACCGTGCCGATCCAGGCAGTCCGGCGCAGGTCGCCCGGCGCAAAGCTTGCTACCAGCGCGCTGGAAAGCGCA
>Ga0247730_1000182_pt1 | contig 61375 bp, 81 predicted proteins | sample UWRJL073202C2_FD_180959 | JGI IMG/M metagenome (GOLD analysis project Ga0247730, IMG submission 180959) | Plant litter microbial communities from Arlington Agricultural Research Station in Wisconsin, United States - UWRJ-L073-202C-2 | ecosystem: Environmental > Terrestrial > Plant litter >... | reverse complement strand
GTCGGAAGAAAAAACGGATTACGATTTGGATAGAAGGAAAGATGATACTAACTGGATATACTCTGGAGTACTGAGCAACTCGTCATGTTCTACTGTCAACGTATGAAAATCGTGCTGGACTGAGGGGAAATGCTTTGACAGATGTTGAACCATCGCTTCACTCTGCACCTGGTCCACCAATGTATCTGCTTCGGAATGCAGTATCAACCACCGCATATGTGTTGCGCCTGATCTAGGCTGCAGAGTATTGACGCTGGGATAAGGAGATGTGGGAAAGGCATCGGCGATGAACCAGTCTAGGTAGTCTGGAAAACTGCGGAGAAGGAGAGGAATGTCGTAAATCCCCTCTGACAACACCACTGCCTTTGTTGCAGCGAGAACTGCGCTGGAGACAGTGGGGAGCTCAGGAGCGTCCAAGAAGATGGTGGACAGCATATGTGCTGCGCAGCTATGTCCTACCAAGTACACGTTCTTGCATTGGTATTTCGCAATGATGAATTCGAGGAAATCAAGGACGTCGAGTGCATGGGTAGGATGGGTGATGGCTGGGGAAAGGCGGTAGTTTGGGACAAGAACAGGGAGGTGGGAGGAGGAGAGGAGGGAAAGGGCAAGAGAATGGTGGAGTGATTTGTCTTCTGCGCGCCAAGCACCGCCATGGATGAAGCAGATGACTGTATGCAGTTCTCCCACTACGTAATCGCTATCCGAAGGCCTAGACTGTGCGGGTGATATCGGATCTTTGCCATCGAGAGTACTGGAGGACGGGAGGTAGAGGTCAAAGCAGCGTAAAGGATGGAGAGGAGGAGGAGCGTATGGGATATCGTGATGGACGTTCATTGTGTTATTTCCAAGTATAGAGAGGAAAGCTGTAGAGGTTGTAGGTGTTCTCGATCTCAATCAGGAACCAAGAAACTCCGTCGCCAGTGATGGGTGGCTGTGTACCGCAGCATGACACATGGATTGCAGGTGACGTCAACCCGAGGTTTCATCAGTATAAAGAGTCGTCTCGTTTTCCAGTTCGTCTTCCTCCACAACCCCATCACTTTTATTCCACAATGGCTTTCACTGCTTCCGACATTTGCAAGGTTAGCCTACTCTGCTGTACTCCTTACTCGAGACGACGCTGACCATTATTAGATTATCTTTGCCATCTTTATCCCACCCGTCGGTGTCTTCCTCGAACGAGGCTGCAATGCTGACTTTGTACGTCCCCTTCTCTCCTAACAGTCCTTCCACCAAACTAACCGTCCTCCCTCTCTTTATAGTGCATAAACATCCTGTTGACCGTCCTCGGATACATTCCAGGAATCGTACACGCCTTATACATCATCCTCAAGTACTAGTCTCATTCCCCAGTGATACCCTCCCACCAGGACTCTTTGACGCTTGACGATTTACGAACGTGTTTTATTACTATTCACTTACGTCTTTTGTAATCCCCCTCGTCAGCCTCATGTTTGTGTGTTGAATTGTATACTTTATTCTTTCCCCCTCCCCCAGTCTTTGTGCCCCCTTGGTTCTGTTATGGCTTTCGGTGCCTTGCTCATGTTTCGGGACTACGTCTTATGAGCGCTTTGGGGACTCTAGGCTGCATACAAAACATTCTAGACCTATCGAACGCGGGATTTCTACCTCGCCAAGTCTTCCCATCAGCCTACCCGCTCTATTGTACCCGGCAAGACTAAGGATGTGTCGCTTGAAACTCGAGAAACGCATTCTATTGGCCCGGGGAGTCCTCACTATCCTCATCTAACGTGCTTGACATTGACTGAAGCTTGAAAGAAGAGTGGTTGGTTGGGATTTCTGGCTTCTCAAACTCGCTCTCCTCCTCCTCGGTCTCTTTAGATTCGTCTTCGGAAGTGCTAACCAAACTGGTTGTAACATAACTAGGCTGGGCGGCCAGTAGCTCTTCTATCGTCCTCTTCGCCGCCGCCGCTTTCTTCCTCTCCCTCGGTTTCTACTTCACTGGGAGGGAATGCAATGTGGAGCTGCTCACGACATGCTGGGTACATAATCGGGTGCCTTGAATCTTCTTCCATCTACAGTCAATGTCAACACAAATCCTTGGTGAACGACAGATAACGGGGATTACAATCAAGACTCTTAGTGCATCGTCGTACTTATCAACTCCCAGGTTTCGTACACTCCCAAAGGGTCACCTTCAACTTGTTCAACGGATACGTACATATGTCCCTTCATCTACAACGCGCAATATAGATATGTTTCATCGTGCGTCAAGGCTTGTTTCGCCAGATCAGACAAGTACCTCAATGTGTTCTAACCGGTCGCGCTGCGCCTAGATCCAGAGACCTGTCTCATGAGCACCTTCAACATTCTAGCCTATCCTCTAGACCTACCGGACGCGGGACACATATCTCGTTGGTCTATTACTGCTATCTTCTTGGCAATGTTATCGCTGTCGGATTGATGCTCAAAGCATATCTTTATGGTTTTCACTATCCTCGTCCGATGGGCTCGACATGAATATCATCGATCAAGGTGTATGAGGCTTGATGTGCTGCTGCTGCTAAGGTAGATCCTGGTGCAGGACTGGGGCGAGTTTTAGGTGCTGGTTATTTCTCCTCTTCCTTGCTCTCTTCCTTCCCATTGGACTATTCTGATTCATCTTCGAAAGTGCTAATTGTAACGGCGACAGGAGCGCGAAGTCCACCATGTCTAACAAAAGCAGGAGAGAAGCAATTGGACTACCGTCAACATGGATCCCTCGAGAACGGCAGACAAAACATCACTCTACTATCTCCTCGACGCCCATATCATACATCATTCATAAGCTGACTTGCTCCATGGTAGACGATAAGACTATGTATTGCTAGGTTGGACGGTTAGTAGCTTGGCCATCGTCCTCTTCTTCGCTGCTCTCTTCCTCTCCCCCGCCTTCTTCTTCAGTTTCATTGCCATGTAGCGAATCCGTCCTTCCTCTACTCAAGTAATTAGAGCTCTGAGATTCCATCCCGATGTAGGACTGGGCTTGTGACTGTCGGGCTTCAGCTGCAACATACGAATGCGAAGAACTATCGCCACCGTCTCTCCACTCGTCCCAAATCTGACGCCATGTCTGTATGTTCCGCTTGTCAAGATCATCGAGACTGTCAGGGAGCCTAGTACACATCTCTACAACACAAGTGTCAAGGGCTTCGAAAAACCGTTGCGTGTAGTCTATGCTGGGCATCCCGGGTGGGCTTAATTCGATCACAGCTCTTCCAATAGTGCAAAGTAATGGGACAGATCGTCGATGCGAAAAAGCAGAGGGAATGACATTTATAATGTCTTCCAGTGCGAGGTGAATAAGCCCATGGCGAACCCACAGACTGTCTTCTGCGAGCGTTAGAGTTTGAGTCACAAGTAGGCTGATCAGCTCAGATACAGCATGCGGCATAGGTTGGAAATAACCCGAGGCTGATGGCAAGAGGAGGAATAGTCGTTTTAATACAAGTGCCATTTGCTGACCAACAAGATACCTCGCTGCCAAGTACAATGATAATACACCTTGAGCAACTGCATTGTAGGGTAAGGATGGAAACTCACGTCGTTCAAGTGCAGGACGAAACAAATAGGACCTCAGACTATGGTCGAGCTTTTGGAAGGTTTCTAAAATTTGTTCCCAGAAGAGCGAGTCGTCCCAAATATCCCCCAGAACCTGGTTCAAAAATTCGACTGGTTTTATCTGTTCGTTCAGAGCCCGTATACACAATTCTGTTCGTACCTGCCCCCAGGATGTCCCAAAGTCAGCACGGTTCTCGGACGACAGAATGAAACTTCCCAGCCCCACGTCAGACAAGTCTAAACCTGGAGGGTGATATTCCTTCTGCAAGCACCACAACGCATGATCCTTGAAGACGCTATTATTTCCAAGGATTGTATATATCCACCTTAGAGCTCGATGGACTGAGATAATGGCCGTGGGTTCTCGCTTCGCATTTTCCTCTGTAATAAACGCAATATCGAGCCCAGCCCAAGACCCTACTGCGGGATGTTGGATCGGCTGGTCTGAGCGTTGTTGGCCTTTTTGCTTCTTCCCCGTTACAGACGTAAAGCACTTGAGACATAATTGACGGACAGCGAAGACGGCTGCCAAGAATTGCTGATAACCAACAAAATATAGCCAAGCCTGCGGCGATCGAAATGGCGTGAACTTCTTGTCTAACAGTCCTTTGCTGCGATGTGCAGGAACTACGGTTGTAACCAGCACCATCAGGACAGTAAGTCCGAATACAGCAGTCACAGAGCTTGCTGTCGTGTGGTCGTCCACGTTCCAGAGCTGCACCAAAAGACCGGCGAAGAACAATATCAATGCCGCTTGCAAGATCACTGGCAGAGCGGCCAGGATCTGAGGCAGCTTCCATGCATGTAGAGCATCAAAGCGAGCTTGGCGTATGCGAAGTGCATCACACGCAGACACAGCTACATCTCGTTGGAACTCTCTGATCCATTGTTTGCCCAGGATACAGACAGAAGAGACGGATAACGCAAGCGTCAAGCTTATGAAATAGAGGACATTGATTTGGACGTTAGCGATGGTAGAGCGAAAGGCGTTGACAGTAGACTCCGTAGATGGCGGGACGAAGGTGGAATTGGCAAGTTGTTGAGATATGACGAGGAGAAGGGCATTGGTCGTATCGGCGGGGTCCTGAGAAAGCGAGCTAAAGGATTCAATGCAGAATGCTGTCACGGCAGCAGAGAATAAACCAGTCTTTTTGTATTGTATGAGCCTTGTCTTCGATCAATCAGTAGCATGAACACAACGTACGAAAACCAACATAGTGTCGAGGTCATCTTTCCATCCCTTACAAAGTTCATCGTCATATTTATCGACCCCAAATTTCATACGCTCCCAAGGGTCACCTTCGACTGGTTGAAGGAATAAGTACGGTTGTCCCCCCATCCACGGTTTCAACTGCGCAACATTATGTGTTTATCGTTCGTCAAGACATGTGTTGAATGAAAGGAGAAATTACTCAACGTTTTCTAACCTCTCGGGACTCGCCATTGCTCGCCAAGCAGCAGCATCTCCCGAGTCCGGAATTGTAGAGTGACTACGTCTTTCTCTTTCTGCATATGGTATATGCCCTCTAGTAGAAGGCGTGCATGACCCTTCGGCACTCGGTGCTACTTGGGATGTAGCATCATCTCCTGATGCCAGAATCGTAGAGCGCCTCTCTGGTTCTCTTTCTGCATAGGATCGCCGTCTAGAATACATACTGCAACTTCTCGACGAGGAATGAGACTGTTCAAGGAGTAAGCATACGTGAACAACTCTCACAAGCGCCGAACCACGTCACCGACGATATTATCTCTGGGCTCTGAGTGCTAGGTGTTACAGAAGAAGGTCGATCTTTTGGGATTGCAGACGAAGTTCCCGGCTGGAAATCAACCCTCTAATTTAGTATTTGTTTGTAAGTCAAACAGACAATGCAACCACAACCCACAATCTCTTCAAGCCGGAGTTCTTCAAGTTCTCTACTATGATGCCACTCCAGGTTGCCCATCTCAATCCCTACATCACTCGGTATAGAGTCCTTGGCTGAATCGCTACGCTGCCGTGAGACAGTCAACATGTTGGTCTATGAGAGAGTTTGAGTATCAGTGCTGATGGCACAGATGAGACAGTGCCCGACGCTTAACCTTGAGCTCGTACAACACATCTCAACAACGTGCATACGTTAATATTCATAAAGATAAGGCAATACTTAGAACACAAGGTACTCTAAGTAAATCTGAGACATAGGTAGAAGTGACGGTATACTGACAGTGACGACGCTGTAGTTGGGTAAGCATCATATATGCCAAGTTAAAGAGCTTGCTTTCCGCCGCATCGAAATGAAGCCATTGGCAGTGTCTGCACTTTTCCTTGGCGCGATGAACATTCCCGTGAGCTTGAGATGCGCCTGGTCACCGTCCTTGCTGGGTAGCGGCAGAAGGTGTGCTACGATTAATTATCGCTTTTCAGTCCTTTGGAAGATGTACAGCGTGGGATTCGTAATTTTCCCGCCTAGGTAGTGGCATCCCTTTTCGGCCAATGGGTTCGTGTTATGTTGGCAATATAACGCACCTATACTGCCATAGGCGCTGCGCTTGTTGCATCATGATCTTCTTCTCAGATTCTTTGGATAGTTGCTCCTGCTATTCTCCCTGGTCCAGGCGGAATTGAGCGATTTGATAGTACACCCGCTTCCAACGTGGTTTAGGTTCAGCTAGTTTTCCTAGTTTCAGAGCTTCTAGGACTCCAGGATCTGTATGAATGCCATCGGATTTGAGATAGGTTGAGCCATCGGCATAAATAAAACCTACGGAAAGAGGCGAAAACGTATTGGAATAAAGATGAACAGCTAATGCTAATTGCAGTAACTTACTTGCGTTCCAGAATCTCATCGTAGATGCTGCACTCATCAAACCCGGGCACTGAAGAGTGAGGGAGTCTTCCTGCGCCTTTGAGAAGTTGTACGTGTTTTCATACAGACATGTATGGTTGTCCTGTACGTTCTCGAGGTCGATAAGCACAAAATCCGAGCTGCCATTCCCATCATCACGACGGAGAACATTTCTTTCTGCAAAGTCACAAAGAGCATAACCGGTATCATGAATTCTGGTCAGTTTTTTCAAAAGCATCACTCTGCCACGACATCAGGCTTTTCGGCTTCAAAATGAGATAGAACCGATGTCACGCACCGCTCAGAACGAGGCAATTCGTAAAAGGGAATAGCAATAGCAGTCCCGGCATGCTCTAAAACCAGAATGCTCATTTCATCCCAATAGCTTCCAGGTTCAGGTCTCCCTCGAGAACATGCCATCATGGTTGAAATAACATCTCCTTGTAAAGATGCTAGTGCTTTGTGCGTCTGCCTCTCCTCCATAATCAGCTTCAATGCGCCGACTTTGAGAACGACGCGTTTATCGGGGACACTATCAAAGTACCCAAGATAGACAGTAGATCGGCTCGAGACACTGATCACTGCTGTGACAATCAAATTGTCGGTGCAAGTAGATGGCATGTCCTCAGACAATATGAGCTCCACTTTGGGTTATCCGTTCAGGCGCTTGGCGCGACTGTAGCCATGCTCTTCGGTATCTGGGGTGAACGTAGCAATGACCATGATGGTGGTTCAGTAATAGGAATGGCTACGGGCTAAGGAATGATTCAACAAGAACCACGTGTTCAAACATAGTCATTTCTCGACCATTATTGCCTACCAAGAGTGGGCAATAGGTGTTTCAAAACGAGAATATTCGCTAACGGTCCTATGAAATGATATACAAGTCCTATACATGTGAGGTCCAATTAGATATCCACCTCCTTAAGTGCAACATCCAATGCCTTCGCAGCCCCTTCTACATCCCGCATGGTATTATACATCGCCACAGGCGTCAACCGAATGACATCTGGCTTTCTTTCATCGCCCAGAACCCCTTTACTGCGTAAAACATCAAAGACTTTATCCATGCGTCCTTCACCCACAGGCAAGAACAACAACGACAACTGAGCGCCTCTCTCCTCCGGATTCGACGGCGTAATGATCGTGAATCCCTTCTTCTCATCTCCAGTTGCCTCTTCCACTGGGATGTAGAATTCGGACTTCTTCAACAACTCTTCTAGTTTCCCAGTGAGAGCCAACGAGCGTTCACGAACAGCTTTGATCATGCCGACTTCTTTGAACAATTGTAGAGAGCCGAGGAGAGGTGCTGCGGACATGATAGATGGGTTAGACTGCTGGAATCCTTGTGCGCCTGGAGAAGGGTCAAACTCTTTTCGCATGGCGAAACGAGTCTTCAGATCATTTCCCCACCAACCTGCACTCCTGCAACACACCATCAGTAATGATGCACGGGCTCACGAGAACAGACATTTACCTAGGCTTCCCACTTTCATTCGAATTCTCGTGAATGAACAAACCTGCTATGCTTCCTGGGCCGCCGTTAAGGTACTTATAGGTGCACCAAACAGCAAAATCCACATTCCAGTCATGCAAACTCAGCGGTACATTGCCAACTGCGTGAGCTAGATCCCAACCACAGGTCAATCCCTATTGAATTTTGTCATTATTACAAATAGAGGGCATAGAGCGAGAGTCACTTACGAGCTCTTTCGCCTTTGCAGTGATCAATGAAATGTCGAATAGTTGGCCAGTGTAGTATTGGACGCCACTGAGTAATACCAAGGCGATTTCGCCGGCTCTTTCTTGTATGACGTTCAGAATGTCCTCTGTTCGTAGGGTATGTTCGCCTTCTCGCGGAGAGATTTCTATGACAGCATCCGAGGCGTCGTATCCATGCGCTTCGACTCGAGATGCAAAGGCGTACTGACGACGAGGTTGCATTAGAACGATGCTTTGGGAGATAATGGAGAGAATTACCTGATCAGATGGAAATGCCCTTGCCTCACACAAGATCTTGTACTTGTTCTGAGTAGGCTTGTAGAAAGAGTCGAGCATGAGATGTAAATTGGCGGTCAACGTGCCCATACACGCTACTTCCTTCTCTTTTGCACCTGAGCATATAGCAAGTCAGTTTGGAAACATGCATTTCAGCAAAGATAAGGGGTATTGCATACCGACGAGTTCAGCAAAGTAAGGCGTCAATAAATCCGTGTATGATGTCCAGTTACGGTCTGATGCGTGAACAAAGTGGCCCTCGACTGCTCTGCGAAACAAGGTAATCTATCACCCGCCCACTACTTGAAATTGTTCTTTAGCTGAACATACTGTGCACCCCATACATCCATCTCCTCCTCCAGCAGTTTTCTAGCTCTGTGAGACTGAAGGCCCAGCGAATGACCGCATAGGTAGATTGCTGGACTATCCGCTTCTTTTGCTGTTGAACCTATGGCTTTGTTGGTGGGAAAAATGAAGTCTTTGCTCAGAGGAGTGTACAAATCTGCCATGATGGTCGTGGTTCAGTTCAAGAGCGAGAGAGGGTGAGGAAGCCATTTTTCGTTCGGGCGGAACACAGCTCGCTAGCAAAGGGGCATTCCCAGATTCGCGATCTTCTGCTTTGACCGGATGGTGATCGGACCGGGCTGACAGACCCGCGGACTCAGCAGAAACCGGCGTTGGGAGGAGGCTTGGTAAGGATTCAATCGTTGCATACTGACACTGACTATGAGCTCAAAGACGGCAGTGGTCGTAGGAGCAGGGCCTGTAGGATGTCTGGCAGCACTCATGCTAGCGAACCGTGGATGGACGGTCAAGATCTTGGAGGCCCGCCCCGGTAAAGATTTCCTATTAAACTTTTTTACATGAAACCTGAATTAACCATGAACGTGCCCCTCGGCCAGCTCGTCAACAGACGCAACAGAGGAGCATCAACCTGGCTATAAGCCATCGTGGACTGGAAGCTCTCAAGGCTGTCGACCCTAATGCAGCTACTCGTTTTTTGGACAGTGCAATTCCCATGAAGGGTAGGATGATACATAGTGTGGAAGGAGCACTGGACAGCCAGTTGTATGACAAAGATGGACAGGTAATGTGTTCAGAACCCAATACACTCCCGGGGCATTACCGCTCACGCGACAGACAGTGCATCAACTCTATCGACCGCAGTGTGCTGAACCAAGGACTGCTGGAGGACGTGGAGGCATGTCCAGCAATCCAGGTCCTTTTCGAGCACAAGGTCCAAGCCATCGACTTTGAGAAAAAGACCATTCGAGCGGGACTTGGACCTGAATTCATGTTCGACTTGTGCATAGGTGCAGACGGCAGTTATTCCGCTGTCCGTAGGGAAATGATGAAAGTCGTCAGGTAATGATTCGTCTTCCTCCCGTGCTCTTCGTAAAAACAATGCTGAAAATATAGAATAAAATGCAGAATGGATTTCTCACAGGAATACATTCCGGATGAGTACATCGAATTGAAGATTCCTGCAGGTCACGATCACACAGGCCAGCCGACGTTCGCGCTCGATCCCAACCACTTGCATATATGGCCTAGACATTCCTTTATGCTGATAGCTCTGCCCAACAAGGTATAAATTCTGCTATCTCTCGCTTGACATCTTTGAACTTTAACCCCCTAAAATAGGACAGGTCGTTCACGTGTACACTTTTCGCACCTCGTCGAGACTTAGATGATCTTCTCGCTCCTGCTGCTCATGGGAAGAACGGCGAGAAAATGGTGGCCTGGTTCCAAACACATTTCCCAGATGCATTTCCGATCATAGGCGAAAAGAATTTTATCCGGGACGTAACGCAGAATCCTCGGAGTCCCCTGATTTGTACTCGAGCAAGTGCTCTCTCAGCCTAGCCGAATTTAACCACCACCGCTGAAGTAACATCCATTTTCTCTCGCAGTCCAACCCATATCACTACAAGGGCCGCGCGATTCTTCTTGGAGATGCTGCCCATTCCATGGTTCCGTTCTATGGACAAGGTTTAAACTGCGGCCTGGAAGATGTCCGTATTCTGGACGTCTTGCTTGGCGAGCAAGAAGATACCGAGGCAGGACTGCAGGCCGCCCTCACCAAGTACAGTGAAACCCGACATGAAGATCTCTTAGCCATCTGCGACCTTGCGATGCAGAACTAGTAAGCTCCAGCCACATGCAACCGCGTAGATCTTTGTTGGTTGACGATGGAGATGCAGCGTTGAAATGCGACATCTGGTCACCTCACCCCTCTTTTTATTCAAGAAATGGCTGGACACCACCCTGTACGCCTTATCCTCTTCATTGGGCGTCGCCGCAGCCACCGCCAACCAATTAACGCCATATGCACCCGTGGAACCTAAAGGGTGGCTGCCACTTTACACGATGGTCACCTTCCGCCCGGATATCAACTATGCAACTGTGAAGCGTAAGGCGGCGTTCCAGAATAGCATCCTCACCGCTGTAGGATGGGCATCTATTGGCAGCGTAGCGGCTGTAGCAATTTGGGGGTTAGGCTATGCCAGGAAGTTGCTTCCGTGAGCCTTCGTATATAGAATAAAGTATGAACGCCACCGCATGTATCACCCTTAATATCACCTTCATAGACGCAAGATATATTCACGATGGATTAACGTTCGAACCAAGCACTGTTTTTGTTATTTACATATGTACGGCAGGGAGCCTCAAGTGCGATGACATTGTACAACAGAATGCAGAATGCCCAATAAATAACCGGTGCGAACCGAAGTAGCAGTGAGCAAGCAATGAGCGACGACGGATATCACATAACATAGCCCAAGAAAGGTAAGCGATAGAAGAAAAACATTGTCCGACGATACATATTTGGGTCAACCGTTTGTCTGAAAGGAAAGAGAAGGTCGTAAGTAGAGAGGGGGGGTTGGGGAACGTCATGGGGAACTGCACAGCAAGATAGACCACCACAGGGGAAAAAACAAATAACAGGGTGCGAAAAAAAATATCATGATGAAGAATGAAATCTAGTCATCGGCTTTGGCCTTTGGAGGTCGGCCACGGCGCTTCTTGGGTTGCTCAGATGGAGAGACTGGCTCGGGGGCTGGGGCTGAGCTAGGACCTGCATCTGCTGAAGTGGTGCCGGCGGCTGCGCTTGACGAAGAATCAGGCTTGGGGTTCTTCGGAGGACGACCTCGTCTGCGCTTTGGCGCCGGTTCCTCTCCATCATCCTTCTTCTCCTGAGGTAGCGAGCAGTAAGCACCTCGGTCATTACGCGTTAGCGGGTGCAACAGGAAACGTACTTTAGGTGGTCTACCGCGTTTCTTCGGCTTCTGGGACTCCCCTGATGCATCAGCAGCGAGGGCCGCGATGGATTTCTTGTTTTTGCTACCTTTGGGACGACCACGGCCGCGCTTCTGCGTAGGCGCTCCGCTCTCGCCTTCTGCTGCCGAAGGGCCTGGAAGAAAACGGATGGTAAGCAAGAGGATCGGCGGAAGCATCGCGTAGAAGAGAGAGAGACCACAGCAGAGGGCAGTGGATGGGCAACACGTAGGCAGAAGAAAGTAGCTGGATTTCGCAGAGCACTGACCTGCTTGCTCTTCGTTCCCTATGAGCTCGTCGTGGGCCTCGCTATCGGACATGATGAGTCGAGGGGAGGAAACGACGATGAGAAGTCGCGTATGTGTTGGGCAGAAACGCAAAATACGGACGGGCAGGACGTGAGCGCACTGCAGAAGGGATGATGGTTGAAGACCAAGATGGGGAGCGCGTGTGACCCGCTTGCCTTATACACAAACGATCTGACCCAAATCAGAAAAAAATGGTGTTGTCACGACGGAAGCAAATAAATTATTGTTATTTTAACATACTTAACTCCCGCATATCTCACCCTGCCTGCGTACAATTTCATTAGCCAGAATCATCACCGTCTCATTTTGCACCCTAAAAAGCACTTGTGCGTCGTATTTTATGAGAGAATTTTCTGCGAGATCCGCCTAACTCCATACTTAGCAAGATCTGTCCAAGCGATCGGGTTGTCCAATTTACATCCTCGATCAGTCAAATTATGCGTCACATCAGTCTGTCACATGCGTTACAGCCGACGGTCCGGACATCCACCGACGTGGTCAACACAGCCACTGCGCACCAATTATGCCTCCACCTCGACTACTGCTTGCACTGGCTGCATGCATCCCCATAGCTTGCACCAAATTCCTTCATTCCCTACCGGAGGATCCTTATGCATTTCCAAAGTACAAGGTCGCCTTCCTCAACAACTTGCCTATCCAGAACGAGACCGCCGAGCGGTGGCTGCATGAAGGCTTACTAGGGGGAGAACCCGAGTTTTTGGAGGCAGATTGGACATGGACGGCAGACACAGCTTCTACAGGCTCCAGGAAGGAAATTGGCGGTGGATCAGATGCAGAGCCTGAGAAGGTATGTCTAGTCTAGTTAACGCTTTCACTATGCATCCGCTGACTCTAGTGGTCAGCTATCCCCAGGCTATACACTTGAAGCGATGAAGATTGGGCCTCGGAATTCCTACCTATGTTTGATTCCGAACCCATTGGACCTGCCAGAAACGCCTGCAGACGAGGACCTAGATGCGGAAGTGGCACCGGCTCACAGCTGGTCTCTGCTTCAACCTCTGACAGGATCATGTCTCTATGTACGTGTCCTGCGCGCTCATGTTTCTATTTCTCCAAACAATTGACTTGTATCTCGATTAGCACCGTCAAGGATGGTTCACTTATTCTTACTGTCATAACCAGGAAATCCGTCAATTCAAAGAGCTTATGAAGGCTCATGTGAATACGCATGGTCAGTATTGTTATTCCAACTAGTTTCTTGGGCCTGGAGATATTCATCAAGTGCGGTCCGCTAATGCATTTCCAGGGGGCTATAAACCCGAGGAAGACAAAGATGTATGTTGAGTCCTCCTTCTGCTGTTGCGAGTTTTTGGCTGATTTCTGATGTCCAGTGGGAATCTTTTACTTTGGGTCGCGCACCAGCTACCTCCGATTTGGCGGTAGCAACCCCTGGCGCTGGCTCACGATATCTCGTTCAGCGCTGGGGAGACGGGACTATGTGTGATCGTACTGGCCGTTCAAGGTTAGCGATTTCATTAATCCATCTATCCTTATCGTATACTGACCATAATTCATCGCTTTCCTCGCTCACAGAGAAGTAGAAGTTCAGGTGAATTCTCGGATCCAAATATCCGTATACCATAGAAACAACTGCTGATACTTTTATTTTTCCCACGTAGTTCCATTGCTCAATGGCCATGTCGGATACCATTCTTTTCGTCAAGGAAACCAAGACGTGTTCCTATATCCTCGTCATAAATACTCCACGTCTCTGTGGGGAGCCTGGATTCAGATCAAGGCAGGAAATACGAGAGCAAGCCACCATCAGCTGCCGGGAGATCATCTCGTCGAACGATGCTTCACCACCGCTGGAGCTTCGAGCTGTGCCGAATATGGATTATCCCCAGAAAATTCCTATTCGGGCCCCGAAGAAACTACCGCCATCGCCTCCCAAGAAGCAGCAGGAACAGAAAGCGCCACTGAAGAAGGCAGCTGACGTTCTCAGCGAGACCGTTCAGAAAATGTTCTTTGGCACAGAAGACGAAAATGTGGTCATAAAAAAGTTTGACGAGGAGAGCTTGCAAAAATTGCTCGATGCTGCTGGTGTTCAGGTGGATGTTCAAGCGGATGGTGACCAGTTCGTGTTTGCGCTCGAGGAGGATACGCAAGGGAACTTTGATCCTGCCGGCGAGTCAAGACTCAGAGAGGTCTTGCTGGCCGCCGGATATGACCTCCTTGTGGAAGGAGAGGACGACGGCTCTACAACAGAAGGCGGAGAGAAAGAAGCAGGTAAGGATCAGTCCTCCGGCGTTGAAGGCATGGAGAGGCCAGGTAACAATCGCGAAGTACATGAGGAAGATGAAGACATTTATTATGATGAATTATAATTCATGCCATTTTCTGGTCTTCATTTGCATGTCGCGGAAGAGCCGCTTGCATGTTCTTGCATATTTCATTGGAATGATAATAGGTTTCCATTCAGTCTGCTTTCAACGCCCGCATGCATGCTGCAAAAGGCTTGACAGCTCTTGAACTGAAAGTTACATATGCAGGACCTGTATCTGCCAGAAATGAGGCGGCAATAATCGTGAACATGTGTTTTGGTTGAAAGGATGTCTACAGTACATACCCACGCCGAAGATTAAACAACTGATAGTTGGACTACCTGTCTCTAGCATATCGCCTGAACACTTTGAATAACAAAAAGACAGAGAGAAATGTAACAAAAGCGGTTGCAATTGGCATTGTGACATGGTTCTTATCGTCTTGGCGTGCATCGTCAATAACTTTATTATATGGTACAATGAATTTGGATGTGAGCTTCTACGACACTATTTCACTCTGGGTCATACCACTCAACTCATCTCCTGGGTTAGCTTGATGTAGTGTGCCCACCCACCAGCCATGTGCGGCATGAGCTTGTCAATCTCCACATCAAACAAAGGTGTGCGCGCATACAAGTCGTGATGCTATATTGCAACCATGTTAGAAGCAGGCAATTTCCACGCAATGTACGCCACATACCTTGCGAGTTTTCCAGCCAAGGAAATAATAGGCCATCTTGGGATCGTTGGAAGCAATGCTCCAGTTACCACCGGTAAAGCCACCATCAGGCGCCAAGTAGCAGTCGGTAAATGTTTTGTGGAGAGAAGGCATGAGGGATTCGACGTTTGAGCTCTGCTTCACGTAGATCGTGCAGAGTTGACACACGGGCGCGGTCAGTGCAGGTCGAGGGAGTTTGGCATCCTCGAAGGGGAAGTACCAGACTGTAGGCTTGTTTTTCACGTCAAGAGCGTTGACGCGAGCACGGAAGTCGCCCTCAGGACCCTTGTACTCTTCTGGATTCACCTCGGCAGGCCACTCTGCTTCGATTGTTAGATATGCACTTGGATGAATAGAGTAATTTTACGCACGAATAATCCAGCAAAGATGATTAGGCTCTCCAATCGGCGTACCATAGTATTGCTCTTTAACACCTGCTTGGACAGCGGCAGCCCGCAAGGCAGAAAATTCAGGTGAGTTGAGCTTGAAGCTGCGATCCACGGTGATCTTCAAGACTTCGGAGATAATGGGGAATGCTGCGCGAGTGGCCATGATGTAGTGGTTTGTGAAGCATTCCTGCTCGTCGGCGGGATTATATACGCGCTGAGCTTCGACGCTGTGTCATTTCCCGACCGCGAAGGAGCAGGGTGAATCAGAGTGTATGCCGGATTTGAACGGAATGGGGTTAGGTTTTGGACCCACAAGAGCGCCACATTGGCATTCATAAACCAAGCAGGGTCAAGAGATTGCCAAGGCTCATTAGCTGTACAGCTGTTTGGCGAGAATACGACGAGGTTAGGACGAGGAAAGAGAGAGGACTGGTCTGCAAACGATCTGAACACCGCGTAACATAAAATAAACGATAGCTGGCAGAATATATAAATATAAATAAATAAAATAGGAACAAAAACATGACGTTAGACACCGGTCCGATGTGACCATCTGGTTAGCCTTGCAGTCACTCGATATCGAAGTCGCTGATGATTCTTTTGCGCACCTACTGGCCCTTGGCTCTTGACCACGACCATCCGAGATGACGGCCACTACCCCCTTCCCCACGTCCCCAGACGCTTTCAAAGACAGCGATCAAGCTCATCTCGCAGTCCCTGACGCTGCTGGCAACAATAAGGTGCGTCCCCTTGCCTACATAATTACCTATGTGGGTATCACGCCGGAAGTGGATATTCGTTAACCCCCGTTTCAGACGTTGCGGTTGCCCCGGTTTAGCCTCTCGCCTGCTCGTCATGACTCCACGTCCAGAGTGAACACACCTCGTAATACTACGCCCGAACCACCATCGCCAGCACTGTCGACACCGACATCGACCTCCAAGTTCAGATTCTCCCGCAAGAATTCATACTCTATATTTAATAGCAATAGCAACAGCAACGGCCAGTCCACGCATTCGCCCTCTGAAAAGCTTGCGACCGCGTCTACGACGTCTTCTTCCTATCCATTCCCTAGCCCAGAAATGCTGCCAGAAGGCAAAGAGAAGCACAAACCTCTTCACGACCTCAAGCGATTCCTGAACCATCACATCCCTCATCATAATGGCTCTAATGGAAATTCAAGAGGAGAGACACCCCGTCTCGGCTCCTTCATGAAGTCTGCCAAAGGCACTGGTGTTCATACTCCTGCTTCAACGCGCTCACCTTCGGATCACAGCGCCAGCTCGACTTCGCTGAACCAACAATACCACCAACCGCCAACCTCGCTACAAGATGTAACCCAAGCACATCTCTCTAAGAAGTATGGAAAGTGGGGGAAAGTCCTCGGTAGCGGTGCAGGTGGCACTGTCCGTATCATCCGTTCCAGGGGCAATCCGTCGAAACAGGCAGCTCTTATGTATGCTGTCAAAGAGTTCAGAGCAAAGCGGCCTGGAGAGACAGACAAAGATTATCAGAAGAAGGCACGTTCACGGTTTTTAACCCTGCAGCACATCGTCTAACCTTCGTGATAGGTCACTGCTGAATTCTGCGTTGGATCTACTCTCAGACATGTCAATGTCATCGAAACCGTCGATATCGTCTGGGACAACGGACGCTACTACGAGGTAGCTTTGTGAAAATTTCAACTCTTGTTCCAGGATCTGAACACTTCTCAAGGTCATGGAGTATGCTCCTTTTGATCTTTTCTCAGTAGTCATGTCTGGCAAGATGTGTCGACCAGAAATTTACTGCGTCTTTCGGCAAATTTGTGACGGTGTGGAATACTTGCATCGCATTGGGTTTGTCTTCTCATGATCACCTGGACTCGTCGCTTACGTCTTGCTCCCCAGCCTTGCGCACCGAGATCTGAAATTGGACAACTGCGTGATGACGACGGGCGATGTTGTCAAACTAATCGACTTTGGAACTGCCACTGGTGCGTTTTCGTCTTCTAGCCGCCCCAAAAAGGATATTTTTACTGATGGCTGTTATTGATATCTCTTCATAATCTTCTCCATCTCGATGCTTCAACCGCTACCCCTCATCTTCTGACCTTTGACGTTTTGCTTAGTCTTCCAATATCCGGGCTCTGGTAAGACCGTACGAGCTACGGGCGTAGTGGGCAGCGATCCCTACCTTGCGCCCGAAGTCCTGGCCAGTGGGGAACGAGAGGATGAGAGCGGCACTCTTCGGAAATCCCGGACCAATCCCGCTGACGAAGCTGGCGGTACGTATATTTACGCAAGAATTCTAGCGAAAATCTCATCGAGTGATCTTTATAGCCTACGATCCTCGAAAGGCTGATGTATGGAGCGTGGCTATCATCTTCATGTGCATGATACTGCGCCGTTTCCCCTGGAAGATACCGGATGCAAAGGATGTCAGTTTCCGAGCCTTCGTCGCCGCACACCCCGACCTGCAGCGGATTACGGATGCGAATTCTCAGGCGAAACAACTACGTCGGCCTAGTGTCACCACTAAGTCTTTGGATAGCGGTCGGCCAAGGTCCGGAAGTGTGGCGCAAAGTGTTCAGGAATCGCCCAAAAATAGACGTAATGCCACCATGCCTCTGTTGACAGCGCTAAGCCCTGCACAGCACAATGGTGAAGACGACAGGGCTCTCGTTCCCCACACAGGGTTCAAAATCGTTCACGGTGTCAGCTCCATTCCCCACGGATTTGGGGCTTCTATGTCTTCTGACAGCCCCGAGTCGCTATCGCGGGAGTCTTCTCCTACAGACGACTCTGTCTCTGTTGCTGAATCGTACTCTGCGTCTTCACAGACCGACAACGACGCATCTGATTCTTCATATTACGATTACCCTTCCCCGTCTAGTCTTCACCCTCACTTCGAGTATCAAAGTAGGGTTCCCTCACGATCAACTGCGACATTACCTCAAGCAGCATTAGGCTCGTCTATTCAGAGCTCAAGCAATCCTCTGAAGTATTTGCACCATGCGAGACACGTGGAACCTTCTGCACAGAGGTCGGGTGACATGGATCCCAGTGTTCGGACCTTTGCTCGACCAGGAGAGTCCACGGAGAGCTTACCTACGAACCTTGTTTATGGCAGAGACCTCCACGACGACCGAGCACATCCCAAGGTCACTACAGAGTTGAAACCAGCCGAGCAACAACAAGTTGAAGATTCACTGCTGACCCCTCGCATTCCGATGCGTGACGTGCTTCCAGAGGTCAATGGATTTGGTCGGATAGTTGGTGTGCGTAGATCGAGTGTGAGCACAGGTCCTTTACCTTCACCTACGAAGCGACAGTCGCCAAATGGAACACCCCCACCCACGTCGCAGCAACAAGCAACGCCCACTTCATTAGAGACGCCTTCTTCTCCGAACGCAATTCACTTGACACAATCGCCCACTTCAAATACGGACATAACCACACCTACTTCGCCCCCTGCACAAGTGAAGAAGCGAGTACGATCCGACAGCGTTACTACTTTCAATGGTGGCGGTGCAGAGTCGATCTTCCGACTGCTTCCTCGGGAGACGCGACCAGCGCTTCGTCGAATGTTACATGTGGATCCAGAACAGCGCTGCACTCTGACCGACCTTCTCTTAGGTCGCGGGAAGCTCAGCAAGCTATTGTGTGGAGGGGTGGACGGAAACGATAGGGACGGTACCAGCAGCATTGTTCCAGATGAGAACGAGGACTACTGTGTCGATACTGAGGCAGAGGTAGACGAGGGTGATGAATGGTTGAAGAGCGTTGCCCCTTGCTCAAGGTCTGGCGTAACGCCAGAACATGTACACATGAAGGTTCAGGTCGACGACAAGCAGTCGAAACGGCGATTCTTCTGATTATGTTCTTATTGTGTCAGAACATTTGCTCCTGTTCACCCCCCATGGACTGTTTTATGTCACCCTACCCATGGACAGTTCTCGTATTTATTGTAATCTGAGGAGAAAACCCGATCTGTATAGAAGTGGATATATACTTTAGTTCTATTTGCTGCATGTTTTTATTTCCCTGTCCTTTCTGACGAGTTGGTGTAAGGAGACTCGCGATAATTTTAGTAGCTTCATGTGCAGAGTATTGTATTCTACACTTTATTACATCGTTTACGCATTATTTCAATACTCGATGCTATTCTGTTCTGGTGGAGCGCGAAGCAATGTAAAGCTAACCGTCATCTTCTCTCTTCCTCTTGATCATCTCTCGCGTTACCTTATGCTGAGAGGCTTCGTGCTTGGCCAACTCTGGTGGTACCTTTGAAACCGGGGACTTGGAGATCTCTGTTGAGTAAGATGTTAGTTTCCGCATTTTCTCCTGATACACACATGGAACATACCTTGCCGCAATTCGTACCTGAATGAGCAGAAGGTCAGTAAGCGCCACAAATTTGAAAGCGATAAGCAATCCTATACGCACATGACTTCTTCGTCGTCGTTAGTCAGGAACGTGATTGCAGTTCCCAATTTTCCAGCACGACCAGTACGACCTATATAGATTGTTGGCACTGAAAACAAGAAAAAAAGACCAGGGGCTCTTACCTATGCGATGAACGTAGGCTTCGATGGTACCAGCCATCTGGTAGTTGATCACCAGACTAACATCTTGCACATCAATACCACGTCCAGCCAGATCGGTGGCCACTAGAACATCAGCGTGTCCGTCCCGGAGCGCTTGCAAGGCTGCTTCACGTTGTTCCTGATTCTTGCCGGAGTGAAGTGTTGATGTAGACCACTAAGCGAAAAAGAGATAAGCATCCGAGTACCTGGAGAATGAGAGGCGACGTACGTTTGCGCGTTGTAGGTCTTTGGCCACCATATCCGCTGTCTTCTTTTGATTGACGAAGACAATAATAGGTGAAGCATATTGTCCACTGTTGAGAATCTCCAAAAGCTTTTGCCTGGAACATGAAAGTCAGTCGTGAAATCTGGTAAGACCATGGTAGAACTGAGTACTTCTTCTTCTCGTCTCCGGAGACAAACTCGACTCTCTGTTCGACAGTATCAACAGCGCGACCGGCCTCACCGATAGTGATGATGGCTGGCTTCCTAAGGTATTTCCTTGCAAGCCTTTCAACTGCAGCAGGCATGGTTGCACTGAACAGCGTAGTCACTCGATTTCTGCCTTTCCTCCTAAATGTTTCCACGCCTTCTTCGTCAACATCCATCTGCATGCTTTTATCTTCGCCTTCCAGCACATCCTCTGGTAGTCTGTCGAGAATGAAGTTCAAGTCTGCTTCGAAACCAAGATGTACCATCCGGTCGGCTTCATCCATAACCACGTATCGGCATTGACCAAGCACCAGAACGTGTCGCTCCAGCACATCCTTCAGACGACCAGGTGTCGCAATGACGATATGAGCACCTTCTCGCAAATTGAACTGCTGCTCTTCAACAGCCCGACCTCCAACAATGGACACACAAGTGAATCCCAGTGGTGTGGCAAACTTCTTTGACTCGCTCTCAATCTGCTGGGCTAACTCACGTGTGGGGGCAAGGATTAAGGCGTAGGGTCCTAAATGACGGTTTTCGTCATTAAACGCCGGCAAAGTTGAGATAAATGACAGCATCGGAATGACAAATGCAGCTGTCTTTCCAGAACCTGCAACAGGGTGTTAGCAACGAAGACAGGAAAGAGGCATGCAGTATACTGACCTGTTTCGGCGATACCAATGATATCTCGATTCTGTAAGCCTATTGGAATGGCCTGTCTCTGAATAGGAGATGGTTCCTTGTATCCAATGTCGTCGATACATTGTAGTACGGAGGGAGGAATTGCTGATTCCGCCCATGAACGCAATGGGTGCGGTATACCACCACCTTGGAGATATAAATCAATCTCAAGTTAGCTATAACAACATAGAACTGCTCACCTCGAGCGGCAATACTGAAATCTTCTCTGAAGATTCGCCAATCTCTTTCTTTCATTTCATCCAAAGTCTTCTCAGACCAATGTCTCTCGTCCAATCCTGTCTTTGAGGCCTTGCGTCGTTCCATGGGGTCTGAGCCATCGTCGACACCAGCCAGTTTCCCACGACCAAACATGGATTGGGGCTGCTGCTGCGGGTGTGCTCCACTACCGCCTGCAGACGCGGCGTTACGCAAGTTCATGGCGTCGTCGGCGCCAGTATCGTCTTGGGCATCCCAGTCAAAGACAAATTTGCGATCGTTCATCTTCCGAATCTTGCGTTTCTTCTTGTCCGCTCCTAAGTAGCGCGAACGAATGGCAGAGAGTTCGTCAGTAGAAATGACAGGAGTGTAGGCCTCGGATGAGGCTTCGAAGCTACTCTGAGAGCTTTCGCCTGCTGTGATATTGGAGACAGATGAGGTGGGGACGGGAGGGGGAGGCATGGAATTTTTAGCTCGTTCAGCACGAGGACCAGTGGGTACATTGCTTCCATGCACAACAGGTGGGGTAGCAGGTGCAGCATCTCTGTCTCGGTAGGACCGCTTGTCTCTACCACCACCTCTGGATCCATTACGCTCTGAATGCCCGTATCGTCCGCCAGAGTTATCCTGCTGTCTGTTGTTGCCGTTGCGACCTGATTCGGTATAACCTGTATATCTGTCGCTGCGACTGTTCTCTCTGACCGCCAACATTTCCGCTTCACGCTCCAAAGCCTCTCTATTCTTACGGGATTGCTCATCTTTAGCTCGCTGTTCCGATATTTCTTTAGCTCTGTTTGCGATGGCTAACTTGGCTCTCTCTTCTTTTGACAGGAACTTGGGCTACAGAACGCGTGGTGAGCTCGTGGAAAGGCATTTAACGCTGAGTTATAATTACTTTAGAGGCTGCATCTTTCTCTTGCTTTTGCTTTTGAAGCAAAGACTCAATCGAGAGGGGTTCAGACCGAGTAGACATGACTGCAAACGAACCTTTAAGCGGGTGTGCCCTGCCTCGAGATGACTGTTCGGGTGGAAGTAGCAAAGTCGGGCCGTGCAGCTTCAATTTGACCTTCCATGACTGCAGCTCTCCTGGACGAAGACGGTGATCTCACTCCAGAGGTTCTCATTCTACGCTGAAAATATGTTCAATATACTGATAAATTATCTTGTACAGTTCGAAAAATGTTTGGCTATTATCTTCGGAAAATACTGCCAACCTCCCCCTCCCCCTTCTGCGCCACATGAAGTCACCATGGACGCGTTCTTGACTCCTGTAGGCTTAGATTCGTGGGCCAGAGACACGAACGGACAGCCTTTCAGTCAAGAAACAAAAGAAGAACTTTTCGAACTCGATATCAATGAGGATGGGCACTTCACGTAAGATTGTGCAACACTGTCCTGCATTTTTATTGCGTACTGATCTTCTGCGTTGGGGTAGATTCCGTGGATTTTTGCAATTATACCAACTACAAACCTCCAGCGACGAAGAGGAAAGTTATAACGATCTGGTACCATTTGTTTCTGAACTACCTGGACTACAGATCACTAACTCTTGCATTAGCAAAAACATGGATTTACCCGAGATCTAAAAGCAATTCAGACCGCATAACCGCAGCAATGTACAGCGTACAGGCTACACCCCGACATATATGTACAGAAATCTTACAGCAATATTATCGGCACTGGATGATGGCATGTACTAGGACTACTATTGATTTAGACCATCTAACTACAACTACATCTTTTCGTGGAATGCATGGCAGATACTTTCTCGGACGTTTGAATGGGCATTCAACTCGCGAATTAGCTTGGGCGCGCTTTTTATCAGAAATTGCAGATAGTGAACGTTCAGACTTGGATAACACGATCTATCACGATCTCACAAATCATCTGACCGGGGAGAAAACAATCAAAGCCTCTGAGAGCCAAACGTCGCAATGCGAATAGTGTTGGCAGCTTTCATAGTCATAATGCTACGACCGCCAGATCCCACTGCCTTGAAAGACATGTGTGGTGGTTCCGATTGTCCCGACAGTAGTTTCTATCCTTCACGATCTCGTACACGCATCGGACTAGCAACTATAGCTCATGATTCATGGGCTGAAGCTCATCCGTATGCCACCACTAGATCATACCACTCCTTAAAATCCTCGAGAAGTCGCTAACAAATCGCTATTCACTTGCTAGAGAAGGGTGTCTAACAAAGCAAGTGGTTAACTCATAAAGAAGCATCTGTGAAGAATGAAATATTTACAATGTGAACTTCCAGATTTCTACCCCCTCCCAGTCGTCCTTGGACCATTCGATGCCATCTTCTTTCAACGATTTGGCCACTTTTCTGTGAGGGATGCGTTCGACCTGAAAACGCCAGTCTTCGCGTGCTGAAAGTAGCATGCGGTCAATCAATGTAGGATCTCGACGCTCTAGGCAAACCAAAATTGGCGGGTGCGGGGTAGATTGCCTGCATAGTGTATGTAGCGTACGTAAGAGTGGCTGTATGAGCTCGGGCTCATAGACCGTATCGGCAGTGAGGATGAGGTCAAACCGTGGCACTGTGCCAGCTGACGACCTGGTCGGAAGGGATGGGCTTGCGATGACCTGTTCGTCGTCCCAGACGAACTTTTCTGGCTCTACTGTCCAATCCAACTCTCGCACGTGAATGGATCCGGGTTTCGTGACGTTGCGAGAGACATTTGGTCGCAACACAGCAGAGATCACAGTAGGGGTATCGGTTGCGTAGACAATCCAACCCATTTTTGCCATAGTCAGCCTTTGAGAACCCATTTATCTTAGCCAGAAGACCTCGAAGACAACAATTGGACAAACGCAGTTAGGCCAGTTCCGCTTCCTAGTTCAATCAGAGCGCAAGGCTTCTGGTAGAGTTTCGTGGTAGAGAGATAGGCCGCCAAACATTGCGCCCCGAGCCAGAGCCCAGTGCCATTAGAGCGGCCATCGTCAGTCTGAGCAAGCTGGAAGCCGTGGTGTGTGGTGAGAATTGGAATGTGTTTGGTTTTGTGAGCAGGCTGCATGACGGAATTTTGAGTTGGTGAACATGAGGCAACCGGGCCTGCGCACGGGGCTTTTGGAGATCACATCGCCTTTGCTTCCTCCACGGTCATTATTTCGACGACTTTTCCACAGAATCATTCTGTCTTCGCCGGCCACAGCCCTCTCATAGCGGCATAGCTGTCTCTTCGCTGCAATGAAGGCTTTTTTCTCTCGTCTACATATCGGAACCACCAAAGACAAGGAAAAGGACGGCCATGCACCGAGAGAGAAGCTGCCGCCGCTGCCTGCATGGCCTCCTGAAGACCCACACACCAGCGTCGCGTCTGCAAGGACGTCCTATACATCCTTCAAGCCTCTGCCAGAGCTTGTTCCACCACCACTTTCTTCACAGCTCAATCCCAGTTTACGACCGATAGACAACTCAACCACTCCAGAAAGCAGCACCAGTGTTACCCCCACTCCTTCACCAGCGCAGGATGCTGCGTCTTCAGAGATTCCCAGGGATAGCTCACCCAAAGACACCAATGGTAGCAAGCATTCTCGCAAGATGAATGGCAGTGCTGCCACCAGTAACCAGACGGACGCGCCGAAAAAAGTTGCCTTCATTTCTCCCTCAGCAGCCTCTGCGTCTGCAGTTGATCGTGCTAACTTAGTCGAATCTCCGTCACCTCAAGCACCGATGAAAACCACGTTGTCAAGATTCCAGGCTGCTCATGGCACCAGCAGGGAACCGCGTGCCAGTTCTTCATCGCCTTCAAATGCTGCATCAAGCTCTAAGACTGATTTGACACCTTCTAAGCCAACGAACAAGGCTGCTTCAACCCGTACAGCGTCTCCATACATGCAGAAACCTGACGCATCCGCTCAGTCCTTGCGGTCTGGCACACCGTACTCGCAGATGTCAGGGCAGACCAGCGGCAGCAGGATTCTCTCAGCCCAGTCATGGAGTGAGGTGACAGAGGAAGACTTGGTTTCTAACCTAGGTTCTCGCGAGAGGACTAGGCAAGAGGTTCTATTTGAAATTATATCGAGTGAAGAAAGGTCCGTCTTGCTACGACCTCGATGCTTCTTCCATCAAGTCACTGACGCTACATAAGATACGTGCACGAGCTTGTCAAGATGAAGGACACGTTTATCGATCCCTTATTGCACCCCTATTCCACTTCTGTAACGACAACTACTCCGCTGTCGTCTACGCCCAACTTGGACTATGACTACTACAGATCGGAAACACCACTCACAGTGGATGAATCAGGGGACAATTTACCTCCCATTGCTGCCCGCTTCATGTCACCAACACCCACACCACCACGCCGAACCCCCCAGCCTACTGACACTCCCCGGTCGAAAGATACTACACCCAACATTGACGGAGAATCAACAATGTTCCAGACGGACGAAGATGATGATGATACTCTAGGGCAAGGGATGTCCAGGAAACCTGGTCCAAGCAGCATGAGCCATGCAGCCAAACTTGCGCATCCACGGTCGCCATATCGTGGTTCCAAGAAAAGCGGCGTCTCTGTACCGTTCCCTTCCAAGTCACATCATTCCTTACCTCCCCCTCCTCGAACAAACCCTGCTACTTTGTCAAGTCAGTCTCTTGGTCGGCAATCCGTTGCGATGGATCGGGAGCGTAACCATAGCCAGGGCCATGCTTCCACCATCAAAGACAAGGGCAGTCCCCAACATCGTTCCGGGATGTTACGCAAGTCAAAGAAAAGTGACGCAGCTCGAGAGACTATTCTGGGAGATTCTATTGCCCCAGCGTTATTGCCAGACGACATCCGGATATGCCTTGAAGTCATCGACAGTGGTGTATTGGATGGGCACAAACGATTGTCCGAAGCCTTGAGGAAGCGCTACGATGATCAATTCCCTCTTGTTAGATCTCTGGCGGATGTATTCGTCTCCAATGTAAGTAATATCTGTCCTCCATCCACACACATTTGAGCTAACTGTTTGATAGTCCGACATTTTCCACGGTTACGCTACCTATGTATTGCATCTGGAGCGTGCGCTTGAGCAAGTGGATGCAGCATTGTCCAACACCTCAACAAAGAAGCCGAAAAATCAGGATATGGCAGAGTGGAACAAAGTCTGCAAATTCTTGCAGAAACTCGAAGAAAATGCCGGCGAGAAGGGGGAAACGGGACTCGCCATTACCCTGTCTAAACCCTTTCAACGGTTACTGAAGTATCCGTTACTATTCCAAAACCTTCTTTTCCACACCGATCCTAGCACATACGAGTATGAGAGCACCTTGCAGATGGTGGCAGAGGTGGAAAGCATCGTGCGGAGCATAGAAGATGAGAAAATCCAGAAGGAGGATCGGGATAGGACACGCGATGTCTTTGCAAGAATTGAGGGTTTGGACAAGGTCAAGCAGCTTGCTATGCCCAAGCCTTCTCGGCTGCTTGTTGAAGAACGGCAGTGCCATTCTGGCCCTGGCGGTTCATCAGGTTTGGTGGTCAATAAACCATCGTCGCCGCCATTGACTGCGAAGAAGGTCGCTGGGAAGTCCTCTTTCAAACGCCTAAGCGAGGTAATGAGTCCAGGCTCAAAGAAAGATCTTTGGCTAGTTGTCTTCAATGACGTTGTTCTGCAATGTCAACGTATAGGGACAACCTCACTTCCGTTGGTCACTCATACCAACTCAAGAACGAATTCGCTTCCTGAGCTGCAAGGACGCGCGAAATACGCTACCACGGGGCGTAGAAACTCTCACACTAAACCGCGGAACATGTATAAATTCATCAAGGTAATGCCCCATCGCATCTGTGAAAACGATCGCTAATCAAAGTGTAAGATTGAGACATGGGCTATCGGCGATGTCGTGCAACCTCGACAAGGAGTAGTATCCATGGAAGAGTAAGCTTTCTGGTCTGTTGCTCAGAGCTATGCGCTGATCATTTGTGATGACAGTGTCGCAAAGACTCGATCACAGGTCCGCACACAACCTCGGATTGTACCTATGCCTGACGAAGAGGAGGAGGAGGAAGACGACGGTGTTGACTCTGATGACTCCGATCGCAAGAGCAAAATGAGTTTCTCGTACTGGGGAGCAGATAAGGTGACTGTGCAAAAGCCACAAAACATCAAAGGCGCGCGTCTGGGACCGCCTCGAAGAATTGCTAATGCATCACCTGCGTATGCGCGAGAATCATCCGCTAATGCAAAGTTCGGCACGAGACTCGTTTCGGAAAGTGGATCTCCGTCTCCACGTCCCACAAGCCGACGTACGCAGGCCACTGCTACGCCGTCAGGTCGGCGCACGAACGCAGCGGAGGATAGTGTAAGGTCTGGCCCTCGCCCTGAATGGAATACCAGCACTCGTCCTCCTATTATGGCTACGAAGAGACCGAGGCAAACGTCTGCATCACAGATAAGTGGCAGCACTGCAGTACGGACAGCTGCAGCTGCATCCACCAAGACACTTGCGTCGGAAGATTCTGGGGTAGGCCTATATCGCCAGATGCTTGCAAAAGATCCGTCTCTGAATCAATCTTGAAGTCCTAGAACATTTTCCAGCCTCCTCCCGTGTTTGGTCTCCTATCGACGCCATCTTCCTCGATTTCCCATTCCCTCCCAGCTACTCCCTACTTATAGATGGCCCTAATATGATACCCATTCCAGGCTAATCCCCGACACTGTTTTAGAGCTTTTTAGTGCTCTCAACATACCACTTTCATTGACGTCCCTCTTGCTTTCTTCTTCTGCTTTTTAACCAATATATTATTACAGTTAGTTATCCATTTACGGCAGACATGAACAGTACGCGTCCTCTCATTTTCTGATCCTTTTCTCCTTCTTTCGTTTTTCCCTTCTTGTATATATCCCTAGGGAAGGAATTCTAATGACTTTGACTCAACGACCCGTGTTGAATCAAATCGATAGTTTTCAGAACAATATAACTTTCCTACAGTCAACTCAGGCTATTTACAGTGATTTGGATTGGCTGCGCGACTACAGCATTGTCTAGGGAGACATTCAAAGGAACTTCAAACGGACCAGGTCGTTGTCAATGTCCACATGTGTATGGGCAACCTCAGGAGGCCGAAAACCTACTGAAATTGGCACATACGTACCAATCCACCGTAAGCAAGACCTTTGCATGGATCTGTAGGCAAATTCCTATAGTAATGCACAAGAAAGGCTCAAGAAATACGCACATCAGTGGAATTCATAATAGAACTACGTACTGAACCATCAACCACCATGTCCTCAGGCCGATATCGCGCCTACTTTCCGCTTACAGACAAGACCGCTCTCGTACCAGCGGAAAGCTCAGACTTTGTGGAGGACATGATTTCGAAGGTTGCCAGGAAAATAGCGGGTGAGTCGGACGTGAAGATGTTCGCAGTACGTGGTCGCACAAAATGTAGAAATGACATCTCACTGGCGATTTCACCAGTGCACTTCTATTACCATCAGTCCAAGACAAACCCTTCGAGATCGTGCTATTGAATGGTTGAGGACCCGACCCAGGCCACTGGATCTATCCTCCCCCGTTGTGGTAGTATTTCCGAATGGCCCCTTTGATCTATATAGCGACTTGTTTGACGTTCTGTTCGTCACGGATGAATGTTCGTCCTCTATTTCCAGTATTTGACTCGATTTGACGGGTTTTCAGTCCTGGAGGGTCTGGGTATAGTGGCGCCAGATTCAGAAGCGATCAATCGAACAATGCAGAATGGTGAGCGCATGTCGTTTTGTCCTCTTTCTATCACTGACAATGGCTTATGCTTGTTCCTTAGCTCGAATGCTTGTCGCTGAGAAAGCGAGAGATAATCCAGTACCCTCAATTGCTATCAAAGACTTCAGCAGCATCAAAGACGGGGCCACCCGAGCAAGAGCAGCGGTGCACTACGGTCGCCCTGCAAGTAATCGGGGACCTCCCACTGGTCTCTTCCAATCTTCTCTCGGATTTCTGCACTACGAACTTCAGAATCTTGAGGAGCGATATCCGGATCCCGATCAGTCAAAACTGCAACATACTGCCAAGTTTATCTCAATATCATTGAGCTACTTTTTAGATGAGACGGAGCGTGGTCGAGCTCTGGAGGGAGCACTCGCCTCTCTCATAAGGCACCATGATATTCGATGGCACTTTACAACGGACAGGATGGCCTCCGAGATCGACGGCTGTTGGATGATCCAAGAAATTGCAGGCATTATCTATCAGCTGAAGAACGAGATAGGGCTGAGTGGAGATCCATGGCTGAAAGCAATCCTGGCCTTCCAGAAACTCATAGCACAATCAAAAGCAAGTCTGCTGCTTCCCGAGTCTTTATGTGGCTGAAGCAAACCTCTAGGCGACAAAGATGTTTTCTCAGACTAATTTCCCAGTCATTTTCATCTGTATCTCCGCGAATCGTTTTGAGGTCGGGACCGCGATTTTCACTGACAGCGTCTACGCCAATAAAATACTCTCTGTAGAAGTTGGCCTCGGGATCGACTCGTCCGCAGAGATATTACGCGTTGCACGAATCTTCGAGGCCATCAATACAGCATTCTCTGGGCTACAAAGTTACTATGCAGGACTTGATACCAGCATTCAATCAGAAGGACTGTCGATCACTCATCTACTCCCTGCTCCTTCCTTGCTCCCATCCTCCAAGGGCACCATGCCGAGCCTCAAATTCTTGAGAAAGCTGAATCAATTCGACGTATTCAAGCCGCTTAAAGAGATAGACAACCCAAATAGGTCCCATGGCTTGTATCTTGCCGAAATGACGGAGGGAAACCAAAGCAAACGAGATGTCGTAGTGAAATTTGCGGTCCGCTACAACGATGAAGCGCATAGACTACTCGCAGGCCAACGTCTGGCGCCGGAACTCCATGCCTGCATACCCGTTATGGGTGGCGTGTTTATGGTTGTGATGGATTTTGTGCAAGGACAAGCACTCCAGGACGATTGTCCCCGAATTGTTTACGAGTGTGTTAAGAAAGCCATTGGGATTCTACATGACCATGACTATGTATTTGGAGATCTACGCGAGCCTAACATTCTGAACCTGGTTACAGAAAAGCGTGGCATGTTGGTCGACTTTGACATGGTGGGTCGCCATAAAGTTGACAGATATCCGGCTTCTCTGAATGACGAGGATATTGTTTGGCCCGATGGTGTAACGCGAAATGGAATAATGGACAAGCAACACGATCTGGCATTGTTGAAGAAACTGGAAAAGCGTATGATAGAGGTCTAGAACTTGCATGCAGAATCCAGAAAATGGTCCAAGTCTTCGCGTGATCTATGATTAGTGCGGCGTGCCCGTAGCTGCAGGCAATCCTCAGTCTGCCTTAGGAGATCCGAAACGAAAGCGAGTAGCCGCTATTCTTTCATTCGATAGATCTGACAGGATTTCCTCTGCTATTGCTTCTGTCGATCAAAAAAAATAGATGACTTGAGAGCTAAACGTCAAACCACAGCGCATTTGGGGTTTGAATTCGCTTAGTTGTCTGTTTGATAGTTTTTCATAAATAGGCTATAGCACTACGATCTACATGATACTCTGTTTCTAAGCACGAACTTACGTTTGTTTGTTGCCATACGCCGACTCATGTATGCTCACACTCCTTCCTGAGGGATCTGGTGCACATCCCCAGTCACCGCGAGGTATCCACCTATAGCACTTTAGAACACTGCTAAACATGATGTGACTAATACATACCTGACAGCTGTTTTTGCTGCAGTTTCTGAGGGGAACATACTGTCGAAGATTTGACGGATGTAGTAAGCTTCTTTGGTATCTGGTGCACTCTCTTTCCACTTCTCAGAACTCTTGGCGAGTGCTTCGTCAGAAACAACGCTCTCAGCGTAATCTTTGATCCTGGAGCATGAAACAACACATTGAGCAAAGGCTGTTACGATGGGGAATACAACTCACCCGTCTATCCAGGAGTAACCCACACCATCCGAGAATTGTTCCTTTTGACGCCAGAGAATTGAGCGAGGAAGATAAGCCTGGAGTTAAGAGTCAGCAGAGCGCCCTCAGAAGTTCTACAAAGTCAATACCTTCCCGTCTGGTGCACAATCAAAAGCTTTGCGTAGGATATACTAATGCACGTGAGCACATGACTCCGTAGCCAGTAAGCAGACAGCGCTTACCTTCTCCATCTTGGGACATCCGTCTTCGTCAACTTCTTGACTCGAGCCTTTGCTAAACATCTTCTCTTTCGCGTCGATGTTCATGGCTACTTCTAAGAAAGCTTTATCGAGGAACGGAACTCGAGCTTCAAGGCCCCAAGCCATAGTTGATCTAGAGACGATAGAATAAGAACAAACCATCATCCCCAAGTGTATCACTCACTTGTTTGCTCTCAAACAATCTGCGGTATGAAGGTCCTTTACCCGACGTACAGTTTCTTGATGGAAGGACGGTGCATCCGGTGCAGCGTGGAAGTAGAGGTAACCTGTAAACCATATTCAGTACTATGCAACTTTCCGAAGATGCACTCCATACCTCCAAGAATCTCGTCGCTTCCTTCGCCACTAAGTACCATCTTCACTCCCATGGCTTTAATTTTCCTGCTGAGTAAGTACATAGGCGTGCTGGCTCGCACTGTGGTCACATCAAAGGTTTCGAGATGGTAAATGACCTCTGGAATTGCATCTAAGCCTTCTTGAACAGTGAAAACATATTCGTGATGGGTTGTTCCAAGGAAGTGTGCTGCTTTCCTTGCTGCAAGGAGATCCGGAGAGTTCTCCAGACCAATGGCGAATGAATGTAGCTGAGGCCATGCAGCCAAGGTCGCTTGCTCGTTGATAAGGCTAGCGGTCGGAGTGGAGGGGCCGCTCGTCTGCTCCTTGAGTTTGCGTTGCCTTATTTCATATTGCGCCTGTGACACTTTCTCTGTTTCTCGTGCAGCAATTGCAGCAATCAGACTGCTGTCCAGCCCACCACTAAGAAGTACACCATACGGAACTTCGGACATAAGTCGCTTCTTGACTGCTGTCTCTAACGTCTCACGAAGCAAAGTTAAATCTGCCTTCGTCGTAGGTATTGTGGCTTCGGGCCCTTCCGCATCGCCGTTCCACCAAGATGGATTGAAATAGCGCGTGGTAGATTGATCCTGACTATCGTAGACGTGTCCAGGGGGGAATGAAATGATCTTGTCACACTCGCCGTGCAAAGATTTGAGTTCTGATGCGAAGTAAACAGAACCTGGACGCTTTGAATTCCAACCTTGGTAAAGCGTGGTGATACCGATAGGATCTCTAGCGGCGATGATACGGGAGGGGGTAACAGACTCGTCCAATAGAACGAACGAGAACATGCCATCTAGCAAGTTACAAAGCTCTATCTTGTCGTGTTTCCTAAACTGTGATAACATCGGTGAGATAGGCTGCAAAGACTATCGAGTACGATCAATCTTACCAAGGGTATAATGACTTCACAGTCAGAGTGCGTCTTGAACGCCACGTCGGGGCCAACCGACTCTCTTAGAGCAATGTGGTTGTAGATTTCACCATTGACTGCGAGGATAGTCTTGCCGTCCTGGCTGACAAGAGGCTGAGCACCAGTATCTGAGGGGGAGTCAGCATACTCTCTCATGAATATGACTCGATGCACATACCTACGCCGACGATGGCCAGACGTTCATGCACAAGAACAGATTCTTTGCCTACATAACAGCCCGACCAATCTGGTCCTCTGTGTCTGCAGCGCTTGGACAAGGCAATAAAGTGGGCACGATCCTGGCTGGGGCTCTCGACGCCATGAACAGCGAATATGCCACACATCGTGGTAGTAGTGGGTAAAGACTGGAAAATCCACGGATGGACTGGAAGATCGACAATAATGACTCGGCCGAAGCAGATTTGTGTGGGCGTTTGTGGGCGCTGACTTTATGTGTCAAACCCCATTTGCTAGCCGGCCCCTACGCGCGACGTGTGCGCACTGCGCTCATCAGACACTGAGGCTCTGCTCGCTCTCTACTCCCAACAGCCATGGCCAAGAAACAGTCTCGTCCAAGGGACGCCATCTCCGTCGATGCGAAGGAGGCAGTCGACCTGGCCACAGCACAAACATATCAAGAGAATGTCTTTCTTTTCCTTCCCAATATCATTGGTCAGTTGTATTTCGCCTCCATTCTCTAGGCAACATGTACTCAAGTGAAATTCAGGTTATACGCGGGTCATTCTTGCTGGACTCTCGCTGCACTTCATGAGCTACCATCCAAGATATTGTACCATTCTGTATTGCATTTCACAGTTGCTTGATGCAGTGGATGGTCAAGTCGCGAGAGCTAGGGGAGAGACGTCCAAGTTCGGCGCAGTACTAGACATGGTCACGGATAGGTTCGTACACGTTACTCTTACGTGCGAGTGCCTGCTAACATGCTTCATAGGTGCACTACATCGTGTTTGCTGTGTTATTTGTCCTCTGCATACCCCAGTTATGCTATCGTGTTTCAAGCTCTCATTGCCCTCGACTTCGCCAGTCACTACATGCACATGTACAGGTTCGCATCGCTTCACGCAGTCTTTTTACTTCTCGTGGCCTAATCCATACACGCAGCTCTCTCATCACGGGCCAAACCAGTCACAAACTCGTGAAGAGTGATGTCAGCTTTATTCTCTGGCTCTATTACAACGACTCTGTACGTGTCCATCACACACTAACTCAATAATATCGCTGATTCTTCTTTAGAGGACGCTGTTCTGTGTCTGCGCCGGCAATGAGTTGTTCTTTGTCGCGTTGTATCTAGTCAAATGGATCTCTACTCCAATCGGACTGCCCCAGCTGGATTTCTTACCTCCCGTCGTTGACCATTTCCTGCAAAATCTTACTTGGCCAATGGCGCTTGCAATCCTCAGCGGACCCATTTGCTTCCTCAAGAATGTCATCAATGTCGTTCAGTTATGGAAAGCTAGCAAGATCCTAGTAGGAGTGGACTTGCACGAACGCGCAGAAGCAAGATTAAGGCAAAAGCGATAGTGGCTGTGTGGGTAACTGTCTTCCCTTTATACGTTATGTTCACACCCATTGTTGTAATACGCGCTCCTTGACGCCAGTAGAACCTGCTATAACGATGCTATAATACATTATTGACCTATGCACTTCAATTATTGACTGTGATATATTTTTTTCCCCAATAAGAGCACTTCGATGACGTTTGCCACGTGGGGATCACAGCCATGAGCTGCAAGGGTCTCCCAGCATCTTTTGATCTTACACCACGACCACCATGAGCCAACGCAAGAAGTCCACCTCTGCTATGACCGCCAACGAAAAACTCGAGCATAAGCTTGAGGAATACGCCAGCACCGAAGGCCACTTTTCCATGGTCAGGTAAGCACAATGAGCTCTTTCGTTCAGTGGCCATATTCTGATGCAATAACGTACAGGAATTTCCGTCTTGCAGATCTAGTGACCATTATGAACGGTTTCTGCGGATCCTTTTCCATATTCTCCTCAGCACGATACCTATTGACAAACGACCGTGAATACCTTTGGCTCGCGTTGGCATTCCCACTCGCTGGCCTCATGTTTGACTTTTTCGATGGAAAGGTCGCGCGCTGGAGGCAGTCCAGTAGTCTGCTTGGCCAGGAGCTTGACAGTCTGGCGGATCTGGTACGTCTACAGCTGCTGCGCACAAAGAAACACTAAAACTCATACTACCATAAGATCTCCTTTGGAGTCGCCCCAGCGCTCGTGGCCTTCGTCGTTGGTCTCCGAACCGTACTCGACACCGTTGTCCTGACCGTCTTTATCTGCTGCGGATTGGCTCGTCTAGCACGCTTCAACGCCACAGTCGCCCTTGTGCCCAAGGACACCACAGGAAAAGCTCACTACTTTGAAGGACTGCCGATTCCGTCTTCGCTGGGCATTGTTTCTGTGCTCGCGTATTGGACCAAGCAAGGCTGGATTGCAGGAGAGGAGGGCATTCCTTGGGGCACTATCACTTTGTGGGGTGCAGAAGGAGGCAGTGGCGAGCTACATGTCGTTAGTGTCGTGTTCGGATTGTGGGCTGCTGCGATGATCAGTTCAACTTTACGTGTCCCCAAGCTTTAATTGGGGCATTTTTACGGGACTTTTGGACGCGAGTAAATAGTACAGTCTTATATTTGCTTAGCTTATCCTTGCTTGAATACCTGTGTGTTGTTTTCCAATGTTTATACACGCGACTTTTTGATGAAAGCGCGACGCGTCTGGTGTTTGCCTTGACTTTTGATCCACAACCACCATGACCCAAGAACCTCAAGCCCAGGATGTTCGCCGTTTATTCCTTCAAGCAGTGCTTTCACGAGGCATGATGTCAGAAAAGATGGCGAAGAACCTGTGGCATGCATGTGCTAACGCCGTGCAAGGTCAGCATATCGCGTATATTGGCACAAAACGCGTCGATACTGACTTAGATAACTTCGTGTAGCCGCAGACGAATCGCTTGATATTCATCATCCAAACACTGAAGATGCTTGGTCGACGTTTGTCGCGTCGCTGAACACTTTGCTCAATAGTTTGGACTTCGAGTTTCGGATGATCCAAGACCAAGCGGACAACAAGAGAACATACGTTTTGGTGCGTCCTATTCTCCCTCCCTGATGCAGTCTTTTACATTCTGCAATATCAAACAGGTGAATGCGAAAGATGATGAGATTGCGCAAATTGCCACCGATTATACCCCTGCAGAGATTGCCTTCTTTAAACTTGTCGTACGTCGTCGTTATGCCCCGAGAGCTCCTTTCAATTCTCATATTTATACAGGTGGAGGCTATCATGCTTGCTCCCCGAGAAGCTTTCTCGGTATCTTCACTTGCTGCCCTGCGTGCCGTGAGCGAGCTGAAAGGGAAATCCAACGCTACGATGACGAAAACGCAAGCTGAAGTGGTCTTGGGAAGTTTTGTGGCTCGAGGTTGGTTGATAAAAAGCCGGTAGGTCCTCCAGCTGGACAATCTGCTACGAAACTGACTTATCGCAGACGAGGACGTTACTCTCTATCCGCTAGATCCATCTCTGAGCTTCAGCCCTACCTTCGTGCCAATTTCAGTGAGGAAATCGTTGAATGTACAATATGCCATGAAGTATGTGTGCAGTTGATTCTCACTGGATATGCGATTTCTGATAAGAGCTTTGCTGTAGATGATAACACACGGTGTTGGGTGCTCTCGAGTAAAATGTACAGTTTCCATGCATCAACACTGTTTTGCGGTCTTCACCGGCCAAGGCAAGCCTAATAAAAAGGGCGTTGAGATAGAATGTCCTGCCTGTAAGCAAGCATGGCCGAAGGCCCCTGATAGAGGCGACTTGAAACCTATCGGAGAAGAGGCTGCTCAAGATGGGGACGACTTCCGTCGTCGGACTCGCCGTACTCCAGATGAGGATGATGATGAAGAGGACGAGGAAGACGAGGAGGTGGATGCATCGCAGCAGATAGAAGAACCGTCCCAGCCTACGCAGCGGCGACAGTCTACACGGAAGGGGAAGGGGAAAGCTACTGTAGAAGATGACGAGGATGAGGACGATTAATTACTAGCTTTCCACCATCTATTTTTTTTCTTTCATTTTTACTCTCCTGGCAGTGAGACAGCCTTCTATGGCGTGCCAGTATTCACGTTTCGCGTGAGAGCATATTGATCGAGACAATATGAGTGCAAGTCTAGTCATTAGTATAGTAAAGTATGCGTGATGATAGTCTAAGATTTTGGTGTAGCAGATGCAGATGCAGGCACCGGGGCGGGTAATACCCTTCCATCTTGTTCAACCAGACCAGCCTGGCTTGGATCCCGGAAACCAAAGCGATCCTTCCCCCAAACTTGAACGCGCTTTCGGTCTTTGCGCCCTTCGCCAAATTGATCGTTCCATTTACGCAGTTCAGAGAGGCTGCCGAGACCTTCAGACGAAGAAGGTGTGATCTCCTTCAGTGCTTTAGCGAAGTTCCGCTGATGGATGATTCGTTGTTCATGAGGAGTTTGTACTGGTTGTTCTGGTGCAGCATCCGAGTCTGGCGGGGCATTGCTGGAATCGGTCGATCCAGTTGTAGCAAGGGTAGATTCGGCTTTCGAGTCAGACACATTGGGTACGTCTGAGGTGTCTATACTCGCAGCTTTCACCCAAGGGAGGTGGACATTCTCTTTGACAGCATCTAGAGCAGCAGATACGCAGAGATCTATTCAACAAGTTAGATAAACAGGGGTTCAAGGCAAGAGAACAAGACACATACGCTTTAAATCTGAACCAGAGAAACTATCGGTTTCCTTGGCAAGGTTGGAAAGGTCTACATCATCGGCCAAGGTCTCATTACGTAGCAAAATTTTTAGGATACCTTGAAAAACAGTGTTAATGAATGCAATTGTCACTACCAAACGATTCTCACCTTCCCGCTCCGGTTGCCCTGGCAGATCAACTAGTAAGCGCCTTGGAAGACGCCGCAAGACAGCATCGTCTAAATCAAAAGGCCTATTGGTGGCGCCTATGACGATTACCCGATCGTCCTTTGACGACTTCAGTCCATCCATCTCTTGCATAAACTCTGTGATAACACCGCGATGCGCGAAAGAGCCTGCGCTTTCGCGTGCAGACATGCGAGCCCCAAAGAGCGCATCTATCTCGTCCATGAAGACAACACAAGGCGAAATACGACGGGCAAGAGAAAAGACGGCCCGAACAAGTTTCTCACCCTCTCCTACATACTGTAAGCATTCAGTATTAGCGACATGAAAGAAGAATACAGAGCATTATGGGCTAACCATGTCCATGACATCCGAAGGGGAAACAACCATCATTCGGCAACCTGCTTCTTTCGCTAGTGCTCGCACTAGCAGCGTTTTACCAGTGCCAGGAGGACCAAATAAGAGACTGAGAACGGAGTTAGTCAGTGGGAGTACAGCATCTGCTCATATTACATACCATCCTGTCATAGCATGTTCTTTTAACAAACCTTCCTGAAATGCTGAGGGATAAAGGATCGGAAGGGACACCTGCGACAAGAAATATCAGTGAATCATTCAAGGAAATGCCACAGCGGGACTTACAATGGTCCGTATCGAGTCTATAGTATGTGGCTGAAGATGCACTTGGTCGAACGATGTAGGCAGACTTGCTGAAGGACGGGTCAGTAACCAGTGCCTGATGTCACAGTCAAGAGCATACCTGAATTCACGATTGTTGTCAACAGCCGTTGTTCGTGTTGGTCAAGATCCGGATCGTTTTTCAGTCTCTCCACGACACTGTCCACGGATTCCTGAGAGGCTGAGCCGTCCAAGATAGCGTTGTCTTCGGACGAACCACTGCCGGGGATAGCACCCTGGATCCAGTCCTTTTTAAACGAAGGCTGGCCAGAAGATGCATTCCATTGCTCGGATATGGCCGACCATGGAACTTCAGTAGGGTCCAATGTAGCCTTGCCAGCTCCTTCTACAGAGCGGTTACTCAAAATACTCCCTAGAGCGTGGTCTGCAACTCTCCTAACATTGGACCAAACTTCTACGCGATCCCCCCAAGACGTCCACATCTTCAGTTCTGCACTCTGTGCGGTACTTTGAGTATCAACGCTCTCGCTACTGTCTTCTGGCACTTCCGGGGTTATGGTTTTTGTCTCTTCGGCCTCCAAAACCCCTTCTAATGTCCGGAAATCTTCAGCTTGAACCTTACCCCCGATAGCTCCTACAGCCATCCGCATGGTAAGTTCGTTAATTTCCCTCCTTCTCGATATCCTGGAAACTTGTTCCCTTTGGGGGGACCTGACAGACGGCACCAGAATACTTGTCCGGAAGAATGAGGACGAGGAAGAATTTTCGTCCAAGTTTCCTGACGATGATCCTGACTTCCCTGGCGAAGTAGGACCATTCGGACCCAGGAAGATGACTTCCGGTTTACGGTCATTCTCCGCTTGATCCTCGTGGGACAGGAAAGGTTGTGGTAGCTCGTTGATCAACGATTGTTCATCTCTCTCCCATCGCCTCAGGCGGTCGCGAAGCCTGCGGTCGCGCGCTTTGTCTGCTGAGTCTCCTTCGGCATAGTCGGATTTGCCAGGTTTCATGGATGCAACAACGGCAGGCATTCCAGGGTTACGGCTCATGAGAAGGCTCATGAGCCCAGAGGATGGGCGCGTTGACGCTGAAGGTTGTGGAGATGGGGTGATAGGTGGCGCCATTCCAAACACAATTGTAGTCGGATTTGGTACAGGAGAAGCGGGCCTAGAGTACGGGCCTCTCCTTCGCTCTCGTACTGCAGCCAGTAGATCAGGGTACCATGAGGGGGAAGAAGGGGCAAGCATCGGGAAGTCGCGAATATATACTAGCAAAGGACGTCCTTTTGAGTTCGCTGGCGCCTTGTTCAGCAGAGCTTCGAAGAATAGTTTCGCGGGACGAGGCGTTTTAGTACTTCTCCTCACAGAGGATGGTTGAATGACATTGCTGAACAAGTTCTGAGGAGACATGATAGTGAAAGTCATGCGAGCAGGACCATCATCATCTTCCTCTTGATCTTCCTCTTCGGAAGCATTTGTGGCTGAAAGACCGGAAGAGGTAGAGAAATGGAGAGGATTTTTGGGAAGCTGGACAGCATCTGCAGCTATAGAGAAAAATCAGAAGCTGAAAAAGATAAAATCCCGGACACGTACCTTCACCATAAATACCCCACTTCCCTCCAGCAAGCTGCACTGCGTCTACCACTAACACATCTGCCCCGCTTTTAACCGCGAGCTCCAAGACAGTTGCGTCGAGAATATAATCCCCGCCTTCAATAGGGCAATAGAGGCCTAATGTAGGCTCAACCTTAGTCGCGCTCGAGCCAGAAGGATAGATGGAACGGTGCTGAGTCTGTGGATGTAGAGTAACTTGGAGTTTGTGAAGCACCTCTTCTAAAATTTCAGGTGCAGGAAGGTGTGCGCGATTGACTTGGTCCGGTGTAGGTGTCCAAGCAACTGTCAACGATTCCGGTAGCTCGATGACCTGTGAGTCCACCTCGGTCTCTTTATTCACCGCTCTGCCTCTCGTTCTAGTTGAAGCCTCGGCTTCAGGAATGTCTGATGGTGGAACATCTGGCGGTTCATTTGGTGATGCGGCTGGAGTTTCTGGAGGAGAAGCAGACGACAGGGACCGTTTGGAAGCGTATACACGGTTGAGGGACGGTCGAACGGGCTGATCTCTTTTCGTACTGGTCCGTGACGGACGCGCCGTAGAGTGAAGAGCAGGTTCTGTTCTCCCCTTTGAAGCTTTGGACAGAAGGTTGAGACGCGACCGCCGCAGCAAATTGTTCGACCGCATAAGCTGGGTGTAGCAGAAGAGAGGCTTTACAATACGCTATGTCACATTACCGCGTCACGATATCCGTCACGCACAGCTACATACGTCTTGAGACTTGCATGGTACTATTGCCGGGACATTACGCTTATCTTCTTATGTTTGCATGACTGAAGACAGAATTCAGCTTTCGTCTAATGTCCAAATATTTGTTCGTGGATCACAACTGAAGTGACTCGTATACCAAGATTTATGCGCTGCAGTGAGAGATGTGAGAGATATATGTGCATCTACTTTCGTCAAATTTCTCGATGCTCCCTTATTCTTGTTGTCGCGCTGCTGGATTCACATCATTGAACTGAAAAAATATAATGTTCCTTTCCTCGAGTAAGATAACTGAGTGTCTATATAATAATACAACAAATACGATGCAAAGATGACCAGAAAACATACGAATAATAGTGCTACAATCGACAGCAATTCTAACCCACAAAGCAAATAATAACGCAAGCACGAACAAGAAAAAGAAAAAACTGGCATTAGGATTACGAACGAGTCAACTTCCGGGACGGGCGACTGGAGGACGATGATCGAGGTTTAAAATTTTTCACAGACTGTTTGTCCTCGAACATCTCCTGCTCAACATCGAAGACGACACCAGGTCTCTTGATCTTGACAGGGCCATTGACGTGATGGCCATTCTCTCGCCATTCTTGTGTGGCCATTCTTGGGTCTCGAAGAGGAGGCGGCTGCACTGGCGTGGAGCTGTGCATGGAAGCAGTAGGAGAACCCAATGTGTTGGCCTGAAAAGATATTTATGAGGAAGAATGATCAACAATGGGATGTTTTGACTTACCACAGTACTGAACCCATCATTGACATCGACGGAGGCCCCAGAGACAGTACGATGTCGTTTGGACGTTAAATAGCGGAACGGAGTGAACACACCTCCTCCATGTGGGCTTTTCCGCTCACGTTCTGGCGAGGGAAATACAGCAATTTGTAGAGGGGGAGGAGGGGCACGCTTCCATTTCGGGGGGCTAGGCCTTTCTTCAGAATCATCGTCGTCATCGTCATCGTCATCGTCAGGAATAATGGGAGCAGCCTTCTTCAACTTCGCAGGACCCTCACGGCGATCCTTGGTTGACGCCGAGTCCTGTTCACGAGTAGGAGGTCGCCAAAGCTGATGTTGGGATGATGAAGGGTTTGGTGCAGCCTTGCTAGACGAGCGGAACATGCTCAAAAGACCGCCCTTCTTGCGTCCCTCGTCACCAGAAGCTTGCTGGGATGCACGCGACATGGTAGGTTTCAGAGGCATCATGGAACGAGCAAGGGACGACGGAGTCTTAAGAATAACAGAGTCCTGGGAAGGTGCGCGCGAGATGGGAACAGTCTCGCCCGATATATCTAGCTGCAGCGATGCTGTGGTCGCAGCAGCAGGTGAGGGCCTGCGGGAGCTGTTCGCAATAGCTTGCTGCGCTGCAGCTGCGCCATGAAGAGCGTGATTGGCGTGAGTCGCTGCAGATGACGAGAAACCGTTGAAGATGGACGCGTTAGATTCATGGCTGGGTCGTGAGTGAATGGAAGGGGACTTTGGTTCGATGATGTCTTGGCGCGCAGGAGGCATAGTGGCCTCTGTGGGCTTGTGTTGAGATGTTGACCCACTGGACGCGTTCATGAATCGTGCTGGCATAGTGGGGGCAGTCATTGCAGCACGGTCTTCCCAATAATTGGCGAGATCTTGGGAAGGTGGCATACTGTCGGTTACTTTAGGAGACGCAAACGACATTAGCCCACTGCCTTTTCCATCAGGAATGATATCTGGTGAAGGTCTATTTCCATAAGTTGAAGGGTCGCGAGAAGTATTGGCATAGGAGGCTAGGTTGGAGGAAGCAGAGGCTTGAGAAGGGTGGGCAGCGATCGAGGACGTGGGTAGGGTCTGGTAGTCTGCTCGGACTGGACTTGGCTTTAGGCGTGAAGATGAGTTGACAGGACTCCGTCGTTTTGCATATGCACTTGCAGAGCTGAATTGATTGGAAGGTAAACTTTTGTTGGCGTTGCTGGCGTCGCCGCGACTATGGCCTGCATTATTTTCCTGGAGGGCGGGAACTGGATCCGAGAGCAGCTCCTCTAGCCTGGGATGTTTCACAATGTCTACTACTCCGTTGAGTACTGGACTTGGCTGATGCATGGGTTTTAAGCCAGTAAAGGGAGGAGTAAACCCGGGCGGATTTCCGACCTTGTTCTCAGGGGTAGAGGTAAGCCCATCCGACCTCTTTGAAGCAGGAGACTCGGAGCTATGAGATGGCTGTTTAACGGCGCGACCGTTGGTTTCCATTGACAGATAATTCTGACTCATGTCAGCTCTCCCATTCGCGTCTTGAGCCGACCGGGATCTAGCATGCTTACTTGGCTTCTTCTTGTCGCCGTTCATGGGAGTGCGGGTGGTCATTGAGGAATCAAGGGCATTTGTACGGAGTTGATGAGAAACACCTTGCTCTGTCTCTTGACGTTCTCCAAATGAACCCTTGGGAGAAGGACGTTCGTCGCTTTTATTGATCTCAGGCGAGGGTTGGGGGTAGCGTGAGCTGGAGACAGGCTGATTGACGCGAGGGTTTGTCTCCGTTTGGGCAGCTATAGGGCGCTTTGACGGCCGCTCTCCAGAATCCATAGCCAGACCAGATGGCATGTATGATGTAACCTCTGAATCTCGAATGATTGGCTCGGAAAGTTGCCTCTGATGTCTGTGAGGCGACAGGACTGCGGAAGCTTCCTGGGTAGCAGTAGCCATTCCATTGGTTGCGAGTGGCTTTGTAGCATGGGTGACACGCTCAGATGGATATGGTGTAGTATTGAAAGTCACCTCCCTCTTCCGGCTTGAAACATCTCTAGCGTCTACAATTTGGCGCGATGAAGCGTCGTTGCGATTAGTCAGGGGCGTCATGGACGCTGCTGGACGTTGGATGAAGGGACCCATAACCTTTTTGTCCTGAGACGATTCAGGTTGCTGCGGATATGGTTGCTCTCGGTCTCGAAATGAGCCCATCTTGCCGTTCGAACTGTCCCAGCCATTTGCCAAGGCTGTCACAGACCTGTTGACATATCCAGCTTCTCGTTGCTTAGCCTGAACGGCTTCAGCTCGAACTTCGTCCTCGGGAGGCCCATAGAGAGGCTGAAGACCTAACGAGCGGGGAACAGGCACTGGGAGTATTACTTCTTCATCTTCATCTGCCTTCTCCGCAGCCTGTGAATGACATTAAATTCCATTGATTTATCCATTCGAGATCGCGACATTACCTGATCTGCTCTTCGGAGCACTATCGGAGGAGAGTGCTTTGGGGCCATCTCAGAGGTAGGTTCTGCAGTCCGCTGAAGAGATTTCATGGGCGGAGGCACTAGGCGAGGTTGCTTCTGTGAAACGGCGGCCTTCCGGTCATCATGAATACCTGATTCATGCGGTCTCTGTGGTTGGTGCTGTCCACGTCGAGATTCGCTTTCGTGCGATTGTGCAGAGGATGAGCTTGGAACCTTTGCGACAGGGAAGCCTCCATACCGCGAATTGGCAGGTGGTTGAAGCCTTGTGCTGTCTTGCTCTCGCTGAGCAGCGCGAGCAGCCGATGCCGACGCACTTGACATGATTTGAGGCTGGTAAGAGGATATCTGAGCCTGGGCTTTTCCAGTGTTCGCATACGTTTGGGAGTTGTTCTGGCGTATGTTAGCAGGTTCACTTTGTGGAGGGTTCGATTGTTGGGGTCCTGGACGGCTATTCTGCCCTGAGGCAAGATTTGTATTAGGATGCATAGATGAGCTTAAATGCGTGGCTTTGGAACTGGGATATGGGTCGTAAAAAGTATTGGCCACACCAGAGCCTGCAGGCCGCTGCTCGTTTGATGGCTGCATCCGAGACAAAGGAACAGCAGAAGATTCTTGGCGAGTTCGTTCCAATGGCCGAGGGTTAAGGGAGGTATCACGCGGCGTTGCTGCTGCCGCAGAGGCAGAGGGGAAAGCCTGATAGTGATGGCATTAGAGGCAATGTACTGCACCAAAAGACTATCTTACGTTTGCAAGAGGCCGATTCATTTCAGGACGAGTTTGGCCGCGATCTAGATTCATCACGTTGGAGATTGGTAGAGGCATTTGAGCCTTATCCCTCGGAGAAACAAACACGTTCTGTGCCGTCGATGTGGTACGTGCCTTCGAGCGTGATCTTGGCGCTGCATCCTACGAGGAGGGCTGTGAATAGATAGATAGGTTGCGAGATCGAATCATAACTTACTTGAGTAGAACGATGTCCAGTCCGAGCACCCGAAGCAGTAGGTTCTGATGTTTTGGAAATAGCTGGCTTGGGGGTTCGAGCTGGAATGGTTGCATATGGATCGGGTGTGGGCTGGGCCTGCAGGTATAACGTGAGGATTAGCAATCATAGTGTCTGATATTACTGTAACGCACAGACAGAGCTGCAGTAGCAGGCAAAGACACTGAATTGCGCTGACGTTGAGGCTGAGGTGGGACTACTTTTGGTTTCTGACTATCTGAGATGTCCTGTTCCTCATATCCCTGTCGAGGTAAGCGATGACTTCGAAGCAATTCTGCGTTGGACGGGCGGACTCTGTCTTCGTTGTTCTTCTGACGAAAATCGTTGCGATCGCTACTGGGATTTGGACGGGTCACAGGCGGTTCGGTACGTGACGTTAAATAATAGTCCTGGGAAGAGCCTGGCTTGTGTGCCATAGCAGTTTCACGAGTCTTCCGGGAGGATTCTTCGGCAGCTTCAGAGGCTCGGCGCGCCCTACGTATATTACGAGCCTCCTCTCGCTCAGTTTTCGCCTTGATGCGTAAAGCTTCCATCTTTTGCGCCTCCTCCATATCCGAAGTTCGTTCTGTGGCGCGATAGTCGTGGGCATTTGCATCTGCGGATTCGTAGCGTATTCTCTCTCGTCCCTCTCGCCTGTTACGGCGATCCTCCTCCCTGCGACGGTCCTTCGCATCGTCATCACCTTGCCGTCGTCCATCCTGCTCCTTCTGCTCTGTGCGGCGTCGATCGTCCCGCTCAGTGATTGTGGGTGTAGAACTCTCTTTGAGATGTCGCCTTTCTCGTCGAAGCTCTGGTTCTTCCTGCCGTGTCGTCGATTTTTCACGGTCTTTATGGCGCCTTTCGCGGTCCCGATATTTCTCGCGTGAACGATCTGCGGGCTCCGTAGTGTACCCTGGATCTGAGCGATAGGCATCTTGTGAAGGAAGGTCTTTACTTCCATATGCGAAAGAGGACTGATGAGGCAGAGGCGAGAGAATAGAAGGAGTAGGCCGACTAGAGCTGGCAATGTAAGGGTTGTTGGAAGAGCTAGGCTTGCGGCTGTAATGTGGGCGGGAAGATTCGGTGCTGTAGCCTGGGTTGTTGGATGTCTGTGCGCGTATGCCATCCGGTTCGACAGAATTTGCGGCTTGTGCAGGCGCACGGGTATATGGAGTTGCTGCATTTGGCTGAGCATAGCCAGTCGCATCAACCTTGTCGCGCTTGAGCGCTTGGGCGGAGGAAGATCCTGGCTGTTTCGAAGACGAAGCCCAGAATTTGTAGGAAGCAGAGGGAGCAGATGGCGGAGGTTTCGACTGGGCAGTGCTTGTGTCGGCTTTCCTGTTGAAAAAGCTCTTCATTCAGAGCAGGATGAAGCCGAAACGTTGCACAGCAGGCTCTATGCTAGATTTGCCTGCAATGCGCGTGTAATTACGGAACTGGTATAATGGTGGTGGTGGAGAGAGGGTGAGCTTGAACATGAGGCACGATTGCAACACATAGACGGCCACTTTAGGTAAGTGGGCAGCCCAGGCGCTGTACGCGCTCATGCAGCCAAAATACACACGGTATCCGGTCTTTAATTTTGTTTGCTAAGATAGAATGTTGTATCCGTGAATCGGAGAGCTGTACAAGAGTTACAGGCAAATTTAGAGCTCTGGATCTTGAGTAGATATATGTCGCGCTCTCAACCAGGCTTTGCTGACTCAGCTGTAGCCGAATCGAATTCAAAGTCGTCCTTGCGGCTTGCCCTTGCCTTACAAACATCATCAGCCTGGACTACCTTGACCTCCTACCACAACCACGTATACGCATATCCTCACCACAGCAGTGCTGCTAGGCGTAATCGAATAATATAGCGCATACTCTACATCTGGTACAGTCAGAATCCTGTCTGTGACCTTCTTGCGTCACTCAAGGCTATCTTCAGTCCAGTCTAATCTGGCAGCGACAGAATGGACATCCTGGACGAGAAAGCCAATGGAATGCCTCCGATAGAGATTGAAGAGGTCGTCTCTGTCCGAAACTGTGCGTCGCGATGCTCTGCGCTACGCGTCTGATACTTATCCAGTTAACAGATGATGCGTTCACCGCGAAGCACATGCCAAGCATGGGCCTCGACGTCAAGGACTTTCAAGTTTTCAACTGGAAAATTACCAACTGGAAGAAGCTGGATAAGAAACTTACGAGTCCTGAATTCGAATGCGGTGGTCACAAATGGTACGCATTGGCATCGCTCATTTATCATCTAATGTATGCTCAGCTTTAGTCATCCAGGCGAATCCTCCTCTTCCCTTTCGGGAACTCCAATGCACCACCTAATGACACTGTGTCTGTATATCTGGATTATGCAGAACCCAAGAAAGCGCCAGAAGGGTGGCATGCATGCGCTCAATTTGCTCTCGTCATCTCCAACCCCAATGACCCTACCATCTTCACTGTCAGCCGTACGTTCTATACCATATCTTTCCCTGGATTTCTCCTAATACAACGGATGTAGACGCCAATCATCGTTTCATCGCTGAGGAATGCGACTGGGGTTTCACACGATTTAGCGAGCTTCGCAAACTCTTCAGCGTACAGGAGGGACACGCAAGACCAACCATTGAAGATGATACAGCAGATATATCTGTCTTTGTGCGCGTTTTAGAAGATCCGACAGGAGTGTTATGGCACAACTTCGTCAAGTACGTCAATAGGCTGGTCTTTGTTGGATCGTACAAGTTAACTGTCAACAGCTACGACTCAAAGAAAGAGACTGGATATGTCGGTCTGAAGAACCAAGGCGCGACATGCTACATGAACTCCCTACTGCAATCACTTTACTGTACGAACTACTACCGCAGAGTGAGTTGTTATTGTTACTATTTATGGCGCATGACTAAGTCTTGATGCAGGCTGTGTATCAAATACCAACAGAAGACGATCACCCGACTGAAAGTGTGGCTCTTGCGCTGCAGCGAGTGTTTTATCTTCTGCAGACGTCTGATCAACCCGTTGGTATGTTCACCTGAACTACAAGTTTTGTTTCTCCAGTATTTACATTCTCTCATAGGGACGACTGAACTCACTAAATCGTTTGGATGGACATCCCTCGACTCATTCTTGCAGCATGATGTGCAGGAGTTTAATCGAGTGCTGCAAGACAAGCTTGAGACGAAAATGAAGGTGCATTGAGAATACCTTTATAGTAGGAATTTTGCTTACAGCTTCAACAGGGTACAAAGGCTGAGGGTGCTACCACGAGGCTTTTCGTCGGGAAGATGAAGAGTTTCATCAAGTGTGTTGATGTCGATTATGAATCTTCGCGCACAGAAGATTTCAGCGGTATGTGTCCACGGACAGTCAAATATCGTGAGGCTGACCTCTCGAGCAGACCTTCAGCTTAACGTCAAGGGCATGAAGAACCTCTACGAGTCATTCAAGGATTATGTGCAAGTCGAGATGCTTGAGGGAGAGAACAAGTATCAAGCCGAGGGATTAGGCCTTCAAGACGCTAAGAAGGGGATCATTTTCGAATCATTTCCTCCTGTGCTTCATCTGCAGCTCAAACGGTTTGAGTACGATATTCAGCGTGACTCAATGGTCAAGATCAATGACCGACATGAGTTCCCGTTTGAAATTGACCTTGACGAGTTCCTGGACCCCGCCGCAGATAGGTCGCAACCGTGGAACTACAAACTTGCCGGAGTGCTGGTACATTCAGGCGACCTTCACGGTGGACATTACTTTGCGCTGATCAAGCCTGACCGTGAAACTCGCTGGCTGAAATACGACGACGATCGCGTAACCCCCGTGACAGATAGAGAGGTTCTGGAAGAGAACTACGGGGGCGAAGCAATGAACGGAGTGCCACCCTCAATGCAGAGAACACAGATGCGTACGGTCAAGCGCTTTACAAATGCGTATATGTTGGTTTATATTCGTGAATCCGCCTACGACGAGGTTTTGGCGCCTTGGACAGAAGAAGATACCCCCTCCCATCTGAGTATGCATTTCAACATCTAGAGTAGCGTCAGTTTCTCACGATTAATTGCAGAGCGCCGTATCGACGAAGAGCGTTTACGTCAGGAGCAAAAGAAGCGGGAAAGGGAGGAGCAGCATCTCTATCTGACCGCGAAGGTGCGTTATTCACTGGTAACTTTATTACGAGGAGTATTGATCGATTTTGTTTAGGTCATCACCGATGATACTTTCTCAAACCATGAAGGATTTGATCTGGCTGCTTTTGACGAGAAAGCTTGGCCAGTATCTGAGTTGCCTAGTTTCCGAGTTCTCAAGTCAGAGCAATATAGTACCTTCAAAGGTCGCGTGGCGAAACACTTTGGTCACCCGGACTCGCAAATAAGGCTTTGGGTTCTTGTCAATCGACAGAATAAGACCGTGCGTCCCGACACGCACATCCCCGAGAACGAGCCATCACTCAGTGAGTGATCTGGTTGACTATTCACACGAGGAAAACCCATGTTCTTAATTTGTTTTCTTAGCTGTCGAGGTCATTCGTAACAACATGGCTGCACGCCAAAATGATTTGCGGCTGTACCTAGACGTAATCCCAGATCCATCCAAAGTATGTTTCTTTCCAACCGGCGAGCCCCGGGACTGACCTTCTCTTCCAATGTTAAGCCTGAACCTCCCCCTCAGTCGATCATGGTTTTCCTGAAGCATTTTGACACATACAAGCAAACTCTATTAGGTGCAGGAAAGATCTATATGCTTCGAACCAGCAAAGTCGGCGACCTGATACCTATCGTGAACGAGCGGATGCATTTCCCAGCGAGCACCAACTTGAAGCTTTATGAGGTGCGTTCTGCTTCTCGTCCAGGAATTAGACCTGTTGTCTGAGCTTGTGAATGTAGGAAATCAAACCTGGCATGATTGAGCTTATGAAGCCGAAATTATCGTTCGCACAAAGCGAGATCCAGGACGGAGACGTTATTTGTTTCCAGATCGAACTTCCAGACAAAGAGTAAGTTTTATGTTGAAGTTGCCTTCCCGCCTTTCCTGACAGCACCTCCAGAATTCGAGACCTGGAGAGCCAAGGGTTGCATCCTACGCCTCTTGACTATTATGACTTCCTGCAGAATCGAGTTCAAGTGCGCTTCCGACCAAAAGGACAGGAGCCTGATGCCGAACACCCTGAGTTTGACATGGTCCTAAGCAAGAAGCACAATTACGATACTGTATGTCCGAAAGTTTTATACCGTGCTGCATTGACCTTGACATCCCAATGACCAGATGTCAACCAAAGCCGGCGAGAAGCTGCGACACGATCCGATCAAGCTCCGGTTTACCACAACGAATGCACAGAATGGTGCTGCGAAGAGCATTCTCAAACGCTCTTTGAACCAAAGTGTTTCCGAAATTATGGCTCCTTACTACTCCACCAGCACTGTCATACTATATGAGAAGTTGGACGTGAGCATCGTGGAGCTTGAGACGAAGAGAAGTCTGAAAGTCGTCTGGACTGGGATTCACAACAAAGAGGAAGCCACACACCCATTCTTACTCCCCAAGACAAGCTCTGTGAACGACCTCTCAGAGCATTTATCGAAGCTCGTAACCCTCACACCGACAGGGACTTCAAGGATTCGTCTGTTCGAGATCACCAAGGATGGAAAATCGCAGAAGGAGTTTACTGGCTCAGAGATGATTGGGAATATTCCTGATCCTGTAGAGCTATTTGCGGAGGTAAGTCGATCCTAGGTCATGTTTACAAAAGGTGGCTCATACCTTCTATGCCAGGAAATTCCCCGAGAAGAACTTGAAGCTGAAGATGCTGATAAGGTCATTGGAGTGTTCCACTTTTCCAAAGACCTATCGAGAACGCATGGTGTGCCGTTCAAATTTGTCGTCAAGAAGGTTCATATCATTTCAGCTCAAAGTTTGTTGGCACTGCTAACCGAAGTGTTGTGAAGGGCGAGAAATTTGCAGATACCAAAAAGCGATTACAAGCACGCCTAGGCGTCTCAGACAAGGATATCTCCAAGTTTCGTTTTGCACTTATTCAGGCTTCTACATTCAAACAGCCGTCGTATATTGAAGACGGTTAGTCGGCGCCTTATCTTCCCTCTATGCAACTCAAATAACATTTCTCCAGATGACTCTATCTATGATCACCAATTTGCACCAGAGGATGTTTTGGGTTTGGACCACATCGACAAGTCAGGAAGAGCACGGGCGGGGGCGGGAGAGAAGGCGATCGTCATTCGCGGTTAGAGATGAGCACATGTTACTATATCACACACTTTACATTCTCAAGCAACTGTATTTCTGTTTCTGTTTCAATTTATGTTCATGAAGTGCCGCACTGTAATACTTATGAAGTCGTCGAGTAAAAAAGCGTCTGGGCTTTCATCCTGCAGCATTCAGTGTCCAATCAGAACAAGCCATTGAACATGTATTCAAGAATGACATTCAGAGACAGAACAAGCAGTCTCCACTACTTTTCTGTCATAGCGACATCAGTACTATATCTACATGGACAAATCTCACTTATTTTTATGCAATTTCGAAGGAGTCCTTTTCGCATAGAGCGAGAGTATTGAAAAATAATAATAATCATAGTACATAACAGAAGGTACATACTATGACAAAGTTGACCTGACTGGCACGAGCCACAACACCAAGCTGTTAGATCTTACGGCCAACGCACAAGCAATAGGAAGTTGATCCATTGAAAATCGAGCGTTAGAACTTCGTTAATGTGCTTCAATACATAGAACAGACGCAGAAATAAAAGCGAAGCTAGCAAAGACTAGGTAGGATCTTTCAGAAATCTGCCAACGACTTCGAACTTCAAGCTAAATGATCAAGAGAATGTCACAACGAGCAGCTACTTCGTCAGATCCCAAACCTCAACAGTCAATACAAGTGGGCCTGTACATTCCGATTCCATGCTCTTTTCATGGGCGAGCCTTTTTAGGGGTTAATCTATCTGGCTACTAAAGAATGAAGCATCTGGACATTTCCTTTGCTTTGAAGTCTCATTAGAATTGGTGAACGGAGAGATCACGTATACCAACATTCACCTTTGCTAGGAAGATCCCACCGCAAGCGGGCGTCTTTGGATTTCTCGTTTCTACAGAGCGCATCAGATGTGCAGAGATCTATAGTGATCGAACAGTAGCCCTCCCATGACAAGCCCAGCGGAGACGGTGAATCATTACTGAGCAAGGCTCTACTAACGACAGAGAAGCAGGCGCGACAACGGAGAGGGAAGGCTATTAAGTATTAATAAGAAGCTAAAGCGGCGAGTCCAAGCGATAGTACGAATAGAGCGTCAGCTCTAGCATCCGTTGAGCTCGAAACTCCAAGTGCTCTGGCAATAAACCAGGCCCACGTAGAAGTACACGGAGTTCATTCTTGAGCTAGAGAGGCATATAATCCGTTGTAGCAGCGTTCAACGTTCATTTCTGTGAGAAGGATAGTTTCGGCAGGCTTTGTTTGGTTGTACAAATAAAGGGCATAATTACTATATCGGGTAGAGAGGGCTTGTTCCGAACCTAGTTTCGGCATTCCGGCAAAACCAACCATAACAGAGACAAACAATGCAGTTGTCTGACAAAGGAATTCCCACGCCTACTTTCAGTCCTCATCGTTGTCCTCGCCAGTGCCCAGAGCCTATTTCACAGCTGCAAAAATGGAAAACGACCAGGTAATGCTGCTCATACTTTCATTGGCGTTTTCTTCTGATACGTGTGGATAGGGTATCCTCGTAGATCTTTACGTTCCTCGCAAATGTTCGGCAACCAGTGCGTTCATAGAACTCATAGAACTCACAAGTTTAGCACTTACCTGGGGGACTTATAGACCGACTTATCAATGCTAAGGACTTTGCATCGGTTCAGATCGTTGTTGCAGACGTCGATGCAGATGGCCGTGCACTCCCCACTGGCACTTCTTTTGCCATTAGCGGACAGGTTAGATCGCAAGGAGAGAGTGACGATTCCATTAACAGATTAGCAACCAAAGCTGGCTGTGAGTGCTACTTGACTATCTTTCAGCCGTTGAATTGACGCAAGGGCTCTGTTTGTCCAGTGTTACGGAATGTATGGTCAGCCCAAAAGTAATACCGCTTTGAGAGTGTTGTCGCTGTATTCTCTGTATCCATCCATCCCGCTATCCAGATTTGCTATGCGCATTCCATTCAAACATCCCCACCATCGTCTGAGACTGAGGCTGAGGCTGAGGACTATTCTGAACACTTCGGTTGGACGATATTATACTCCTTGTCCCACTTCTTAGTGGAGTCGCACGACGCTCTTCATGTCTATCCCGCACTTTACTTGTCCAGCTCAGATAGATGGATGATAATACATTCATGGACACATTGAACTAGCTTTACTTTCCAAAAACCGCCTCTTTAACCGCGTCGGCAGCATTTGAAGCCCTGTCAGCAATCCCGGGACCCCTTTCTGTTGTTGGATGTGAAGTAGCGTTCGCCCATCCATCGTCTACGGGAGACGACGTTCATAAATGCAAGCTTGACCACATAGGAATGCATGCTTTACCTTTATTCGAGTTCTCGTTCAATGGATCGATCCCTGCAGACTCTATTATCCCTGGTCTTCCTTCAATGACACCAGCGGTCTGCTTGAAACCTCTTGTTGCCTGCTTGTCTCCCTCGAAAGTAGGCCCAGCTCCAGCACCTTTGTCTTCCAGTGTCGGGTCAGTGACGAAGTTGGTCTGCAATGGATCAGATATATTGCTAGAGGCAGTTGGATTTGCGACCTAATTATTTGTATTAGTTTCGAAAGAAAGTGAGGACAGAGTGAACATACGCCTGGATAGACATCAGTCCCTTGTGCGCGCATAGATAGATCGTTCAAAGACATGGTGGTGATAGTGCAAGTGATATGTGAGATGATACAGTCTGTACGCAGATATATATAAGCATCAGTAGATAAGATGTGACGAAATGCTACGTAGTACGTACTTTAGCTCCAGTTCTCCACTGGTGGCGTTTTATGACTTCATGAAATGATGGGACCCATAAATGTGTTCTTTTGGGTTGGTATATTCATTTAGATTTACTCTCATTACTGAGGTTTCAAGTGTAACACTACAACCAAAGAAAACAACAATAACAATGTGTTATCTGGAAGATCTATTACAACGGATTCCTAAGTAACTCCTAAGGGGTCATGAACAACACTGGGTGACGCTGCCTTCTCAATTCTCGGTCTTGTCGTTGCCTCTGTAGAAGGTTCTTTCGGAGGGCGCAGAGGATCAACAGGAGCAGCAGGTCTGGAGGATGGAGGATGCCGAGGAAGAGCCGTAGAGGGGAGTCCATGTCGGCTCCCTGCAAATTCTGATTTCGTGTAACTCCAACTTTCATTTTGCGCTCTTCGTGTAGAGCTGGTCCCGATTCTCGTCTTACTGTCCGCCGCCGGTAAGATTGTCGATTTGGACATTTGGGCTGTGGCAGATTCCAGGGATGCATCTGGATGAGACGATGGCGAAGATCCACTGATACTTAAGCTCCTTTCTCGTGTTCTGTTCGTAGTTGTCTCCCGCTTCCACAAGTCTTCATCCATCAACCTTTCCTCGTCGATCTGCTTCTCCTTCCCAACTAACACATCTCGCACATATGCCAAGGCTTCCATCGCTGCTTTCTTCTTTGCCTCATCCTCTAAAGACTCGAGCACCCATGACAACGAATGTCCCAGTCTCTCATTCATATTGTCCTGGACAGGACTCCAAATCGGACCCTCTATAACACGATCACCAGAGAGTGGAATAGTTCCAGGTGTACTAGGCGGAGACCTCGCAAACGAGGCCGGTATATTCCTCTGTAGTTTTCTCAGTAATTTGCCACAACTAAACATCAGCAGTGGGCACATACGCGCAGCTCAGAAACGGCGTTCATCACAGTCTTCTTATTGATCCCAAAGCTCTCTCCTCGCTCCAATATATTTCGGGCCAACATCTCTGGATACGACGACGCAGACTGCTGCTGCCGTCGATGGGCGAGCGTTCCTGGCTGTTGACTGTTATCGAGGCTCCGTCTGCCATCAGGCAGAGGTCTCCGTCGAACTGGCGGCGGTGATCGTTCTGGTATCTCAGTAGGTATACCTAACAGCGACGAGTTTTCATGGATGACACCGAGACCTGTAGCATGGGAAGGCGAGGATTGCAGACGTATCGCTTGCGTTAACAACAACGTTATCGATGCACCCGCTGATGGGTAGCGAAGCAAAGACGTAAGTTGACCGGTATAGTCACTGGGAATCACTTGGAACGTTTAATTGAGGACATCTTTTTTTTCCAGTAACAGGACTTACAGTCGTTCCTAATTCGTATGAGCATAGCCACGCAGACCCATAGAGCAAGGTCGAAGTTGGGCCCAGAAGCAAAAAGCCCATCCCACAGCTTCATGGATTCTGTGAGAGTAAATTCCCGTGTGAATAACAGTCTCAGCCACTTTCTGAGAGGAAGCACCTAGTCAGCATTCCCGTTATTCTTCAGACAACTGATTGCTTACTCACATGCCATAGATCTGAGGTTCAACTCCAGACGCTTGCATTCGTTTCCACAGAAGCGGGTCAGCAATCCTGAGTAAATCTTGAATTTGATTGCACGCTTGAACGATGGGCGAGATATAGGGCTTTAGCTGCACTTTGCCAGACGAGGTGCCAGCAATGTTGGAAGGTTCTTGCCATTCATAGTACGTGGAAGCTCCTGCGTTCATGATCGCGTCGAACAACGCCCAAGAATCAGCTGCGATCCAAGATTCTGCGCAAATGTCGGAGACAGAGGATGAAGGGGTGGTTGGTTGATCGAATATGGAATCGTAATACACGGCATAGAACAGGGGTGCTAGCAGTTCATGCATTCCTATGGTATTTTGAGTACTAAGAACACTGAATGACAAGCAAGCGATACGCACCTTGTCGGTATCCGATGGTCGGATGAGAGGAAGAGTACAAGAACAGAATGTATGTCAACTGGGTTTGCACATCCTGATTGCGAAAGAACTCCAGCTCTGGAAAGCTAGCAATGCACTCCGTCAGTGTGTGCCTATCATAGAGCAAGGATGCTCACGTTCGCTCTACATCTTGTAGAATCACTTTACGTAGCTCAACAGCTGCAAACCATTCCGTCCATGGATTCTAAAGGCGGCGAGCGTTACAACGAGATGTCCTCTAAATAGAAATGCAACGCACACACCTGATCATCCAAACTCAATGGATTATTCCTATCCAAATCACCTTCTAACTTCGTCGTCCGTTCAGGAGCCTGCGAAGTCCCAGGAAGCGTGAAACCATCCTCGAAGCTCCCATCTGGAGCTCTCATCTTGTCCACTAGACTCTGCGCATACTGTTTCCGGGACTGCACCAGTGCATCTAGCAGAAATGTGGACTCTATCGCAGTACTCAAAGGTTCGCTGTGCAGCAGAAAGAGCTAATCGCATGGTTACTACTACGAATAAAGCAAGAGGAGTGACACCCACGCACCTTCCAAGCAATGCTCCTACCAGGAACCTGAGCACTTTCATCTACGGATCCAGAGAACAGACGTCCACTGATAGCAGAGTCCCTCAGCCTCTTGAGTGTGAGTCCGCCATGTATCAATTCAGCGTGAGCCTTCCTTGAACAATTGGTGAGAACTACATTTCATGGTTCGTTTCCGGCAGTTACGCCTTGAATGGAAAGAAGTTCTACCGACTTGATGTCCTCGACAGACGCTCTTGACATTGTGCGCACACGCTACAGTATTCTTTTGAAGTGGAAGAAAGGGAATGCGAGAATTAGAGATGTTAGCTATTAGTATATGTAATCCGTTGTGATGATGATGGTGGTGGTATGATGATACCAGTAGTACAGAAAAGGGAAATCCGAACAAAACAAAAAAGAAAGCTAGCTACAAAAACCAAAAGAAAAAGCAAACAGACGTATTAAAAAACTAGTATGTACCCTATAAGCAACAACAACAACAACAAAAATGGCAAGACGTTTTAACATTTCCATGAATGTAACGACGCTGAGGACGCAGACCAAGTCGTTCGCAGGTCCGCAGTGGAGGAATCCCATCCATACGAATCACTCCATCCAGGACTGCTCGTCGTGGAAGTAGCACTGAGCACCGTTCCAGCTGCAGGTCTCCCAGGCTCTTCAGCTACCCGCTGCACTAAAAAGGCAGGTTAGCGCCTGGTCCACCACAGGTCTGGACGATGCTCACCAAACGTATTCATGTTCAAGGAGAAGTCCATTTCCTGAGGCGGACCAGGATAATACACTGGCTGAAAGTTCATCGGATCCTGAAGCCAGGTATGGAAGGTAGCAGAGTCCGTGTCCATGTTGGGCAATTGGCTTAGAGCGTCTTCTGGTGATGGACTGGGAATTTGGGAGGCCATCTTGTCCACTCTGTTTCATTCGCCGGTGTGAGCGCTTGGCACATATATACAGATATAAAGAAAAAGGGACATACAATCGTTTCAAGAACTTGGCATAGGACTGTGCAACACTTCCGCCGTGATCATTCAATATCTCAATCACCCTGCTTACATTCTGCAATATAACTTCTTTCGTTCCTAAATCCAGATATCCGGAAAAACGTGGTCGTAGCAACTGCACCAATCTCCCTGTTAGCAAGCAAGCAAAGACCACAAAAACACGCTTTCCACTCACATTGAGCAAATACGCCGAACTGAAGGAGACATAGAGGAAGTTGGAATCAATAGCATCAATGAAGTGTTCTGAAGGCGCCAGCTGGTCGATCGTGATCCGAATCACAGCGCAAGCGGCGTCCACAGACTCCATTGCAATGCTGGTCAGCTCATGGGCATGATGGCCGCTCTTGACACCTTTCTGGAAGCCAGTGGCTAGCGCAATGAGACGGAGGTAGGATCCTATCATCTGCGTACTTATCCCTCGATACTATTATCAGGGTTGGTTTCAGTAAAGCATTCAAAAAGGTAACGTGCGCACTACGCACATTACAAATCGAATACCCTTATGCACCAAACCAAAGAAAGCAATTAGTACCTTTTCTATTCACAGAGATTTAGGGTAGGGAGTCACTCACCATGTAGGGCGTATTCCTCATCGAAACGAGTTGCCCAAAATGACAGCTCGTTAGACAGATTAGCAGCTGTCCTGCTAGCTTCAGTGATAAGATCGAAGTGAGGCTAAAAAGGAAGGAAGGAAGGTACTCGGTCAGCATGACAGGCTACGCGACACACCCACCCACACACAAAAAGAAACAGGCCATTCACCTGCCGTCGCTCTCCGTCCTCTATTCGAGCATGGAAACGGGCCATGGTCAGCATCATCTGAACGTAGGCACACAAATGTACATCAAACAGCGTGTTGTTTGGCCTGTTCGTAATGACAACGTCATTATTTTCCATTCAACAGGTGAAAAAAGAAGGCACGCACGAAGAGTGATACCACTCATGAGAACGAGCAGTCATAGGATCGTCATATGCAAGAAAAGGAGTCTTTCCTAGCCGTAGAGCATAGGCACCGTCCATACAAAAACCTATAGAATGAGAAGGCGTAAGTCTCTAGTTTTGGTCTTCAATGTTCACACTGACATGTAAGCCATGTTCTTGTCCGATTCACGGCTTCCTGTTCACTACAATCAACTGGCGGCGCAGCATTCAACTCCAATCGTATTGCCATTCTAGAAAATCGTTGTATCATGAGCGTCATATCCAAGATACGAAAGAAAGAGAAACAAACCTCATGGCAACACCAATCAACAGTGATGCTCTGTCTTCCTCAAATTTCTTCTTCGGCGAGGCATATACAGCCATAATCATAAACGCCTGCACACTAGACACATCCAGGGCGCTAGTATCAAGCACAGCATTGCCAGCTAGATGCTGTGCAAACGAAAGAGCAACATTGGAGAGAGGTTTGGAACGGTAATATTTTGCTGCTGCTGCACAAACTACCGAATGGATTCTAAGTACATTGTCCAGAAATCGAAGAAGAGGAAACGGAGCGCACCAACAGTGAAAAGAAAGGGGCTGGTCCAGATTAGTGCTTCAGGCGTATGATATCGAACATCAAGAACAGAAAAAAACGGCTAGCAACAAAACGGATTAGTGTAACCGAAAAAGACACCAAATGGAGACGAACGTTAATTTTCTCAAAGTAGCTAAATGTCAATTCAGTTTCAGCCGCCGGCACATTCAGAAATAGGGAATCTCAACGAACATGTTAAACAGAGCTTTGATGTCCTCAGGATAGATACCGCAAAACTTGACGATATCCGGTACTCGATGTTGTGCACTTGGCCGCACGGAGGAGTACGTTGCGGATACAGCCTCTTCCGCAGTAGTCTCAGGAGACCACAGCGATATACCTGGATACGTTTGGCCTGCGCCTATGAAATCAGCATCAACAAAACCCACAAGATAATGGCAGGAAGAACGCCTACATTGAGCAATCTCGCTTTCCTTGTGTTCGAGCATGCCGCGTAGCTTTTCTTCCGTGGTTCGATTCTCGAGCTGTTCCAAGATTCGCTCGATCTCTGCATCTTGCTGGCGAGCTTTGTCCAGAAGGTCTTCGTGGGTGCTAAGAACATGCCGGCGGCAAGTTTGATGATAAGCATCAAGAAGCCTCAGTAGTGGACATGTTCCGAGGAAACTTACGCAGCTGGTTTTCTCTTCTTGCGCTGTCGAGGAACACATTCCACACGCGCAGATACACATCGCTGACAGCGTGAATTGCCTCGCGAGAACTCGCAACGAACCTGAAAAAGTGAAATGATCAGCGATGCATCCCCACCCAATCCAAAAATCGCGTGTAGCCAACTACCCACTTTGAGGGACTTGCAATGAACACAAGCGCCTGATCGTCTACAGAACCGAAAGGAAAGGAAAGGAAAACGATGAGCAAAGGCTGGACGTGAGCTGATGTCATTTCCAAACAGGACTTACTGCCTGTCCTTGCCCTGTGCCATCATACTATGGCGTGCAGCAACAAAGGCCTCGTCACTACTGCTTCCGCTGCTCCTGGCAAGTTTGGCGCGGTGGACGCTCATCGTGTGTGGATGGATGGTGGTATGAGAAAGAAAGATAGAAAAAGTGGGGTACGAGTTGTCAAGATGCTCAAAAGGGGGCAGATACAGTAATGGGCAAGTCGGAGTGCCTAATTGGAATTGTGATGCCAACCAGCTGTTCTCTTGTCAATGTGGGGGTTGACGCCACGACCGCCGGTGATATAGTGGCTGGCAGTAGAAACAAAAGAAGGAGACTAGTTTCGTATGTACAAAAGGTGAGGCAGGCCTGCTTGAGAGGCCAGGATCAGATTGGTATAGAGTGAGTGCTTGCTTATATAGGCTGCTATCGTGCAGTGGCCGTCGGTCGGGTGGCCGCAAGCGAGAAAGGGAGACAGGGAGGGTGGGTGTCGGAGAGGCAAAGCCACTACAATACAACGCCTGTGTATCATTAATAATGGCCTTGGTGAGATTCCAACCAATTCAGTCCTCCAATTCTGATCCATCAACAGCAAGCACCCAGCAGGCTATGAATCAGTTGACCGGCAAATTCACTTGCCATTATATGAACTTGCGAGTTCTTGCAGGCTCAAGCAGTCGTGCGACTCACACTCAAGCAGCACGACGCAAATCTTGGTTGAAATATAACAGTAGCAACGACAACGACGACCACCTTAACACAGGCAAACGCTTCCGCCCTGGACGGCAGGAAGAACAGGATGATGTTTGTATGCCGGCCACCGTTGAGACCATGGGAAAACTGGGAAGATCGAAGCTTGGAAGAATCTGAACAGAAACACAGAATCGAGAGAGGTGCGTTGCCATCTTGCACGTGTTCCACGTGTAGCACGTTCAGGTGTAGCCCTCTCATGCTTCCTACTCTCACTGGCATGACCGACCTCTCCCATTGTACCCTCTTTTCTCTGTGTGCTCGTGTGCGTGTATCTTCTCCTGACATTCTAGCCCAGATCAGTGCTCAGCGTTTCGTCACTAAAGTCAGAGCCCGAGTCAGTTACTAAGATTGCATTCTATCCCGGCACCTATCCTCGGAAGCGGATTGTTCGACATTCTCAGGAAGAAACGAGCCCATCTCGAATCAGGACGCCTGTGATCAGCAATAGCCTCCTGTGCCGAACTACTGAATACCATACGGAACCATCTCCGACTGAGTAGTACTACGTACCTCTCCACCAAATCTATGGAGGTTCACCTACCTTCGGGCATCTTACCTTCACTTACTCTTCTTGGATTGCCGAGAAAAAAAACCCTTGCGCACGAACTGTGGATTTGCAGGCTTTCAGACTCTACCGAAATGACATCCTGTCAAACTACTCCTGCTACTCCTGCTCGCCTCTCAATGCAGGATCCCGTCCTCCACCTCTCTCTGCGATCTCTTCGGATGGGAGCACATCGGCTCTCGAAAACCGAAGGTGAACTATACTGACAACTGGCTACGCTCACATTGCTAGCGACCACAACGAGCATAAGGTCCTCTAGTGGCCTACATCCGAAACTGTCTGACTCGGGCATCTCTGATGTTTTACAATGCAGTTCCATTTTATCTCCATCTCTTTGTATTTTCCCATAAACTACTAACAGGTCCCACTACTACAAACTTACTAGTAGCCGAGCGTCTGAGCATCGGATCTTCTCTTATCGAACTTAGCCTTCC
>Ga0247730_1000181_pt1 | contig 61390 bp, 65 predicted proteins | sample UWRJL073202C2_FD_180959 | JGI IMG/M metagenome (GOLD analysis project Ga0247730, IMG submission 180959) | Plant litter microbial communities from Arlington Agricultural Research Station in Wisconsin, United States - UWRJ-L073-202C-2 | ecosystem: Environmental > Terrestrial > Plant litter >... | reverse complement strand
GGCGGCTAGCGGCAGGCGCATCGCGCCCCATATTGGCGGGGTGGCAGCACTCCATCTCACCAAGGTCGCGGTCGGTTGCGCCGAATTGTCCATGCTGGAATCGCGGCTTGATGGCCGCATCGAAGCTGGCGAAACCCATATCGTGACGCGCTACCGGCCCACCCGGCATGGCGAACTCATCGGCGGCTCGCTTTACTGGATCATCAAGCACCAGCTCGTCGCCCGATCGGCGATCATCGGCTTCGCCGAGGAGGAGAATGGTTATTGCCGTATCCGCCTAGCGCCCGACCTTGTCGCTATCCGGCATCGCGCGAAGCGGGCGCATCAAGGCTGGCGCTATCTGGACGAGGCCGACGCGCCAGCCGATCTGGCGGGCGATACGGACGGCAGCGACGCTCTGCCGGCCGACCTTGCCGGGCGCCTCGCCGCGCTGGCGCTGATCTAGCGGATCAGCCGCCGCAGCGAACCGTGCCGGGGCCTGTCTTCGAAACCTGGCAGCGCGGGCGACCGCCGATGCGGACGTCGCCCGGCCCCATCAACCTGACCCTCGCGCTGCGGATCGCGGTGACGGCGACGCCGCCCGGCCCCGTCTGATCGACGCTCACGTCGTTCACCGTCCAGCCTTCGCCGCGCACGTTGCCCGCGCCCCGACCGACGATGCGGGCACTGCCACTCTTACCGGACAGCAGAATGTCGCCCGGCCCCGTCAGGTTCACGTCGGCCCGGCCCGCCTCGATCTGGCCGATCGACAGATTGCCCGGCCCGGCCAGTGCCACCGTCACGATCGGCGCGCGCAGGGCATTGACCGTCACGTCCCCCGGGCCGACCAATGCGACCCCCGCCAGACGCGGCGTCATGACGTTGATCATCACGCGATCCTCCTTGCGGAGCGTGATGTTCTGGAACCAGCGGCCTTTCTCCGCCTCGATCACCAGTTCGCCGTTGACGACATGGACATGCAGCCGCGCGAGCACATCGTCCTTGCCGATGGCATGGACGCCGAGCGGCCCGCCGGACCGGATCCGCACATCGAACGGCACGCTGCTGCGGACACGATCGAAACCGCCGACCGGATATGAGCGCGTCGCCGCAACGGCGGGCGACGCTGCCGCGATGCTCAGCAGGCAGGCGAAGAGGGCATAACGCATGTCGATCTCCACTGTATTATCCGCGCAATACACAATGTGGTCTAGCAGACAAGTCTTTCGGCTTTGCGCACCGTCCGCTGCCTATCCGTACAATCGACCGTCGATGGACACAAAAAAGGCGCGGAGCCGAAGCGCCGCGCCCTCTTCACAGCCGGCGACCGAAGCCGCCGCTTGCTTACTTGTTGTGGATCGCCGCCGCCGCACGGAGGATGTCCAGGATCTTCACCTGCGCCGCCGGTTCGTCAACCTGCTCCATCGCCGCCAGTTCGCGCGCCAGACGGCTGGTCGCCGCCTCGAAGATCTGCCGCTCGGAATAGCTCTGCTCAGGCTGATCCTCGGCACGGAACAGATCCCGGACAACTTCGGCGATCGATACGAGATCGCCCGAGTTGATCTTGGCTTCATATTCCTGCGCACGACGCGACCACATGGTGCGCTTCACCTTGGGCTTGCCCTTCAGCGTCGTCAGCGCATCGGTCATCTGCGCGTTGGACGACAGCTTGCGCATGCCCACGCTCTCGGCCTTGTTCGTCGGCACGCGGAGCGTCATCCGCTCCTTCTCAAAGCGGAGCACGTACAGCTCCAGCTTGGCACCGGCGATTTCCTGGCTTTGCAGCTCAACGACGCGGCCCACACCATGCTTGGGATAGACGACGTAATCGCCGACGACGAAGCTCAGCGCCTTTGCTGCCATGTAGATAGACCTTTCTGAACGGCCTGCCGGCTTCGCGGCGTCCACGCGAGGAACGGGGACGCGAAACTGCGAAGCGGGATGAGCGACCTGTTAACGACCTATGACGGACGGTGATGCGAAACACCGCCTTCGGCCTTGCATATAGCGCAAATTCAGGTGGATTGCCAGCTTTGCAGGTGCAGCATGACGAACCTGCCTTTTAGGCGGATCGTTACGGCGCTGTCACTGCGTTTCAGTCGCCTTTGCCGGGATCCGGCGAAAAATGGGCGTCGAACTTGTCTTTCACGTCCTTCCACTCGTCCGCATCGGCCGGCGCTTCACGCTTGCGCGTGATGTTCGGCCACTGGGCCGAGAAGGTCGTGTTAAGCTCCAGCCACTTTTCCAGCCCATTTTCGGTATCGGGCAGAATCGCCTCGGCGGGGCATTCCGGTTCGCACACACCGCAGTCGATGCATTCCGAGGGGTTTATGACGAGCATATTGTCGCCCTCGTAGAAGCAATCGACGGGGCAAACCTCGACGCAGTCCATATATTTGCAACGGATGCAGGCGTCGGTGACGACGTAGGTCATTCTGGGCTCCCGGGAACGGCTGCGCGCATATTGCGCCAGGCCGGTTCAAGTCAACCGGACTGAACGTCTTCGGCCGGTGTAGGGGTTGCCAAATCGGTATAGCAGGCCTGTGCCTCGGCCGCGGGGCCGCGCCGGACCGGCAAGGCTTCGATCCGCAAGATCCGGATGCGATCGCCGAGCGGGAAGCCCAAAACCATCCCCGGCCGGACCGCGATATGGCTGCGATCGATCGGGCGTCCGTCGATCCGCAGGTGGCCGCGCGCGATCAAGGTCTGCGCCAAAGCCCGCGTCTTCACGAGGCGCGCGAACCAGAGGAACTTGTCGATCCTCACGCCTGCACTACAGGCGCAGGCCCGCAAGCGCGCCGAAGGCGTTTCCGGGCCGGGGCTGAACCGTGGCGGGCCGGGCCGGGGCACTGGCCGGCTTGCCGCGCCAGAGCCAGCCTTCCTCCGTGCGCCGGAACCCCAGCGCCAGCATCAGTTGCTGGAAGCTGGCCGAGCCGAGACCCAGACTGACAGGCAGATTCGGATCGGGCACGAACGGCCGCCGCCCACTTTTGCCATCGCCGCGCGCGTCATGTGCATTGCGTGCCAACCGCTCGACTTGATCGACACGCAGCATCTGCGCGCCCAGCGGACGAAAGCCCGCCGCGACGAAGGCCGCGCAGGTCGCGGCATCGCCGGGCGTCGTCACCGAAACCGCGCCCGTCGGCGGCAAGGCGGGCATGGTCGCACCATCTTGCGCAGCGGCGAGCGCCAGCCGCCAGCGAACCGGTTCGGGCTTGATCAGGCCCGGCGCGAAGATGTCGAGCGTGCCGATCCGGACGCCCAGCCGATTGATGGTGGGTCGCAGCGCCTTGTCCAGCGCCTCCAGCACCGGCTCCAAGCCGCGTCGCGGCATGACCCCGGACGCATCGGCGAGCGGCGCCAGCAGCGCGCGCACCGCCGCCGGTTGTTCGCGATCGCGCGCCGCCGCCGTCATTGCCACCAGCGGCGCGAGATGACGGGCAACACCGGCATCCAGCCACCGGCGCAGACGTTCGCACACGGCATCCCGTTCCGCTGCAGGCAGCCGCTCCACCGCCCGATGCAGCTCGATTCGCGGATGCAGCAGATCCTTCCCCTTAGTCAGCCGGGCGACGACATCGCCCTGCCAGAACAAGGCCACCGGCCGGCCGACATCGGTCGCCAGGCTGAACCCGGCGTCCTCGTCGGCCGCCAAAGCGCGGGCGCGGCGGACGAGCTCCTCCCCCAGCCGCCGCTCGGCTGCCGCCATCAATCGCTTCATGTCGCCGTGGCGCGCGGCAGGATCGGCCTTGAAGCGGAAGCCGACCAGCGCGCCGATCGCCTCGCCATCGACGGTAACGGTGCCGTCTTCGGCAACCTTCATCGGCAAAATGTCCGCCCCGCGCGCGCCGAGATCGCGCATCAGCACGGACGTGCGCCGATCCACGAAGCGCTGGGTGAGCCGCTGGTGAAGCGCGTCGGACAATCGCTCCTCAATCTCGCGCGTCCGCTCCACCCAGCGCGGGGGCTCGGCCAGCCAATCGCGGCGATGGGCGATATAGGCCCAGGTGCGCACCCCCGCGAGCCGCGCGGACAATGTCTCGACATCTCCGCTGACGCTTTCGAGCCGAACAAGCTCCTCGGCGAACCAGGGCACGGGCAGCGTTCCATCGCCCTCGCTGCGATGACGGAAGATACGCGCGACGAGGCGGGAATGCGGCTCGGCGCCGGTCTTGCGGAAATCGGGCAGGCCGCAAGCATCCCACAGGCGAGAGACCATCTTCGGGCCGATCGCCCGTTCGCGTACCCACGGCTCCTCCGCCAGCCGCTTCAGCACGGCGAGGTCGATGGCTTCGGGCGCCGGGCGAAGCACCGGATGATCGGGCCGTCGCTCAAGATCGCGGATCAGGGCATCCACGCTGGCGAGGCTTGGTGCGCCTTCCCGCCAGTAGAGATGGTCGAGCGGCGGCATGCGATGCTCTTCGATTGCATGCACCTCGTCATCCTCGAACTGCGCCGATCCGCCTTCGAACGACAAAGTACCGAAGGTGCCGTCGCGCTGGTGGCGCCCCGCGCGGCCGGCAATCTGCGCCATTTCCGAAATGCCGAGCCGTCGGACCTTGCGGCCATCGAACTTGCGCAGACTTGCGAAGGCGACGTGCGCCACGTCCATGTTGAGGCCCATGCCGATGGCGTCGGTAGCGACGAGATAATCGACCTCGCCCGCCTGGAACATCGCCACCTGCGCGTTGCGGGTGCGGGGGCTGAGCGCGCCCATCACCACGGCCGCGCCTCCCCGCAGGCGGCGCAGCATCTCGGCCACGGCGTAAACCTCCTCGGCCGAGAAGGCGACGACGACGGATCGCTTGGGCAGGCGCGACAGCTTGGTGGTGCCCGCATAAGTAAGCGTGGAGAATCGGGGCCGGGTGATGATTTCCGCATCGGGCGCCAGCGCGCGCAGCATCGGCCGCAAAGCTTCCGATCCCAACAGCATCGTCTCCTCGCGTCCGCGCGCGCGCAACAGCCGATCCGTGAAGATATGCCCGCGCTCACGATCGGCGGCGAGTTGCGCCTCGTCCAGCGCGACGAAAGCGAAGTCGCGTTCGAACCCGCCCTCTCGCCCGCCCGGAACCGGCATCGATTCGGCGGTCGTCAGAAACCAGCGCGCCTTGGGCGGGACGATCTTCTCCTCGCCAGTGATCAGAGCGACGGATGCCTCGCCCTTGATCGCGACGACGCGATCATACACCTCGCGGGCGAGCAGCCGCAGCGGGAATCCGATGAGGCCGGACGAGTGCGCGCACATCCGCTCGACCGCCAGATGGGTCTTGCCCGTGTTGGTCGGGCCGAGCACCGCGACGAGCGGCTGATCGGCAAAGCGCGTCATGTCGACAGACAAGATGGCCAATCGCCGCCCGAAAGCAAGCGGCGGCGCGCACTATCGACCATCACGATGCGTTCCCGCGGTTCGTCGCCAAAAAGATTCATCCTGTCGCAGCTTCGGGCCGTAAACAGCCGGATTAGTTTGACTTTAACCTTCTTGATTCACAGTCATGCCGCCAGCGTCCGCGCGGCAGAGACGCAAAGTGACAGGGACGGACAGGGGCGGATGCACCGGCAGGACATAGACGGGCTGGCAAGCGGGGGCGCGGTTGCGCTGCGCAGCCGTTCCTATGTCCGGTTCGATGCATCGATCGTTCGCCGAGGGCTGGATCGCACCCGCGATCTGGATCTGGTCGTGGATCTCGGCGCGCGGATCGGCACTGGCGAATGGTGGCGGGGACTTCTTACCTGCACCGCGCTTTGCGCATCCGCCTTCGCGCTTCACCCCTCCTATCGCCCGCTCGTGGGCCAGACTGCGCCTGCGCTGGGCGAGGCGCAGCAGCAGGAGATGCGCGCCCAGGCGATCGCGCCGCGCGCCTACGGTGCCGATACCGGTCGGTCCGTGGCGCCGACCGAGTTGGTCGAGGCGCTTGCCGATACGCCCGAGCGCCCGCAGATCGAGATCGCGGCGACGCTGGGCACCGGCGATGGCTTCGCCCGCGTGCTGACCCGTGCCGGCGTGGGCGAGGATGAGGCCAAGCGCGCCGCCGATCTGGTGGCAGGCGCGGTCACGCTGGGCGAGATCAAGCCCGGCACGAAGCTGGACATGACGCTAGGCCGCCGCGCGAATCGCAAGGTGGCCCGGCCGCTCGACAAGCTCTCCTTCCGCGCGAAGTTCGATCTGGCGCTGGAACTCAACCGCAATGCCGGCCAGCTGCAACTCCTCCGCAAGCCGATTGCAGTGGACGAGACGCCGTTGCGCATTCAGGGACGGGTTGGCTCCGGCCTGTTTACCGCCGCCCGCTCGGCAGGCGCGCCGCCGAAGGCGATCGAAACCTATCTGCGCGCGCTCGGCCAATATACGTCGGTCAGCAGCATCCGCTCCAACGATCGCTTCGATCTGATCGTCGAGCATCGCCGCGCCGCCACCGGCGAGACGGAGACCGGCAATCTGCTCTACGGCGGGCTGGACCAGGGCAAGAAGGTGCTGCGCCTGTTGAAGTGGCAGGCGGGCGGCAAGGAGCAATGGTTCGATGCGGCCGGGGTCGGCGCGCAGAAGACAGGCGGCATGACGATGCCCGTGCAAGGCCACCTCACCTCATCATTCGGCGCCCGTTTCCACCCGATCCTGGGCTATAGCCGCATGCATCAGGGCGTGGATTATGGCGCGCCGATGGGATCGCCGATCATCGCCGCGACGGACGGCACCGTCCGTTTCGCCGGCTGGCATGGCGGCCACGGCAATTACGTGCAGCTCATGCACCCAGGGAACATGCAAACCGGCTATGCACATATGAGCCGGATCATCGCCAAGGTGGGGCAGAAGGTCCGCGCGGGGCAATTGATCGGCTATGTCGGCTCGACCGGCCTTTCGACCGGCCCGCATCTCCATTTCGAACTCTTCCAGAACGGCCGGGCGGTGAACCCAACATCGGTGAAGATAGCGCGCGCGGCGCAACTGGCCGGCGCGCAACTTGCGAGCTTCAAGGCGAAGCTGGCGCGGCTGCTTTCGGTGCGCGTCGGCGGCTAAAATGATTACGTCCCCCCGGGCTCGATCCGGGAAGACGTTCTGACGCACAGCAACCGCTGACATAATCCGTCACGCACCCTATCTTGGCCCCGATGCCTCCCACGTCCACCGACACCACCCAGAAGCCGATCGACGGCTTCGCCGCGCTTCGCCGCTTCCTTCCCTATCTCTGGCCGGCCAACCAGCCGGCGTTGAAGTGCCGCGTCGCCATCGCGATGCTGTTCGTGCTCGTCTCCAAATCGATCACGCTGCTGATGCCGTTCGCCTACAAGGCGGCGATCGACCGGATGGTGCCGGGGCTTCAGCCCGCCGCCGGCCTCGCCATGGCGCTGGTCGTCGCCTACGCCGCCGCGCGTTTCGGTGGTGTGCTGTTCGATAATCTGCGCAACGCCATTTTCGAACGCGTCGGGCAGGAAGCCGCGCACCGGCTGGCGCTGGAAGTGTTCGGCCATCTCCATCGCCTGTCGCTCCGCTTCCACCTCGAACGGCGCACCGGTGCCGTCACCAAGGTGATCGAGCGCGGCACCAAGAGCATCGATACGATGCTGTATTTCATCCTGTTCAACATCGCGCCGACCATTCTGGAGCTGGTGGCGGTCTGCATCATCTTCCTCACCAAGTTCGGCTGGCAGATGGTGGCGGGCACGCTGGTGATGATCGTCGCCTATGTGGTGTTCACCCAGCGCATGACGGAATGGCGCACCCTTGTTCGTCGCGAATGGGCGAAGAACGACAGCGAGGCGACGCAGAAGGCGGTGGACAGCCTGCTCAATTACGAGACCGTCAAATATTTCAACGCCGAGGATGTGGAGCGTCGCCGCTACGGCACCAGCGTCCGCAAGCTGGTCGATACCACCGCGACCGTAGAGATCAGTCTCGCCTGGATGAATATTGGCCAGTCGCTCATCACCAATCTGATGATGGGCGCGGCGATGGCCTACAGCGTCTGGGGCTGGAGCAAGGGGATCTTCTCGGTTGGTGACGTCGTGCTGGTCAACACGCTGCTGGCCCAGCTTTTCCGCCCGCTCGATTTCCTCGGCATGGTCTATCGCGAGATCCGGCAGGGCCTGATCGACATGGAAGCGATGTTCGGCCTGATCGACACGAACGAGGAAGTGAAGGACGCGCCCGGCGCCACGACTTTGGTGCAGGGCGGCGGCGCGATCCGGTTCGAGGACGTGCGCTTTTCCTACGATCCCGATCGCGAGATTTTGAAGGGCGTCGATCTGGCGGTGCCGGCAGGCGGCACGCTGGCGGTAGTCGGATCGTCCGGTGCGGGCAAATCCACGCTCGCGCGCCTGTTGTTCCGTTTCTACGACGTCACCGGCGGCCGGATCACGATGGATGGTCAGGATCTGCGCAGCGTCACGCAGGCATCGCTGCGCCGCGCGATCGGGATCGTGCCCCAGGATACGGTGCTGTTCAACGACACGATCGGCTACAATATCGCTTATGGGCGCGACGGGGCCACGCAGGCGGAGGTGGAAGGCGCCGCCAAGGGCGCGGCGATCCACGATTTCATCCTGTCGCTGCCGCAGGGCTACCAAACTCCGGTCGGCGAACGTGGCCTGAAGCTGTCGGGCGGCGAGAAGCAGCGCGTGGCCATCGCGCGGACGCTGCTCAAGGATCCGCAACTGCTGATCCTGGATGAAGCGACGAGCGCACTCGACAGCCGCACAGAGGCCGAGATTCAGGAGACGCTCGCCCGCGTGGCCGAACGGCGCACGACGATCATCATCGCCCACCGCCTGTCGACGATCGTCCACGCCGACGAGATCGTGGTGATGGAAGCGGGCCGGATCGTGGAGCGCGGCACCCATGCCAGCCTGCTCGCCAAGGGTGCCCTCTATGCCGAGATGTGGAACCGGCAGCAGATAGAAGCCGAAGAGGCGCTGGCGGCGGAGTAAGCCGCCCGCCCGGCTCTTATTCGCGAACGCGGGGATGACGGTCGGGGAGCGGTTCGGCTAGGGCTTCATCATAGGCCGCTCACTGGCAATCTCATCACCGGAATCCCTTATGATTCGTATACTTATGCTTGCCACCACCGCTCTTGTCGCGACCGTGGCATCTGCCCAGCCTGCTTCCAATCCCTTTGCCCGCCCGAGCTCGCTTCCGTATCAGGCGCCCGATTTCGCCCACATCAAGGACAGCGATTTCGAGCCTGGCTTCGCCGCCGGTATCGCCGAGGAACAGGCGGAGATCGCGAAAATCGCCAACAATCCCGCCGCGCCGACCTTCGACAACACCATCGTCGCGCTGGAAAAGGCCGGGGGAACGCTGGGGCGTGTCCGCGCAGTCTTCGGCGCCCTGACGCAGGCCAACACCAATCCCACCTTGCAGAAAGTCCAAGCCGCCCGCGCCCAGTGGCTGAGCGAGAGCGAGGATCCGCTCTACGGCGATGCCAAACTTGCCGCCCGCGTGAAGACGTTGCACGAAAAGGCGGCAAGCCTGAAGCTGGATGCGGAGCAGCAGGCGTTGCTAGACCTGCATTGGCAGCGCTTCGTGCGCGCCGGCGCCGCCTTGTCGCCGGCCGACCGCGCCACGCTGACCGATATCAACACGCAGCTGGCCTCGCTCGGTATCACCTTCCGCCAGAAGCTGCTCGCGGCGACCAAGGCGGGCGCGCTCGTTCTCGACACGCCGGAGCAACTGGCCGGTCTCGGCGCGGACGGAATCGCCACCGCCGCCCTTGCCGCGAAGGAGCGGGGTCTCGACGGCAAATATGTGCTGCCGTTGCAGAACACGACGCTTCAGCCCGCGCTGCAATCGCTGACCGACCGCAAGACACGCGAAGCCCTGTTCGACAAGAGCTGGACGCGCGCGGAACAAGGCGATGCAAACGATACGCGCGCAACCATCCTCCAGTTGATCCAGCTGCGCACGAAGAAGGCCAATCTGCTCGGCTATCCCACATGGGCGGACTTCACCCTCGTCGGCAATATGGCGAAGACCGCCGGCACGGCGCGGGACTTCATGGCCGGACTCGACGCGCCGACAGCCGCCGCGCAGGCCCGCGAGGCGGCTGAAATCCAAAAGGTCATCGATGCCGAAAAGGGCGGCTTCAGGCTCCAGCCCTGGGATTGGGACCGTTATGCCGAGAAGGTCCGTAAGGCGAAGTTCGATCTGAACGAGGAGGACACCAAGCCCTATCTCGAGATCAACAAGGTACTGCAGGACGGCGTCTTCTACGCGGCGAACCAGCTATACGGGCTTACCTTCAACGAGCGGAAAGATCTGCCCGTCTATGATCCGGACATGCGCGTGTTCGAGGTGTTCGAGGAGACCGGCAAGCCGCTGGGCCTGATGTATTTCGATTATTGGAAGCGGGACAACAAGTCTGGCGGCGCCTGGATGTCCAACTTCGTCCCGCAATCGAAGCTGGAGGGCACCAAGCCCGTCATCTACAATGTCGCCAATTTCGCGAAGCCCGCGCCCGGCCAGCCGCAGCTCGTCACATTCGAGGACGTGCGGACCATGTTCCACGAATTCGGCCACGCTTTGCACGGCCTGTTCGCCGACCAGACCTATCCCAGCATTTCAGGCACGGCGGTGGCGCGCGATTTCGTGGAATTCCCCTCGCAGTTCAACGAACATTGGGCGCTGGAGCCGCGCGTGCTCGCCCGCTACGCCGTCCACTATAAGACGGGCGCGCCGATGCCGGCCGATCTCGTCGCCAAGATCAAGAAAGCCGAGACGTTCAATCAGGGCTATATGTTCGGTGAGTTGCTGGCGTCCGCGCAACTGGACATGGCGTGGCATTCCCAGCCGGCCGACACGGCATTCGGTGATGTCGATGCCTTCGAGAAGAAAATGCTCGCCGGCACCGGACTGGACATCGCGCGCGTGCCGCCACGCTACCGGACTAGCTATTTCAACCACGTCTGGGGATCGGGCTATTCGGCCGGTTACTATGCGTACATCTGGACGGACATGATCGAGGAGAATGTCTACGCCTGGTTCCGCGCCAATGGCGGCATGACCCGCGCCAACGGCCAGCGCCTGCGCGATCTGATCCTGTCGCGCGGCCGCACCCGCGATTACGGCACCATGTTCCGTCAAATGACCGGCCACGATCCGGAGCTGGCGCCCTTCCTGAAGAGCCGGGGCCTCACGCCGGAATGACCCCACTCGAAGCGCTCGGCACCACCTTCGGCTACAAGGACTTTCGGGGGCGGCAGCGCGAGGTGATCGATCGCGTCATGGCAGGCGAACGGACGCTCGCCGTGATGCCAACCGGTGCGGGCAAATCGCTGACCTATCAGATCCCCGCCTTGTGCCGGCCGGGGACGGGCCTCGTCATCTCGCCGCTGATCGCGCTGATGCACGATCAGGTGCGCTCGGCCGAGGCGGCGGGCATCCGCGCCGCCGCGCTGACATCGGCCGACGATAATCGCGACGAAACGATCCGGCGGCTGCGCGATGGCGATCTCGATCTGCTGTATGTGGCCCCCGAACGCGCCAACACCGAAGGCTTTCACCGGCTGGCGAGCAGCGTCCGCCTGTCGCTGGTGGCGATCGACGAAGCGCATTGCGTCTCCGAATGGGGGCATGATTTCCGCCCCGATTACCGCCAGCTGCGCGGTCTGCTGGATGCCTTTCCAGACGTGCCGCGCCTGGCGCTCACGGCCACCGCCGATATCCGCACCCGCGCCGATATCCTGGCCCAGCTCGGCATCCCGGAAGACGGACTGATCCTCGCCGGCTTCGATCGGCCGAACATCCAGTATCGCATCGCTCCGCGCGAAGGCCTGCCCAAGCAGCTCGCCACGCTCATTGCCGAAACGCCGGGCTGCGGCATCGTCTACGCCCAGAGCCGCGCCGAGACCGAGCGCCTCGCCGCGACTTTGCGGGAAACCGGCCGCCCCACGCGCGCCTATCATGCCGGGCTGGAGCCGGCCGCGCGGGCGGCTTCGGCCAAGGCCTTCGTCCAGTCCGAAGACATGGTGATGGTCGCGACCATTGCGTTCGGCATGGGCATCGACAAGCCGGATGTGCGCTTCGTCGCCCATGCCGGACTGCCGAAATCGATCGAGGCTTATTATCAGGAGACCGGCCGCGCCGGCCGTGATGGCGATCCGGCGTTCGCCCAGCTTTTCTGGGGCGCCGACGATTTTTCTCGCGCGCGGCGGCGGATCGAGACGGAGATGGAGGAAAGCCGACGCGGCGGCGAGCGCCAGCGCCTCAACGCGCTGGCTTCGCTGGTCGAAACGAGCGGGTGCCGGCGCGCCGTGTTGCTGCGCCACTTCGGCGAGGAGCCGCCGCTCACCTGCGGCAATTGCGACAATTGCATCAGCCCGCCGGCAACCGTGGAAGCGACGGAGATCGCCCGCAAACTTCTCTCGGCCGCGTTTCGAACCGAGATGCGATATGGCATCGGCCACCTGACGGACGTGCTGGCCGGCAAGGAAACCGACAAGATCCTCGGCGCGGGCCATCAGCGCCTGTCCGTCTTCGGGATCGCGACGCCGGAGGAAATGCGGCTGATCAAGCCAGTCGCGCGGGCGCTGATGGCGCGCGATGCGCTGCGTGCCGACGATTTTGGCGGGCTTTCCTTCGGGCCCGGCGCGAAGCCGATCCTGAAGGGCGAGGAGCCGGTCGCCATCATCGTGCCGCCCAAGCGTGCCGAGCGCCGATCACGCGGGGCCGATGATTTCCCGCACGATCCGTTATTTGAGCGGCTGCGGGAGGTGCGGCGCGATCTAGCCAAGGCGCAGAGCGTGCCGCCTTATGTGATCTTCCACGATTCCGTGCTGCGTGAGATGGCGGCCGAACGCCCGAGGACGCTGCACGCTTTGTCCCGCATCGGCGGTGTCGGCGCCAAGAAGCTGGAAAGCTACGGACCGGCATTCCTGGATGCGATCAAGGCCGGAGAATAATGCCCCGTTTGCCTGAGCTTGTCGAAGGGCCGTCCTTCTAATTGAAGGTCAGTGCTTCGACAGGCTCAGCACAAACGGTCGACAGGATCAGCTAGGCGGCGCCACCTGATCCGCCACCGTCGCGCCGCGCTGGCCCAGCGGCTTTGGCGTGCCGGTGGTGGTATCTTGAGCCGTCTGGCGCTCGGCTTCTGCGTTGATCACAGCGCCCAGCAAAATCGCATACGCCGAGACCCAAAGCCACATCAGCAGCACGACCACCGCACCCAGCGAGCCATAGGTGGCGTTGTAGTTGCCGAGTGTCGCCGCGTAGGCGCCAAACCCGAGCGTCGCGATCAGCCACAGGAAGGTGGCCAGCCCCGAGCCGACCGACAGCCACTGCCAACGCGCATCGTGACGCGACGGACCATAACGGTAGGCCGCACCGATGCCTACGGAGGCGAGCACTGCCGCCACCACCCAGGTCGTCACGTTGATGCCCAGCGCCACGGCCGGCCCCAGCCCTTCGACGAAGCGGCCGACGAGGGCCAGCACTGAGGCTGCGAGCAATCCGACGATACCGACCAGCACCGCGCCGATGATCATCACGAACGAGATGATCGTGGTCTTGATGATGCCGCGCTGCTCGGGCTGTTCGTAGACGACATTGAGAGCGGTCATGATCGCGCCGGACGCGCGGGTGGCGCCGTAGATCGCGACGAGCAGCGCCACGAGGAGTCCGATGCCCTTCTTGGTGGATGCGGTCGTGACCAGGCTGATCAGCTGATCGAGGATCAGTTTCGCCGCATCCTTGGGCACCACGCTGATGATCGCGCGCATATGATCCGCGATGGTGCTGGGATCGGCGATCAGCCCGTAGGTCATCACCAACGCCCCCAGCAGGGGCACGATCGAGAGAAAAGCGTAGAAGGCGACGCCGGCCGCGAGCAGCCCGATATTGTCGGTGCCGGTTTTGGTCCAGACCCGGCCCAATATTTCGCGCCACGCATGCACCGGCAGGCCTCTCGGGCCCTGTGCCGCGCGGCCGTGCGTGTCCTGTGTCTCCGCCGTCGTCGCCATGAAATCTCCTGTCGCGCGCTTAACGCTTGAAACCGCGATGGTGCCGCGCGCCGATTGCTCCTCCGGACGGGCGGTCCTAGTCTTCCGCCTGACAAGCAGGAGAAAACGTGATGCGGAGGGGTGGAGCGATAGTGGCGGGGGCGGCGATGCTGGCGGCTTCCCTCGCAACGGCAGCGCACGGCGCCGGCAAGCCCGCCGCGCTGGAACAGCTGACGACGGTAGAACTCAAGCAGCGGCTGGAGACGGGTTGTCCGGTGGCCCTGCTCTACAATGGTGGCGTCGAGGAAACCGGCCCGCACCTCGCGCTCGGCAAACACAATCTGCGCATCTATCAATATGGCGCGGCGCTGGCGCAGGCGATCGGCGATGCGATCCTGCTGCCGGTGATGCCCTTCTCGCCCAACGACAGCGCCCGAATGGCCTTTGCCGGAACGATCGGCCTGCGTCCCGAAACCTATGTCGCAGTGAATGAGGATGTCATCCGCAGCCTGATCGGCGGCGGCTTTCGCCGCGTCGCGATCCTGACCGATCATGGCGAGGGGCTGCCCCGGCTGCGTGAGACAGTGGAAAGACTCGACAAGGAATATCAGCCGAAGGGTGCGCGGGTGTTCTTCGTGGGCGATGCCTACGAAAAAGCCCGCGCGCAGATCGAGGCCGAGATCAAGACCGACGGGAAAGTGCCGGGCGGCCATGGCGGCTTGTGGGATACGGCCGAGACGATGGCCGCCGATCCCGGCCTGGTTCGGCCGGGCCTGATGGCGCCGGGTACGCTCACCAACGATGGTAACGGCCCGATCGACGCTAATGGCATTTCGGGCGATCCGCGCGGCGCGACGGTGGCGATGGGCCGCCGGTTCGGTGCCATTCGCGTGAAGCTGGCCGCCGAACAGCTCCGTGGCCAGCTTTCCGCCGCCGGCCCCTGCCGCTGAGCGTGTCGCAAGAGAGCCGGTTCATCGCCGCGCTGCGCGGCCTCGCCCGCGATCCGGGCGCGCGCGGGCTGATGGACGATGCGGCGGTGCTTCCGGTCGGTGACGGGGCGCTGGTGCTCACACACGACATGATCGTCGAGGGTGTCCACTATCTCACCACCGATCCGCCCGAGGACGTGGCGTGGAAGCTCGTCGCGGTGAACCTCTCCGATCTGGCAGCCAAGGGTGCCAGGCCGGTGGGCGTGCTGCTGGGCTATGCGTTGGGCGATGAGCCGTGGGATATGCGCTTCGTAACGGGATTGCGCGAAGTCCTCGATCGCTACGGAGTGTCGCTGCTCGGCGGAGATACCGTGGCAGGGCGGCCGGGCGCGCCGCGTATGCTGGGGCTGACCGCGATCGGCACCGCGCCCGACGTCGGCGCGCCTTCGCGGGCGGGCGCGAAGGTGGACGACATTCTCTACGTGACCGGCGCGATCGGCGCCGCCGGGATCGGACTGAAGGTCGCTAGGGGCGAGTTGGAAGGGCCAGCCAGCGCGCTGACGGCCTACCGTCGACCGGTGCCCCGTCTGGCCGAGGGGCAGGCGCTGGCGGCGCACGTCCATGCGATGATGGACGTATCGGACGGCCTGCTGATCGATTCCCTGCGGATGGCGCAGGCGAGCGGCGTCGGCCTGACGATCGATCTGGATGCCGTTCCCGTTGCGCGCGTCTGCCCGGGCGACGCGGCAGGGCGAATGGCCGCCGTCAGCGCCGGCGACGATTATGAGCTGCTGTTCGCCGCCCCTGCCGATGCGGTCCTGCCCACGCTGGATGTATCGATCACCGCCATCGGCCGGTTTCAAGCCGAAGAAGGCTTCGTGATCGTGGACCGGGGCGGCCCTGTCGAGCTGCCCGCGCAGCTTGGCTACGAACACGGCGTCTAAGGCTGCAAAACCCGGCGCCGACGCCGCTTGCTCCCGCCCGCTCGCCTCTTCATACTCCCTGCCTAAGGGAGCGCCACGTAGCGACTTCCCAAGGAGAGGATATCGCATGGCCATAATCCAGCTTGCGATCGCGTGTGGCGTACTTGCCGTTGTCTACGGCATCGTCACCAGTGGTCAGATTTTGAAATTGTCGCCGGGTAATGCCCGGATGCAGGACATCGCCGCCGCCATTCAGGAGGGCGCGCGCGCATACCTCGCCCGCCAATATACCGCGATCGCCGTCGTCGGTGTGGTCATGGTGGTGCTGGTCGGCCTGTTCCTTGGCCCGATCTCGGCCGTGGGCTTCCTGATCGGGGCAATCCTCTCCGGCGCGACCGGCTTCGTGGGAATGAATATTTCGGTGAAGGCGAATGTCCGCACGGCGGAAGCTGCGCGGGGCAGCCTTCAGGCGGGTCTCACCACCGCATTCCGCTCCGGCGCGATCACCGGCATGCTTGTCGCCGGGCTGGGCTTGCTCGCGATCTCGATCTTCTTCTGGTATCTGATCGGGCCGGCGGGGCATGCGCCGACCGACCGGATCGTGATTAACGGGCTGGTGGCGCTGTCCTTCGGCGCCTCGCTCATTTCCATCTTCGCGCGGCTGGGTGGCGGTATCTTCACCAAGGCGGCCGATGTCGGGGCGGATCTGGTCGGCAAGGTGGAAGCCGGCATTCCCGAGGACGATCCCCGCAATCCGGCCGTCATCGCCGACAATGTCGGCGACAATGTCGGCGATTGCGCAGGGATGGCCGCCGATCTGTTCGAAACCTATGTCGTCACGCTTGGCGTCACGATGGTTTCCATCGCCCTGTTCGTGAAGAGCCCGGACGTGCTGGCGCTGATGAGCCTGCCGCTGCTGGTCGGCGGCGTGTGCATCATCACCTCGATCATCGGCACGTACATGGTCCGGCTGGGATCGGGCACGATCATGGGCGCGCTCTACAAGGGCTTCTGGACATCGGCGCTGCTGGCCGTTCCGGCGATCTACGGCGCATCCAAATATGTGCTGGGCGATCTGAACGCGGTGATCGGCGGCGGGCGTGAGGCGGCGGGGCCGGACGTAGCAGGCGCCGTCGCGGCGGGCGCGGGCAGCTTCACCGGCATGGATCTGTTCTGGTGCATGATGATCGGCCTGGCCGTCACCGGCGCGCTGGTGTGGATCACCGAATATTATACCGGCACCAATTATCGCCCGGTTCGGTCCATCGCCAAGGCCAGCGTCACCGGCCACGGCACCAACGTGATTCAGGGTCTCGCGATCAGCCTGGAATCCACGGCGCTACCGACGCTCGTGATCGTGATTGCGGTGATCGGCGCGTACCAGCTTGCGGGCGTCATCGGCATCGCCTTCGCGGCGACATCGATGCTCGCCCTGGCCGGCATGGTCGTCGCGCTCGACGCTTATGGTCCCGTCACCGACAATGCCGGCGGCATCGCCGAAATGGCGGGGCTGGAGGACAGCGTCCGTGAACGCACCGACGCACTGGATGCGGTCGGCAACACCACCAAGGCGGTCACCAAGGGCTATGCGATCGGATCGGCGGCATTGGCGGCGCTCGTTCTGTTCGGTGCCTATACGGCCGATCTCAAGGAGTATTTCCCCACCCTGGTCGTCGATTTCTCCCTTTCCAATCCGTACGTGATCGTCGGCCTGCTGCTGGGTGCGTTGCTGCCCTTCGTGTTCGGCGCATTCGGCATGACCGCGGTCGGCCGCGCCGCCGGCGCTGTGGTGGAGGATGTCCGCGATCAGTTCCGCTCCAACCCCGGCATCATGGAGGGGACCAGCCGGCCCAATTATGCCCGTACGGTCGATCTGGTTACGAAGGCGGCGATCCGCGAGATGATCATCCCCAGCCTGCTGCCGGTATTGGCGCCGGTGGCGGTCTATTTCGTGATCCGGCTGGTGGCCGGGCCGGCCAACGGCTTCGCGTCGCTGGGCGCCTTGCTGCTGGGCGTGATCGTTTCCGGGCTGTTCGTCGCCATTTCGATGACGAGCGGCGGCGGCGCGTGGGACAATGCCAAGAAATATATCGAGGACGGCAATCATGGCGGCAAGGGATCGGAGGCGCACAAAGCGGCGGTGACCGGCGATACGGTGGGTGATCCCTACAAGGATACGGCCGGACCGGCGGTGAACCCGATGATCAAGATCACCAACATTGTCGCCCTGCTGCTGCTGGCGGCCTTGGCGGCGCACGGCGGCTAAGCCGCCTCCATCCCGTTCACCCTGAGCTTGTCGAAGGGCCGTCCTGCTTTCTCGATCGAGAAGAAGAACGGTGCTTCGACAGGCTCAGCACGAACGGGCAACGGGGTCGTTGGTCACTTCGGCGGCGCCATCCCCGTCCAATAGCCCGCAAAGGCGAGGATATCGGCATATTCCTCGATCGCCTTAGACGTCGGCTTGCCCGAGCCGTGCCCGGCGCGCGTCTCAATGCGGATCAGGTGCGGCTTCGGCCCGATGTCGGCCGCTTGCAGCGCCGCCGCATATTTGAAGCTGTGCGCCGGCACCACGCGATCGTCCGTATCCGCCGTGGTCGCCAGAATCGCCGGATAGGGCGTGCCGCTGCGGATATTGTGATAGGGCGAATAGGCGAGATTATAGGTGAGGTCGGCCTGTTTCGACGGATCGCCATAGTCGCCCGTCCAGAAGCGGCCCGCCGTCCAATTCGTGAAGCGGATCATGTCCATGACGCCCACCTGCGGAATGGCGGCGGCGAACAGGTCTGGCCGCTGGTTCGTAACCGCCCCCACCAGCAGCCCGCCGTTTGAGCCACCGTTGATGACGAGCTTGTCCTTGCGGGTGACGCCGGTGGAGATGAGGCTCTCGGCCGCGGCGATGAAGTCGTCGAAGACATTCTGCTTCTGCAATTGCTTGCCGGCATCGTGCCAAGCTTTGCCATATTCGCCGCCACCGCGCAGGTTCGCCACCGCGACGACGCCACCCATCTCCATCCATTGCAGCCAGGCGACGGAGAAAGCCGGAAGGACGGAAATGTTGAAGCCGCCATAACCGTAGAGCAGCGTCGGTGCGCCGGCGGAGAGATCCAGCCCGATACGGTGCGCGACGAACATCGGCACACGTGCGCCGTCCTTCGATCCATAGAAGACCTGCCTGACCTGATATTGGCTCGGGTCGAAGGGCGTCTGCGGTGCCTTGAAGACGGTCGAGACGTTCGCCGCCGCATCGTAGCGATAGATGGTGGTCGGGCGGTTATAGCTGGCGAAGCTATAATAAGTGATCGGCCGCGCACCATCCTCGGCAAAGCCGGCTGCGGTGCCGATACCGGGCAAGGCAATCATGCCCTGCGCCATGCCATCCAGTTCATAGCGGCGGACGACGCTCTTCGCGTCCTCCATCGTCACCACCACGAAGCGGCCCCCGACGATCGATGCGGAGTCGATCGTGCCGGCTCCTTCCGGAATTACGGATGTCGTGACCGCCATGCCCGGCGCCGTGCCGTCGAGCCGGACAATCCGTTTGCGCGGGGCGCCTTCATCGGTGACGACGAACAGGCGGTCCCCATCCGATCCCGCATATTGCAGCTCATGATCGCCATACGGGATCAGGATGCGGGGCTTGGCGTCCGGCTTGGCGAGATCGAGCGCGGTAAGCTCGGTTTTCACGTCATCTTCGGTCGAAAGGATGACAAGCCAGCGGCCATCCTCGCTCACGTGCAGGGAGTGGGTCAGCTTGGGCCGATCGGCCGTCGCATAGACAAGCGTATCGGCAGATTGAGGCGTGCCGATCTTGTGGAAGTAAACGCGCTGATCCAGCGTGCCGGACGTATAGAGATGCCCGCCCTCGGGCTTGGCGTAACGGCCGTAAAAGAAGCCCGTATTGTCGCCCTTCCAGGCGATGTCGGAATATTTTCCCCACTCCACCATGTCCGGCAGCACCGTACCGGTGGCGACCTCGACCACATGATAGGTTCGCCAGTCCGTGCCACCCTCCTGCACGCCATAAGCGACATAGCGGCCGTCTTTCGACGCCTCCCACTCGCTTAGCGCGGTCGCACCGTCCTTGGACCATGGGTTGGGATCGATCAGGACGCGCGGCGCCCCGTTGCCATCCTGCACATGGAGGACATATTGGTTCTGAAGGCCGCTATTGCGGCGATAGAAAAGGCGGGATCCGCGCAGTTGCGGGACGGCGAACTTTTCGAAATTCCAGAGTTGGGTCAGGCGTGTCTTGATCGCATCGCGGCCGGGGAGCGCCGCGAGATACGCTTCGGTGAACGCGCTCTGTGCATCGACCCAAGCCCGCACCTTGGGATCGGTACGAACATCGCCCTCCAGCCAGCGATAGGGATCCGGGATCGGGAGGCCGAATGGATGATCGACCGTCGTGCCGCGTTCGGTTGGTGGATAGGGGGCGGCTGTCTGCGGCGGGGTGGCCTGCGCGGCGGTCGAAAGCAGAGTCATGGCGAGAAGCACCGGACGAAGGTTCATGAAGAAGCCCTGAAAAGGAAAAAGGCCGGAAGCTTGCGCTCCCGGCCCCTTGTCTCGTTCAATCGCAAACGGCGCTCGCGATCAAGCCGCCTCGTCGTAGATCTCGACGGGGCCGGAATCCTGGCCCTTGGCCGAAACGTCACGATCGACGAACTCGATGACCGCCATCGCCGCAGCATCCGACATCCGCGTCGGCGCCTTGATGATGCGGATATAGCCGCCGTTGCGCGCTGCGTAACGTGGCGCGATCACGTCGAACAGCTTCACGAGCTGCACATCGTCCATCAACCGCGAATAAGCGAGGCGGCGATTGGAGAGGCCACCCTTCTTCGCGAGCGTGATCAGCTTCTCGACATAGGGGCGAAGCTCCTTCGCCTTGGCGAGCGTGGTCATGATCTGCTCATGCTTGATGAGCGCGGCCGACTGATTGCGGAACAAGGCAATCCGGTGCGGGCCAGTCCGCTGGAGTTTACGACCGCCGACGCGATGGCGCATGGGTATTTCCTTCTCGTTCGTCCGGCGCCCGTATCAGGTAGCGCCGGGCAGGCGGTGCATGAGGGCCACCGCCCGAAGCCCTACGATGTTGATCGTTCAGGCGGTGCATCCCGAAGGCTGCGCCGCCGAAGCCCGGATCAGAATTCCTGTTCGAGCTTCTTGGCCATTTCCTCGATATTCTCGGGCGGCCAGCCAGGGATTTCCATACCGAGGCGGAGCCCCATCGTGGCAAGGACTTCCTTGATCTCGTTGAGCGACTTGCGGCCGAAATTCGGCGTGCGCAGCATCTCCGCTTCGGTCTTCTGAACCAGATCGCCGATGTAGATGATGTTGTCGTTCTTGAGGCAGTTGGCCGATCGGACCGACAGTTCGAGCTCGTCCACCTTCTTGAGAAGGAAGCGATTGAGCTGGTTCGACCCGACTTCCGGCTCGGCGACGCCCCCACCGATCGGCGCGACAGGCGCCTGAGCAACCGGGGCCGACGTGGTCATGCCATCGTCGAAGTGCACGAACAGCTGGAGCTGATCCTGCAGGATGCGCGCCGAATAAGCGAGCGCATCCTCGGGCGTCACCGTGCCGTCGGTTTCGACGGTGATAGTGAGCTTGTCGTAGTCCAGCTCCTGCCCGACGCGCGTATTCTCGACCTTGTACGCCACCTGGCGGACGGGCGAGTACAGCGCATCGACCGGAATCAGGCCGATCGGCGCATCGGCCGGACGGTTGGCCGCTGCCGGCACATAGCCCTTACCGATGTGAACGGTGAGCTCCATGTTGAGCGAGGCACCCTCGTCCAGATGGCAGATTACCAGATCCTTGTTCATGACCTCGATGTCGCCCGACGTGGCGATATCGCCTGCGGTGACTTCGGCGGGGCCGGTGGCGGAGAGCTGAAGGCGCTTCGGGCCCTCGCCCTGCATCCGCAAAGCAACCTGCTTCACGTTGAGGACGATGTCCGTCACGTCCTCACGCACCCCGGCGAGGCTCGAGAATTCGTGCAGCACGTTCTCGATCTTGATCGCGGTGACGGCGGCGCCCTGCAGCGACGAAAGCAGCACGCGGCGCAGCGCATTGCCGAGCGTGAGGCCGAAGCCGCGCTCCAGCGGCTCGGCGACGAAGGTGGCGCGGCTTTTGGAGCCACCGCCGGCCTTGCGCTCGAGGCCCATCGGCTTCTTCAGTTCCTGCCAATTTTTGGCGTTGACGGCCATGTTTTTCCCCTTGGGGTTTGAGCCACGGCGCGTCCGCCGTGACTAGAAATGTGCCGGCGAGACCAGAACGGCCCCGCCCGGAAAATCAGACGCGGCGACGCTTGGACGGGCGAACGCCGTTGTGCGGGATCGACGTCACGTCACGGATGGACGTGATGTGGAAGCCGACGGCCTGCAGCGCGCGCAGCGCCGATTCACGGCCCGAACCAGGGCCCTTGACCTCGACTTCGAGCGTACGGACGCCATGCTCGGCGGCCTTCTTACCGGCGTCTTCGGCTGCGACCTGCGCGGCATATGGCGTCGATTTGCGGCTGCCCTTGAAGCCCATCATGCCGGCGGACGACCACGAGATGGCGTTGCCCTGGGCATCGGTGATGGTGATCATCGTGTTGTTGAAGCTGGCATTCACGTGGGCGACGCCCGCCGTGATGTTCTTCCTCTCGCGGCGCTTAATGCGCTGTGGTTCGCGTGCCATCGAATTCTTCCTGACCTAAAATCCTGTGGAAGCCGGCGTGGCGCTGCTTGTGAGCTGCCTCCGGCAGAGTAAGATCGTGAAAACCATCCCCGGGATGGTTTTCTTGCGGTCTTACTTCTTCTTGCCGGCGATCGGCTTGGCCTTGCCCTTGCGGGTGCGCGCATTGGTATGCGTGCGCTGGCCGCGGACCGGCAGGCCCTTGCGATGGCGCAGGCCGCGATAGCAGGCGAGATCCATCAGACGCTTGATGTTCATCGCCACCTGGCGGCGCAGATCGCCCTCCACGGTGTACGCGGCGTCGATCGTCTCACGAATCTGGAGAACTTCCTGATCCGTCAGATCCTGAACGCGGCGCTCGGGAACGATGCCCAGCTTGGCGGTGATTTCCTTGGCTTTGGCCGGGCCAATGCCATGAATGTAGGTCAGCGCGATTTCGACGCGCTTGTTGGTCGGGATATTAACACCCGCGATACGTGCCATGATCTATGCTTCTCCTGCTCCACAGGGCGGCTGGCTGACGGCCCCATCTCGACGCTTCGAACCCATCAAAGCAGTTGCACGACGCGCGCCAAAGCGCCGCCGGAAACCGGTTTTGTAGGAAAGAGGCTCCTATGACCCTGCGCGATTCGTGTCAAGCGACGAGCGGCGAGCGTATTGCGACACTTGCCTACGCTCTCCGTAGTTCGGAATGCTAACGGCTCAGTGCACCACCGGCGGTGCGATGATGCCATCCAACGTCGCCGTCACCACATCGATCGCCGCCATGCCGTCGATGCGGGCGACGAGGCCTTTCGCATCATAATAAGGCAGGATCGGCGCGGTCTTGGCGCGATATTCGGCAAGGCGCGTGCGGACCGTCTCCGCATTATCATCCGGCCGGCGCTTGAACTCGCGACTGCCGCACACGTCGCATACTCCAGCCACCTTGGGCAGCTTGTAGCGATCGTGATAGCCTTCGTTGCACTTGGCACAGGTGAAGCGACCGGAGATGCGATCGACGAGCGCGTCTTCGTTCACTTCCAGCTCGATCACATGATCCAGCTTAAGGCCGCGCGCATTAAGCAATGCATCCAGCGATTCGGCCTGCGCCTGCGTGCGGGGATAGCCATCGAAGATGAAACCCGGCGCATGTGCCTCGAAATCCAGCCGGTCGGCGATCAGCTTCGTCACGATCTCATCGGAAACGAGCCCGCCCGACTTCATGATCGCATCGGCCTCCCGACCGACGTCGCTCCCGGCCTTGACGGCCGCGCGGAGCATGTCGCCGGTGGAAAGCTGGACCAGCCCGTACTTCGTCATCAGCAGCTGCGCCTGCGTTCCCTTCCCCGCCCCCGGGGGCCCTAGCAGGATCAGCAGCTTCATCGACGCACTCCCCCCTTGAGGCGAGCCTTCTTGATGAGGTCGCCATATTGATGCGCCAGCAGATGGCTCTGGATCTGCGTCACCGTATCGATCGTGACATTGACCACGATCAACAGGCTGGTGCCGCCGAAGCCGACGAGATGCCGGGGCATGAAGATCTCGGGCACGACGCAGATCAACGTCAGGTAAGCGGCGCCGATCACGGTGATGCGCGTCAGCACATAATCGAGATAGATCTCGGTATTCTTGCCGGGCCGGATGCCGGGAATGAAGCCGCCATAGCGCTTCAGATTGTCGGCGGTCTCTTCCGGATTGAACACGACCGCTGTGTAGAAAAAGCTGAAGAAGATGATCCCGGCCGCATACAGCACGAAATACAGCGGCGTATCCTGGCCGATCACCTGATTGACGGTGATCAGGAAATCGCCCCAACGGCTCTCGCCCGAAATGCGATTGCCGGCGAACTGCGTGATCGTCAGCGGGAGCGCCAGCAGCGACGATGCGAAGATCGGCGGGATGACGTTCGCCGTATTGATCTTCAGTGGTAGATGGCTCTTGTCGGCCTGCATCATGCCGCGCGCGGTCTGGCGCTTCGGGTACTGGATCAGCACCCGCCGCTGCGCGCGCTCCATGAAGCAGATCAGCAGGATCAGCCCGATGATGAAGGCGAAGCCGGCGAGCACCATCAGCGGCGAGGAGGCGCCCGTACGGGCCTGTTCGAACGCGGTCGCGATCGTCGTCGGCAACTGGGCGACGATGCCGGCCATGATGATCAGCGACACGCCATTGCCGATGCCGCGGCTGGTGATCTGCTCGCCGATCCACATCAGGAACAAGGTGCCGCCGACCAGGGTGATGACCGTCGTCACGCGGAACAGCATGGGATCGACCACCACGGCGGCCTGCCCGGCATTCGCGCCCCAGGCGCTCAGCCCGACGGCGATGAAATAGCCCTGGATCGCGGTCAGCAGCACCGTGCCGTAGCGGGTGTACTGATTGAGCTTCTTGCGACCGCTCTCACCCTCTTTCTTGATCGCGGCGAGCTGCGGCGACAGCGATGTCGCCAGCTGCACCACGATCGAGGCGGTGATGTAGGGCATGACGCCCAGCGCCACGATCGACATACGCGTCAGCGCGCCGCCGGTGAACGTGTTGAAAAAATCCATGACGCCGCCCTTCGTCGTATCGAAGAGCGTTGCGAGCGCGCGCGGATCAATGCCCGGCAGCGGCACATAGGAGAGCAAACGGAACACGACGAGCGCGCCCAGCGTGAACCAGATGCGCTTCTTGAGCTCGGTCGCCTTCGCGAATTGCGACAGGCTGGCGTTTGAGGCCATTTGTTCGGCTGCGGATGCCATGGAGAACTATCGAACCTTCAGAAATGAAAGGAGCGGCGAGACAGCTAAGGCCGTCTACGCCGCTCCATATAGTGCCCGTTCGGCCAAAGCCACCCGGCGACTGGATCAGGCTTTCGCCGCTGCCTTCTTATCCGCCTTGTCGGCGGCGCGCACCGTCTGGACCGTGCGATGCTTGGCCTTGTGCTTGTCGGCAGCCGAAACCAGCTCGATCACTTCGACCGAGCCGCCTGCAGCCTCGATCGCCTCACGTGCCGACTTCGAAATGCCGGCGACCTTCAGCGACAGCTTCGACGAGAAATTGCCCTTGGCGAGAATGCGAACGCCATCCTTGCCGCCACGGGCGACACCAGCCTCCTTCAAAGCGGCATGATCGATCACGCCATCGGTGGGCAGCGCTCCGGCATCGACCAGCTTCTGGATCGCGCCGAGATTCACCTCGGCATAATCCTTGGCGAAAATGTTGTTGAAGCCGCGCTTAGGCAGCCGCATGTGGAGCGGCATCTGGCCGCCTTCGAAGCCGGCGATGGACACGCCCTCACGGCTCTTCTGGCCCTTCTGGCCGCGCCCGGCAGTCTTGCCCAAGCCCGAGCCGATACCGCGGCCCACCCGGACGCGGGACTTACGCGCGCCCTTATTGTCGGTGATGTTATTGAGCTTCATCGTCTGCACTCGCTTTCGCTTTTGTCGCGCACGACGAAGGAGAAGGGCTTAGCCCTCCACCTTCACCATATGCTGCACCTTGCGGATCATTCCGCGGACCTCGGGGCTGTCCTGCAGCTCCCGGGTCTTGTGCATCTTGTTGAGGCCGAGGCCGACCAGCGTTGCGCGCTGATCGGCGGTCCGGCGGATGGGCGAACCCGTCTGGGTGATCTTGATCGTCGCCATGTCGCTTACTCCACGACTGCAGCGGCGTCGGCTTCGGCAACCTCGGCAGAGGCACCGCCACGACGCAGCAGATCGGCGATCTTCTTGCCACGACGCTGCGCGACGGCACGGGGGCTCGTCTGCTCGCCGAGCGCCTCGAAGGTCGCGCGGATCATGTTGTAGGGATTGCTGGTGCCGACCGACTTGGTCACCACGTCGGCAACGCCCAGGCTCTCGAACACGGCGCGCATCGGGCCGCCGGCGATGATGCCGGTGCCAGGAGGCGCCGTACGGACAGTAACCCGGCCCGCACCGAAATGGCCGTTGCCATCATGGTGCAGCGTGCGGCCGTCTTTGAGCGCCACGCGGATCATCGCCTTCTTGGCCGCGGCCGTCGCCTTCGAAATGGCTTCCGGCACTTCGCGCGCCTTGCCATGACCGAAGCCGACCCGGCCGGCGCCGTCGCCGACGACGACGAGTGCCGCAAAGCCGAAGCGCTTGCCGCCCTTTACCGTCTTCGAGACGCGGTTGATGTGAACCAGCTTCTCGACCAGCTCTTCGCCGCCCTCGTCGCGGTTGTTGTTGCCACGGTTGCGATCGTTGCGGCCACGGCCGTCGCGATTGCCACCGCCACGGTTGTTACCGCCGCCGCCACCACGGCCGCCGCGAGGACCACGACCACCAGGACCGCCGGGGCCGCCAGGACCACCCGGGCCCTGACCCTCGCGCTGCTGGGGAACAGTGCCTTCGGTGCCGACCGCAGTCTGCTCGGCGCCGGGCGCCGCGTTCTGAACTTCGTCAGCCATTTAGAACTCCAATCCGCCTTCGCGGGCGGCATCGGCCAAAGCCTTGACCCGGCCGTGGAAGAGGAAACCACCGCGATCGAACACCACCTTGGTAACGCCCGCCGCAGCCGCACGCTCGGCAACACGCTTGCCGACGCTCTCGGCAGCACCGATGTTCGCGCCGGACGTATCGCGCACATCCTTCTCGAGGGTCGAGGCGGAGGCGACGGTCTGACCCGCCGCATCGTCGATCACCTGAGCATAGATGTGGCGGCCCGAACGGTGGACCGAGAGACGCGGACGCAGCGTGCCCTTGGACCGAAGCGCGGTACGCACACGGCGACGGCGCTTTTCGAAGAGTGAGAGACCCTTGCTCATTACTTCTTCTTCCCTTCCTTCCGGAAGATGAACTCACCGGCGTACTTGATACCCTTGCCCTTGTAAGGCTCCGGCTTGCGCCAGCGGCGGATCTCGGCGGCGACCTGGCCGACCTTCTGCTTGTCGATGCCCGAAATGTTGATCGTCGTCTGATCCGGGGTCAGTATCGTGATCCCCTCCGGAATGGCGTAATCGACATCGTGGCTGTAACCGAGCTGAAGCTTCAGGTTCTTGCCCTGAACGTTCGCGCGGTAACCGACGCCGGTGATCAGGAGTTGCTTCGTAAAGCCGTCCGTCACGCCGGTGATCAGGTTCTGCACGAGCGTGCGCTGCATGCCCCAGAAGGAACGGGCGCGCTTCGTGTCGTTGGCCGGCTGCACCGAAATGTTGCCATCCTCGACCGCGTAGATCACCTCGTCGGCCAGCGGCAGGGTGAGAGCGCCCTTGGCACCCTTCACCGTCAGCGTCTTGCCTTCGATACCGGCGGTAACGCCCGCGGGTACCGGAACCGGCTTCTTACCGATGCGGCTCATCAGAACACCTCCGCGAGCACTTCGCCGCCGACATTCTGGTCGCGCGCTTCCGCGTCGGACAGAACGCCGCGAGGCGTGGAGACGATGGTCATGCCGAGGCCGTTGCGGACCCGCGGCAGTTCCTTCGAACCGGAATAGACGCGACGGCCGGGCTTGGAGACGCGGGCGACGTGCTGGATCGCGGGCTGGCCCTCGAAATATTTCAATTCGATGCGCAGGCCGGGATGGTCGCCGAGCGCTTCTTCGGAATAGCCACGAATGTAGCCTTCGCGCTGAAGCACATCGAGGACGCGGGCGCGCAGCTTGGAAGCGGGCGAAAGGACCGAATCCTTGCGCGCGCGCTGGCCGTTGCGGATGCGGGTGAGCAGATCACCCAGTGGATCGTTGATCGACATATCTGCGGACCCTTACCAGCTCGACTTGACGACGCCGGGGATCATGCCCCGGGTGGCAAGCTGCCGCAGCATGACGCGGCCGAGCTTGAACTTGCGATAGACGCCACGCGGGCGGCCGGTGACCATGCAGCGATTGCGCACACGGGTCGGGTTCGCGTTGCGCGGAATCTCGGCCATCTTCAGGCGCGCGATCAGACGCTCGCCATCATCCTTGGTTTCGTCATCCGCGATCTCGCGCAGCCGGGCATATTTGCCCGCATACTGCTTAACGAGCTTCTTGCGACGCTCGTTCTTGTTGATCGAACTCAGTTTCGCCATCGACTTAAGTCCTTTGACGCTGCCGGCGAGCCGGCGGCGGAGAGTGTGTTACGCGGCCTTCTTCTCTTCGACAGGCAGCGGGAACGGGAAGCCGAACAGACGGAGAAGCTCACGAGCCTCCTCGTCGGTGCGGGCGCTGGTCTGGACGATCACGTCCATACCGCGAATATTATCGACCTTGTCGTAGCTGATTTCCGGGAAAATCAGCTGCTCCTTCAGGCCGCAGGCGTAATTGCCACGGCCATCGAACGACTTGTCGCTGAGGCCACGGAAATCGCGGACGCGAGGCAGAGCGATCGTCACGAAGCGGTCGAGGAATTCATACATCCGCTCGCGACGCAGCGTCACCTTGCAGCCGATCGGCATGCCTTCACGCAGCTTGAACTGCGCGATCGACTTCTTCGCCTTGGTGACGACCGCCTTCTGTCCGGCGATCTGCGTCATCTCGTTGGCGGCCTGTTCGACCTTCTTCTTGTCCTGCGTCGCCTCGCCGACACCCATGTTCAGCACGATCTTCTCGAGCTTGGGCACCTGCATGGCGTTGGTATAACCGAACTTCTCGGTCATCGCCTTGACGATTTCGTCTTCATATTTCTTGTGAAGACGCGGCTTCACGTTGTTGGCCTCAGCCATCGATCTTGTCTCCGGTCTTGACGGCCACGCGGACCTTCTTCCCGTCCTGGGTTTCGAACCGCACGCGGGTCGGCTTGCCGTCCGCGGTCGCGATCGCAACCTTGCTGACGTGCATCGGCGCTTCGCGACGCTCCAGGCCACCCTGCGGGTTCGCCTGGTCGGGCTTGCGGTGGCGGGTCGCGACGTTGACGCCGGACACGATCACCTTGCCGTCCTTCGGAAAGGCCTTGGTGACATCGCCCGTCTTGCCCTTGTCCTTGCCGGACAGGACGACGACGCGGTCACCCTTCTTGATCTTGGCAGCAGCCATCACAGCACCTCGGGCGCGAGCGAAATGATCTTCATGTGGCCGGCGGCGCGAAGCTCGCGGACGACCGGGCCGAAGATACGGGTGCCGATCGGCTCCCCGCTATTCTTGTTGATGAGAACGGCGGCATTGCCGTCGAAGCGGATCGTCGAGCCATCGGCGCGATTGATGTCCTTGGCGGTGCGGACGATCACGGCGCGGTGAACGTCGCCCTTCTTGACCTTCGCGCGCGGCGCCGCTTCCTTGATGGAAACGACGATCACGTCGCCGACGGTCGCGAAGCGCCGCTTGGAGCCGCCGAGCACCTTGATGCACTGGACGCGCTTGGCGCCCGAGTTATCGGCAACGTCGAGGTTGGACTGCATCTGGATCATGGTTCAGTCCTTCCTTTACGCGGTGTGGGCTTCGGGGGCGCGGTGGGTATCCAGCGCATCCACGACGGTCCAGGTCTTCAGCTTCGACATCGGCTTGCACTCTTCGATGCGGACCGTCTGGCCCTCCTTGAAGATGTTGCCTTCGTCGTGGGCGTGATACTTCTTCGAACGCTTGATGATCTTGCCGTAGAGCGGGTGCTTAACCCGGCGCTCCACGAGCACGACCACCGTCTTGTCGGTCTTGTCGGACACCACAGTGCCCGTCAGCACGCGCTTCGGCATCGTGTGGCTCCTTACTTGGCAGCCGAGCGGTTACGCTCGGTCTGCAACGTCTTGATCTGCGCGATCGTGCGGCGGACTTCCTTCACCCGGCTCGGCTTTTCGAGCTGGTTGGTGGCTGCCTGGAAACGCAGGTTGAACTGCTCGCGCTTCAGCTCGGAAAGCTGGGTCGAAAGCTGGTCGTCGGTGCCGACCTTGAGATCCGAAATCTTCGCCATGATCACACAGCCTCGTGCACGGACTCGCCCAGGCGGGCGACGACCTTGGTCTTGATGGGAAGCTTCTCCATCGCGCGCTCGAAAGCGACACGGGCGATCGGGCCGGGCACGCCGTCCAGTTCGAAGAGAATGCGACCCGGCTTCACGCGGGCAGCCCAGAATTCCGGCGCACCCTTACCCGAGCCCATGCGGACTTCGGCAGGCTTCGACGAAACCGGCAGGTCCGGGAAGATACGGATCCAGAGACGACCCTGGCGCTTGATGTGACGCGTGATCGCGCGGCGAGCCGCTTCGATCTGGCGGGCCGTGATACGGTCCGGCTCCATGGCCTTCAGGCCGAAGGCGCCGAAATTGAGCGCGGTGCCGCCCTTGGCGTCGCCATGGATGCGGCCCTTGTGGGCCTTACGGAACTTGGTGCGCTTCGGTTGCAGCATGTTCTCTAACCTTCAAACACCGCTCGATTTCGAGCGGCCGATAAGGCGGCAGGGCTTTTCAGCCTCAGCGCGCCGGACGAACTCCGGAAGTCTGCGCTTCCATCATCAGGCGATCCTGCGCGAGCGGATCATGGCCGAGGATCTCACCCTTGAAGATCCAGACCTTGACGCCGCAGACGCCATAAGCAGTATGCGCTTCGGCTTCGGCATAATCGACGTTAGCGCGCAGCGTATGCAGCGGCACCCGGCCCTCGCGATACCATTCGGTCCGCGCGATTTCCGCACCACCGAGACGGCCGGCGCAGGTGATCCGGATGCCCTCGGCACCGAGACGCAGCGCCGACTGAACCGCGCGCTTCATGGCGCGACGGAAGGCGATGCGGCGCTCGAGCTGATCGGCGACACCCTGGGCGACGAGCTTGCTGTCGATTTCCGGCTTGCGGATCTCGACGATGTTCAGGCTCACGTCCGAGCTGGTCATCGAGTTCAGCTTCTTGCGAAGCTTCTCGATGTCCGCACCCTTCTTGCCGATGATCACGCCGGGGCGTGCCGCGTAGACGGAGATGCGGGCCAGCTTGGCCGGACGCTCGATCACGACCTTCGAGATCGCGGCCGATGGCAGCGTCTTGAAGATGTAGGCACGGATCGCGAGATCCTCGAGCAGAAGGCGGCCGTAGGCCTCGCCTTCCGCATACCAGCGGCTGTCCCACGTGCGGTTGATCTGCAACCGCATGCCGATGGGGTTAGACTTCTGACCCATTATGCTTCTTCCTGCTCACGCACGACGATGCGGATGCGGCTGAACGGCTTGATGATCTGTGCCGAACGGCCACGCGCACGGGTCGCGAAGCGCTTCATGACGAGGCCCTTGCCGACCGATGCTTCCTGCACCACCAGCGCGTCGACATCGAGATTGTGATTGTTCTCGGCGTTCGCAATGGCGGAGGCGAGACACTTGCGAACCTCTTCGGCCATGCCCTTCTTGGAGAAGGTCAGGACGTTGAGGGCGTCGCTCGCCTTCCGACCACGAATCAGACCCGCAACCAGATTGAGCTTGTACGGCGAACCGCGGACCGACGTGTTGACGGCAAGGGCTTCCTTGTCGCCCACCTTGCGGGGGGATGCTGGCTTCGACATCAGCGCTTGCCCTTCTTGTCGGCGGCGTGGCCGGGGAAGTAGCGCGTCGGCGCGAACTCGCCGAGCTTGTGCCCGACCATGTCCTCGTTGACGGCGATCGGCACGAACTTGCGCCCGTTATAGAGGCTGAAGGTCAACCCCACGAACTGCGGAATGATCGTCGAGCGACGCGACCAGGTCTTGATCGGCGTACGCGTGCCGGCTTCCTGCGCCGTCTCGGCCTTCTTCAGAAGGCTCAGTTCGACGAACGGGCCCTTCCAGACTGAACGAGCCATGGTTTAGCCCTTCCTCTTCGTGGAGTGACGCGACCGGATGATCATCTTGTCGGTCGACTTATTGTGACGGGTACGATGACCCTTGGTTGGCTTGCCCCAAGGCGTGACCGGATGACGGCCGCCCGAAGTCCGGCCTTCACCACCGCCGTGCGGATGGTCGACCGGGTTCTTGGCGACGCCGCGCGTCAGCGGGCGCTTGCCCAACCAGCGGGTGCGGCCGGCCTTGGCGAGATAGGTGTTGGCATTGTCCGGGTTGGACACTGCGCCGACCGTGCACATGCAATCCGCACGGATGTAGCGCTGCTCGCCCGAATTCAGGCGAACCATCACCATGCCCTTATCGCGGCCGACGATCTGCGCATACGTGCCGGCGGCACGCGCGATCTGACCACCCTTGCCGGGCTTCATCTCGACATTGTGGACGATCGTGCCGACCGGAGCCTGCCCGATTTCCATCGCGTTGCCGGGCTTCACGTCCGTCTTCTTCGCCGCGAGGACGACGTCCCCTGCCGCGAGGCGCTGCGGTGCGAGGATGTAGGCGAGTTCGCCATCCTCATACTTCACCAGCGCGATGAAAGCCGAACGGTTGGGATCGTACTCGAGACGCTCGACAGTCGCAGGAGCATCCCACTTCCGGCGCTTGAAATCGACGTAGCGATACTTCTGCTTGTGGCCGCCCGCGATGCCGCGCGCCGTGGCGTGGCCCATATTGTTGCGGCCGCCCGACTTGCGCTTGCCCTCGACGAGCGCCTTGACGGGCTTGCCCTTCCAGAGCGACGACTTGTCGACGAGCACCAGGCCGCGACGGGCCGGGCTGGTCGGGTTATAATGCTTGAGTGCCATGACCCTCAGATCCCCGTCGTAACGTCGATGGACTGGCCGTCCGCCAGCGTCACGATCGCCTTCTTGCTGTCCGAGCGCTTGTAGGGCTGCCCCTTCCAGCGCTTCGTCTTGCCCTTGGCCACGATCGTGTTCACGCCCGTCACCGAGACGCCGAACAGCGCTTCGACAGCCGCCTTGATCTCAGGCTTGGTCGCATCGTTCGCAACCTTGAAGACGACCGCATTATGCTCGGAGAGCAAGGTCGACTTTTCGGTGATGTGGGGAGCGAGCACCACGTCGTAATGACGGATGTCGACCGCGCCCTTCTGCTGCTTAGCCATTGAAGCGCGCCTCCAGCTTCTCGACGGCGGCGCGGGTCAGCACCAGCGTGTCATGCTTCAAAATATCGTACACATTGGCACCGATCGCGGGCAGCAGATTGATGCCCGGAATGTTGGCCGATGCCCGCGCGAACGAAACGTTCAACGCCTCACCGTCGATCACCAAAGTCTTGGTGCCGAAACCGAGATTGGCGAGCTGACCGATCAGCGCCTTGGTCTTGCCGTCGGTCACGTCCAGGCCGTCCAGCACGATCAGGCTGCCGTCCTTCGCCTTCGACGAAAGCGCCATCCGCAGGCCGAGCGCCCGGACCTTCTTGTTGAGGCCCGGATTGAAATCACGAACACGGGCGCCGTGCGCCTTGCCGCCGCCGACGAAGATCGGAGCCCGACGATCGCCGTGACGCGCCGTACCGCCGCCCTTCTGGTTGCCCAGCTTCTTGCCCGACCGCGCAACATCGGCACGCTCACGCGTGCCACGGGCGGTGCCGCGGCGCTTTTCGAGCTGCCACGTTACGACACGGTGCAGAATGTCGGCGCGTGGCTCGAGGCCGAACACCTCGTCGTTAAGCTCGATATCGCCGGCCGAAGCGGCGTCGAGGTTCTTGACCTGAATCTTCACGATCAGCCCTCCTTGCCGTCGGCGCCGGGAGCTTGCTGCTCCTCGGCTGCAACTTCGGCATCATGTGCGATGGCTGCGTCGGCCGCGGCCACGCCAGCTGCGACTTCCTCGGCGCCCGGCAGATGCGGAAGCTCATGGACGGCACCTGGCTCGACCATGCCGGCCGGCGCTGCCTCATGCACGGCCTTGCCGGTCCACAGACCCGCTGGCAGCGGCGCGTCGGCATGGGCCGGCTCCTTCACCGCATCCTTGACAAGCAGCCAACCGCCCTTCGAGCCCGGAACCGAGCCCTTGATGAACAGCAGACCGCGCTCGGCGTCCGTACGAACGATCTCGAGATTCTGCTGGGTGCGCTGCTTGTCACCCATGTGGCCGGCCATCTTCTTGTTCTTGAAGACCTTGCCCGGATCCTGGCGCTGACCGGTCGAACCGAGCGAACGGTGCGAGACGGAGACGCCGTGCGTGGCGCGCAGACCGCCGAAGCCCCAGCGCTTCATGCCGCCCTGAAAGCCCTTGCCCTGGGTCTTGCCCGAAATATCGACATACTGGCCAGCAACGAAATGCTCCGCCGAAAGCGTCGCGCCGACATCGAGGAGGTTGTCCTCGGTCACGCGGAATTCGGCGATGTAAGCCTTGGGCTCGACTTCGGCCTTGCCGAAGTGGCCGCGCTGGGGCTTGGCAACGTTCTTGGCCTTCGCGGTGCCGGCGCCGAGCTGAACGGCGACATAGCCGTCACGATCGACTTCCTTGCGCGCGATGACCTGGACGCTCTCCATCTGCAGGACGGTGACAGGCACATGGCGCCCGTCGTCCTGGAACAGTCGGGTCATCCCCATCTTCTTCGCGATCACGCCTGTGCGCATGATCAATCCCTTCCACAACAGAGGCCCGACCCGATCAGGGGCGGGCTTGCCAACGAAAAAGGCTTCACGTTGCCGCGAAGCCCAGCCCAATGAAACTGCGTGCCCCGCCAGGGCCATGTCCAACAGACCGGCGAACAATCGCCCGAATGTCAGAAGCGGGGACGCAGGCAACGATCATTCCCTTGCGGAAGCGTTCGTTCGGTATCCTTGCTTCCTGCTTCTACCGTTGCTGCCGGACCCGAGGGTCGACGCCATGAACGGGAAGCTAAAAGCGCTGGCCGGGTGAATCACCTAGCCAGCGAATGTCAGCGCCTTACGCCAACTTGATCTCGACATCAACACCTGCGGCAAGATCGAGCTTCATCAGCGCGTCGACCGTCTGTGGGGTCGGCTGCACGATATCGAGGAGACGCTTGTAGGTGCGGACCTCGAACTGCTCGCGGCTCTTCTTGTCGATGTGGGGGCCACGGTTGACCGTGAACTTCTCGATGCGCGTCGGAAGGGGGATAGGGCCACGGGTCAGCGCGCCAGTGCGGCGGGCGGTGTCGGCGATCTCGCCGGTCGCCTGATCGAGAATGCGATGGTCGAACGCCTTAAGGCGAATGCGGATATTGCTGTCCATGATACCTACCGATGCGAAAGAGCCTGGATCGGGCACCGCTCCCATAAGGGGCAGCCTCTCGACCTCTCATTAAAAGCAAAACGGCCGACTCTCGCGAGAGAGCCGGCCGCTTCGAAGGCTTGCGCCTATATTATGCGGTGATCGAGCTGACAACCCCGGCGCCGACGGTGCGGCCGCCTTCACGGATCGAGAAGCGCAGACCCTGCTCCATCGCGATCGGTGCGATGAGCTTGATGCCGAGCTTCACGTTGTCGCCAGGCATGACCATCTCGGTGCCCTCTGGCAGCTTCACTTCGCCCGTCACGTCAGTCGTGCGGAAGTAGAACTGCGGACGATAGTTGGCGAAGAATGGCGTGTGACGGCCACCCTCTTCCTTCGACAGAACGTACACTTCCGATTCGAACTCGGTGTGCGGCTTGATCGAGCCCGGCTTGCAGAGAACCTGACCACGCTCAACCTCTTCACGGCCGACGCCGCGAACCAGCGCGCCGATGTTGTCGCCAGCCTGACCCGAGTCGAGCAGCTTGCGGAACATTTCGACGCCGGTGACGACGGTCTTGCGCGTGTCCTTGAGGCCGACGATCTCGACTTCCTCACCGACCTTGACGATGCCCGCTTCGACGCGGCCCGTGACGACCGTACCGCGACCCGAAATCGAGAACACGTCCTCGATCGGCATCAGGAATGGCTTGTCGAGCGGACGCTCCGGCTGCGGGATGTAGCTGTCGACAGCCTGCATCAGCTTGAGGACGGCGTCGTGGCCGATCTCAGGCTTCTTGTCGTCGAGCGCGCACACGGCCGAACCCAGAATGACGGGAACGTCATCGCCCGGGAAATCATAGGACGAGAGAAGCTCGCGAATCTCGAGCTCGACGAGCTCCAGGATCTCGGCGTCGTCGACCAGATCGACCTTGTTCATGAATACGACGAGTGCGGGCACACCGACCTGACGGGCGAGCAGGATGTGCTCGCGGGTCTGCGGCATGGGGCCATCGGTCGCGGAGACGACGAGGATGCCGCCGTCCATCTGCGCGGCGCCCGTGATCATGTTCTTCACATAATCGGCGTGGCCCGGGCAATCGACGTGCGCATAGTGGCGCGCTTCGGTCTCATACTCGACGTGTGCGGTCGAGATCGTGATGCCGCGCTCGCGCTCCTCGGGAGCCTTGTCGATGTTGGCATAGCTGGTGAAGGTCGCGCCGCCGGTTTCGGCGAGCACCTTGGTGATGGCGGCGGTCAGCGACGTCTTGCCGTGATCGACGTGCCCGATGGTGCCGATATTGCAGTGCGGCTTCGTCCGCTCGAATTTCGCCTTAGCCATGTTTCCTACCTTGCTTCGAATCTGTTGGGAGTGACGGGCGCACCGCCAAACGCGGTGCGCCAATAACAGCTTTTTCCAGTTACGCCAGCCTTGGCGCCACAGACGGGCCGGACATCGCCAGCCCGCACAGCGGCTTACGCCAGCTTCGCGACGACTTCCTCGGCCACATTGGCCGGAACTTCGTCATAGTGCGAGAACTGCATCGTGTACTGCGCGCGCCCCTGGGTGAAGGAACGCAGCTGGTTCACGTAGCCGAACATGTTTGCCAGCGGCACCATCGCCTCGACGACCTGCGCGTTGCCGCGGCTGTCGGTGCCCTGGATCTGGCCACGACGGCTGTTCATGTCGCCGATGACGTCGCCAAGATAATCTTCCGGCGTCACGACCTCGACCTTCATGATCGGCTCGAGGATCTTGATGCCGGACTTTTGGGCCGCTTCGCGCATCGCGCCGCGGGCGCAGATTTCGAACGCCAGTGCCGACGAGTCGACATCGTGGTAGGCGCCGTCCGTCAGCGTCGCGGTGAAATCGATGATCGGGAAGCCGATCTTCGAACCCGTCGCGGCGATCTCGCGAATGCCCTTCTCGACCGAAGGAATATATTCGCGCGGAATGTTGCCGCCCTTGACCTCGTCCACGAAAACGACGCCCTGGCCGCGCTCGCCCGGTTGCACCGTCATCTTGATGCGGCCGAACTGGCCGGAGCCGCCCGACTGCTTCTTGTGGGTATAGTCGACGTCGACCTTCTTCCCCAGCGATTCGCGATAGGCGACCTGCGGAGCGCCGATATTGGCCTCCACCTTGAACTCGCGCTTCATGCGATCGACGAGAATTTCGAGGTGAAGCTCGCCCATGCCCTTGATGATGGTCTGGCCGCTCTCGTTATCCGAAGACACGCGGAACGACGGATCCTCGCGCGCCAGGCGATTGAGGGCGACGCCCATCTTCTCCTGGTCGGCCTTGGTCTTCGGCTCCACCGACAGCTCGATCACGGGCTCGGGGAATTCCATCCGCTCGAGAATGATCGGAGCATTCTGCGCGCAGAGCGTGTCGCCCGTCGTGGTATCCTTGAGGCCGGCAAGTGCGACGATGTCGCCTGCGAACGCTTCTTGGATGTCCTCGCGGCTGTTGGCATGCATCAGCAGCATGCGACCAACCTTTTCCTTCTTGTCCTTGACCGAGTTCATGACGACCGAGGCGGTGTCCATCTTGCCCGAATAGATGCGGGCGAAGGTCAGGGTGCCGACGAACGGATCGTTCATGATCTTGAAGGCGAGCGCCGACATCGGCGCGTCGTCGCGCGGCGGGCGCGAATCGAAGGTCTCGCCATCGAGCTTGAGGCCCTCGACGTCCTTGATGTCCAGCGGCGAGGGCAGATAATCGACCACGCCGTCCAGCAAAGGCTGCACGCCCTTGTTCTTGAACGCGGAGCCACACAGCACCGGCACGAACGAGAAGTTGAGCGTGCCCTTGCGAATCAGTGCCTTCAGTTGTGCGGTCGTCGGCTCGGTGCCTTCGAGATACGCTTCCATCAGCGCATCGTCCTGCTCGACGGCCATCTCGATCAGTTCGCTGCGCGCAGTGGCGGCGGCGTCCTTGAGGTCGTCGGGGATCTCGGTGATCTCGAACTTCGCGCCCAGCGACTCCTCGAGCCAGATGATCGCGTTATTGTTGACCAGATCGACCAGGCCCTTGAAGCCGCCCTCGATACCGATCGGGAGATACAGCACCGCCGGACGCGCGCCGAGGCGGTCCTTGATCATGTCCACGCAACGCTCGAAGCTGGCGCCCGTACGGTCCAGCTTGTTGACGAAGCACATCCGCGGAACCTTGTACTTCTCAGCCTGGCGCCACACCGTCTCGGACTGCGGCTCGACGCCGGCAACGCCGTCGAAACAGGCGACCGCGCCGTCGAGCACGCGCAGCGAACGCTCGACTTCGATCGTGAAGTCGACGTGGCCGGGCGTATCAATGATGTTGATCCGGTGATCGTCCCAGAAGCACGTCGTCGCAGCGGACGTGATCGTGATGCCCCGCTCCTGCTCCTGCTCCATCCAGTCCATCGTAGCGGTGCCCTCATGGACCTCGCCGATCTTGTAGGACTTACCGGTGTAATACAGGATGCGCTCGGTCGTCGTCGTCTTGCCGGCATCGATGTGTGCCATGATGCCGATGTTGCGATACTTTTCGAGCGGATGGCTGCGGGCCATGATCGGGCTTTCCTTAGCGATGTGGGGAGCAGGCTCGTAAGCCGGCTCCCCACTATGTAGGTAGTCGCTGCTAGAGCGGCAATGTTACCAGCGGTAGTGGCTGAACGCGCGGTTGGCTTCGGCCATGCGGTGCGTATCTTCGCGCTTCTTCACGGCATTGCCGCGATTGTTCGCGGCATCCATCAGCTCACCGGAGAGGCGTGCCGACATGGTATGCTCCGAACGGCCGCGCGCCGCCGTGATCAGCCAGCGAATCGCCAGCGCCTGGCTCCGCTCGGGGCGAACCTCGACCGGAACCTGATAGGTCGCGCCACCGACGCGGCGGCTGCGGACTTCGATGCCCGGGCGGATGTTGTTGAGCGCGTCGTGGAACACGCCGATCGGCTCGCGCTTGGCGCGCGTCTCGACCGTTTCGAGCGCCGAATAGACGATGTTCTCGGCGACGGACTTCTTGCCATCGAGCATGACGGAATTCATGAATTTGGACAGCACCTCATCACCGTACTTGGGATCCGGCAGAATGATGCGCTTTTCTGGACGACGACGACGTGCCATCTGATATTCCTTCTAATTCTTCAGCCTGGATGATCGGACTGGCCGGCGCTTACGCACCGGGCCGATCGGCTTACTTCGGACGCTTGGCGCCGTACTTGGAGCGGGACTGCTTGCGGTTCTTCACGCCCTGCGTGTCGAGCACGCCGCGCAGCACGTGATAGCGGACGCCGGGAAGATCGCGAACGCGGCCGCCACGGATCAGCACCACCGAGTGCTCCTGCAGGTTATGCCCCTCGCCCGGAATGTACGAAATGACTTCGCGCGCGTTGGTCAGGCGAACCTTGGCCACCTTGCGCAGAGCCGAGTTCGGCTTCTTCGGGGTCGTCGTGTACACGCGGGTGCAGACGCCGCGCTTCTGCGGGTTCTGCTCCATCGCAGGGACCTTGGACTTGGCCTTCTGCGGTTCGCGACCCTTGCGGATCAGCTGGTTAATCGTCGGCATTGAAGCCTTCACCTTTCATAGGGTTACTTTGCCGCGCCCATCCGCCTTGCGCCCTAAGGCCACCGCAGATCGATGAAATGCAAGGAAGGCCCCAGCCGAATCGATTTCGATCGGCGGTGCCTGCACAAGCAACGGCAATGTTCATGCACCCGAGGCCGACTGGCCGGCTTCGGACGGTGGCGCCTATAAGCGGAGGGGCGGGAATGGTCAACCGGAGTCCGGCAAGCTGCCAAGTCCAGACCGATCTTCTGTTCGGCCGGGCGGTCTGCTAAGCCCGTAACGAAATTTGGGGGAGTTTCTTTGATGATCGTGTTGCGTACCGTCCTGATCGGGGCGTTGCTGGCTTCGTCTACCGGTGTCTCGGCCGCGCCGAAGCTTGCGAAAGCGTCGAGTGGTCAGCAGCTCCAGCAGCAGCTGATGAACGATGTGCCGAAGTGCAATCGCAAGCTCGGCACCATCTCCGTGGCCGATGGCGACGATCCCCGCGCCTGGACGCAATGGTCGTTGCAGCCGCCGTCGAAGCTTTTGAAGGTGCTGATCCAGCGATCCGGCTGCTTCAACCTTGTCGATCGCGGCACCGGGCTGAACGCCGCCGCCCTGGAGCGGGACATTGGCAGCAATCTCGGCATGCAGCGCGGCTCGAACGTCGGCCAGGGCCAGATCAAGGCCGCCGATTACGTGCTCGTCGCCGAGATTCAAGGCGCGAACGCGAGCGTCAGCGGCAATGCCGTCGGCGGTGTTGCCGGCGCGGTGATCGGCGGCGGAATCGGCGGCCTTCTCGGTGGCATCAAATCCAAGAAGATGGAGGCCAACACGATCGTCTCCGTCACCAACGTCCGCACGACCGAGACGATCGCGACGGAAGATGGCTATGCCGCCAAGAACGACATGAGCTTTGCGGCCGGTGGTGGCGCGGGCTTCTTCGGCGGCGGCGCGGCGGCGGTCGGCGGCGGTTATCAGAGCACCGACATCGGCCGGATCGTGACCCTCTCCTTCATCCAGGCATACTCCAAGTTGGTGACCAGCCTCGGCCTCGTCGGGCAGGGTTCGGCCGGCACGGCGGAAGCGGCGCCGAAGAAGACGTTCACGACGACCGGCCCCGTCACGATGCGCAAGGCCGCTGCGGCCACCGGCGCCGCGATTCGCACGCTGCCGATCGGCTCCATCGTCTATCCGACCGGCAAGCAGGACGGCCTGTGGTGGGAAGTGGCCGATGAGAACGACAATGTCGGCTGGGTGCTGAACACCAAGCTCGAACCGAGTCGGTGACGCCAAAAGGGAGCGCCGCGAGGCGCTCCCTTTTGTCCGAAGGAGCAAGCGACACCGGGGGGCGCTTGCGTAGAGACGGGCGGTTCTTCGAAAAAGCGCCGCAGCAACAGCTCATTCCATCGTACATAACCGTTGAAGGAAGGCCCGGAGCGGCTCCGTTCTGTAATCATTAAGCAAACAGGTTCATGGACATAGCGCCCATGAACGCTCCTCTTCGCTTTCCGGCGCGCAATCAGCCGCTTGCCGTGATCCGCCCCCTGGCGCTCGCGGTCATCATTCCAACTCTCAATGAGCGCGACAATGTCGGGCCTCTGCTCGCCTCGCTGGATCACGCGCTCGCCGGCCGCGAGTGGGAAGCGATCTTCGTCGATGATGGGTCGACGGACGGTACGCCGGAAGAGATCGAGGCCGTTTCCCGGCGGCGGCGGGACGTGCGTCTGATCCGACGCCACGGCCGGCGGGGTCTCTCGACTGCGATCCTGGAAGGCATGATGGCGACGACGGCGCCAATCGTCGCGTCGATCGACGCCGACATGCAGCATGACGAGACGATCCTGCCGCGTCTGCACGACGCCGTTCTGTCGGGCGCCGATATCGCGGTAGGCACACGCTATGCTCATGGTGGATCGACCGGGGCATGGGAGGTTTCACGCGCCCGCAAGAGCGCGATCGCGACCCGGCTGGCGGCGATGGTGACGCGGACGCGCGTCTCCGATCCGATGTCCGGCTTCTTCGTCGTGCGGCGTGAGGCGGTGCTTGCCGCCGTGCCGCACATGTCCGGCGTCGGCTTCAAGATGCTGCTGGATCTGCTCGCCTCATCGCCGCGCCCGCTGGCCGTGGCGGAGGTGCCATATACGTTCCGGCCTCGCCAGGCGGGGACGAGCAAGCTCGATTCGATGGTGGCGCTGGAATATGTGCTGTTGCTGATCGACAAGTTCACCAAGGGCGCGATCCCCGCGCGCATGATTCTGTTCCTCGCGGTCGGCGCGGCGGGGCTGATCGTGAACCTCAGCGCTCTGGACATCCTCCTCAACGGCTTCGGCGCCAGCTTTCGCGCGGCACAGACGGCGGCGGTGGCGCTTTCGATCCTGTTCAACTTCTCGCTGAACAATTTGCTGACCTACAATGATCGTCGCCTGCGCGGGCTGGCTTGGCTGCGCGGACTGACGACCTTCACGCTCGTCTGCGGGATCGGCGCCATCGCGCAGGTCGGCATCAGCGAGATGGTGTATGACGAGCGGCGGATCTGGTGGGTCGGTGGGCTGGCCGGTGCCGCCGTCGGAGCGGTCTGGAATTACGCGGCGTCGTCCTTCGTCACGTGGCGGACGATCGCCCCGCGCTGACACATTGTCCGGCAGTATCGCACGGGCGCGCTTACCTCTAGGGGCAGCGCGCGCGCCCGCCGCAATCGAGAACCGCCCGCTTATGCATGACACTATCGAGAACACCGCCGCTGCGGCGCACGGGCGGTCTCGGCTGTCCGCCAACACGCTCGTCTTCGCCTGCCTCGCGATCGTGATCTTAACGGTTAGCCCCTTCTTTCTCGTGCAGATCCCGCCGCTGATCGACGCGCCGGGGCATCTCGCCCAGTTGGCCGTTCAGGCGGCAGGGTCGGAAAGCCCGCTTCGCCAGTATTTCCAGTTCCATTGGGCGCTGCGCCTGAACCTGGGTACGGATCTGCTGGTGGAGGCCCTACGCGGGCCGCTCGGGCTGATGCGGGCTTTCTGGCTCATCACCGCGCTGATCCCCGCGCTGACGGCAGTTGCGATCCTGGCGGTAGCGTTGGTGGCGAACCGCCGGGGTGCTGCCGGCCTCGGCTGGGCGCTGATGTTCAGCTACGCTTGGCCATTCTCTTACGGCTTCCTCAATTTCTCGCTGTCCATGGCGCTGTCGATCCTCGGCTTTGCGGTGTGGGTCGCATTGGCTGGCCGTCCACGGCTGCGGGAATGGCTGTTCTGGCCGCTGATTCCCATCCTGATGATCGGTCATGCCGTCGGCGGCGGGCTGCTCGTGATCTTCATCTTCGTCTGGACATGTGCAGAGCGCGCCGAAGCCCGCAATCTGGCGCATGCCGGCCAATTCAAAGTTCGGGATCTCGTTCGGATCGCAGTCGACGCCCGGCCGATCTTCGCGGTGCTGCCGATCATCCTGCTGTGGAAGCTCAGCGACCATTCCGCGAATCTCCCCACCTACTTCCGCTTCAAGAGCAAATTGCAGGCGCTGGTAATGGCGCTGCGAGATCAGAACCGCTGGCTCGATATCTTTTGTGTCGTTGCCATCGTCGCCGTGCTCATCGCGGGACATCGGCTCGGCGCCCGCTACAGCCGCCCGGCCCGCTGGCTGGTGGCGGCGGTCGCGCTGCTTTTCCTGGCGATACCGTCCCACCTGAACGGCGCTTCCTTCGTGGACATGCGGCTGGTGCCGGCAGCCGCGATTCTGGCGCTCGTCCTGCAGGATTGGTCCGGGGTGAAGCGGCATTATGCCATGATCGTAACGGCCGCTGGACTGGCGCTCTTCCTCGTCCGCATGATCCTGACCATCACCAGTTACAGCGCCTATCAGCAGAGCTACGATGCCGAAGCGCGCGCGTTGCCGCACATCGCCAGCGGCTCACGCGTGCTGACGTTGCTGACCCGTCAGTGCAACAACTGGCAATTCTGGCGCATGTCGCGGCTGGACCATATTTCCTCGCTGGCGACGGTCGATCGCGATGCCTGGACCAATTCCCTCTGGGATCTCGGTTCGATCCACCTGATCCAGGTTCGCTACCGGCCATCGCCCATCTTCTACAACGATCCGTCGCACTATGTCTGGCCGGCGTCGTGCATCCGCGCGAACCGGAAGCCGCCAACGAACTACGAGGGATGGCGCAATCGCCGGATCACGATCGACGAGGCGCTGCCCACGCTGCCGCTCGACAAGGCGGACTATCTCTGGCTGATCGCAACCAAACTGCCGGCGACACCCTTGCGCAGCCGCCTACGGCCCGTCTGGTCCAACGGTGGCAGCACGCTCTACCGGATCGTGCCGGCGGCGACCGCCCGGGGTTTGACGTAGATCGATCCGATGATCGGCCAGGCCGCGCGCAGGCTTTCCTCCGTGTCCGCGATCAGGCGCTCGACATCGCCCGCCAACACCGCATCCTCAAAGTCCACACTGGCGGCGACGAACACGCGATCGGGCGCCGCATGGAGCGTCATAACCTCGCCCACCGCCGTCACTTCGGGCCGGGCGTCGAAAGCAGCCCGGACGGCGGCGGCAAGGCGCGGATCGGCGCGCTCGCCGATCAGCAATCCCTTCGATTCGCGCGCCAGCAGCACCGCCACCACCGCCAGAGCCAGCCCGATGACGATTGAAGCCGCGCCGTCCCAGGCCGGATTGCCGGTGACGATCGCCAGCGTGACGCCGATCGCCGCGACGACGAGGCCGAACATCGCGGCCGAATCTTCGAACAGCACCATGAACGAGGGCGGATCCTTCGATCGGCGCACCGCCTGCCACCATCCTTGATCGCCCTTCAGCGTCGCAAATTCACGGATCGCCAGGAACCAGGATCCGCCTTCCAGCACGAAGCTGATCCCGAGGACGACATAGTTGATCCGCGCATCCTCGATCTCCACCGGGTTCAGGATGTGTAGGATTCCCTCGTAGATCGACAGGCCGGCGCCGACCGCGAAGATGAGGATCGCAACGACGAAGCTCCAGAAATAAAGCTCGCGGCCATAACCGAACGGGTGGATCTCGTCGGGCGGCTTGCGGCTGCTCTTCTGTCCATACAGCAGCAATATCTGATTGAGGCTGTCGACGACCGAGTGAACGCCCTCCGTCAGCATCGCCGACGAACCGGTGAGCCCCGCCGCGATGAACTTGGCCACCGCTATACCCAGGTTCGCCGCAAGCGCCGCATAGAGGACGATCTTGCCGCCGCTCGCGCCGTTCTGATCGCTCGCCAAGGTCAGGACTTCAGGGGGTCGTGACCCCAATTCATCAGCGAATAGCGCCAGTCGGAATGTTCGCGGTCCTTGGCGGGGCCTTGAGCCATGTGCCGATGCACATATCCGACGACCTTCTTCATATGCGCATAATCGTCGTCGGTCAGATCCGCCTGGCGCGCGCGCTTGATCGCGACGATCCGCTTGCCGGACTTGTGCCCCACAGATTCGCCCGCGCCCTGCCCGTTCTCTCCCTTCCAGCCGACACGCTTGCTGTCGTCCGTCTCGAGCCACTTTTCGAGGGCGGCCGGCGCCATGTTGACGGCATCGGCGAAATCATCGCGAACCTGCTTCTTGTCGTCGTCAGTCATGCGCGCGCTCCACTTCGATCACGGAGAACTCGGCAGCGCGGACAGAGGTCCGTCAGGCAGGCGCGCCCGAGAGCTTGCCGGCGACGGGATAGGGGTACGGCTCGTGCGGCAGCATCAGCCGGGCGGCGATGGCGAGCAGGCAGAGCGCCGCTACGGCGACCAGCCCGCTGCGAAAACGGCGCCTGTCCAGCGCGTTGGCAGCGAGCAGCAGGACCAGCGCCAATGCCGTCGCAAGCATCGACCACAGATGATAGCGCAGATCGCTGGCGATGCTGACGATCGCGTAGCTCATTCCCATCACCAGCGCCGAGACGGCCAATGTGCGACCGAGCGCGGCGACCGGCCCCCGCGCCGCCCCAGCAGACCAGATCAGCACCGCCGCAAGCGCCAGCCAGGCGAACGGCCAGCCGAGCGGCGTCTCGGACTGAGCCCAAGCGGCAGTGACGAGAGCCTTGCCAGCCATGCTGGGTGGCCCACCCAACCCATCCTCGTTCGCTTCGGATACGGCGGGGGGCACCGCGTCGCTTTCGCCGTGACCGACCAGGAAGCGAATGTTCGAGTTGAAATGGCGGAGCCGATGCTCGGCCCATGCGAACGGGTGCGTCACGACCAGCGTGATCCATTGGCGCATGATCGGCGCGCCGCTCGGGGCATCGAAGGCAACGCTGTCCCCCAACGATTCGCACTGGGTGGGCATGCCGTATGGGTTCCAGAAATAAGGCGTGTAGCAGCCCTTGGTCTCAGCCTCCCGCCATGCCGCCGGGCTGGCGCCCTTTACCGACGTGAGCCCCGCATGATGGGCGATACCGGCCACGTCATAGAGCGGAAGCGCCCGTTCTACCTTTGAGGCACGCGCGCCGAGCAGATGGTGATTGATCGGCGGGCTCAGAACGATCACCGCCAGAATCAGCCCAATCGCCAGCGCGCCTCTGGTCAGCCAGCGTCGGATGCCGAACCAGCCGACGAGGCCAAGCGCGAGCGGCACGGTCGCGAATACGGCATTGCCGCGCACCAGCGTGCCATATGCGAGCAGGATCAGGATCGACGCCGTGGCCCAGCGTGGGATCCTCCGATCCGCGAACCGGAAATGCGCGACGATGCCGGCCACGGCGATCAGGCAGGAGGCGAGCTGCGCATCCTTGAGCACGACCGTGTCCCAGCCGACGAACAACGGCAGCATGCCAACAGCGAGCACCGCCCACCCCGCTCCGGCCTTGCCCGCGCGCGCGAGCGCCGCTGCGAGCAGCCCCAGACCGCCCCACCACATGGCCAATTGGAGGATCAGGAACGGCCCCGTTCCCGGCCATAGGGGGATCAGCAGCGACCAGAAGCGCGCCATGATCGGCGGGTGCCAATCGAAGAAGTCGCCGCCTATGGCCTGTTCATATTGCGAGATGGTGTCATACATCGCGACACCCGGCCAGCGCGCGGCAAGCAAGGCGATGCAGAGCAGGATGGCGGCGATAAGAGGCGCGGCCGATCGCGTACTCGGCGGCGTCACTCGGCCAGATTCAGCAGTCATCGTTATCACCCTGCGCAGACCATCACGCCAGACGAGTTCCGGCGGCCACCCCTCAACCAGATCAGCGGGCTGTAGTCTTGCGGAAAGGTGGATCCCGGAAGAGGTCCGGGATGACGGGAGGCGAGGCCCGCCAATCCACTTACATGTGCAGCTGTCGTCCGTACGCTGCCAATACCGCCTCGTGCATCGTCTCGCTGATCGTCGGATGCGGGAAGACCGTCTCCATCAGCTCCGCCTCGGTCGTCTCCAGCGTCTTGCCGATGGTGTAACCCTGGATCATCTCGGTCACTTCGGCGCCGATCATGTGCGCGCCGAGCAGTTCGCCGGTTTTGGCATCGAACACCGTCTTCACGAAGCCCTCGGGCTCGCCCAGCGCGATCGCCTTGCCGTTGCCGATGAAGGGGAAGTTGCCGACCTTCACCTCGTAGCCCAGCTCCTTCGCCTTCGCCTCGGTATAGCCGACGCTGGCGATCTGCGGGTGGCAGTAGGTGCAGCCGGGAATGTTGCGGACGTCCATGGCGTGCGGATGCTTGCCGGCGATCGCCTCCACCGCGATCACCCCTTCATGGCTGGCCTTGTGCGCCAGCCACGGCGGCGCGGTGATGTCGCCGATCGCCCAGAGGCCATCGACGTTCGTCTTGCACATCGCATCCGTCTTGAGGAAACCGCGATCGTCGACGGCGACGCCCAGTTCCTTGAGGCCGATGTCGCCCGTATTGGGGACGATGCCGATCGCGACGATGACATGGCTGAACTGCCCGTCGGTCGCCTTGCCGTCCTTGGCCGTGATCGTCGCCTTCACGCCCGATGCATCGGCGGAAATCTTGTCGATCTTGGCGCCGGTCAGGATCGTCATGCCCTGCTTCTTGAGCTGCTTTTCCAGATGCGCGGAGATGTCGGCATCCTCTACCGGCACGATCCGGTCGAGCATCTCGACCACCGTCACATCGGCGCCCATGTCGTTGTAGAAGCTGGCGAATTCGATGCCGATCGCGCCCGATCCGATGACGAGCAGCTTGGATGGCATCTCCTTGGGGGTCATCGCATGACGATAGGTCCACACCTTCTCGCCATCGGCGGGCAGGTTCGGCAGATCGCGGGCGCGCGCGCCGGTGGCGAGGATGATGTTCTTGGCTTCCAGCTCGGTCGTCTTGCCGTCCGCGCCAGCCACCGCGAGCTTGCCTTTGCCGGTCAGCTTGCCGGTGCCCATGAAGACGGTGATCTTGTTCTTCTTCATCAGGTGCGTGACACCCTGATTGAGCTGCTTGGCGACCCCGCGCGAGCGCTTCACCACCGCGGCAATGTCGGCGCTGATCCCGTCTGCAACCAGGCCGTAATCCTTGGCGTGGCTCATGTAATGGAAGATTTCGGCCGAGCGCAGCAGCGCTTTGGTGGGGATGCAGCCCCAGTTGAGGCAGATGCCGCCGAGCAGTTCGCGCTCCACGATCGCGGTCTTGAGGCCAAGCTGGGACGCGCGGATCGCGGCGACATAGCCACCGGGGCCGGAACCGAGAACGATCAGGTCAAAGGCTTCGGCCACGTCAGTCAGCTCCATGCGTCAGCGGGCGGGGGCGCCCGTCTTCATCGATCGCGACGAAGGTGAACGTCGCGTGCGTAACCCGATATGTGTCCTCGGAGGCGCGCTTGCGACTCCAGGCCTGGACGTCGACCTTCATCGAACTGCGGCCTTGCGATACCACCTGCGCATAGACAGAGATCACGTCGCCGACCTTGACCGCGCGATGAAAGGTCATGCCGTCCACCGCTATCGTCACGGCGCGGCCCTTGCTGTGCAATGCCGCCACGGTGCCGGCGGCGCTGTCCATCTGACTGAGCAGCCAGCCGCCGAAGATGTCGCCATACGGATTGGTGTCGGCCGGCATCGCCACCACCCGGATGGCGGGCTGCACGTCCGATGGTTCGGTCGGCTCGACTTCGCTCAAGCCAGCATACCCAACGGCGCTTCCACCAGCCGCTTGAACGCCGCCATGAACTTGGCGCCATCCGCGCCATCAATCGCGCGGTGATCGAAACTGCCGGTCGCGCTCATGATCGTCGCGATCTGGAGGCTGTCGTTGACGACATAAGGCCGCTTCTCGCCAGCGCCGATTGCCAGGATCATCGCCTGCGGCGGATTGATAACCGCCTCGAACTGCTTGATCCCGAACATGCCCATGTTGCTGAGGCTGGCGGTCCCGCCCTGATATTCGTGCGGCTGCAGCTTCCCGTCACGGGCACGCTCGGCGAGATCCTTCATCTCAGTGGCGATCAGCGACACGGGCTTGGTGTCCGCGCCGGCGATGATCGGGGTGATGAGCCCACCGGGGATCGAGACCGCCACAGAGATGTCCGCGCGCTTGAACGATGTGAGCGTGTCGCCACCGAACATCACGTTGCAGGCCGGGACTTCCATCAGCGCCACGGCCTGCGCCTTGATCAGCAGATCGTTAACCGAGAGCTTGATCCCGCGCGATGCGAGGCCGTCGTTCAGCTGGCCGCGCAGCTTCAGCAACGCATCCAGATTGATGTCCACCGTCAGGTAGATGTGCGGAACGGTCTGCTTCGACTCGGTCAGGCGGCGCGCGATCGTCTTGCGCATGTTCGAAAGCTTGGTCGTCTCAGCGGGGATGCCCTCCGGCGCGACGGCAGGTGCTGCAGCCGGCGCGGCCTTGAGTGCCTCGGCGGGCGCGGACGCAGGCTGTGCGGCCGGCGCGGCGGCTTTCCCGTCCAGATCCGCCTTCACGATCCGGCCGTTCGGGCCCGATCCCTTGAGCGCACCGAGATCAACGCCCTGCTGCTCGGCCAGGCGGCGCGCCAGCGGGCTGGCCTTCACGCGGTCGGACGAGCCCGACGCGGCCAGGGCGGCCGGCTTGGGATCTGTGACCGGATTCGCGCCATAACCCTTCTCGGCCGGCTCGGGGGTCGGTGCGGCCTGCGGCGTGGCGTCCTGCTTCGGCGCTTCCGCCTTGGGGGTGGGCGCGGACGCCGGTGCGCTCGCATCCTCGCCCTCGGCCGCGATCACCGCGATAACGGTGCCGACCTTCACGCCGTCCGTACCTTCGGCCACGAGCAGCTTGGTGACGACACCTTCATCGATGGTTTCGAATTCCATCGTCGCCTTGTCGGTCTCGATCTCGGCGAGGATATCGCCGGACGAGACCGTATCCCCTTCCTTGACGAGCCACTTGGCAAGCGTGCCCTCCTCCATCGTCGGGGAAAGGGCGGGCATCTTGATCTCGATCGGCATCAGCAAACCTTGGCTTCGGGAAGAGCTTGGCGCGGGCGCCCGTCTTTCCGATGTCAGGCGGGGACGGTCAAGGGTCAGCCGCCAACCCGCCTATCGAATCTCCGACGCGCCGATTTGAAACTGCGATGCGTCAGTCGCGCAGCAGTTCGTTGATGCCGGTCTTCGAACGGGTCTGCGCATCGACGCGCTTGACGATCACCGCGCAATACAGGCCCGGCCCGCCATCCGTGCCCGGCAGCGTCCCCGGCACGACCACCGAATAGGCCGGCACCCGTCCGCGCGTCACCTCGCCCGTCGCCCGATCGACGATCTTGGTGGAGGCGCCCAGATATACGCCCATCGAGAGCACGGCGCCCTCCTCCACGATCACGCCCTCGGCCACTTCGCTGCGCGCGCCGATGAAGCAGCCATCCTCGATGATCACCGGGCCGGCCTGCAGCGGCTCCAGCACGCCGCCGATGCCGACGCCGCCCGAGATATGTACGTTTCGGCCGATCTGCGCGCACGATCCCACCGTCGCCCACGTATCCACCATCGTGCCTTCGCCAACGTGGGCGCCGATATTCACGAAGCTCGGCATCAGCACGCAGCCCTTGCCGATGAAGGCGCCGCTGCGCACGACCGCGCCCGGCACGGCCCGGAAGCCGGCCTCGCGGAAGCGCGCCTCATCCCAGCCGGCCCATTTGAGCGGCACCTTGTCGAAGGCCGGTCCACCGCTCGCCGCATCCACCACCGCATTGTCGTTGAGGCGGAAGGAGAGAAGCACCGCCTTCTTGAGCCACTGATTGACCGTCCAGCCGGCGGCACCCTTCTCGGCAACCCGGAACGCGCCCGAGTTCAGACCGGCCAGCGCTGCATTCACCGCGTCGCGCACCTCACCGGTGGTGGCGATGGAGAGCGTGTCGCGGGCCTCCCAGGCGGCATCGATGGCCGCGGCCAATTGGTCTTTTATCAAAGATCAGTCCTTCAGTATGTCGGCGAGCCAGGCGCCCAGATCGTCGGTCCGATAATCGATCCAGCCGCCCGCGCCCAGATCGCCCACCTGCTCCGAACCATTGTCGATCCACAAGGTGGTGATGCCCAGATCGTGCGCCGGCTTCAGGTTGCGCGCCATATCGTCGGCGAACAGAGCGCGCGCCGGATCGACGCCGAACGCCGCCAGCATCGAGGCATAGGAATGCGCGCTCGGCTTCGGCTGATAGGCGCAGGCATGAATGTCGTGGATCGATTCGAATGTTTCGGACAGGCCGATCCGCTCCAGCACGCGCCGCGCATAAGGCGCATCGCCATTGGTGAAGATCAGCTTGCGCCCCGGCAGCGCGGCCAGCGAATCGATCAGCCGCCGGTCCTCGGCCAGCACGTCCATCTCGATCGCGTGGACATCGGCCAGAAATTCATGCGGATCCACGTCGTGCAGCGTCATCAACCCGGAAAGCGTGGTCCCATGCTCGCGGAATAGACGCTTCTGGAGTTGATAGGCCGCCTCCAGATCCAGCCCGGCGGTCCGGGCAACATACGCCGTCATGCGCTTATCGATCAGGCCGAACAGATCGGATGACGCCGGATACAGCGTATTATCCAGATCGAAGATCCAGCTTTCGACATGAGCAAGGGAGCGGCGCATCGGCGCGGCGCTAACCCTCTCGCAATAAACAGGCAATATGAAGCACCGGGATCATGGTAAACGGTGCTGAAGGAAAGTGGATGGGGCGCAGAAAGATGCCGGCGCGATTGAGCCTGGCGGCCGCGCCCCTCGTTTTGCTGGCGGGCTGCGGCGGTGGCGGCGGAGCAGTGAATTCCATTCCCGCACCTACGAACACGATCCCGACGGCACCCGCCGCCCCCGCAACGCCGCCAGTCACTGCGCCGACGGTGATCAATCCCAAGGCCTCACCCACCGCACCGCCGGCCAACTATGACGATGCCCAATATCAGCTGTCGAACGCGGCGACCGCGATCAACGCGGTCACCGCCTATAAAGCGGGCGTGAACGGGGACGGCACGACGATCGCCATCGTCGATACCGGTGTGTCGGAGGTGGGGTCAGAATTCGCCGGGCGGATTTCGAGCGCCAGCCGTGGTTTCAGCGGCAACACCGATTTCAAGGATCCGGACGGTCACGGCACCGCAATTGCCGGGGTCGCCGCCGCCGCCCGCAACGGATCCGATATTCAGGGGATCGCCTGGGGCGCGACGATCATGGCACTGCGTGCCGACAGTTCGGCAAGTTGTGGCACGACCGATGGCTGCAAGTTCAGCGATTCCGCGCTTGCCGCCGCAGTCGATTATGCGCGGACGAGCGGCGCCAAGGTCGTCAATCTTTCCCTCGGCGGATCGGCGGCAAACGGCCTGCTGGCCGGCGCGATCCAGCGGGCGACCGCCGCCGGCATCATCGTGGTGGTCGCGGCCGGCAACGACGGATCGGCCGGCCCGGATGCGTTCGCCCAGATCGCGTCTTCGCAAGGCGCGAACGGGCTGGTGATCATCGCCGGATCGCATGATGCGAGCGGCACCATCTCCTCCTTCTCCGATCGGGCCGGCAGCTTCGGCCAATATTATCTGACCGCGCTGGGCGAGCGGGTCCGGTCCTTCAATCAGAAGGGCGAGGATTTCCTTTATTCCGGCACCAGCTTCTCGACGCCGGCCATCGCCGCCGCCGTCGCATTGCTGGAGCAGGCGTTCCCTACCCTGACGCCCGCCCAGATCGTCGACGTGCTTTATCGCAGCGCAACCGATGCCGGCGCCACCGGCACCGACGACGTTTACGGTCGCGGACTCCTCAACCTGACCAAGGCGTTCCAGCCGATCGGCATCACCAGCCTTGCCGGCAGCGCCGTGCCGGTCTCGGCCGGGCAGACGACCATTCTCGCTCCGGCGATGGGCGATGCCAGCATGGGAGCGGCCGCGCTCGGCTCCGCGATCATCCTCGACAGCTATGGCCGCGCCTTCCGGATGGGGATCGCCGGCCGAACCGTCCGCTTAGGCAATGCACAGCCGCTGCGGGACGGGCTGCGCAGCAATTTGATGTCGCGCGCCACATCGCTCGGCGCCGTAGCGGTTTCCACCACCGTCGCCCGCCGCTTTGCGGATGCGCCGTGGGAGGGCTTGGCTCAGCGTGGGTTGGCCGGAAATGAAGAGCGGATCCGCCCGAGTTCCGGCGCGATCGTCACGCGGCTGGGCGCCGGCTTCGCCATTGGCTCGGCCTTCGGCGAGGGCGGCACGTCGCTCGCCGCGCGTCTCGACGACAGGAGCGGGGAAGGCAGCTTTCTTTCGGCCCGGTCCCCATCGGCCGACATGACCCGGAGCCCGCAATTCGCGCTGGCGATGCGCCGGTCGAGCGGCGGGATTGATGTCAGAATGGACGCCGAGCGAGGGCGGATGGCGCGAGCATCGCTGTCGAGCGAACCGGACGCGACCTACGCGCAAATGCGGATCGGTGTCGGCCGCCGGCTGGGGCGGCTATCGATGAGCGGCTATGCCGGGACATTGCGGGAGGCACACAGCCTGCTCGGCTCGCAGCTGGCGCCGGCAATGGGATCCGGAGCGTCGACGACGCGCTTCGTCGACATCGACGCACAGTATGATCTCGGCGGCGGCTGGGCGGCCAATGGTGCGTTCCGCCGGGGCTGGACGCAACGGCAAAGCGGCGGCGTCCTCGCCTCGGCCGATCTGCGCAGCGTGGCGACGTCGCTGGGCTTGATCCACGAAGGCGCCGAAAGCCGGATCGGTTTGCGGGTGGCGCGGCCGATGCGGGTGACAGGCGGCGGGCTGCGGCTGAGCGTGCCGACCAGCTACGATTATGCAACCGGGGCGATCGGCTATGACAGCGGCTTCATTGGGCTGGCGCCGAAGGGACGCGAGACCGACCTGGAAGCCAATGTCGGCCTGCGATTTGGAGCAGGCTGGCTGGAGACCAATCTCTTCTGGCGCAGCCAGCCGGGAAACGTAGCCGCGGCGGCAGAAGATCTGGGTCTGGGGCTCCGCTACAATCTGGAATTCTGATGGCTCAGACGGTGAAGCTCTCGCCGCAGCCGCATGCGCCCTTAGCGTTCGGATTGTTGAAGACGAAGCCGGCGGTGAAATCGTCTTCCACCCAATCCATCGTCGATCCGATGAGATAGAGGATCGATCCGCCATCGACATACAGGTCGCCGCCCGGCGTCACGATCTTCTCGTCGAACGGATCAGTGGCGGTGACGTAGTCCACCGAATAAGCGAGGCCCGAACAGCCCCGTTTGGGCGTCGACAGCTTCACGCCGACCGCATCGGCGGGCGCCTGCGCCATCAGCGCGGCGATGCGCGCCTCGGCCGAAGGCGTGAGGTTCAACGCAGCAGGGCGGGGACGTGCAATCGTCGCCATCATTCTCTTCCTTTCGCTCCGATCGAAGTATCACTTCGATCAGAGTTTACAGCATTCCCAATTCGAGCTTGGCGTCGTCGGACATCTTCTGCGGATCCCACGGTGGGTCCCAGACGAGGTTCACTTCGGCCGAGCCCACGCCCGGCACCGCGCCCACGCGCAATTCCACCTCGCCCGGCATCGATTCGGCGACGGGGCAATGCGGCGTCGTCAGCGTCATCGTGACGACCGCGTGCGAATCGGCGATCTCGACGCCGTAGATCAGGCCAAGATCGTAGATGTTCACCGGGATCTCGGGATCGAAAATGTCCTTCAGCGCATCGATGACGCCTTCGTACAGCGCGCCACCCGGCTCGCTGCCCTCCAGCGGAGCTGGCTTCTCGGCGAGGAAACCGGTCAGATAATCACGCGGCCGATCAGCGGGTTCGACGGCATCGTCGACACGCGCCTTGGGCGGCGGCGTCACCGCGCCGACCTCCTCCACCTCAAACGGAAACTCATGCTCGCTCATCCGAATATCCGCCTTACCCGCTCTATTCCTTTGACCAGCGCATCCACGTCCGCCGGCCCGTTATAAACGCCGAAGCTGGCCCGTGCCGTCGCCGGCACACCCAGCATCTCCATCAGCGGCTGCGCGCAATGATGGCCGGCGCGGATCGCCACCCGCCCTTCATCCAAGATGGTGCCGATGTCGTGGGGATGCACCCCCTCAATCGCAAAACTCACGATCCCGGCCGAGTCTTCCGGACCGAACAGGGTAACGCTGTTCATACCCGACAGCGCCTCGCGCGTTTGCCGCACCAGCGCCGTTTCGTGGGCATGGATCGCGTCCAGCCCGATACTCTCGACATAATCGATCGCCGCATGCAGCCCCAGCGCACCGACGATGTGCGGCGTGCCTGCCTCGAACCGCGTCGGCGGCGGCGCATAGGTGGTCCTGGCGAACGAGACCTTGTCGATCATCGATCCGCCACCCTGATAGGGCGGCATCGCTTCCAGCAAGTCCGGGCGCGCCCACAGGCAACCGATGCCGGTGGGGCCGTATAATTTGTGTCCTGAAAAAACGTAGAAATCGCAGCCGAGCGCCGCGACATCCACCGGCAGACGCGGCACGGCCTGACAGCCATCAACCAGCAATTTCGCGCCGACATTGTGCGCAGCATTCGCCGCGCGCCGGACGTCCAGAACGGAACCGAGAACGTTCGACACATGCGCGAGCGCGACAAGCTTGTGCTGCGGCGTCAGCATCGCTTCCAATGCGTCCAGATCGATGCGGTGATCAGCGGTCAGCGGCGCGACATCGATCGTCACGCCGATCCGCTCGGCCACCATCTGCCACGGCACGATATTGGAATGATGCTCCAGCTGGCTAAGCAGGATGCGATCGCCCGCTTTCAGTTGCGTGCCGGCCCAGCATACAGCGACGAGGTTGATCGCCTCGGTGGCGCCGCGCACATAGACAATCTCGTTCGCGGAGGCCGCGCCGATGAACCGTGCCACCCGCTCGCGTGCCGCTTCGTAAGCAAGCGTCATATCGGCCGAACGCTGATACACGCCGCGATGCACCGTGGCGTAGGTTTCGCCATAGGCAGCGGCAATCGCATCGATCACGCCCTGCGGCTTCTGCGCGGTAGCGGCCGTATCCAGATAGGCCCAGCCATCGGGAATGGCGGGGAAGTCCGCAACGCGATCCAGCGGGCGGGCGTCGAGCAGCACGCTCACAGCATCCGCTCCAGTGCCGCATCGATCGCGCCGGTGAAGCGCGCTTCATCTTCGGTGCCGTCGAATAAGCCACCGACGAATGCACGCAGAAGCAATGTCTTTGCCTCGGCCGGCGCGATGCCGCGCGTTGCCAGATAGAAGAGCGCCTGCGCGTCCAGCTCGCCAACCGTGGCACCGTGCGCGCACTTTACGTCGTCCGCATAAATTTCGAGTTCGGGCTTGAGATTGGCGGTCGCCGTGCGCGCGAGCAGCATTGCCTTGGCCGATTGAGTTGCGTCGGTCTTCTGCGCGTCACGCGCGACCGCGACCTTGCCGAGATATGATCCGGTCGCCTTGCCGCCCAGCACGATCCGCACCGTCTGCGCGCTGGTCGCGTTCGGCTCGGCGTGAGTAACGCGCGTGACGATTTCGTGCGTGTCGCTGCCGCCACCAACGATCGCGCCAGTCAGCTCGAAATGCGCGCCTTCCGCGAGCCGCGCCTTGACGAACACGCGGCCAAGCTTGCCGCCGGTAATCGCGACGTGGAATGTGGCGGTCGCGCCCGCGCCGATCTCGATCTCATGATCCTCCACCGTCACCGCGTCATCCGCTGCGTCGATCAGGATCGGCAACGCGAGCGTCTCTCCAGCCGGGACGACATGGGTGTGCGTCGCCACCGGCCAGACGCGCGCGACCGCCTCCAGATCACTGTAGCGCCACGTCTCGTCACGCCTTGTGGGCAGGCTCGTCACGCGGCGATATCCTTGTAGCCCTCGCGCTCCAGTTCCAGCGCAAGCTCCGCCCCGCCCGAACGAACGATGCGTCCGCCCGCCAGCACATGCACGAAATCGGGTCGCACATAATCCAGCAGGCGCTGATAGTGGGTGATGAGCAGAACCGCCTTGTCGGGCTTGCGCATGATCCGGTTGATGCCATCGCCAACCGCCTTCAGGGCATCGATATCAAGGCCACTGTCCGTCTCGTCGAGGATGGCGAGCTTCGGATCGATGATCCCCATCTGCACCATCTCGGCGCGCTTCTTCTCGCCGCCCGAAAAGCCGACATTGACGGGACGCTTGAGCATCTCCGCGTCCAGCCCGATCGCGGCGGCCTGCGCGCGCGCGATCTTGAGGAACTCCGCGCCCGAGAGCGGCGCTTCGCCACGCACCTTGCGTTGCGCGTTCAGCGCCTCGCGCAGGAACTGGAGATTGGAGACGCCGGGTATCTCGACCGGATATTGGAAACCCAGGAACAAGCCGGCCGCGGCGCGCTCATGCGGGGCCATGTCGAACAGCGAAGAGTCACAGAGAGTCGCACCTCCTGCGGTCACGTCATAGCCCGGCTTGCCAGACAGGACGTAGCCGAGCGTCGACTTGCCCGCGCCGTTCGGCCCCATGATCGCATGGATCTCGCCCGCATTCACGGTGAGCGAGAGCCCCTTGAGGATTGGCTTGCCGTCGACTTCGGCGTGGAGGTTTTCAATGTGGAGCATATTACTTTCTGTCGTCATGCCAGCGCAGGCTGGCATCCATGTCTCTCATCGCATTCGGCCACCTCTGCTTTAGCAGTGATGGACCCCAGCCTTCGCTGGGGTGACGAGTGAAGTGCCTCACCCGACCGAGCCTTCGAGGCTGATCCCCAGCAGCTTCTGTGCCTCGACAGCGAACTCCATCGGCAGTTGCTGCAGCACTTCCTTGGCAAAGCCGTTGACGATCAAAGCCACCGCCGCTTCCTGATCCAGTCCGCGTGACATGGCGTAGAACAGCTGGTCGTCGCTGATCTTGCTGGTCGTCGCTTCATGTTCGATCTGCGCGCTGGGATTGCGCACTTCGATATAAGGCACGGTGTGCGCGCCGCAGTCGCCGCCGAGCAGCAGGCTGTCGCACTGGGTGAAGTTGCGGACATTCTCCGCCGTCGGGCCGACGCGCACCAGCCCGCGATAGGTGTTGTCGGAACGCCCCGCCGAAATGCCCTTCGACACGATCGTCGAACGGCTGCCTTTGCCCAGATGGATCATCTTCGTGCCGGTGTCGGCCTGCTGGCGGTTGTTGGTCACCGCCACCGAATAGAATTCACCGACGCTGTTCTCGCCCGCCAGCACGCAGCTTGGATATTTCCACGTGATCGCGCTGCCCGTCTCGACCTGCGTCCAGCTGACCTTACTGTTCTTGCCCTGACACAGTGCGCGCTTGGTGACGAAATTGTAGATGCCGCCAAGGCCGTTGGCATCGCCCGGATACCAATTCTGCACGGTCGAATATTTGATCTCGGCATCGTCCAGCGCGATCAGCTCGACCACCGCCGCATGCAGCTGATTCTCGTCGCGCATCGGCGCCGTGCAGCCTTCGAGATACGAGACGTAGCTGCCCTTGTCGGCCACGATCAGAGTGCGTTCGAACTGGCCGGTATTGGCCGCGTTAATGCGGAAATAGGTGCTGAGTTCCATCGGGCAGCGCACGCCCTCCGGCACATAGACGAAGGTGCCGTCCGAGAAGACCGCCGCATTGAGCGCCGCGAAATAATTGTCGTGGATCGGCACGACCTTACCCAGCCACTTGCGGACCAAATCGGGGAATTCCTTCAGCGCCTCACTGATCGAGCGGAAGATGACGCCCGCCTGCTCCAGTTCCTTGCGGAAGGTGGTGGCAACCGACACCGAATCAAACACCGCATCCACCGCGATCTTGCGTTGGGGTACGTCGCTCTCGACGCCCGCGAGCAACTTCTGCTCCTCGATGGGGATGCCCAGCTTTTCGTAGACGCGCAGGATTTCGGGATCGACCTCATCGAGGCTGCCGAGCTTCGGCTTCTCCTTGGGCGCCGCATAATAATAGGCGTCCTGATAATCGATCGGCGGAATGTTGAGCTTGGCCCAGTCCGGCGATTCCATCGTCAGCCAGTGGCGATAGGCCTTGAGGCGATAATCCAGCATCCACGACGGCTCGCCCTTCTTGGCCGAGATGAAGCGGACGGTGTCCTCACTGAGTCCCTTGGGCGCGAAATCCTGTTCGATGTCGCTGGAAAAGCCCCATTCGTAAGTCTTCTCGGCGGCGGCGATCGCGTCTGCGTTGCGGGTTGCCATCAGAGTGCCACCGCCTGCAGAACCGTTCGGGCTGAGCCCGTCGGAGCCCCGTCCTTCGTCGCCGAAGAGAAGGACATTCCTTCGACTTCGCTCAGGACAAGCGGGGGTGTCGGGACGCCACTCAATTTAGCCAAACTCACCTCGGCCAGCGCCTTGCGCAGCGCATCGTTGACCAATTCCCAATGCGGTTTGACCTGGCAATGATGATCGAGCCCGCAATCCTGCTTGCCCGCTTCGACACAGGCGGTCAGCGCAATCGGGCCTTCCACGGCCTCGACGATATCGGCGAGGCTGATCGAATCGGCAGGCCGGGCGAGGCGAAAGCCGCCACCGGTGCCGCGCGACGAGACGAGCAAGCCCGCCGCCGCAAGCCGGCCGACCAGCTTTTGCGCGGTCGGCAGCGGCACGCCGGTCTGTTCGGCCAGGCAGGTCGCGTTCAGGCGCGCATCGCCCGCGCGCACGGCGGCGGCGAGCATTACGACGGCATAGTCCGCAAGGTTGGAAAGGCGCATGAGGTCCAATCGGATCAATCTGTTCCGATTGCAAATAGGCCCGAACCGCGAAGGGTCAAGCAGGCACGCGGCTATTTCGTCGGCCGCGTCAGAATCCAGGTTCCGCAGATCAAAGCCACGCCCAGCGGCCCGAACCGCCAGTAATCGTGGAGAAAGAAGAAGCCCATCGTCGCGCTGCCGGTCAGCCCGGCCACCGCGAACGCCTTACCCCGCGCGGAGATAGCGCCGCGCTCCCGCCAGGCAACGATATGCGGCCCGAATTGCGGATGCTCGATCAGCCGCCGCTCCCATTCCGGATTGCTGCGCGCAAAGAAGAATGCGGCGAGCAGCATGAACGGCACGGTCGGCAGCAGCGGCAGGAAGATACCGATCACGCCCAGCAGAACGGCGAGGATGCCAAGACCAAGGTAGATGTGGCGCATTTGCATGCGGTGCCGACGCCGCCCGCCGATGGCAAGGCTCTATCCGGCTTGCAGGAAGCGCCCGGCATGGGCACTGCCGCGCGGCAACGCCAGTTGGCGCCCTCGCCACCACCACACCCGCCACTGCGCGAGGGGGAGAATCGACCAATGCGCCTGTTTCCGATCGTCCGCTCCGCGCTGTTCGCTCTGGACGCCGAACGGGCGCATCGCCTGACGATCACAGGTTTGGCGAAGCTGCCCCGGCTGCCGGCCTCTATCGATCCGCGCCTTGCCACCCATTTCGCCGGCCTGCCCTTTCCGAATCCGATCGGACTGGCGGCGGGTGTGGACAAGGATGGCGAGGTACCCGACGCCTTCCTGTCGCTGGGCTTTGGCTTCGTCGAGGTGGGTACGCTGACGCCGCTGGTCCAGGCCGGGAATCCCAGGCCGCGCCTCTTCCGCCTGCCCGAGGATCGCGCCGTCATCAACCGGATGGGGTTCAACAATGGCGGGCAGGCCGATGCGCGGGCGCGGCTCGCGAAGCGCGCGCGCCGTGGGATCGTCGGCGTCAATGTCGGTGCGAACAAGGATGCCGCCGATCGGATCGCGGATTATGCGACGGGCATCGCCGCGATGGCGCCGGTCGCCGATTATTTGACGATCAACATCTCCTCTCCGAACACGCCGGGGCTTCGCGCCTTGCAGGAGGCGAGCGCGCTCGATGAACTGCTGGCAGGCGCGATGGCGGCGCGGCCGGCGGGCGGGCCACCCATCTTCCTAAAGGTGGCGCCCGATCTCGCCCCGGCCGACATCGATGCGATCGCGCGCGTCTGTCTGGACCGCAAGGTGGACGCGCTGATCGTCTCGAACACCACGCTCGGCCGGGACGGGCTGAAAAGTGCGCGCGCGGGTGAAGCCGGCGGCCTCTCCGGCGCGCCGCTCAAGGAACTGGCGCTCCAGCGGCTCAAGGATTTTCGCGCGGCCACGGGCGGCGCGCTGCCGCTGATCGCGGCGGGGGGAATTGGCAGCGGCGAAGATGCCTATGCGCGGATCCGCGCCGGCGCCGGGCTGGTCCAGCTATACACCGCGCTCGTCTACGAAGGTCCGCTG